>Ga0209711_10000003_pt1 | contig 168231 bp, 159 predicted proteins | sample ArcticOcean_MG_C_7_FD_187441 | JGI IMG/M metagenome (GOLD analysis project Ga0209711, IMG submission 187441) | Marine microbial communities from western Arctic Ocean - ArcticOcean_MG_CB11_88 (SPAdes) (version 2) | ecosystem: Environmental > Aquatic > Marine > Oceanic | place: Arctic Ocean... | reverse complement strand
GATGATATTGAACGGCTCAGAATTTGAGCAGCAACCTTGGCTGGACCCGCAGCGCCATCTGCTGGAACTGGCTGAAAGCCCGCGATCTCTGCCAGTCTAGGGTTGAGTGCCGGCCAGGACTGATCTTTAAGGCAAGGCAGAATCTGTTCTATCCCTGCTCCAGCAACTGCCTAAGGTCGTTCATGGCCGCGTTCGCGCGCGAGATATGGGACGCCATCACCAGCGAGTGATTGGCCAAAAGGCCGAGGCCACTGCCGTTGAGGATCATGGGACTCCAGAGTGGGTCTTGGGTGGGTTCTAGTTCTCGAATAATTTGTCGAAGACTCACCCGGGCATTCTTTTTCTCGAGCACAAGGCCAAAATCCTGCTCGACTGCCCGCAGAATGACGAGAATCGCCCAGGTCGATCCGCGTGCCTCGTAAAAGATGTCATCGAGTTCAAGCCAGGGCGTCTTGAGCTCTTGTTCGTCGGCCGTCGTGGTGGATTGCTGAGCGGCGCTGTCGCCTGCCAGGCCCGTATTGAGCTGACGTTTGCCGACGCTGGCACTTAAGCGTTGGGACAGGCTGCCCAGTCGCGTTTCAACCTCTCCGAGCCAAAGACTGAGGTTGTCTGCTCGGGCATAAAATTGCGCTTGCTGCTCGCCCGGGTCACCTAGGCGCAGCAAGTAGCGGTCTAACGCCACGAGCCCTTTTTGGTACTCGCCTTCTGTCTCAGGTAAGAACCAGGAATTGTTATCGAAATAAAATTGATTTTCCGCAATAACGAGATCCGGGTCTTCCCGGGACTGGGACTGACTCCGGCTGAGCGTGTTGCGAAGCGCTCGGGCTAAATCCCGAACCTGCACCAAGACCCCAAACTCCCAATTGGGAACATTGTCTAACAAGACGCCGGGCGGAAATAGATCATTTGATAAATAACCACCAGGCTTGTTCAGTAAAATGCTTCCGAGCCGTTGTAATGCCTTGACGGTTGCGGTGCCTGTGGGCGCGGTTTGATTTAAATTGGTGGCGTCTGAAAGCTTGATTTCAGGCTCCTGGCTCCAATAAAAGCCAAGGCCTAGACAGGTTATGCCGATCAGTACGCCACTGACGACAGTGAGTTTCAGTCCCGCGATGAAGCTGGTTTTGGCCGCGCCAGTTTCCAGTTGCTCAAGGCTTTCGTCGAGGGTCTTTCTAAAGGGGTTTTTCATGGTGTTCGACAAAACCGTATGGTGGAGGTTAGGGGTCAATTGTACTGGGGTTGTCCTTGAAATGCATTTCGATCCGGCTGGGGTTGTCGATTTTTAGGGTGCCGCGTAGTCGTTCTGGGGTGTTGGCATTGAGTTGCTGGTAAAGCCACCGGCCTTCTGCATCCCCGCGACTATAAATGGAGACTTTGGCTTTGAGTGATTCAATTTTCTGAGCGACTTCGTGGAAGTAGGCGCTCACTTGTGCTTGTTCCTTCGGTGATTGTGACGGCGCGTTCCGAGCTGATATGACCCAGGATGGCAAGATTTCGATGAAGCTACCTTCCTCTCGCTTTCGGCGTAGTCGGTCAGCCATTGCGGCAATCTCGGATGACTTGGGATTTACCCTTGCCGCGCGCTCAAGAAAGCTGTTGGCCTCGGCATAGTTTGCGGCTTCGATTGCTCGAAGTGCCCATTCCAAGTATTGGTCAATGATGGCCACGAGACCGGCTTTCGCGGCTTGATGGTTTCGATCCTCGATCAGAATTAAATTGAAGTACGTCAGTGCGCTGGTGGCTTTGGGCTCTGTTAAGTGTCGCCGTTTCAGCGCATGATCGGCAAGGTCGAGTAACCCTTGATAAGGATCCTGATGGTCAGCGAAGGTTTGCTGGCCTTGAGGGGCGGGGTGTTGGTCAAGGTCTGGATCGGATGCGGGTGGATCGCCTAAAGGCCGATTCAGGCTGTTGCACCCCACTAAGCTGAGGACCAAGCAGCTGAGCCAAGCTGTTTTGACAAAGCCCAAAAAAGCGCTGGCACGGTCTGGGATTTGAAGTTTGTAAAACGTTAGAATCATCGCTCTAGTCTACGATGGGATTGAGAAAAAGAAAGGGATGGGCATGAACCGATATTCTTCAATCAAAATTGGGCTGTTGATCTGGATTTCCATTCAAACGCCGGTGCCTGCTGTCGCTGCCGCCTTTGATTTTTTTCAATCGACGGACACCCAGAATGAATTGGCAAGTCAAATTTTGCCGGTTGATACGGCCTTTGAATTCCTCGGGTTTGTTCAAGGTGAGCGCTTGCAGTTGCTCTGGCGGGTTGAGCCAGGACATTACTTGTACCAGAGTCGATTGAAGGTTGCAGGGCTGGGCGGGGAGTCCGTTGCGGTCAAGTTGCCTCAGGCCGAGCCCTATAATGATGAGTATTTCGGAGAGGTGTTGATCTATCGGCAAGATTTAGCGCTCGATATTCCGATCGGCCCGGATCCGTCAAAAGCCGAGGCGGGTTCAAAGCAGTTTCTCATCGAATATCAAGGTTGCGCGGAAGCGGGTTATTGTTATCCCCCGCAAAAACGATGGGTTGACCTAGATTAAAAAATGTAGGGCGCAGTACGTGATCGATGCACAGCCCTTGTTTGGGCTCACTTTGAGGTGTTTCACGCGGCCAGATTCCAGATCTTCCGCTTAAAACCCGGTGGGTCACCGTGCGCTCAGTGACCCGTTGAGGCTCGGCCTGGATCTGCTTGGCCTGCCATCGAAAACGGCTCTGTTATACCGGATCCGCCCAAGCGGGCAGGAAGAATGATCGCGATTGCGCGGGGTCAACCGCGCGCCAGCCATGTTAATTCTCGTCAGTTCAATTTAAGATTCAATCCAAGCGCCTGGAGCGAGCAGTAGATGAAACAGCAGATTTTGGTTATGAATGGCCCCAACTTGAATTTGTTGGGTACCCGCGAGCCCGATGTTTATGGCTCTGAGAGTTTGGCCGATATTGAAAACACATTGGTCTCTCAGTGTGATCCGGGCCGGGTCGAGCTAAGCTTCTTTCAATCGAATGCCGAGCATGCGCTGATTGATTGTCTGCATGATGCCAAAGATTCAATTGATTGGGTGATCATTAACCCGGGCGCGCTGACCCATACCAGTATTGCACTTCGAGATGCCTTTCTAGCCGTAAATGTACCGTTCATCGAGGTACACTTGTCGAATGTTTTTAGCCGAGAAACGTTTCGTCATCATTCCTATTTGTCGGACATTGCCCAGGGCGTGATCACGGGATTGGGTTCAAAGGGTTATGGCTTTGCGTTGTCTTATGTGATCGCGCAGGGATCTTGACGAACGAGACGCGTCAGGGTGCGGGTTACCGATCCAAAAAGGGTTATGGGTAAAAGGCGATTGTTGCGGCCGCGGTGCCTTTCTGAGGGAAATGCACCGTCGGATTTATGTTGTGAGCGACGGCAGATTCGCGCAAAGAACGATGGCATAAGCGCGATGTACGATGGCATGTACGCTGGTGATGGGGTTTGGGCTGAGGATCAGGCCGGCCGATGATATTAAAGAATTCGAATCTTGGCTGGGTCATCCGGCCTGCTTCCGGGAGTGTGTGTGTACTGGCATAAAATCACCATTTCGGCCGCTGAGTCGGATGCCGATCAGATCGAAGAACGGTTCTGGGAATCCGGTGCTTTGTCTGTGACCTTAACGGATCCTTTGGACTGCCCAATCTATGAACCCGGACCGGGTGAAACGCCGCTTTGGGCGGCGGTTGATATCTGTGGCCTTTATGAGCAAGACCAAGACATCACCGCCATTGTGGCCGAGTTTGAATCAGAAGGCCTCAATATCAGTCAAGTTGAAACCATGGCAGAACGGGTTTGGGAGCGCGAATGGTTGAATCAGTTTGAGCCAATGCCGTTTGGACAACGATTGTGGATCGTCCCCACCGAATTTGAGGTTCCGAACGCCGCCGAGGTTGCCCTGCGCTTGGATCCAGGCCTTGCGTTTGGTACGGGTACCCATGCGACCACTGCTTTAATTCTTGAATGGCTCGATCGACAAGCATGGCGGCATCAAGCGGTCTTGGATTATGGTGCTGGGTCCGGTGTCTTGGGGATCGCCGCCTTGCTGCTTGGGGCTCAGTCCTGTCGCGCGGTGGATACCGATCCCCAGGCGATCACGGCCACCAATGAAAACGCGGCCCTGAACGGGGTCGCGCAGCACGTAGTTGCCTCGCTACCAGAAGCCTTTGAACCCGCGAAGTTTGACGTAGTTTTAGCCAATATCTTAGCGGCGCCATTGGTCACCCTTGCACAAAATTTAATGGATTGCTTGGCCAAGGATGGCATGCTGGTTTTGTCGGGAATTATGAGTAACCAGCAAGTGATGGTTGAGCAGGCTTATGAGGGACGGGTTCGGTTTGTGGACCAGTTTGAGCGCGACGGCTGGGTCTGTTTGGTGGCGAAATTATGTTAGTGGCCCAATGCCCAAGCTGCGGAACGGCCTTTAAAGTCTCATTGAGTGAGCTTGGGGTCGCAAGTGGCCAGCTGCAATGTGGGCAATGCCAGGCACTGTTTCATGCAGAGGATCCGATCAGGACCGCCGGTGAGGTCAACCTTTCGGTCCCGCAGGGTGGTGACGCACAAGCCTTTGGTGACGAAGGGTCCAGCGAATCTGGGTTTTCACGGACAAGCGATGAGGACTTGACAGCACTTGATCTAGACCTTGATGCCATTGCACAGGACCAGGTCACCTTCAGCCAAACCTCAAGGGCGTCTTCAGGCGCCTCAAACCCAGCGAGCGAGCAGACTGAAGTGCCGGAGGCTTTAGCGGTTGAGGGCCTTCAGGACGCGCAAGCCGGTTCAGATCCGGAGCAGGCCGTCGAGTCGGAAAGGGTGACCTTGGATGTTTTAACGTTGATGACATCTAAGGTGAAGACCTGGCTGTTGCCGATTCTTTTGTCGGGGTTTCTGGTTTTACAGTTGATTTGGGTCGGGGCTGAGCGCGCCCTCAGCCAGCCCAGTCTTTACGGGCTGATGGCGGGGGGCTGCCAGATCTTTGGCTGTCATTTACCGCCCTTTCTGGATGTGACCCGTTTGGCATTAGATGGTGTCAAGATGACGGCCTGGTCAAAGGGACGAGCGCAGGTGTCCGCCACCCTGGTTAATAAGGCCAGCCGAGCCCAGGGGCTCCCGGTTCTTAAATTCGTTCTTCAAGACAATGCCGGTCGGGATTTGGGACAAAAATTGCTGGTACCGGGTGTTGATTATCAACTTCGGGAACCCGGCCTAGTTCGACTTGAGCCTGGGCAACCCCAATCAGTGGTTTTTGAGGTCGTCGAGCAAAAATCCTATGCCAACGCGGCGTCTTATCGGCTTGAGTTGGTGAACCCACTTTAATCTGTTGTTATGATGTCGGGCTTTTGCCGGAGAAGTGCACCATGCTCGAAATCGGAGGCATTCAACACGCCAGTCGGGTGATTGTCGCGCCCATGGCCGGTGTGACCGATCGCCCCTTTCGGGACTTGTGTCGAGAATTCGGGGCTTTTTGGTTGGTTGGCGAGATGCTGACCAGCGATCAACGGTTATGGAAAAGTCGAAAGTCCCAATCGCGCCAAGTCAGTCTTGATGAGGCTGGACCCAGATGGATCCAGATTGCAGGGTCTGACCCGGCGGTCATGGCGTCCGCCGCCAGAGCGAATGAAGCATCCGGGGCTGATATTTTGGATATCAATATGGGCTGTCCGGCCAAGAAAGTGTGCAATAAAGCGGCTGGGTCGGCGCTGCTGCGCGATGAGGCGTTGGTTGCGGCTATTTTAGAGGCTGTTTGCTCGGCGGTTACCATTCCGGTCACTTTGAAGATTCGATTAGGGTGGTCCCCACAGGAGCAAAATGCCGAAACCATTGCACAAATCGCGCAGGCTGCCGGTATTCGGGCTTTGACGGTGCACGGCAGAACTCGGGCTTGTCGATTTCAGGGTGATGTGGACTACGATGCGATTGCCCGGGTCAAAGCCAAGGTTACCATTCCGGTTATTGGCAATGGTGACATTACCAATGCGCAGCAGGCATCTTTGGTCCTGCGCAATACGGGTGTGGATGCCGTGATGTTGGGTCGCGCAGTTCAAGGCAGGCCTTGGCTGCCCGCCGATATTGATCGGTTTTTGACGACAGGATTACCGCCGCTAGAAAGATCCTTTGAGTCCAAGTGCCGCGCGCTCGAGCGGCATGTAACGGCGCTGCATCACTACTACGGCCCTGAACAAGGGTTTCGGATCGCGCGTAAACATGTGGGGTGGTTTCTGCTAGCCAATACCCATGACGGCGAACCGTATCGCAAAGCGTTTAATTTAATTCAAAGCGATGATCAACAATTAGCCTTTCTGGGCCAGCTCTGGCATCGGGACGCGGCCGGTGAAGCGGCATGAGGCAAGACGCTTTGGACGGCAATCAAGGTCCTTTAGGCCGGGTGAGCATTAAGGCTGCGGTCGACGACACCATCGTAGACTATTTGCGACTGCTTGAGGGTCAGCCAATCGAAGATTTGTATGCGATGGTCTTGGCTCAGGTCGAGCCGCCCTTGCTTCGACAAGTGATGGCGCATGTTGGCAATAACCAATCGAAAGCGGCAAGGCTGTTGGGTTTGAGTCGAGGCACCTTGCGAACCAAGCTGAGTCAGTATGGTCTCTTATAAATTTCGCCACACCTTCCTGCTCAGTCCCATTTAGCTTGGGCAGCAATTTAATAACCGATGAGAAAGAAGGTCCGATATGGATACAGTTTCCTTAAAAAGCGCATTGATCAGTGTCTCTGATAAAACCGGCCTGCAAGAGCTGCTGGTGGCTTTGGCTGCTCGGAACGTTACTTTGATTTCGACCGGCGGCACGCATGCCTTCATCCGTGAGGCAGGGTATGAGGTGACTGATATTTCAGACTACACCGGTTCGCCTGAAATGATGCAAGGCCGGGTCAAGACACTGCATCCAAAAGTACATGGGGGCTTGTTGGGTCGGGCTGGGGTCGACACAAAGGTTATGGCGGCGCAGGACATCCCCGAAATTGATCTCCTGGTGGTTAATTTATATCCGTTTGAGGCGGTGACTCAGGCGCCGGATTGCACCCTAGAAACGGCAATTGAAAATATTGATATCGGCGGGCCAGCAATGATTCGATCGGCGGCGAAGAATTTCGACCGAGTGACCGTGGTCACAAGCCCGGCAGACTACCACGGCCTCATCCAAGCGCTGGATGACAACGCTGGGGCAGTGCCGCGGCAGTATCGATTTGATTGTGCGCGTGAGGCCTTTGCTCGAATCGCCCACTATGACGCTCTGATCTCGAATTACCTCGCCGCCAGGGCGGCAGAGTCCGATCATGCTGATCCGAGCTTGTTCCCCTCAGTACTGTCTCAGCAGTGGGTTAAGGTTCAAGACCTGCGGTATGGCGAGAACCCCCATCAGCACGCAGCTTATTATCGCGAGGACCCGGTGCTTGTCGGTAGCCTTTCTGGCGCCGTCCAAATCCAGGGTAAGGCCTTGTCGTTTAATAATTTAGCCGATGCGGATGCCGCCTTAGAGTGTGTTCGATCTTTTTCAGCGCCGACCTGCGTCATCGTGAAACATGCCAATCCCTGTGGCGTCGCATCGGGGCAGGACCTTATTGAAGCCTACGACAAGGCGTTTGCGACGGATCCAACCTCTGCGTTTGGTGGCATCATCGCGCTCAATGGTTGTGTTGATGAGCGACTGGCCCAAAACATGATTGATCGACAGTTTGTTGAGGTGCTTGTGGCCGAGGCGGTGACCGCGGCGGCGGCTATCGTTTTGGCAACCAAGAAGAATGTGCGAGTCTTAACCCTTGGCGGTGCGTATGCGTCTCAGACTGGGTTTGATTTAAAACGCGTCTCCGGTGGGCTTCTGGTTCAGACCCGGGATACCCTGCTCTATGAGCCTGAGAGCCTCCGAACTGTTAGCAAACGACAAGCCACCGAGCAGGAGCAGCTTGATCTTCTGTTTGCGTGGAAGGTTGCGAAAAATGTTAAATCCAACGCCATCGTGTATGCAAAGCATGAGCAAACCATTGGGGTCGGTGCGGGGCAGATGAGTCGCGTTTACAGTGCCAAAATCGCGGGTATCAAAGCGGCGGATGAAAACCTGGTTGTGCCGGGATCTGTCATGGCCTCGGATGCCTTCTTCCCGTTTCGCGATGGTATTGATGCTGCAGCGGCCGCCGGGATTACAGCGGTCATCCAACCGGGTGGTTCTGTTCGGGATGGGGAAGTGATTCAGGCTGCAGATGATGCGGGCATGGCCATGCTGTTCACCGGGATTCGGCATTTTAAACATTAAATCTTATGAGTTGCGCGCGGAAAATGAATCAAGAGGGTCAATTGTCGTGAAAATTTTAGTGGTGGGTTCGGGCGGTCGGGAACATGCCCTGGCATGGAAGTTTGCCCAGTCTGAAACCGTTCGCATCGTCTATGTCGCGCCCGGCAATGGCGGCACAGCAACGGCTGCCAAGCTTGAAAATATTGACATCGATCCGATGGATTTTGATGCCCTGTGCGATTTTGCTAAAGCACGCCAAATCGATCTCACGGTTGTTGGGCCAGAAGGGCCTTTGGTGGCGGGTATTCAGGCAGCGTTCACAAGCTGTGGACTGGCTTGCCTCGCACCTTCGGCGGATGCGGCGCAATTGGAAGGGTCAAAAACCTTCTCAAAACATTTTTTGGCGCGGCATAACATCCCGACAGCGCAATACGAAAGCTTTACCGACCCCGGCGCGGCCAAAGCCTTTGCTCGTCGGCTAGGCTTGCCCGTCGTGATCAAAGCGGATGGGCTTGCCGCGGGCAAGGGCGTCGTTGTCGCGCAAAGTGTTGAAGTCGCCGATGCGGCGATTGATGATATGTTGTTGGGGAATGCCTTTGGCGCCGCGGGCGCTCGGGTTGTCGTTGAGGCCTTCCTGACGGGCGAAGAAGCAAGCTATATTGTTTTGGCTGATGGGGCTGATTTTCAGGCGTTTGCAACATCGCAAGATCACAAAGCTGTTTTTAATGGGGATCAAGGGCCGAATACGGGCGGCATGGGCGCGTACTCCCCTGCACCGGTTGTGACCGAGGCCGTGAGTGAACGCATTCGTGCGCAGATTATTGAACCCACCTTGCAAGGCCTTTTGAGTGAAGGCATTCATTACACCGGGTTTTTGTATGCCGGTTTAATGATTGATGAATTTGGGGCGCCCAGTGTGATCGAATTTAATTGTCGATTTGGCGACCCAGAGACCCAACCCATTATGATGCGCCTAGAGAGCGACTTAGCCGCGGCGTGTTTGGCGGCGATTGAGCACCGGTTGCCTGCCCAGACGTTGACGTTCTCAAAAAAGGCCTCGCTGGCTGTGGTGCTGGCCAGTGCGGGTTATCCGGGACCCTATGAAACCGGCGCGCCAATTTTTGGGTTGGATCAGGTTCAAGACGCCGTTGTCTTTCACGCGGGGACCCGGCTGCTTGATGAGGTTCTAACAACGAGTGGTGGCCGAGTCTTAACCGTTGTGGCAACCGGAGACACGGTTCAGCACGCGCAACAAAAAGTGTATTCGGCGGTGAAGGCGATCCAATTTGAGGGTCAATATCATCGAGACGATATTGGCTATCGCGCGATCGCGCGAGAAGTCCTTTAGGTCGTTGAGAGGCCGCCATCGATCGGTATAACCTGACCCGTGATGTAATGATTGTCGATTAAGAAGGTTACGATTGAGGCGAGGCAATCCTGGCCCCCGAGATGGTTTAGGGGTGTGCGTTGGATGAGATCCGTCAAAAACCCCGCTTCCTCATAGCCAGCAGGTGCAAGCAGTGCGCCGGGCGCGATGGCATTGACCCGAATGCGAGGCGCGAGTTCAAGGGCCAAGCTCTTTGTCAGCATCATTAAACCCGCTTTGCTTGCGCTATAGACGCTGTGATTACGAAGCGGTTTTTCGCCAAAAACATCACAGATATTAATAATGCTTGAAGCGGGCCCCATGATTGGCGCAAGCCCTTGGCAAATCATAAACGGTGCCTTGAGATTAACCCCTAAGATTTGATCCCATTGCTCAGGCGAGGTGTGTCCAAAGGGTGTGCTCGGAAAAATAGCCGCATTGTTGATGATTAGGTCGAGATGAGGGTGGTGGGCTTTGATGTCCTCAATCAATCTTTCGACATCAGCTTGTTCGGCAAGATTCGCTTGATGGAGCCGAGCTGAGTTGGGACGCTTGTGATTAAGGTCGTGGGCCAATGCCTCGGCGGCTGTTTTTGATTGGCCAAAGGCCAATGCAAGTTGCCAGCCCGATTGGTGTAGATGTTCGGCAAGCGCGCGCCCTAACCGTTTGGCGGCACCAGTGATCAGTGCCACTTTAACTTTGGCCATGAACCGCCTTAATTCGGCGCAACTGACCCGCTCGGATCAGCGCTTTGATGTCCTGACCGGAAAGGCCAGCTGCCGTCTCAGGCAACGTAACCTTGGCCGTTTCCGGAACGATGCGGCGCCACAGACTGAGAATTTGAGCCTGTTCTGCTGCGTTTTTGACAAGCGTTGTAGAACTGATCAAAACAGATTGCTCAAATCGCGCCGGTTTTCGGCGAGCATCGCCGCGCTCTAAGGCCGCAAGAATGGTTTCAGCGCTCAGTTCTGCCACCTGGCAGAAGGTTTCAGCCAAGGCACGCGTCATGGCGGCAAGATCCATCCAGTGTTTCGGGATTGAGACTTGCGCGTTGAGGTCCTGTAGGTTCAGAGTTGGGTTTTCAAGGACCAGTTGGCTAAATCGCCCTTCGGGTGACGGGTCCGGGCTCGGTTCATCGAGGCTTTTGGTCGCTGCCAGTTGAATACCCGGAAAAATCAAGGCCAAGGCATTGAAGGATTCGAGGACCCCAAAAAATGCGGAAGGCTGGCTGGCTCGGAGCGCTTTTTCAAACTCTTTAAAAACCCGTTCTCTGGAAAGGGTTTTAAGGTCGCCCCGCTTGACCATCGCTCGACAGAGCTGAGTTGTGTCGTCATGAATCCTGAACCCAAGATCCGCCAATCGGGCCTGGAACTGGGCTAAACGTAGGACCCGTAAGGGGTCTTCGATGAAGGCCTCAGAAACATGCCGCAATAGGCCTGCAGCAAGATCCTTTTGCCCGCCGCAGGGGTCGATCAAGGTGCCATCAGGGGCTTTGGCGATCGCGTTAATGGTGAGATCGCGTCGGGTGAGGTCTTCTTCGAGGGTAATATCAGGATCGGTATCGAAACGAAACCCTTGATGCCCGGGCGCCTGCTTATATTCCCGCCGCGCTAGCGCATACTCTTCTTGCGTCTTTGGGTGCAAGAAAACAGGAAAATCCTTGCCCACTTGCCGAAAGCCGCGTTCTAGCATTGAATCCGGTGTTTCTCCAACAACGACCCAATCGCGCTCTACAATTGAGCGGCCCAGTAACTCGTCACGGACGGCGCCGCCGACGAGAAAGGTCTTCATGACTGATCCTTGTGGGATACGCGTGGCCTCATTGTGACGCCGCAGATTGCGTGAAATAGACGCCGTCATCGAGCCTTAACGCGGTTAAGTGTCGGCCCCAAACCGCACCGGTGTCTAGTCCCGCGAGTTTTTCTTGTTGCACACCGTCAAGGGCTGCCCAATGTCCAAAGATCACGGTGTATTCGGCAAGGCTCGGATGGCGGGTGTCAAACCAGGGCGCGAAGCCATTCGGCGCAGCGTCTGTTTTATGGGTCAGTTCGAGTTCGCCCGGTGATTTATAGTAGCGCAGACGCGTAAAAAAATTGGTCGCTAGACGTAATCGGTCTGGGGAGGTGAGTTGATCCGACCAGATCGCCGGGGTGTCGCCGTACATGTTGTTTAAAAAGATGTCGACTGATGGGCCGCAAAGCTGTTGTTCAATCTCACGGGCGAGGCTTTTTGCTTGATCCAAAGACCAAATCGCAGGCAGTCCGGCATGAACCATTACTCGCTGGTTCGCATCATCGCAGATGAGTAGGGGTTGCTGCTGTAACCACTGAACGAACTGGTCTCGCTCAGGATCGGCCAGCAAATCCCCAATCGTGTCACTGCGGGTGGGTTTTTTGATGCCTTTGGCGAGCGCCAAAAAGTGGAGATCATGATTGCCTAAAGCGACCTTTAGGTTGGGTAAGGACATTAAATAACGCAGGGTCTCGACATTTTTCGGCCCTCGATTAATAAGGTCGCCCGCGCACCAAAGGGTGTCGGTTGAAGGCTTGAACTGAACTTGCTTCAAGAGCGCCCTCAACGTGTCGTAGCAGCCTTGTATATCGCCGACGGCATAGGTGCTCACAATGGGTTCTTGCTCATTAGATTGGCGCATCGAACGTATTCTGCAACCGACAAGGTTTCGGCTCTTTTGCTTGGGTCAATATCTAAGGTTTTTAGCTGGTCGGTTGTCAGCAGGCTCGATAGGGAATTGCGGAGGGTTTTACGGCGTTGACCGAAGGCGGTCACGAGCACTTTTGATAAAGCGTTCAAATCGAGTACTGGATGGGGCGGTTGCTGATGTGGACGCAGTTGAACCACCGCAGAGGTGACCTTCGGCGCGGGTTTAAAGGCCGTGGGTGGCACATCGAATAACTTTTCAATCTCGCAGTGATACTGGGCCATCACCGAAAGTCGGCCATAGGCTTTTGTGTTGGGGCTTGCGCTCATTCTGTCGACGACTTCTTTTTGGAGCATAAAGGTCATTGCGGCAACCCGTGTTCCAAGTTCAAAGAGCCGAAAGAGCAGCGGGGTTGAGATGTTATACGGCAGGTTGCCAACAATCATCAATGGCGCATCGAACGCCTTAAAATCAACATCCAGAACATCTGCTTCGATGATGGTCACCGAACTCGGTAGCAGGCGCCGAAGGTTGGGAATCAAGTCTCGGTCCAGTTCAATGATGGTCATGTTCGGCGTGTTTTGAACCAGGCGCTCGGTGAGCACGCCATGGCCTGGCCCGATTTCAATGAGGGCTTGACTCGCCGTTGGCCGAACGCTTGCGCAAATCTGATCAATGATCAGGTCATCCTGAAGAAAATTTTGGCCAAAGCGCTTCTTCGCTCGCATCATCATTTTAGGTTCTGACCATGCGGTCTGCGAGATGAATGGCGGCCAAGAGGCTCCCTGGGTCTGCGCGGCCCGAGCCCGCAAGATCGAGCGCCGTGCCATGGTCAACCGAGGTTCGCACGATGGGTAATCCAAGGGTGACATTGACAGCATGACCAAAGCCGCTGTGTTTGAGCACCGGCAGGCCTTGATCGTGATACATCGCAATCACCGCATCCACGTTCTGTAGGGCTTGTTTGGTAAAGGCCGTGTCAGCGGGCATTGGCCCTTGAATTAAAGCGCCGCGGCTCTTGAAGGTTTCGATGACGGGCGTAATGATGTCGATTTCTTCTCGGCCGAGGTAGCCGGCTTCGCCAGCATGAGGATTCAGACCACAGACACTGATCCGTGGGGTTTTTAGGCCAAAGTCTTCGCTGAGGGTTTTTAACGTTTGCGCAATGGTTGCCTGAACAGCCTCAACCGTTATGGCGCCAGGCACTTCGGACAATGGTAAATGGGTTGTGACGAGCGCGACCCTGAGCCCGCCATCGACCAGCATCATGACCACGCGATCGGTTTTGGTGCGTTCAGCAAGCCACTCGGTATGTCCTGTGAAGGCAATACCGCTTTGATTGACGACGGACTTTTGGATGGGGCCCGTCACCAAAGCGATATTTTGATCGGTTTCCCAAAGTGTCATCGCGCGTTCTAGACACTGAACGACATAGGGGCCAGAGCGGGCATCTAACTTGCCGGGTTGGGGGCTATAACCGAGTGTGCACGGCATCACGTTGAGGACCCCCGGCACATAGTCTTTTGGGCCGGATAGTGAACGAACCTGACAATCTAGTCCGAGTAAGTCGGCGCGCGCTGTCAGCGCGTCGGGGTCAACGAGATAAATTCTTTTCAGTGCGACAGGCAATTGCCCATCGCAAGCCAAGCAAACATCCATCCCAATGCCGGCCGGTTCTCCCGGCGTAATGACAATCGTGTGGTCAGATTCTGATTTCGACAAACGCATCTTCCCTGATTTCACGAATCCAATTATCAACTTCCTCATCGAAGGATTGGTTTCTGAGGTAGTTGCCCACTTGGTTGCGTTTGAATTTCTGACTAAAATCTTCGATTCGTCGACCCGTTACTTCAAGGAAATGGTAGCCAAATTCGCTCCGAAAAACCGGGCTCACCTCATCGATTTGGGTTTCAGAGATGGCTTTTTCAAAGGGCCCCACAAATTCATCACCACTACTCCAGCCTAGGTCGCCGCCATTTAAGGCTGAGCCTGGATCCTCAGAGTACAGTCGTGCGACCTCCTCGAAGGCGCGGCCACCGACCACTTCCTCTCGAAGGCTCTCTGCCAAGGCTTCTGCCTCTTCGAGGGATCGGATTTCGTTGGGGTTGATCAAAACATGGCGGACCCGGGTTTGATCAATCATGCCTTGGGCTGCGGCGCCGCGTTTCTGCAGCAATTTAATAATGTGAAAACCGGAACCGCTTTGAATCGGACCTCTCACTTCGGTGATGGAAAGTTCGGTCACAAGATCTGAAAATAAAGTCGGGAGTGCACCGGGTTTCCGCCAGCCAAGATCGCCGCCTTCGAGGGCATTCTTGCCGGCCGATCTGGCCATCGCCAGGGTTTGAAAATCTGCGCCCGCATTCAGCTCCGCAACCAAGTCTTCTGCTTGCTCCCGGATTGCGTTGCTCGCGAGTTGGGACATCTCTGAATGGGTTGCGAGTAGGATATGACCGACCCGATACTCGTCAGCTGTGAGTTCTCTGCCCGCGTCTGAGCTGAGAAAATCGTTGATGGCCTGCTCACTGATTTCAATGCGGTTGTTCATCACACCTTGTTGAACCCGACCAATCATAATTTCCCGTTCGATTTGCTGGCGCATCCCCCGGTAAGAGATGCCATCGGTGGTGAGTGCTTGCCTAAATTGCTCAAGGCTGAGTTTGTTTTGGCTTGCAATTCGAGCCATGGCCTCGTTTAACTCCGCGTCGCTGACCCGTACGCCGGCGCGGCGGGCCATCTGGAGTTGCAGACTCTCAACGACCAGTCGCTCAACGATTTGTTCCGTAAGAATGTCATCCGACGGCAGGCTATCTGGATTGGCGGCTTGTGCCCGGATGGCTTTGGCTCGCTCGGCAACTTCCGAGCGCGTGATGATGTCATCATCAACGATCGCAGCAATCTGATCGAGCACAATCGGCAGGCTCGAAGCAGGCAGGCTGATGAGGCTCAAGCCTAGGCATAAAAATAGAGATCTGAACATGTTAATGGCCTTGATTCTGTTTGTTTTGCGGCAGGTCGCTCGGCATCATCGCCCCGAAGCGGCAAATTCTGGAACACTTCTTTCAAAAACCCGCGTCATATCACTCCCCATCCGCATCAAACCTTTGAGTTCAAAGGAAAAGAAGATGCCGGTGCGGATCTGAGGGTCTACTTGGTATTGACCATTCACCCATGCAAGCTTGGGGTCAAAGGTTTTTCGATAAGCCGCCTCAACCGACCAGCAGCAGCCATTGTATGACACACCGAGGAGGGACTCTATATCTTTACTCGGGCGATTATTACGGCCCCACAAGCCCTTGACCTGAAAACCCTTGCCGATCGGGACTTGCAGGGCGATCTGTGAAACGCTCGACTCGGGCGCCATCGCTTCTTGGCCAAACAGTTGCTCGCTCGCCCGGTAACGATGTTGAAGACGCATTAAAGCGTCGTTAGGAGATCGATAAGATAGGCTCAAGAATCCAGAGTCGATGGCGTTCTGACGATGTTGATAGGAAAGTTCTAATCGTCCCGTGATCGCGGCGGTTGGGGTTAGCGCTGCTTGAAAGTTGGTGCGATGGCCGGAAGGGCCGCCCTGTCCGCTGCGGCCTCGGTCTTCTTGAAACGATTGGCCCCAGCTGACCTGGCCGAGTTGATGACCGCTGGATCGTCTCAGCCAGCGGTGATCAATACCCAGTGCGATGGCGTGGCCGGCGACGCCCCAATCTGCGCCAACCGCTGCCTGGGGGTTAAACATCGACTGATAGTTGGGTTCGAACCAGGCTGTATCAATGCCCAATTGGGTTTTGTCTTGCGCTTTTCTGCCGAGGGTGATCGAAACTTTGGGTTCCAGGATGCGATCGACCGTGCTGGCGACGCTTTGGTTGCGGAGCCGAGTGCCGGCCAAAAAGTGGATAAACGGATTGCTGAAAGACGTCGAAGTTTGGGTCGTGCTTTTTGGGCGATAACGCCGCAGTTGCGCGCCGATTGTGCTTTCAAGATAGCCCAGGGCGGTTACGTGAGGCCAGGTTAATTGTGAGGCTAATACCTGGCGTTGCCCTTGAAAAATTTCTGGGGCTGGATCCTGCATCCGGGATTCAGTGACACGTAATTGCGTCGTCCCGCGCAAGGGCCCCCAAGATCGGTCATATTGAATGTCGAGTTCAGGACGTTTTTCGACCTGTTGGCCCAGTTGCGGCACGAGCATTTGGAACCCTTGATACGATAAATCGGCTTTTAAGTGGGCGCTACCGTACTTCAAGGCGATCCGTTGATTCAATGCCGGTAAAATTCTTTCGTACTGGGGGTTGGCGGGCCGAAGGCCGCCAAGGTGGCCGCTGTAAGGGGCGAGCTCACTGCCAAAATCGCGCAGGAAGTTTAAATCTGAGGCTTTGCTGAAATTGATGTGGGTTGTTATGCCTGCGAATTTGAAGTCATAAAATAGGCTCATGATATTACGGTCAAACGGGTCCTGATGTGAACTGGGCGCGACGGGGCTCGAGTTATTGATTCGGTCTTCTGGCAGAAACTCTAGATTCAGTTGCCCACGATGATTTGCGCCAAGGCTTCTGACTTCGGTTTGGATGAGCTGACCACGACGGCTGAGGTGCCGTAAGCCAACGGTGGCATCAAGGTTGGGACGTAAATTGAAATAGTATTCTAGGTGGGTCTCAACGCCATTGCGGCTATTCTGAGAGAGGCCGATGGGTAAGACGCCGCTTTGACGTTCAGTCGTCACCGGTATTTTTAAATAGGGTAGGTAAAGGATTGGGACCTGTTTAACCCGAAGCACCATACCCTTCACGGTGAGGGCGCTTTGGTCCTGGTCCGCGACCAGTGATCGACTCGAGATCTGCCAGAAGTCGGATTCGCCGGGACACCGGGTCACCACGCCCTCAGACAGCTCAAAGCGCTGGCGTCCGCTCAGTCTGATTTCTCGGGCACTGCCTCGCAGGTTCGATTGCGGTTGTAAAAACCGGGCCTGATCGACGGATCCTTGACCGATCAAAAAATTACCGGAGGCGCCGACGCCATTGATGCAGAGATTGGCCTCTATAATGGAGACGTTGTCCTGCAAGGTGAGGCGATTGTCGGTAAAGCTCAAGCGTGCTCTGTCGGCCCGCAGGAGAACTTGGCGGTTGTAAATCAGTACGTCACCAAAGATTTCAGCAAACTCATCGGGCCGAACGTTGGCGCGACGGGCGGATATCTGAGTGCTGCCGTCAGAGCCTGCGAGGGTCTGCAGTTCTGGGTTATGGCACTGCTCAGCGCGCAGGCCGATTGGCGCGGCGGCGAGCAGGGGTCCCTGCGTGCAGAGCACGAGGAGGACAAGCAGTGGTCTAATTGCGAATCGGAGGAACCGATGAGGCATAATAAACGTCTAGGTTTTCGCCGAGGTCCAAGAATAAGCCATAATGGGTGAGATCAACAGAGAACCTGGAGCCGATTGATGGATACCCGATTGACCGAACTCAGTCAGTGGGCCAGTGGCCATTTTGTCCAAAGTGGCCAGCCGAAGCTTGCGCCGGCTGATTTTGTTGTCGTTTCGGATGATGCCAGTTTTCGACGCTATTATCGCTGTCCGAAACTGGCCCGATCGATGGTGTTCATGGACGCGCCGCCCGAAAAAGAACCGATCATCGATTTTCTTGCCATTGGCAAGGCGTTGTCTGCGGCCGGTCTGCCAGCGCCCGATTTCTTTGCCGTCGAGGTTGATGCTGGGTTTTTAGCCTTGTCCGATTTCGGCGATCAGCAGCTACTCTCCGTCGTCCAAGATCACCCGGAGGCCGTTTTATCGACGCTCTCAGAAGTGATGGGTCATCTGAATCAAGTTGCCCGGGTTGACTGCGCTTTGCCGGACTATAGTGAGTCACTGTTGCGGGCCGAGATGGACCTGTTTCCAACCTGGTATTTAACAAACCTTCTGGGCTTGACGCTGACCGATGCCTTTTGGTCGGTGTGGGCGGACGTCTGTGACCGCTTGGTCGCCTCTGCCCTGAGCGAGCCCCAGGTCTTTGTTCATCGTGATTTCCACAGCCGTAATATTATGGTGCCGTCGACGGGCGAGATTGGCTTATTGGATTTTCAGGATGCGGTTCGAGGCCCATTGAGTTATGACCTGGTGTCGTTATTAAAAGATTGCTACGTGGAATATGATCCAGCGGTGCAACAATCGTTAGTGCAGATCTATCGGCAATATTGGTTGGATGATCCGCGAGTGGAGTCTTCGACGCCTGAGGCTTTTTTTCAGGCGTTTGAGTTAATGGGCTTGCAGCGTCATTTAAAATGCGCGGGGATCTTTGCCAGGCTCTGCTTGCGGGATGGCAAGTCACGGTATTTGAACGATATCCCTTTGGTGCTGAAGTACATTGCGGCGGTTTGTGAAAGCCAGCCCATCTTGCATGATTTTCATCAGTGGCTGCAGGCGTTTGTGCTGCCAGATCGCACGGGTGGGTCAGAATGAAAGCCCTTTTGCTGGCGGCTGGCCGGGGCGAGCGGATGGGCGCTTTAACCTTGGATTGTCCGAAGCCACTGCTGTCGATTGGGAAAGAACGGCTCATAGAGCGGCATGTAAGGCGCTTAAAAATAGCCGGCATCGATGAAGTGGTGGTGAACTTATATTATCTGGGTCACCAGATAAAATCGCTGCTGGGGGATGGTGCGGCTTATGGCCTAAGGGTTGTCTATTCTGAGGAAGCATCCCGGCTTGAAACGGGTGGGGGTGCCCGACAAGCCTTGTCTCTGCTGGGTACTGAGGCGCCCTTTTTGATGATCAGCAGTGATGTTGTGACCGATTTTGATTTCAGGTCGCTCACCCAAAAAAAACCGGACCTTGCCCACTTGGTTTTGGTGCCCAATCCTGTCCATCATGATGACGGAGACTTTGCTCTGACGCCGACCCAATCCGTAATGCCCGGGTCAGACTTGACCTATTCCGGGATTGGCGTGATCGCGCCAGCGCTCATTACCTCGAATGCAGAATCGTGCTTTGCCATGCGCGAGGTTTTGTTTCCGGCGGCCGAGCAAGGCCGCCTCACCGGTTGTGTCCATGATGGCTATTGGTCGGATGTGGGTACGCCGGAGCGGTTGCAGGCCACCCGAGCAGATTTTCAGGCGGGTCTGTGTCGTTGATGAGATGGATCCTGTAAACTGCCTACCTTGGGTGGCAGCCAGGGCGAGCGTTATGCCGTAAGCCCGACGAGGATTAATCATCATGCCGAGCAAGAGGGGTCTATGAAAAGGGACAATTGGATCGCACCGTCGATATTAGCGGCTGATTTTGCAAGGCTCGGCGCTGAAGTCGATGCCGTGCTCGAGGCCGGTGCCGACATCATTCATTTCGATGTCATGGACAACCATTACGTGCCTAATTTGACCATTGGCCCGATGGTTTGTCAGGCGCTCAGGCAGTATGGCATCGCCGCGCCCATTGACGTGCATTTGATGGTTGAACCGGTTGATCGAATCATTGGTGACTTTATTGATGCAGGGGCCAGTTACATTACGTTTCATCCTGAAGCCTCTCGCCATGTCGACCGCTCGCTCGAATTGGTGAAATCGGCCAATGTCAAAGCCGGATTGGTTTTAAATCCAGCGACGCCGGTGTCGTGTCTAGACTTTGTCATGGATAAAGTGGACATGATTCTTGTGATGTCGATTAACCCGGGGTTTGGGGGTCAGTCCTTTATTGAATCAACCCATCGTAAAATTCGGGCGATTCGGGCTTTGATCGATGCCAGTGGCCGAGATATTCGGCTTGAGGTGGATGGCGGCGTTAAAGTGGACAATATTGCGGCGATCCAGGCTTCCGGCGCCGATACCTTCGTTGCGGGCTCGGCAATTTTTGGCCATCCAAATTATTCGGCAACGATTCAAGCCATGCGCTCGGCGCTTTCTGACGTTTAAGTTTTGATGACAGATTTCGCCCAAAACCAACCCCCCTACCTCGCGACGCTTTTGTCCCAAGGATGTGGCCATTTGCCGATTTTTCGAGAGCTGGTTGCCGATTTTGAAACCCCCTTGTCGTGCTATGCCAAAGTGGCACGCGGGCCCTACAGCTACTTGTTAGAGTCGGCCAACCAAGGCGGCGAGAAATGGTCTCGATTTTCGATCATTGGTCTGCCGGCAAGGCGAATTTTAAGAATGCGTGGGGATCGACTGACGTTGACTGACAATGGGGCGCTCATCAGAGATGAGGTGATTGCCGATCCCCTTGCCGAGATTGCGCAACTTCAGGAAACCTATAGTTATCCCAGTTGCCCGGGTATGCCGAATTACACCGGTGGTCTTGTGGGGTATTTCGGTTATGACACCGTCCGCTACGTCGAGCCCAAAATCAAAGACAGTGCGCCCCCTGATGAGCTGGGTTCTGCCGATATTGTCCTGATGGTTTCCGACGATGTTATCGTGTTTGATAACGTCAAGGGTCGGATGCACCTTGTGACCCACGTCAGCGATCTGAGTTCTGATCAAATGAGTCAAGCCACCTTGCGGTTGGATGCGATGCAGGGGTGCTTAAAGGCCGCTCTGCCGGACGAGTTTATTGCGCCAAAGGTCTCGCCGAAACTCGAAGAGCAGGACTTTGTCTCGTCTTACGGTGAGGCTCAGTTCAAGGCCGATGTGGTCCGTCTTAAAGAATACATTGTCGCTGGGGACGTGATGCAAGTCATTTTATCGCAGCGCTTGTCTTGCGCCTTTGAATCGGAGCCGCTGAATCTGTATCGGGCGCTGCGCGCCTTAAATCCTTCGCCTTACATGTATTTTATGGACCTTGAGACCGTGCAGATCGTGTCATCGTCACCCGAAATTTTAGCGCGCCTGGAGCATGGAGAGGTGACCGTTCGCCCGCTTGCGGGTACCCGGCGGCGGGGTAGAACGCCAGAAGAAGATATTGAGATGGAAAGGGAGTTGCGGGCGGATCCCAAAGAGCAAGCAGAGCATTTGATGCTCATTGATCTGGGTCGTAATGATATTGGCCGGGTCTGTGAAACTGGAACGGTTGCGGTTTCAGAGATGATGACGATCGAGCGATACGCCCATGTCATGCACTTAGCATCGAATGTGTGCGGTCGCTTGAAGCCGGGTCTCACTGCCATTGATGTGCTCAAGGCGACGTTACCGGTCGGTACTTTGAGCGGTGCGCCCAAGGTTCGGGCGATGGAATTGATTGATGAATTTGAGCCGGTCAAAAGAGGGATCTTTGGGGGCGCTGTTGGTTATCTGTCTTGGCAAGGGCAAATGGATACGGCCATCGCGATCAGAACGGCGGTCATTCAAAACGGACGGTTATTTGTTCAGGCGGGCGCCGGCATCGTCGCAGATTCTGAGCCGCATCTTGAATGGAAGGAAACCCTGAATAAGGCCCGGTCGGTCATGCAGGCAGCGATGATTGCCGAAGACGGTCTGAGATTTCATGAACCGGGCGTGGACAATCGATGAAAACGATTTGTCACAATGATGCAACCGGGTTTGACTGCAGAGAATATCGGGGCTCAGCATGTTATTGATGATCGATAATTACGATTCGTTTACCTACAACGTCGTGCAGTATCTCGCGGAGCTGGGCGCCGACGTTAAAGTGGTCCGCAATGATGAGATCGATCTAGAGGACGTTGTACAACTGAAACCGAGTCATATCGTCATTTCGCCCGGACCGTGCACGCCGAATGAGGCGGGCATTTCGATGGCGGTGATCGAGCGTTTCCGGGGCGTGATCCCGATATTGGGGGTTTGCTTGGGGCATCAAAGTATTGGTCAGGTTTACGGGGGTCGTGTTGTGCGCGCGCCTCAGGTGATGCATGGTAAAACATCCGAAATTTTCCACACGGGGCAAGGCGTGTTTGCGGGTCTACCCAGTCCGTTCGTTGCCACTCGGTATCACTCGTTGGTGCTTGCGCCTGAAACCCTCCCGGACGCGCTGGCGGTTACTGCTTGGACGACGTTTGAGGACGGCTCGATGGAGGCCATTATGGGGGTGCGGCAAGCGTCCGACGGGGTCGAAGGGGTGCAGTTTCATCCTGAGTCGATCTTGACCGAGCATGGTCATGCGCTGCTGAACAACTTTTTGACCCAAGGGCTTGGTGTATGAATGTTCCAGATATTTTAGCGAGTTTGGTGGCCGGCGAAGATCTTTCTGATGCACGGATGACGTCTTTGATGCAGGCCATTATGACCGGTGAGGCAACTTCTGCTCAGGTTGGTTCAGCCTTGACGGCATTGCGGATCAAAGGCGAAACGGTGACCGAGATTGCCGCGGCAGCTAAAGTGATGAGAGCGCTGGCGGCGCGGGTCAATGTAGACCCTGTGGGCCTCGTTGACACCTGTGGCACGGGTGGCAGCGGGTCTAACAAGTTTAATGTTTCAACCGCAAGCGCCTTTGTTGCGGCAGGCGCCGGCCTAAAAGTTGCCAAGCATGGTAATCGGGCGGCCTCTGGCAACAGCGGCAGCGCGGATGTTCTGGAAAGCGCTGGCGTTTATCTGGACCTAACGCCCGCCCAAGTTGCGCAATGCATTGACGTAGTGGGGTTGGGATTTTTGTTTGCGGTCAACCATCATGGTGCGATGCGTCATGCCATCGGCCCAAGAAAAGAGCTGCAGTTCCGAACTCTGTTTAATCTATTGGGGCCATTAACCAATCCGGCCGGCGCCGAAAATCAGGTGCTGGGGGTGTTCGATCCGGCCTGGGTGCGGCCGATGGCCGAGGTCCTCAGAGCGTTAGGCAGTCAACGGGTGCTGGTTGTGCATTCCAAGGATGGACTCGATGAGATTAGTATCGCCGCGCCAACGACAGTTGCTGAGTTGGTGAATGGTGAGATTTTTGAGTATGACATCTGTCCAGAAGACTTCGGGATGAAGGCGCAGTCATGGGCTGCTCTTACGGTCAAAGACAGTCACGAAAGTCTGGCTTTGGTCCAAGCTGCGCTGTCTGGCGATAATGAACTTGCCAGCCAGTTTGTCCTGTTAAATGCAGGGGCTGCAATTTATGTGGGTGGCGGTAGCGAAACCTTGGGCGCCGGCATTGCGTTGGCGGAAGACGTCATCGCCAGCGGCGCTGCAACCGAGAAGTTGAAGTTTCTGGTTGAGTTCACCCAGCAACTCGGAGCCTTGCCATCATGACGACCCCGACTGTGCTCGAGAAAATTATTGCAGGCAAACGGCAGCATATTGCGGCGCAACGAGCGCAGCGGAAGATTGACCCGCAGGCGTTGCAGCGGACCTCGACCGTGCGGGGCTTTTGTGATGCCCTCAAAGCGAAGCAGGCACTCGGATTGCCCGCGGTGATTGCTGAAATCAAAAAGGGCTCGCCCTCTCAAGGCATTATCCGTCCTGACTTTGATGTGGCATCGATCGCTGGATCCTATGAGCGTCATGGTGCTGCTTGTTTGTCCTGTTTAACCGATGCACCATTCTTTTTCGGCTGTGATGAGGATCTAACGGTGGCTCGGTCGAGCACAACCCTGCCGGTATTGCGTAAAGACTTCATTATCGATGCCTTTCAAATTTATGAATCCTATGAATTGGGTGCAGATTGCGTTTTGTTGATCGTGTCGGCTCTAGCAGATGATGCGCTGGCGGATTTTTACGAGTTGGCGACGGGGCTGGGTTTGGATGTGCTGGTTGAGGTTCATGATGCGGCGGAATGCGAGCGGGCGTTGCGGTTAGGTCCAAAATTGTTAGGTATCAATAATCGGAATTTGCATGATTTTTCAGTCAGTCTGGAAACAACCCTTGCGCTGCTGTCGGAGATCCCGGGCGAGACGCTAATTGTGACCGAGAGCGGCATTCATACCGATGCGGATGTGCAGTCAATGTGGGCGTCGGGTGTTGGCACTTTTTTAGTGGGTGAGGCTTTTATGCGCCATCCTGACCCGGGCGAAAGACTCAATGCCCTTTTTGGGTCGGTCGGAAAAGGTGAGGGGCCCTGAACGGTTAAACCCCAGCTAGGCATTTGATTTTTAGCCGGGTAGCGCCTTTCCGCCAGTGTGCAGTCAAGGTTTCACGACGGTGCTGCGCGAGCCGGTCATCGGCATAAAGCCAGCGCAATCAATAGGGCCAAGAGTTTTGACAATGGAGAACGCAAGATGAAAGCAATGGTGCAGTGGCAGAGTGACGTGTGCTTTCTGGCGGAGTCCGAGACAGGCCATCAATTGCTGCTTGATGGCCCGGCAGAAGCCGGCGGCCAAAACAAAGGGCCGAGGCCCATGGAACTCGTTCTGCTGGGTTTGGGTGGCTGCGCCAGCTATGACGTTGTGACAATTCTTAAGAAGTCTCGGCAAAACGTCGAGGGTTGCAAGGTCCAGCTCTTAGCGGATCGAGCGGAGGCAACGCCGGCTGTCTTTACCAAAATACAGCTTCATTTTGTGATTCAAGGGGACGGCATCAGCGAACAGCATGTTGCGCGGGCAGTTCGGCTCTCGGCAGAGAAGTATTGCTCTGCATCGAAAATGCTCGAAGCCGGCGGCGTTGAGATCGCTCACAGCTTTGAGATCCAGGGGGTGTTGGCATGAAGCGGCCCGGTGCAACCCAAGGTCTCCGGCATATCGCGTTGTTTGTGCCGGACTTGGTTGCGGCAGAACATTTTTTTGTGGATCTGATGGGCATGGACATTGAATGGCGCCCGGATCCTGACAATGTCTACTTGACCTCGGGGAATGACAATTTGGCGCTCCATCAGGTTGCGGCAGTAGGCGAGCAAGGTGCCCTTGACCACATTGGTTTTTTCATCAACGACCCTGACCAGATTGAACCATGGTTTGAGTTTCTAACCGAAAACGGGGTGGAGATGCTGACAGCGCCAAGAACGCATCGAGATGGTGCCATTAGTTTTTATTGTTTAGGGCCGGCGGACATTCGGGTTCAAGTGATCTATCACCCGCCCATTGCGGGCAAAGAAGTCAGTGGCAGGTTAAAGTGATCGCTGTGATCCTTATATCCAACGCGTTGAACCGGTCATGAATGCCGACTGAAGGGCCATGAGTTTTTTGATGGCGTCTGGGTATTGGGCGCCGCCCTCGTCAAGGGCTGCTTGTTCATGACCTGCTTCATCAGTTTGCATTTGGGTAATGATTTCCCGCGAACGATGGTCCCCATCGGGGAGTTCATCCAAGTGCCGATCAAGATGCTTGCAAACTTCTTCTTCGGTTGCGGCAACAAAACCAAGACTCACCCGATCGCCCATCAAGCCGGTTGCGGCGCCAACGACAAATGAGGCGCCATACCAAAGGGGGTTTAAGTAACTGGTTTGCCCGTTTAGTTCTCGCAAGCGCGCTTGGCACCACACAAGGTGTTTTTGCTCGTCTTCTGCCGCGCTCTTAAGGTGCGCCTTGGTTGACGCCGTGCGAGCACTCAACCTTTGGCCGTGATAGAGGCCTTGGGCGCAGACTTCTCCGCAGTGATTGATGCGCATTAATTGCCGCGATTTTAATTGTTCTTCTGGGGTTAAATCATCGTGACGACTGTCGTATTGGAATCCGTTCTCGACCGGTAATGTGCCTGTCACGGTCTTTAGACTTCGGTCCACGTGTGCGAGCAGTCGGTCAACCTGCTGAAAGGTTCTCATGATGGGTCTTCTGTTAAAACGTAAGCAGTATGTCCACCCTCATTCAACAGATAAGCGCCCAGCAGGTTAATCTTGGGCGACGCAGGACCCCGCACGGCATAAATCACCTCTTTGGAAAGTTCATGGATATGATTTCTTAATTCCATAAAAGGAATAGAGATCTCTTCCGCACTGCTTTCGGGTTGTGACTCATCCGACTGATAAAGGTTGAGGATTTTTACTTCGGTACCCTGAACTCGAACCGCTTCTTCAATTTCCGCAGGGGTAATGGTTTCGATAACGGGGTTCAACAAAAGATCTTCGAAGTCAGCCTCGGTGAGCATTCCAAGTTGGCACGGCGTCGTCGCCATAACCGTTGCATTTCTTGGCATGTCGCTCACCAGTGCATCTTGTCCAAAGCTCTGACCGGCGGTGAGTTTAGCAACTTGGTTGACCTTGCCATTAATGGCGATATGGACAGAAACTGAGCCTGTTTTGATCATATAAAAATAGTCGCCCGGATCGCCCTGCTTAATGATGATCTCACCGCTTGATACTTGGCGGGTTTTAAACCGCTTGAAGAGTGCCTCAATGTTGGTCGGTGGGATGAACTCAAATAAGGGTGTTGCGAGCAACCGCTCCATCCAGTTGCCGGTTAACAGCGAACTTTCCGCCGTGCTGGCCGCCGCCTCTAATAGTGCCTCGATCTCACTTAGGACCTCTTTGGCCAAAGTAAAAACCACGCAAGGCGCCTCGCAGACGGCGGACACGGTGTGCGGCTGAAAATCATCGACCGCACCATAGGTTTGGCTATCAGACTCCGTAAAGGCTCTGTTTTCAAAGGCATCGTTCACGAGATTAAGCCGGCCCGTCAGCAGCCAGTGTGAATTCGTATCATTGCTGAAGCGCTTGAAAATGAGGGCGCCTGCTGGCTGATGATTGATAGAGCCCCGTGCCGTGATTTTGGTAAAGTCCCGTGCTGAAAGCGCGGAAAAAGGGGTTAATCCTTTCAGGATTCTAAGTTGGCTATCGTCCATTATGCGTGGTTCGTGATCAAAGGAGTTTTAGTATAGTCGCTCTCGTACGATCATCAAGGCGCTCGAGATCAGTCCAGGGTGATCGTCCATCATCCTTTAAGTGCGATCGAGTCACGCGGGCGGCTATTGAACGGCCTCTTTGATGAGCGTTGCTGAGACTCGCGCGGCGCGCGCCATCGCTGATGGTTTGTGAACGGTCACCTCGACCCGAGTCAATGGGTAGTGCTTTAGTAAATGCTCCGCAGCGACGAGGGTGAGGGTTTCGAGTAATTTAAACCGTTTGGCTTTTATGAGTGCCGCAAGGTCTTGGGTTAACGCATCGTAGTCGATGGCCAAAGTGAGATCGTCCTGACGTGCGGCCGGTGCAAAGTCATAGTCTAAGGCAAGATCTAAAAAGATCGTTTGTAAGACCAGGCGTTCGCGAGGATAGGCGCCGATGATGGTTTCAACTTCAAGTTGCGCAACGGTAATGCGTCCTGGCTGGGTCATACCGTTAGTCCTTGAAGCTCGGTCATGGGCCATCTTGGCCGCGCAATGATCTCATGGTTATCCCGCCGCCATTGGCTTTGTCGTAAAAGCCCCGCAATGGCAATCATCGCGCCGTTATCCGTGCAGAATTTAAGATCTGGGTAGCTGAGCTCAATCTGTAACGTTTGGCTGAGGGTTTGAAGGCTTGCCCTGAGCCGCGCGTTGGCGCTCACTCCGCCCGCCAATACCAGCGTTGGATACCCGGTTTGTGCGAGCGCGCGGGTACATTTGATTTTAATCGTATCGACCACCGCATCTTCGAAGGCGCGAGCAATATCGGCCCGATCCTGATCGTTTGGTTCTTTGAGCGCCCTCAAGGTGTTCATCGTGTGGGTTTTTAAACCACTGAAGCTGAAGTTCAGCCCAGGTTTTTGGGTCATTGGTCTGGGGAAGTGAAATCGGTCGGTAGACCCTTTTGTCGCCAAAGCAGCCACTTGTGGGCCTCCGGGGTAACCCAATCCAAGCATTTTAGCGACCTTGTCAAAGGCTTCGCCGGCGGCATCGTCCATGGATTCGCCCAGGATGTCGTATTGTCCAGGCTGGCTGCAGGCCATGAGTTGGGTATGACCGCCGGAAACCAATAGGGCGACAAAGGGGTATTCGGTGGGTGTCTCGGTTAATTGGGTTGCTTGTAGGTGCCCTTCCATATGATGAATGCCGATGGCCGGAATGTCCCAAGCCAGCGCTAGAGATTTGGCAATGCTGGCCCCGACGAGCAGTGCGCCAATTAATCCTGGTCCCTCGGTATAAGCGATCGCGTCGAGCTGATCCGGCCTGGTTCCGGTTTGCCCAAGGATCTGATGAATCATCGGGAGGCATTTTCGGATGTGGTCTCGCGAGGCCAGTTCTGGGACGACGCCGCCATAAGCCTTGTGAACATCAATTTGGCTGTACAGAAGATCGGCCATCAGGCCAAGGGATTCGTCATACAGAGCAATCCCGGTTTCATCACAAGATGTTTCGATCCCCAAAACTCGCAAGTTTGGCTCCAAGTCGTTTTAATTGAGGCGCAATTATAGACCGACAACACCGTCGCGTCTGTATCGGTTCAGGCGAGCGGGCTTTGGTTGCGCTGGCGTTGGGCCGAATGAATGGCCTTGATTGGCTTTTGCATTTGGTCGGGTTTGTGTTTAGAATCCGCTCTCCATTTGGTTGGTGTAAAAGAAGCAATGCCCTACGTAAAAGTAAAAGAAAACGAACCGTTTGATATCGCACTCCGCCGCTTTAAGCGATCTTGTGAAAAAGCAGGTGTCCTGGCAGATGTTCGCAAGCGCGAGTTCTATGAAAAGCCGACGTCGATTCGAAAGCGTAAAGCCGCAGCGGCTGTAAAGCGGTACGCTAAAAAGGTACAAAGAGAATCAAGAAAGATGGAGCGGCTCTACTAAGGCGTCCTTCAATCGGGCTATGACCCTCATAGCCCAAGTGCGACCTCTCTGCACCCATCGTCTAAAAGTCGCGCTCACCTTAAATAAGCGTCTTGCGGTATAGTCGCTCATCCTAATGGCCGCTCTCCCTATAATGGCCGCTCTCCTGAATAAAAGAGGCGTTCAATGTCAGAAACTCTGAAATCCAGATTGCAAAACGATGTAAAAGACGCCATGCGAGCACGGGCCAAGCAGACCTTGGGTACGCTACGGTTGATTATGGCCGAGTTGAAGCGTCGAGAGGTCGATGAGCGCATTGAATTGTCGGATCAGGATGTGTTGTCAATCCTTGAGAAGATGGTGAAACAAAGAAGAGACTCGCTGAGTCAGTATCTTGCTGCGGATCGTCAGGATCTTGCTGATCAAGAACAGTTTGAGCTCGATTTGATCGCGCAATACCTGCCAGAGCCCTTGTCGGATGAAGCGGTTTTAGCGTTGGTTGAAGAAGCTATTGAAGCCGTTGGTGCTCGAGAAATGTCGAATATGGGTCAGATCATGGGGTTGGTGAAAACCCGCGCCCAAGGCCGAGCCGACATGGCGAAGGTTGGCCAAATGGTCAAGGCGCAATTAAGTCAGGGTTAGCTTGCGAATCCACTAGGCCCCTGCCACACTTCTTGGCATTTCAAGTGCATTGGTATCGTGGTGATCCCTCCTAATTTCATTGATGAGCTACTTGCCCGAACCGATATCGTTGAGATTATCGAGTCAAGGGTCGCACTAAAGAAGACAGGCCAGAATTTTTCCGGTCTTTGCCCCTTCCATCAAGAAAAATCCCCCAGTTTCTCTGTGAGTCAGGACAAGCAGTTCTATTACTGTTTCGGTTGTCAGGCATCCGGGTCCGCTTTGAAGTTTTTAATGGAATTTGACCGAATGGATTTTTTATCGGCGGTTGAATCTCTGGCAAGTCGTCTGGGCTTGGCTGTACCCAACGATGCCTCAAGTCAAGATCGAGAAGCGGTCGAGCAGCGCAAGTTGATTTTTGACACGCTCGATGCGGCAAAAGATTTTTATAAGCAGCAGCTTCGATCGAATCCCCAGCGAGCAAGGGCGGTGGACTATTTGAAGCAAAGAGGCTTAACCGGGGAGGTCGCCAACCGGTTTGAAATTGGGTTCGCGCCGCCCGGCTGGCAAAATCTTTTGGCCCTGAAGCCCGATGATCCGAGCTACCTGAGCCGTCTGTTGGATGCGGGTCTCATCGTGACCCAAGACGCTGAGGACAAACGTTACGATCGCTTTCGAGATCGGGTGATGTTTCCGATTCGGGATCTGCGGGGGCGAACCATCGCTTTCGGTGGGCGAGTGATCGGTGATGGCAAACCGAAATATCTGAACTCACCGGAAACCTCAGTGTTCCATAAAGGGCATGAGCTCTATGGTTTATTCGAGGCGCGCCGCAGCCAGAAAAAGCTCTCAAGGTTATTGGTTGTTGAGGGTTATATGGACGTGGTGGCGCTGGCGCAAAATCAAATTGAGTTTGCGGTGGCGACTCTGGGCACTGCGACGTCTGATGAGCATATCCAAAGAATGTACCGCCAAGTCGCGGAGATTATTTTCTGTTTTGACGGCGATGCCGCCGGTCGGCGGGCTGCCTGGAAGGCGATGCTGACGGTTTTGCCGCATTTGAGCGATGGGCGAAGTGCCAGATTCATGTTTTTACCCGATGGTGAAGATCCGGATTCGTTGGTCAGGCGCGTGGGACAAACTCAGTTTCTTGTGATGCTGGATGCAGCACACTCTGTTGCGGACTGGCTCTTTGAAAAGCTCGCCCAAGATTTGAATGAGGATGGTCTTGATCCGACAGGAATTGCGGGTAAAGCGGCGCTGAGTAAAGCCGCCATGCCGTTGATTAATTTAATGCCAGAAGGGGTTTTTCGGCAGCTGATGATCGATGCGCTCTCCCAGAATACAGGCCTGTCGACCCAGCGCCTTCAAGACGTCACCGTAAAATACGAAGTTCCGGTTGAAATTTACACCCAAGATCCTGGCCCGCCGGACCAGGGTGCACCTTTGGGTTCTGAAACCGATCAAGGGCCGGAATCGACGATCGATGCCAAGCTCGATCCAGCCTTGTCTTTGCTGATTTTACAACCGGAATTGGCCTTAGAATTTCAGGTTGAGGATTTTGAGTGCTTAACGCGCGGAGATCAAGACCAATTGATCCGAACCATCGCCTATGGCGTTCATGAGGGCAGCTTGAACTCTCCTGGGGAAATTTTGGCGAAATATAGTGGCAAGCCCGAGCAGGGATTTTTGAAAAAAGCGTTTGAATACAAGCCACTACTGTCAACAGAGCATCTTAAGGACGAGTTTGTCGGGTTAATGAGCAGTAAATTCCAGCGCTATAACAAACAGGATGGCCGTGCTCAGATTGATGCGTTATTACAAAAGCCGCCGTCGCAATTAACCGAAGACGAGCGCGCGCTGATTCGACAGCATTTTTCAAAGGCCTAAGCCGACAACGACCCATCATTAATCCCATGAATTCTCTACCATTCTAGTGCGGCTTGCTCGGGTCTGGACTGGCTAAACGACCGAGGCGACCCTATACTAAATTGCTCCTTTGGGGGGATAAAGTGAAAGAGGGGTGTTATGGCCAGCGGTCTTGCTCAAAAACAATCAAGATTAAAGAAGCTCATTGCTCTAGGTAGAGGGCAGGGTTACCTCACTTATTCTGAGGTGAACGACCATTTGCCGGACGATATTTCGGATCCAGAACAGATCGAAGATATCATCGGCATGATCAATGATATGGGAATCATGGTGTATGAATCGGCGCCAGAAGCCGATGATTTGATGGTTGAAGCCGATGTCACGGATGAACTTGCAGCAGATGAGGCCGCGGCGGTTTTGGTTGCGGTCGAAAACGAAACGGGTCGAACAACTGATCCGGTCCGTATGTACATGCGAGAGATGGGCACCGTTGATCTGCTCACCCGTGAAGGCGAAATTGAAATCGCCAAACGGATCGAAGAAGGGATTCGAGATGTATTGGATGCCGCATCGGGATTCCCAGGCGTTGTCGAGCGAATTATCAATCGCTACCAAGAAACCCAACAAGAAGATGGCAAACTGATCGATCTGATCATCGGTTTTCTAGACCCGGCTGAGCACGTTGCACCCGCCGCCCAGGTCGTACCGGGCGAGGCGAAAGACGAAGATGCGGCTGAAGTTGATAACGGGCCCGATGCAGCGTTGGCCGCCGATCGGTTCGCAATTCTTGAGAAACAGCTGGCTAAAACCGGTCGCTCAATCAAACGAAATGGCCGCCAATCTGAGACTGCTCGAAAAGAGATTGCGGCTTTGGCAGTGGCCTTTCAGTTTTTTAAGTTTGTGCCCAAAGAATACGAGCGCATTGTCAACGAGGTTAAAGCCCCTCACCACGAAATTCGCCGATCAGAACGTCAGGTTATTGCCCTGTGTGTTCGCGAGGCGGGTATGAGCCGAAAAGCGTTTATGGATGCCTTCCCGGGCCATGAATGTGATCTAAAATGGGTCGCCAAACAAATCAAAGCGGGCGTCAGTAAATTAAAGGGCGTTCAGGACGAGGTAATTCGGGCTCAAAAACGGATTGTCAGTATTTCGGAAGAGGCGGGTCTCAGTGTTGCAGAACTCAAGGATGTGAATCGCCGGCTGTTTATTGGCGAAGCGAAAGCGCGGCGCGCCAAGAAAGACATGGTTGAGGCAAACCTTCGTTTGGTGATTTCAATCGCGAAGAAATACACCAATCGGGGTTTACAATTTTTAGACCTCATCCAAGAAGGTAATATTGGGCTGATGAAGGCCGTCGATAAATTTGAGTATCGTCGAGGCTACAAATTCTCGACCTATGCAACCTGGTGGATTCGGCAAGCAATCACCCGCTCCATTGCGGATCAGGCGAGAACGATTCGGATACCGGTTCATATGATCGAGACGATCAATAAGTTGTCGCGAATTTCTCGGCAAATGCTACAAGAGATGGGCCGGGACCCAACACCGGAAGAACTCGGTGTGCGAATGGAAATGCCCGAAGAAAAGGTTCGGCGGGTGCTCAAGATCGCCAAGGAACCGATCTCCATGGAAACGCCGATTGGCGAAGATGACGACTCTTCTTTAGGGGACTTCCTGGGTGAGGATGCCAATGGTGACGCCGCCGCTGTGGGCGCGCCTTTGGATGTTGCCACAGAAGAAGGCTTGCGGGATGCCACGCGTAATATCTTGGCAGGCTTGACGGCGCGAGAAGCCAAAGTGCTCCGAATGCGGTTTGGGATCGATATGAATACTGACCATACTTTGGAAGAGGTGGGTAAGCAGTTTGATGTAACCCGAGAGCGGATTCGGCAGATCGAAGCGAAAGCCTTGCGTAAGTTGCGACATCCCAGTCGTTCCGAGCACCTCAAGAGCTTTCTTGATTAAAAGCTTTCTTGATTAAAAGCTTTCCCAATTAAGCATTTTCTTGGTTGATCGTGATCTTAATTCGGCGCGTTCTTGATCAACCGCATATTCAGCCGCTCAGTCGATGGTTGACGGTCTCGCCTTGAAAGAAGTCTTTAAGGATTTGGCGAGGATCCGATCGGGTCATCACCTTAGCAATAATCCTTGGCCGCTGTTCGACCAAGGGTTCGCACTGACGGGATCAATCTGAAAGCCGTATAACGTTAGTACTGAGCGGTTCCGCCGTCGACGCTCAAGAGGGCGCCGGTGATGCCGCCGCCGACATCGCTTGCAAGCAGAACGGCAACGGCTGCCACCTCTTCGACAGTGTTCGGGCGTTTGATCGCCGCTTCCTGCGAGAAGGTCGTGACCATTTCATCAAAGGTCATTCCCATCGCTTCTGCGGTCTTCGGGCCGTTGTCCCGCACAATATCCGTGATGATGAGGCCAGGACAGATGGCATTCACGGTAATGCCTTCGGTACCCACTTCGCGAGCAATTGATTTCGTCATCCCGTTTACCGCATGTTTCGCTGTGCTATAAGCGGTTAAGACCGGCTTGCCGTGCTTGCCTTCCATCGAGGAGATATTAATGATGCGTCCCCATTTTTGGGGCAGCATCAGTTGTAGGGCCCGGCGCGTGCCCCAAAAGGTGGAGTACACGTTCCATTTCATGCATTCATCGAAGGACTCATCGCTGAGGTTCGCCGCCGGTTGCAAATCACCTGCGCCACCTGCGTTATTCACCAAGATGTCTAATCGACCAAACTGCTCTGCGGTTGCGCTCACGAAGTGTTCAATCGACGCCTGTTCCATCGCATCACCTTGAATGAAAACCAGGTCATCACCCGCATTGAGTTCAGCCAACATTGCCGCGGCTTTTTCTGGATTTCTTGCCATGATCGCAACTTTTCCGCCTTCAGCAAGAAACGCTTCAGCAATCGCGCGTCCAATGCCTGCTGACCCGCCGGTGATCGCGGCAACTTTTCCTTCTAGTTTCATTTCAATGTCCTTATGTTAATAAATCAAAAGCATCTAGTTCTTCGATTGCGCGCAGAGAATTGCCCAGTAGCGTTTCACCCAGCGCGCGACCGCGTTCATTGGCTAAATCCAGCGCACTACAAATTACCACGGCATAGCAAAGGAAATACAGCGCGCATTGGGTGTAGCGGTGCCGGCAGGCCTCGAGGGGGTAAGTAACGCCCGCGGCAGTGAGCTCCGCGTGATACAGCGCCACCCAGTCTTTGGCATTACGGACCGTATCATTCGGGCTTTGGGTGAGGAAGTAGGCCAGGTCATGTTCTGGCGCCGATTTTGAGATGGCTTGGAAATCGACCAGCGCAATGTGATCCGCGCCAAAAAAGATGTTGTCCAGGCGCATGTCGCCATGACTGATGCAGATCGGATCCGCGGTAATGTCTTCCAGTAGCGCAGGCAAGTGTTCGGGTATCTGCGGGGCAAGCCGCGCGGCCTTGTCTGAGATGAGCTCTGGGAACAAAGTTTTGACCATAGGCCAGCCGGCTGAAAAACCAGCCTGCATGCCGCTGACTTGAGCTTCGTTATTATGCCGAGCAATCGAGCTGAAGGCGGTTGTTTCAAAGGTTTCACCATGAAATTTCGCCAGCGCTTTGACCACCTGCTCGCACTGCTCGATGCTGCAACCCGCAACCTGGTCACCAATCTCGTATTGATCTAAATCTTCAAGCAATAGGACAAAAGCGGCGGAAGTTGCGTCGTATTCGGCGTGAAAGCAGCTTGGCGCGCGAATGGAAAGGGTTGGCGCAATTTCTTGGTAAAAGGTAATTTCGCGCTCGTACATTTGATACAGGCCTGCAACTGCGCGATTGTCCGCCACCGGTGATTGAAACTTTGCAATCAACGTTTTGGGACAATTCTCGCCGTCAAGGGTCACCCGAGTGACCAGGCCTAAGATGCCAACCCCTTCGCCGAGAGGTTTAACTGAAAAGGCCTCAACCGAGCAATCGAGTACCGTGCTGAGCCAATCGGTTGTCAGTTCTTCTGGTGAAATGGGGAAGCGGGTTGTCATAAGGGCGACTCCTCTAATGCTGTGATGTTAGCTGCGCCAAGATTGGGTCTTCTCGATGGCTTGCCTAAAATATTTTAGGCTGAGCCCTAAGCAGATAATGGCAACCGAATAATTGACCACGGCGAGTAATGAAATGGATTGGCCTAAAGCCAGTTCACTTTCAAATACAAAGTCGCTGATGACCGCGGGTAGCGATGGGGCAAAACTATAGGATAAAAAGTTAACTGCGATCAGATAAAACGCGACCATTTGCCCTCGAAGTTCATTCGGGGCCACGGTTTGAAGGGTCACGATAATCAGTCCCGGCGGCATCGCCATGCAAAAGGTAACGGGAACGAGCAGGGCGAGCGCAATATAAGGATCGGACGCGACGGTTAGGAAGGCTGCCATTGGGAGCAAGGCCACGGTCGAGTAAAGGACAACGCGTAAGGTCGCGTCCACTTGGCCGCGCTTTATCATGGCGCTCGCAAACAGCCCGCCAGCAACGCTGCCGGAGATCCCCACAACGAGCGCGATACTGCCATAGGATAAGCCAATGTCGGTGCGGCTCCATTCGTGGTTTCTAACGAAGTACTCCACCAACCAGCTGAACAAAGACCAGCCTTGGGTTGCGAGACACAAATAACCTAGGAAAACAAAAAAGAAAAAATGTCTTCGGCTTTTGATAAAGGACCAAACATCCTTCATGGGAACTGACGTATTGTCCGCAAGTTGTTTGTTTTTTCGAGCGGGTTCTATTAAAAACCACATGGCGAGCGCGACCAAAAGGCCCGGCGCGCCAACCAGCATTAAAACCATCTGCCAGGAATAGATCTCCCCAAGCACGGGCACCACAAAGTTGGGTGTGCTCTCAAGGTAATCAATTAAGGGCCCGCCAGCGATATTGGCCAGTCCTTGGCCGATGAAGGGCGCAGAGGCCACGATGCCGATGGCAATTGGGAGTCGCTCGGGTGGGAAATAATCTGCGAGTGCCGAGTTTGAGGCGGGCCCAAGGGTTGCTTCGCCGACGCCGACGCCCATTCTTGCGAGGAACAGTTGCCAGTACTGAGACGCGGCACCGCACATCATGGTCATAAAGCTCCAGCCTGCGATCCCGGCGGTCATCAAATTAATCCGGTTGTAACGATCCGTAATTCGGCCAGCAGGATAGGTCATGAGGGTATAGAACAAGGCAAACGCAAAGCCCATGATGAGCGAGACTTGTGTGTCCGAGATGCCGCCCAAGTCGCGCTTAATGGGGCCGATCATGACGTTGAGGATTTGACGGTCAATAATCGAAAAGGTCGAAGCCAGGGTAAAAATAACGACTACGAGGATTAGATAACGATTCGAAAAATTTTGGTTCACAAAAATTACCTTTTGACCTCTTAAATCGGAGGTCAACATATCACAGAATGAGATGCTGGGCTTTGAATAACGTGCAAAGGGTGTAATCATCGAAGGGCGGGCTGCGCCAATAAAGGCGAATCCGCGCTCTGCTAGCCGCGTATGATTATGGACAGCATGCGTTATCAGAACGGGTCCTTCTAAGCGAAACGCATCACCAAGGGTTGTGGGTTGTTGTTCGGCACCATTGAGTGTCTGACCGTTCTGACCGCTTGGCTTCAACGCGACGGGTCGCGGGCTGCAATAGGCGCAGGCCTAAATGCGAGAACTTGCTAGCGGTTCTTTTAAGGACTCCGTTTTAAATTGCGATCGAACAAATCATGCAATCGTTCCCAATGCCGCTCTGCACTGGGTTTGTGATAGATCGCGCCGCGACCCGGAAAGGCAAAGCCATGCTCGGCCCCCGGGTACCACTCTAATCGGTAGTTAATTTGGCTTTCTTCAAGGTGTGCCTCAAGCGCATCGATTGTATCCTTGGGTGCAAAGTGATCAATCTCGGCGCAGGCGAAATACATCTCACCGGTGATGTTCTGAGCGGTCAGGTGAGGTGAGTCATCGCGTTTGGTGAGTAAGTTCGCGCCGTAAATCGAGGCGGCGCAAGCGATTCGTTCGGGGTAGCAGCCAGCGGCTTTAAACACGAAGGGCCCGCTCATGCAGTAGCCGACGGCGCCAACTCGGTCACTGTTTGCGGCCTCAAAATGGTCAACAAAGTCGAGAAGGGCAGCGGTGTCTTGCATGATTAAGTCAAGAGATAAGTGTTTGGTCATGTCAAACATGGTCTTCATGGCCGCATCCGATCGGTCCCAAACAAATTCTTTTGTTTTTCGGTAGTAAAGATTTGGCAAGACCACAACGTAACCGGTGGTCGCAATTCTTCGCGCCATGTCGTGCAGTTCTTCGCGCTTGCCCGGGGCATCCATATAAAACAAGACCACGGGGAAGGGGCCGTTTTCTTCAGGATGGGTCACGAAGGTGTTCATGAGACCATCTTGGGTTTGGATGTTTAGGTTGTGTTCGATCATCGTGGGGCATTCCTGAGTGTTTTTAGTTGAGGTGCTAGATTGAATAAGAACGTATTGAGTCGCTAAAGGAAATAGACGCCTAAGCCATTGTTTTTTTTGTTTATGAATGGCTCATACATTTGCACGTTGGGCACACTACTTTTTTTAAGAAAAACCCGCTTTAGGTCTCGTTACGTGACATACTCACTTTTATGAATTTGACAGAAGAATTTCAATTTCTTAGGTCGGTAATAGCTTAATATTTAATTTGATAATATATAGATTGCTTAAAGAAACGCTTAAAATTTTTAGTCACTTAACGATTGTTTTGCTCGCAGCTTGTGGTGGCTCTGAGTCGGTCGAAAAGGCGCCAATGCCTCAGCCCTCGGCTCTGCCTCCTGATGACGCCCTGGTGGCGGCAAAGCGGCTGATGCCCGAAGACGTGGCGGGTATTTTAGATCGCGCGATCGAGGAGATGATTGCGCGTGATGCTACGGGTATTGTGAGTATTAGTGATCGAGTTGGTAATGTTTTAGCTGTGTCTGAGCACGGGGTAAGCACTCGGTACGTACAAATTGCGCCAGGGCCGGGCGCGGACACGGCGGCAGGAAACGTTGGCTTGCAATCTGCGCTGGTGCCGAGAACGGCGGTTGCAATCTCAAAAGCGGTTACGGGCGCGTACGTCTCGTCGGGCGGGAACGCCTTCAGCACGCGCACAGCGAGCATGATCATTCAGCCCCATTTTCCGCCCACTACGTACACCGTTGGTTTGGAAAGCGGACCCTTATTTGGGTTGCAGTTTTCTCAACTGGCCTGTTCGGATGTGATGGCGTCAGCTGAAGCTGTGATAAACCGCAACATCGGACCCAGAAAATCGCCGCTCGGAATGTCGGCTGATCCTGGCGGGTTCCCACTCTATAAGGAAGGTGTTTTAGTCGGTGGGATTGGTGTTAGCACGAAAGCAGTTTATGGTTTTGACGATAACGTTGAAGATTTTGACGAAGATGTCGATGAGGCGATTGCGCTTTTAGCCGCGTCACACTTTTTGCCACCCGCTACGATCCGAGCGGACAAAATTTCAGTGGACGGCACCTTGCTCAGGTACTCAGATGCAGAGATTGTAGAGCCCGATAGTAATCTCGTTAATGAACTCACGCAGCCTGATAGAGACTTGATCGAAGCCAGCTTGATTTCAGTTCCAGGCTACTTCAATTCGGCTCAAGGTATCAAAACCGGCCAGCAGTACGGTCAAGAAGGATCCGGTATTAGACCGGTAACGCCAGATGAGTTTTCGATTCCGGACGCGTTTATTTTAAGCGACGGTGCAGGCGGCAATCGATTCCCAATAAAAGCTGCAGCCGATGGCAATGGCAGTGAAATGCCCTTAACGCAGGATGAAGTCAGGCTGCTTCTCGAAACAGCTCATCAGACGATGTCTGCAGCACGCGGACAAATTCGGCGACCGCTCAACCAGTCGGCTCGCGTGTCCATGGTTGTTGTAGATACAACGGGCGAAATCTTGGGGTTAGTGGTTGGCTCAGACGCGCCGATTTTTGGGCTCGATGTTGCCGTTCAAAAAGCCCGTACGGCGACTTTTTTCTCTAGTCAGTTGGCTGCGACCTATTTAACAGGTTTGAACAGAGATGAAATTTCGGACTACGTTCAAAGGGTGCGTGTGTTTCTGAATGATCCGCTCGCCTTAACGGGACTGCATGCATTTTCGGATAGAGCGGGCGGGAATCTATCGAGGCCCTACTTCCCAGATGGTGAGCTAGGACGGCCTAATGGGCCTTTGTCTAGGCCGATAACGGAGTGGAGTCCATTTGCCACCGGGTTGCAGGAAAGTCTCGTGCGTCCAGAAGTGGTGAACCACTTAGGCTTTGTTGATGGGACTTCTGATAAAGGAGCCGCGAATGAGTGCGTCGGGTTGTTAAATGAGGGTGGCGATATCCATTTGCTTGGAAACGGCATTCAGATTTTCCCAGGAAGCGTGCCCATTTATCGTGGATCAACTTTGATTGGTGGCATTGGTGTATCGGGCGATGGGGTTGACCAGGATGACATGATTGCTTTTTTAAGTGTGCATCGAGTAGGAGAAGCTTTAGGCACGCTTGGGAATGCGCCGAAAGAAATCAGAGCGGACACAATTGAAGTCGATAACGTTCGGTTGCGGTACATCTCATGTCCTTTTAATCCTTTTCTCGACGAAAGTGAGCAAGAGGTTTGTAATGGTAAATAACGTGCTGATTATTGCGCTGGTAATGCTGCTGCCGGCACAAGCCTTTGGTGCGCACGATCAGGATGAAAAATCGCTGGAAATCAGTAACGACCCCGTTTCTGTTGCTCAAAACCCTCGACCGAATCGATCTCGCCAAGATTTAGACCGGATGGCACCGCTCGATATTCGGTTGTTGCAACGCGAGGGCGGGATGTTAGAAGCCTTGCCTGATCGATGGCGAATCGTTGAGTCCATAGGTGTGAATGAGCGCTGGTGGGATCCTTATAACCAGAACACCTTAAAGGGCGATCGGCCGATACTAGGTTCCAAAGATTTATTTTTTGCATTGGGTTTGGTCTCAGATACGGTTGTCGAACCCCGAACCTTTCCGATTCCAGTAGGGGTTCAAACAACTGGTGACGCAGGGCAGTATGATCTTCACGGCGATGGTCAAAGCAATATCTTTAGTCAGACAATCATCGCGAGCCTATCACTGATTAAGGGGTCAACAACTTTCAAACCGCAAGATTGGGAATTTCGATTAACACCCGCATTTAATTTCAACCGGGTCGATATTAACGAGCGTCGAATTCTTTATGTGCAACCCAGTAAATTTGGGAAGAGAAGCCGAAATTTCGGCACTCTGCAAGAAGCCTTTTATGACTATCATATAAGGAATGTTGGAAGTCGTTATGATTTTGACTCGGTACGGATAGGGATCCAACCATTTTCGAGCGACTTCAGAGGCTTTCTGCTTCAAGACGCCTTGATGGGTGTTCGGCTCTTTGGCAATCGCGATAACAATCGGTATCAATATAACCTAGCGTACTTTCGGCGGCTTGATAAAGATGTGAATAGTGGCTTGAATGACTTGAGCACGCCGCTCCGTCGAGATCATATTTTAACGGCAAACCTGTATCGTCAAGACTTTCCGTCTCCAGGCCTAACCAGCCAAATCTCAATTACCGCTAATCTGAATGAGGAAAATCGCAGGCAAGCAATTGATGCCAACGGCTTCCCCACTCGGCCTGCTTTGATCGGTGATTTGCGGCCTCGTCGCTACCACGTTACCTACCTGGGTTATTCCCTTGATGGAAGATACGGGAGACTCAACGTAGCAGGGTCTGCCTACGCGGCATTTGGCCAGGATAAAAATAACCCCATGACTTCTCGGCCCAGTAAAATCAGGAGTCACTTTCTTGCCTTAGAACTCTCTGTGGATAACGACTGGCAGCGTTATCGATTGTCCGGGGTTTATGCATCTGGCGATGATAATGTGTTTGATGACAAGGCATCGGGATTTGATGCGATCTTTGAGAATCCACTCATCGCTGGTGCAGACACCAGTTACTGGATGCGTCAAACGATACCCTTCGTAGGTGGTGGCCGAGGGATTGGCTTAAACGGCCGCAACGGGTTACTACCCTCGCTTCGTTCTTCCAAAGAGCAGGGGCAAAGCTTTTTTAGTAATCCTGGGTTGATGCTTTTAGGCGTGGGTGCTGATTTCGACCTGACGCCGAGCTTGCGGTGGTCTGTTAATTACAATCATCTTTGGTTCGACGAAGTTGATGGGATAAGCCAGCTGAGGATGCAGAGTGGCATCACCCGCAAGATCGGCGTTGATGCCTCAACCTCTTTAATCTATCGACCTGGCTTTATTCAAAATTTTGTTATTCGATTTTCTTATGCGGAGCTGACGCCGGGCGCCGGTTTTAGTCGTTTATTTGACAGTACTCGAGACGATGACCGCTTTTATAGCAGCCTCCTTAATATTGTTATAAGCTATTGATATAAATATGATTTATAAATTTTTATTATTGTTTTTGATGCAACTGGTTGTAGTCAGTTCGTGCCTAGGCGCAAGCAAAGGAATGGGCGAGGCTTTCCCCCGAATCTATCCTGAGATGGTGCCAGCGCCTTTCTCTCAAAACGCTGCGACCGCCCAGCTGAAAACAGCGGGGTGTCAAACCTGCCACGCGAAAGCTGAGCATAAAACCATGCACAAGGCGCCAAGCGTTGTGCTGGGGTGTACTGACTGTCACGGTGGGAACGCCAATGTTCAGTGGGCAGGCGATCTTTGGGTAGCTCCGGAGGCGTCGGATGCGTCGCATGCTTCGGCCGAGCGTTATGCTGATAAAGATCATGCAGTCAAAGATCGCTCAGGAAAGGATCATCATGGTGACAATCATTATGACGCCCATGGGGATGACCACGATTACCCGTCTGGTTACAAAGCGGCAATGGACGCGGCCCATATCCTACCAACCTACCCGAGTGTTTGGCCGGGTAGTGAGAACCCTAAACGATCCTTTGCGAAACTGTTGAAAGAGTCGCCGGAGTTCGTTCGTTTCATGAACCCATCAGATTATCGCGTTGTGCGGATGGCCTGTGGGGCTTGTCATCTGGATACCATTGAAGCTGCTGAAAGATCGTTGATGGCAACTGGCGCCATGCTTTGGGGTGGGGCTTCTTACAATAACGGTATCTTGCCTTACAAAAACTATATCCTTGGCGAGGCGCATACGCAGGAAGGGCTGCCTGCAATGTTGACGAGCCCGACTGACCAGGACGGGACGCTCAGCGAAAAAGAAAAGCTTAGAGGTGCGTTGCCTTCTTTGTTGCCTTTGCCTGCTTGGCAGGTGGTGCCGCCGGCGGATGTTTTTCGCGTTTTTGAAAAAGGCGGGCGGAATATCAACACGCAGTTTCCTGAAATCGGACTGCCCAATGCCACTGGGTTGTTGCAGCGGCTAGAAGAACCTGGGCGCCCGGACATAAGACAATCCAACCGAGGACCCGGCACCGGGTTAAGAGTGGCGATTCCTGTCTTGAATATACACAAGACCAGGTTGAATGACCCTTTTACAACGATGATGGGCACGAACGATCAGCAAGGAGACTATAGAGCCAGTGGGTGTGCGTCCTGCCACGTCGTTTATGCGAACGATCGAGAGCCCAGACACAGCTTAACGTATGCTAAATATGGCCGGGATGGCAAAAGCTTCACCTCTGACGTCACCATTGATAAAAATGAATCGGGGCACCCGATAGAACACGTGTTCACGTCCGCGATACCCACCTCTCAATGCATGACGTGTCACATGCATCAACCCAATATATTTCTTAATTCTTATCTCGGTTATACGATGTGGGATTATGAATCCGATGCCCCGTCGATGTGGCCGGAAGAGCAGGTTTACCCTACAAGTGACGAGGCACGAGCCGTGCTCGATAGGAATCCAGAAGGCGCGGCGCCCAGAGGTAAGTGGGCAAGTGAAGATTTCTTAAGAGATGTCTACGACCTGAATGCGACGCTGAAAGATACTCAATTTGCTGACTATCATGGGCATGGATGGAATTTTAGGGCGGTATTCAAACGGGATAGAGCTGGGAACCTGTTAGATGAGACAGGGAACAAAGTCGCTAACGATGACCCTGAAAAGTTTCGCAAAGAGGGTGAGGCGAAGTTTGTGGAAATTGGCGTCAACCCGGGTAAAGCCGTGCACCTGATGTCAATTCATGCCGAGAAGGGCATGCAGTGTGTGGACTGTCACTTTAGCCAAGATGGTCATGGCAATGGGTTTATTCATGGAGAGGTCGCGAACGCGGTACAGATCGGCTGTAAAGATTGTCATGGCACGACCGAAAGTTATCCGACCTTAATGACGTCAAATGTTGCTGCGCCGACGGGTGGTGAGGATTTGAGTCTGATTAGGAACTCAGATGGTAAAAAGCGCTTTGAATGGATTGAGTCCGCGGGCGTGAGGACTCTGATTCAGCGTTCTGTTTTGGACCCCAACCTTGAGTGGGAAGTGTCGTTAACCCGAGATGCAGTTGATCCAACACACGGGAGCTTTAACGAAAAGGCGGCGGCCGCGAAGTTGGTCCAGTCGTCCAAGAAGGAAAGTAGTGGCGAATCAGGTTATGAGCAGATCGCACATGGGGACAACATGACCTGTTATAGCTGTCATTTGTCTTGGTCAACCTCGTGTGGCGGCTGTCACTTGCCCATAGAAGCGAACTGGAAAACTGAGAGCCACAAGTATGATGTGGGCGAGACTCGAAATTTTGCCACATACAATCCACAGGTTGCCCGTGATCAAATCTTTCAGTTGGGCCGGCATCAAACAACGAAAGGGAATGTGATTGCGCCGATTCGGTCGACGTCGGCGCTGCTTCTCAGTTCTACCAATATCAATCGAGAAAGAATTTACGTTCAGCAACCACCGGTATCCGCCGCGGGTTTCTCATCGCAGGCATTTGCGCCTCATTTTCCCCATACCGTTCGAAAAGAAGAGACGCGGGTTTGCTCGGATTGCCATTTGTCGGCAAATGGCGACAACAACGCAATCATGGCTCAGACCCTGCTTCTAGGAACCAACTTTATTAATTTTGTTGGGCTGCACAGCTATGCCGGAACAGAGAACGGTCTTTGGGCTGTGAGAGTGACTGAATACGAGGAGCCGCAGGCTGTTTTTGGGTCTTACCTCCATCGCTACGCTTATCCAGATTATTATGAAAATCACGTTTCTGATAATGACAGAGAGTTGAAGAGCTGGGTTCGCGGCACCGCATTCGATCCAGACAATGGCTATTCTGGCGAGACCGGCGCGCTTGAGGAGATCAGCAACGTTTTTCAGCGCGCTGATGGGGCAGTCCAATGCCTTCAGCATCGAGGAGAGTACTTGTATGTTGCTGAGGGGCGTGGCGGCTTTAGAGTTTACGATATCGCTAACATCGCGAATAAATCGATTTCGGAACGGATTGTTCGGGCGCCTTTTTCACCGCTAGGCCATAACGCGCATGTTGGATCGAAGCAGGCAACCTGCTTCGCAATTGGCACGACACAACCAGTGCATCCCCCTAAGAACACCAAGTTTATGCAAGAGGTGAATCAAGAGCAGAGCATGCATCCGTTGTTTAGCTATGCTTTTGTTACGGATGCTGAAGAGGGATTGATTGTCGTTAATATCAACACGTTTGGTGATGGCGATCCGCTCAATAACTTCTTGGAGCGCGCTCTAACTTGGAACGAAAACGGGTTGTTGGATGGCGCTCGGTTTATTTCACTTTACGGCAGCTTTGCCTACATTGTTGCGGATCAAGGGTTGATAACCCTGAATATTGATAACCCGCTCAAGCCGGTTGTGACGTCGGTCATTCAGCTAGCCGGTATGAGATCGTTTGCAACGCAGTTTCGTTATTTGTTTTACACCTCTGAAACAGGCCTTGGCGTGGTCGACATTACTGATCCCAGCCAGCCTGTTCTGGTGAAGGATAGTGCGGTTGCACTGGCTGATGCTCGCAAGCTTTATCTTGCGAGAACCTATGCGTATGTTGCCGCGGGTGAAGATGGGCTTGCGATCATCAACATTGAAAAACCAGAGGCACCTGTTTTGGATCAGATGTTCGATGGCGAGGGTCAGCTAAAAGACACATCCGATATTGTTATAGGAACGACTAACGCGTCGTTGTTTGGATATGTGGCCGATGGTGACTTTGGGTTTAAGTTACTTCAGTTGACCAGCCCCTCCTCACAACCGAATTTCTATGGCTACTCACCCCAGCCAAAGCCAGAAGTCATCGGCTGGATGCCGAGTAAGTCTCGGGTACTTTCGATTTCCAAAGGCCTCGATCGTGACCGGGCCGTTGATGAATCCGGTAATCAAATTGCCGTCTTCGGAAGATTGGGGTCTAGACCGTTCAATCGCGAAGAAATGGAAGGCCTTTTTAAAAGGCTGGATGGGCAGATGTACTTTGTTAATGATAGTGATTCCACTGTCGTAGATGCGCCTAGGCCGGCCGGAGCGAACTAAATGATCGAAAAATACGATGTTGTAATTGTTGGATCTGGTCCCGCGGGAATTAGTGCCGCCTGCCATGCTGCAAGTTTGTCGATGAGCCACATGCTGGTTGAGAAAACGGATCATCTATCCGATACGATTTTCAAATACCAAAAAGGCAAACATGTCATGGCAACCCCTGAGGTGCTGCCATTAAGAAGCGACATAGCCTTCGCCGCTGGCAAGCGTGAGATGGTATTGGATGCTTGGGGAGAGGCTGTCGAGAAAATGAGCGCCCAGGTCCGCTTTGGCTTTGATGTTACAGAAATTACAGGGCAAAAAGACGATTTTCTCGTGACCGCTGCAAATGGCGACACAGTAAGGTGTCGAAATATCGTGCTCGCTTTGGGCAACCAGGGCAATCCTAATCTGATTGGATTCCCTGATGATGGATCGGTCATCGTTGAATATCAGCTTGACGATCCGCTCGAGATTTTAGATGAAAAGGTTGTGGTTCTCGGCGGTGGTGACGCCGCTATTGAGAACGCCATGGGGTTGGGTCAAGACCCTGACCAAGGAAATGAGGTGACCATTGTGCAGCGCCGCGCAGAATTTGCGAGGGCTAAAAAAGCCAATGTTGATGGGCTGATGGCGGCCGCCTCAAATGAATTGCTCTGTATTATGACGGAAGCGGCGCCTCAGGAAATAAAAGGTGGCATCGTTCGGATAGAAGGCCGGGATGGTGAACTCAATGTCCCTGCGGATCGACTCATCGCAAGACTGGGTTCTGCACCCCCAAGAAAGCTTCTGGAGTCCTTTGGCATCGAATTTACGGGCCAGGAGAAAGAAGCCCTCCCAAAAATTTCAGCGCGATTTGAGTCAAGCATTGCTGGAATGTATGTTGTGGGTGCAATTGCGGGCTACCCCCTGATTAAAAATTGTATCAATCAAGGATTTGATGCGATCGAGTATATTAACGGCAACCTTGATTTGGCTTCTGTAGACGAGCCTTTGTTGGCAGCCAAGTTTGAGTTCCTTCCGGTGCAACACACTGTTGAGGAGTGGCTTGCCCTTATTCCGAAGGCCATCGACTTGCTCTCGCCATTGTCGCCATTGCAGTTGCGAGACTTTCTTCTTGAAACGAGTATGCGGCATGCCAAAGCGGGTGAGGTTATCTTTGAGAAGGGCGCAGCAGGGTCTTCAGTCTTCGCTGTTTTTGCCGGTGGCATTAAAATATTAATTGAGACGGGTGAAGACCTTTTAGAGATTCCTATGGGTGCCGGTCAAATGTTTGGAGAAGTCGGCCTTATTTCGGGTCGGCCAAGAGGCAGCACCGTCGTCTCCAGTGAATCTACGATCCTTTTAGAAATACCGCGAACAGCCTTGTTGAAATTGATGTTAAGTCAGGAGCGCATAAAAAATTATGTCGATGACCTGGTCGCAACGAGAATGTTCTCTCAAGTCTTTGGTCCTTCGCTTTCCGACGAAAGTAAAAAAATGATACTTGCTGCGAGCGAATTAATTACCGTGCCGCCTAACCAATACCTCATTACAGAAGGTGATACAAAGAGTGATGCTTATTTGATTCGATCGGGTTCCATGGTGGTTGAAAGAGAGCTCATGGGGTCAACTGTTTTTGTTACTTACCTACAGGCCGGGGCTGTCGTGGGCGAGATGGCCGCCTTGATGGACGGGTCAAGAAATGCCTCGGTCAAGGCGACCGTAAAGTCAGAAGTGCTAAAAATCCCCAAAGAAGCGCTGATAGCAGCCTTAGCCAGTAGCGATGATGTGCGCGCGTTAGTCGAAAGTAAGATGGAAAGCCGAATTCAGGTCAACGACTTTATCACATCAAATAAAACGCAATTTTCATCAGCGGTTGAAATGAATTCGGCGATTGCAGGGTTTGTTTTCGAAAACGGATTGGGAGAAGCGACCGACGTTTTAGTTATTAACGAAAACTTATGTATAGGCTGTGATTATTGCGAGATTGCGTGTGCAGAATCCCATAATGGGATAACGCTGCTGAATCGAGAGGCGGGTACAACTTTTGAAAAGCTCCACATACCAACATCATGTCGTCATTGCGAGCAGCCGCAATGTATGACCGAGTGTCCTCCAAATGCGATCACGCGTTCGGTCGATGGTGAGGTGTTTATTGCAGATACGTGTATCGGTTGCGGAAATTGCGAGCGAAACTGCCCCTACGATGTCATTAAGATGGAAAGAGCCCCAGAACCGCGGTCAAACTTTCTAAGTTCGGTGCTTTTTGGCTTGGGCCCAGGTATCGGTCACCGTGATAGGCGAGCGGTGAAAGTTGAGACGTCGAGTCCAAAGTTGGCGCGAAAATGTGACATGTGTAAAGGCATTGATGGCGGGCCTGCGTGTGTCAGAGCCTGTCCCACTGGTGCTGCCGCCAGGGTTTCCGTAAATGAGTTCATAAACTTTAACGAGCTGTAATGCCCAACGATAGAAGACGACGATAAGCTATGCCAAATGTAATTTCTCAGAGATTCGAATCGTTCCTAAGCTTTAATCGCTACCGATACCTTTGGGTCGCTTTGGCTTTGATGGTTGTGGCGATTGGCTGTTACGTTTTTGCCCCGGTTAAAACAGAGCATAATGGGGGAACCTGGTTCGGTTATACCCTTGGGGTTATCAGTGTAGGCCTGATGGTTTGGTTGGCGGCCCTAGGTTTGCGTAAAAGATTGATCCGGCCCGGTAAATGGAGCCAAAAAGGAAGGACTTCAGCCCATGTTTACCTGGGCATTGCACTGGCTTTGATCGCAACGCTGCATACGGGGTTTCAGTTTGGGTGGAATGTCCACACGGCTGCTTTTGGCGGGATGATGATTGTGATCGTTTCTGGATTTATTGGTGTGGCGATTTACGCAACAGTACCCTCAAAGCTGTCAGAAAATTCAGGAAGTCAGACGTTTGTCGAGCTAAAGAGCCAATTGGATCAGGTGAATCTCCAGTTGGATAAAGTGTTATTCGAATTAGATGGACCACCACTTAAGCTTGGCGAGCGAGTTTTAAAGACAGATGGCGTTCTTGTTAGTCAGCTCAGAGCCCTATTTTCTCAAGTGGCGTTGCCTGTTTTCGAACAATTCCGGGACAGTATCCAGCAGGCGCGCGATGCTGGTGCGATTGAAAGAGATTTGAGTTTAACCGTTTTGCGATTAACCCAATCAAAAGCGGCGTTGGTGAAGAGAATAAGGCTGCATCAAAGATATAAGGCCCTCATCAGTATATGGCTTGCAGTGCACGTGCCATTTACGTTCTTTTCAATGCTTCTGGTCGGGATCCATATCTTCGCCGTTTTCTACTACTGGTGATCTCGACTATGCAAATAAAACTGACAACAATTATTTATCGCCAGAGCGGTCGTCAAACTCGCAAGGTCGAAACGTTTGAGGGACCAAAGTTGTCTTTTGGGCGTAGTGCAAGCAACGACGTTGTCCTGTCGGATCGCTCGCTGCCGGTAAAGTGCTTTGACTTAGACATTGTGGACGGTGTCGTGGGCCTTAGAGCAACCGATAATGACACTAAAGCGTCGATTGACGGTGTTGATCTGAAGCGTCCTGAGTTTTTATCGGGTGAATCGCAAGCCGAATTCAAGGTTGGACAATATTCGATCTCACTTGGCCTTTCTTCTGATCAGGATATGGTCTTGGTTAACATCGATCCAGGCGGGAGTGTGGGCTACACGCCACGCTATGGTCCTGGTTTCAGAGTCCGGTCGAAGTTTGCGAGCCTTTTAAACGCTCGTTTTCTGTCTTGGGCAGGCGTTTTTGCTTTGTTCGCACTATTTGCGTGGTACCCTTTTTCATCTGAGGTCGCGTCAACCACCACCTTATCAAGTGATGTTTCAGATCAGGCGCCTGAGGTGCTCTGGGCCTCTGGCAAAATATCGTCGGCGCACCATAATTTTGCAGAATCATGCGATCAGTGTCATGTTGAGCCATTCGAGTCTGTCACCAGTGAAACCTGCTCAAATTGTCACGAGGCATTACCACAGCATGCCTCAGCGCTGTTGCTTTCCCTTTCAAGGCCAATCCCTGAGGGGCTAGATTCGCTGGAAGGGTTGGCGAAGGCCGAGTTTGGGATTGAAGAAGGCGGTTGTGCCAGTTGTCACAAGGATCACAATGGCGATGAGGGTGTGTTATCGATGCCAGACGGGCTGTGCCAGACCTGTCACGAAGGGTTGGATAAGCGATTGGCCGGACATATGGGCGCGGTCGGCTTCGATGATGTCGGCGCCTTTTCGGCGCACGGTGACTTTAAATACCTATCGGTTGATAGAACCGGCGGCGAAATCACCCTGGTGCGTTCTGCGCTGAGCCCGTCTAAAAGGGATCAAAGCGGCATCAGTTTTTCTCATGAACAACACCTCGCCGAATCAGGACTTGTATGGGAGATGGCTGAAGAGCAGACGCTTACTTGTGCCAGTTGTCATGCGTTAGATGTCTCAATGAAAAATTTCAAACCTGTCGAAATGGAAACGGGTTGTGGTGGCTGTCATGATCTTGCTTGGGGCGAGGATGACCTTGGTCAGGTTTTCCGACTGGAACATAACTCTTTGGCTGAAGCTCGATATGTTTTGGCGCGAGAGCTTTCGTTAGCGTCACTGAACGACCCAGGGTCGGTTAGGCCTAACCGCGCTGACGGAAACAGGGGTGTTGAAAATCTCGATGCAAAAGTAACAGAAATCCTGCTGGGAGAAACTGGCTTGTGTCTGGAGTGTCATGAATCTGCTCTAAATGATGATGGTACGAGGCTCGACGTTGTAACGATCTCGGATTTTGCGGTTCATGCAACCTTCGATCACAGCGTCCATAAGCTAGAACCGCTGCAGTGTAATAGTTGTCATGATGCTAAAGGGTCTACCGAGGCAGAGGACGTCTTGATGCCCAAGATTGAGGTGTGTTCGACTTGTCATGCTGACCCGGGCGTCAGTCACCGGATTGAATCTGATTGCCTGATGTGTCACGAGTATCATGCAACCCCGCCAGTTTTTCCGAAACTGAGTTCGGGGCTTGATGCGTTCGCTGCGCGACTCGTTCTCGAGCCTAACCGAGGAGGAAACGAAAAATGAAACGATTTCTGTTAGGTCTGCTTTGTATCGTTAGCTTTTCAATGTCTGCAAATTTGCAAGCGGATCAAAAAATCAGTCAGCAGGATCAGCATCTAGGCGTAAACAGTTGTGGCGGATCAATGTGTCATGGTCGGCAGCATTCGACAGGCGATGTGGTTTATCAGAACGAAATTGCGATATGGCAGTCGTCTCATAGTTATCTGGGTGCGCATCATAGGGCTTACCAAGTTTTAAATGGGGCGTTAGGAAAAGCGATTACGCGCAATATGGGTTGGGAAGATGCCTCGAAACGCGGGGAATGCCTGGGGTGTCATACGGACTTAGTCCCAGAAAGTGAGCAAGGGTTGTACTACCAAATAACGGATGGCGTTAGCTGCGAAAGTTGCCATGGGGGTTCAGAGCGTTGGCTGAAGTTGCATTATGACGCGTCTTGGGACGCCAGCCGCCACGCCGATGTGGGCTATGTGGATCTTTCCAATCAGAATTTAAAGGCGCAAGTCTGCTTGGATTGTCATCTGGGTTCGAATAAAGGGAACCAGTTTGTAACGCATGAAATGATGAGCGCTGGGCACCCAAGGCTTGCGTTCGAGTTATCTATTTTTGAGGATCTCCAAGCCCATTATGAGATTGCTCAACCCAAGCAAGGGCAAGAACTCGATGTTATGACAGCCCAAGTTTGGGCATTGGGTCAAATTACGGCGGCCGAACGATACCTGAGTTTGGTGTTGCATCGCGAGGTGGATGCCACCTTGGTGCCGGAGCTTTCCTTGTTTGACTGCCGCGCGTGCCACCAGGATTTTGCCGATGCGGGCGCGGTATTTGATTCTGTTCAGGGCCGCGACGACGGCAGAAAAATCGGTCAGTTAGTGCTTTCTGACTACAATATAAGGTTTGCATCGCTGATCGAGTTGAGCCTGGTTTTGGATAGCAGCGCCCAAATAGCCGACTTGCTTGTTCAAATGAATAGAGCGGTTGCCTTGAGTCGAGAACCTTTTCGAGAGGCGGTAGGAAAGCTGCGAGCGGGCTTGATGCAATTAAAAGCCCGGGTGGGTGAGGCGTCTATGGAAGCTGAAACCATTAGGCGAATGCGCGCTAGGATTTTTACTTCAGATAGTCTCGTTCGGGATTATGCCGGTGCTGAGCAAGTTTACTTCGCGCTGTTGGCGCTGGGTGTTGACTCTGATCAGGTTAACCGATTTCTAAGCGATCAAATTGCGGCGCCCTCAAAATTCTCTCATCAAGCGTTCAGAGAGGCTCTGATTGAGCTTGAGGCGGAGCAGAGTAGTCAATCCATTAGCGCATTGTAGGAGGCGTCTTTTGTCAAAGGTCGTACAGGCGGGTTTCCTAAGGTTCCTAAAGGCTCGTTGGTTTCGAATCGTTGCTAGTTTTAGGAGGCATGCCAAATGGTAATCCCGGGGAAAAGTGAAGCCTCGAGTTCGGTCTCCGAGTTTGTTAACCCGCTCAGTGAACCGTGTGTCATGGTCATCTTTGGCGCATCAGGGGATCTGACAAAGCGTCTTTTAGTGCCATCCCTTTATAATCTGGCGTGTGATGATCTGCTTTCGCCAAATTTTGCGGTCCTTGGGACAGGTCGGAGCAAGCTTAGCAACGAAGCATTTCGGTCATCGATGGCGAGTGAAACGACTGGCTTACGCGCATTTCATACACGTCACGAGTTTGATGAGGTGGTGAGCGATGACTTGCTTTCGCGCTTCTTTTTTGAAAGCGCGAATATAGATATTGAGAGTTTTAAGGGTCTAAAGAAAACGGTTCAGGCGCTCGACAAAAAATATCAGGCTGGCGGCAATATCTTGTTCTACTTTGCCATGGCGCCCCGGTTTTTTGGCGCCTTATGTGAGAACCTGTATAAAGCAGGGTTTCAAGAAGGCAGTGGCTGGAAGCGTATTATCGTTGAGAAACCCTTTGGAACGAATTTACAGTCGGCATTAGCGCTTAACCAAGAAATATTACAGTATTGGAAAGAAGAACAAATTTATCGCGTTGACCATTACTTGGGAAAAGAAACGGTCCAAAACTTACTGGCCTTTCGATTTTCAAATGGCATGTTTGAACCTTTGTGGAATAAGTACCATATAGACAACATACAGTTTAATGTTTGTGAAGCCGTGGACGTTCAAGGTCGAGGAGGGTACTACGATCAGTCTGGTGTGCTGAGGGACATGATGCAAAATCATATGTTCCAGATGTTGTCGTACATCTGTATGGAGCCGCCCGGATCCTTTGAGGCTGACTCTATTCGCAATGAGAAAGCCAAGCTGTTGGAATCAGTCCGTATTTATACGGACGATGAGGTTCCAGAAAATGTCGTTAGAGGCCAATACGGCCCGGTTTATGATGCGCACGGGGACGTCGTTCAGTCCGGGTATCGGGAAGAGGCCGATGTGGACCCACAATCAAAGACGGAGACCTTTGCTGCTGCAAAACTACATATTGATAACTTGCGATGGCAAGGAGTACCGATTTATTTACGATCGGGAAAGGCGCTCTGGAAACGTAGTACGGAAATCGTCATAGAATTTAAGAAGCCACCGGAGACATTGTTTAAGGGCACTGGTGTGCAAAATCTGACATCGAATCGATTGGTGTTTCATATTCAGCCCTTTCAGGGGATCGACTTGTTGTTTCAGGCGAAGACACCGGGTCCTACGATGCAATTGCAGGGTGTTGATATGAGCTTTAATTATGGTGAAGCCTTCAAATCCTCGCGTTATACCGGTTATGAAGTGATGTTGTATGCGTGCTCTCGTGGTGATGCCACCTTATTTTCCCGAGGTGATTTGGTCGAGGCGGCTTGGCGAATTGCGCAGCCACTGCTAGATCACTGGGAAGTGGCGTCCGCGCCAGAGTTTCCAAATTACACACGAAATTCCTGGGGACCAAAATCGGCCTACGAGTTGTTAGAGAAGGATGGGCGACGATGGTTTGAGGTTGTTACCCCGGATGTTTTGGAAGAGTCTCCTTTGTTCGAAGGTGCAGATCCCTTGTTGCTCAGCGCAGTCATACTGGCCTTGCGTCCAATGACGGTGGCGCCGGGTGAGACCATCATCCGACAAGGTGAGGTGAGCACGGAAATGTATTTTATCTGTCGCGGTGAAGTTGATGTGCTCGACCTCAAAGGGGAGATCGTCAACCAGCTTCAGGATGGCCAATTCTTCGGAGAAGTTGCTTTGTTGCTGACGACGGCGCGAACGGCCGACGTCAGGGCTAAAACGCTATGTGATCTTTTCGTTTTGAGTCAAAACGACTTCAAACGTATCCTAAGAGACCACCCGCAGTTTGCTAAGAAGATCTTACAGGTCGCTAAGGATCGGTACGATCTAGCGCTTTCGGTCAATGAGTTTATGACGCTAGGAAGTGGCGCTTAGACGTAATCCTTTTTTTGTCTACCGAGGCTATCTGTTTGTCAGTCTTCAAAAGGCGGCAGGGAATCCCTGAGGTTGTCAGAAAGCTTTAGTTGTCTGATTTGGTTAACCTTTAGCCTGGTGTTTTGAGAAACAAAAAGACCGCCATGTTTTCGGCGTTTAGGCAAGGCGTTCTAAATTTCGTCAAGGCTGGTAAGCCACAGCGTTTGGATTAAATCACAGCACTTGAGCCCAATCCCTAGCCTATTTGCCTTCTACGAATTCGCCTCCCCACATTTCACCCTTAATCTAAACGACCGGATAGCGTGCAAGTCAGCTCTGGGCAAAGACTGAACGAACCTACCGAGGGGTAGCTGCCCTCGACCGCCTTGATTCATCAAAACGCTACAAGGTGCCGACCAAAAGCCGTAAGCTGGCTTCGTTGATTCAATTAGGGCATGCCGTATGAGAATACTTAAGCTTGTTGGACTGCTCTTGCTGATCCTGTCGATTGTCGTTGTGGTCCGCACGATCTTGCACACACCAGTACCCATGACAGATGTGACCCCGGTGACTATCAATATAGACGAAGGTCAAGCGGCAAGGCATCTCTCAGAATCGATCACCTTCAAAACGATTTCAAACCAATCAAGCGTCGACAAAGATGAAACCGCGTTTATCGGCTTCATCCAGTGGGTTAAAGACACCTACCCCTTGGTAAATTCAGAGCTCGAATTGGTTATGCTCAATCAAACCATGTTGTACAAATGGCAGGGTAGCGATGACCGTTTAAAACCGATTTTGGTGACCGGCCACTATGATGTCGTGCCAGTGATACCCGGTACTGAAAAGCGATGGGAGCACCCGCCCTATGCAGGCAATATAGTCGATGGTGTCGTTTGGGGGCGAGGCGCTTTAGATGACAAAAGTGGGGTTGTTGGCATATTAGAGGCTACCAAATTTTTGATCAATAAGGGATTTAAACCCACCAGAACTATCTATCTAAGCTTTGGTCATGACGAAGAGATTGGCGGCCGACAAGGCGCGGGCGCCGTGACAGCACACCTTAAAGCCCGAGGGGTGCAGCTCGCTTGGTCACTGGACGAAGGCTCTTTTCTGTTCAAAGGCATGTTCCCTGGGGTTGATAACCTCATTGCAGCGATCAATGTTGCTGAAAAAGGTAGCGTTACTTTAGATATTGTTGCTAACGCTGCTGGAGGACATTCTTCCATGCCACCGAAAAATAATGCGGTGAGTGTGTTAGCAAAAGCCATTAATAAACTCGAAGAAAACCCGGTACCAGGCGGATTGCAGGGCCTGAGCGCAACCATGTTTGATGGGATAAGCCGTTACTTCGATTTCCCGATGCGAATGTTATTTGCTAACCGCTGGCTATTTGACGAGGTCATCGATGATCAACTTAGCAATATCACCTTTGCTAACGCCATGCTGAGAACTACAACGGCACCCACGATGCTGTCCGGCAGCATCAAGACCAATGTGCTGCCGATTGAGGCAATCGCAACCGTAAATTTTCGGGTTCATCCTAGAGATACCCCGGAGAGCGTTCAGGCGTATGTAGAACGTATCGTTGCAGACGAGCAAATTACGGTACGAACACGGGGGGGCGAAATGCATCTTCGGTATCATCATGGCAAGCAGACGGTTATAGCTTGATTAGCAAGAGTCTGAGGGAAGTCTACGGTGAAGTTGCCGTTACCCCCGGATTGATGATCGCTGGTTCAGACAGTCGGCATTATGGCCAAATCGCTGATAACGCCTACCGCTTTAATCCTTTCAAACTCACCCAAGCAGACCTTGCAGGATTCCACGGCGCCAATGAAAAGATGAAGGTCGCCGATTTTGTGATGGGAATTAAGGCCTATATCCAGATCATACGTCACGGCGCAAGCGCCTAACTGAGCGCAGCACGACTCAAGCATTTGTGGGCTTTACTGTCATGGGTATTTGCAGGCCTTACTGCCATGCGCATGTTAGGTTGCAGTGTCGGTGCTGTTTACGCCCGACTGGTAGACCCTACCGTCAACTCAAAAGCAAACAAGCGCATACCGCTTTGAATCTAACTGCTCGCGTGGAACGATCAGTAGATGAGCTGCAGGAACATCAGCTCGCTGCAATCGCAGCCCAAGCCAATAATCCTCTAACCTTGCGGAAAGCGATCGCGAGGCTGTCTTAGCGTTGCTATGGGACTTCGTACGGAGTGATTTAATTAGCATAGATATCAGTTAAGTCGTGTGGAACAGCTTTAGAAGCGTAATGCACGCTGCCTTTGCGATAGGTGTAGGAAGGGTTTTTTTAGTGTCTTCAAAATTGTCTACCCCCATTGATCAGTTTCTGAAAATCCCTAGACTTTTCACAGCAGTACACAGCTTTAACAGCAGAAGATGGTGGGCCCAGAAGGACTCGAACCTTCGACCAATGGATTATGAGTCCAGTGCTCTAACCAACTGAGCTATAGGCCCGAACGGCAATTCTACAGTCTTTCCAATTTATTGGCGATGGTTTGACGGCGTTTAAAAAAATCTCTAACCTCATTGCTGAAACTCAATCCCTGCGGATGGGTATTCAAGGTATAGCTTTTGACGCTGATGGCGCTGGGGCTTTAATTTAAAATTTTTAAAGGACTTGATCCCAATTGGACAGGTACCTCGAAGGCGGCTTATTAAAGCCCCTGCCTGTCGATTGGCGCGTTCTACCGGTGTCTGGAGAATAGCTATGCAATCGATTGCCCGCTTTCAAACAATGAAAGCCACCCAACAAAAAATCTCGATGGTTACCTGTTACGACTTTTGGTCAGCCCAATTGGTCGCCGAATCAGCGATCGATAGCATTTTAGTGGGGGATTCTTTGGCCGTGGTCATGCATGGCTTTGCCTCGACGGTGCATGCAACCCTTGAGTTGATGTTGCCTCATGTGGCGGCGGTTGCTCGCGGTGCGGGTGATAAAGTGATTATTGCGGATATGCCGTTTATGACGGCCAGCAGCGATCTGCCTGCTGGCGTTGCCGCCGCCACTGCGCTGATTCAAGCCGGGGCGCATGCCGTCAAAATAGAAGGCGCAAAACATCAATTAACCCTGATCGCCCATTTGGTTGAGGCCGGCCTGCCGGTTGTGGGTCATCTGGGGTTAACCCCTCAGGCGGTTCTGCAGTTGGGCGGGCACCGGGTGCAAGCCAGAACCGAAGCGGCAGCCAGTGCGCTGATTGAGGAAGCTGAGCACCTGGCGCGCGCTGGAATTTCGGCTTTGGTTTTGGAATGTGTGCCGGCAAAGGTGGCAAGCGTTCTTACCCAAAAACTCGACTGTCCAGTGATTGGCATCGGCGCCGGGGTTCAGGTCGATGGACAAGTGTTGGTCCTCCAAGACTTATTAGGCGCGAACCGCGGCTTTCATCCTAAGTTTTTACGAAAGTACGCAGATCTTGCGGGTGACGTGGTTGCGGCGCTCAATCACTATCATCAGGATGTGACGGAAGGCGCGTTCCCTGCCGTTTGTGAAAGCTACGCGTGAAAATCATTCGCACAACCCAAGCCTTGCGGGCTTACCGCGAAAAATTGGAAGGCTCCGTTGGGTTTGTGCCCACGATGGGGGCGCTGCACGCTGGCCATTGCGCGCTGGTTTCGGCGGCAAAGGCCCAGCATCAACATGTGGTGGTTTCTATCTTTGTGAATCCAATGCAATTTAATGAGGCCAAGGATCTGGCGGGCTACCCGCGGACCGAAACTGAAGATCAGCAATTGTTGGAAGGCATGGGCGCGTCAGCGCTGTTTCTGCCATCAGTCGCTGAGTTGTATCCGGAAGGCGACCATTACGCGGTTGATGAAGCATTGTTGAGTCGGGATCGCTGCGGCGCCGCCCGGCCAGGGCACTTTCGAGGGGTTCTCACCGTGGTACTGAAACTCTTGAATCTGGTGCAGGCCAATGCGGCCTATTTTGGCGAAAAAGATTACCAACAATATGAGTTGATTAAAGGGATGGCCGCGGCATTGTTTTTAAACACTGTCATTGAGCCGGTGCCAACCGTGCGAGAACCAGATGGGTTGGCGATGAGTTCTCGTAATCGACGCTTGACCCGACAGCAGCGCGCGCTGGCTGCAAATCTGTATCCGTGTTTGCTTAATTCAGACTCCGATCAAGCGGCAAGGCAAGCGCTGAGCGACTTGGGGTTTACGGTTGATTATGTAACAAGCGTTAAGTGCCGGCGGTTTGGCGCCGTTCGAGTTGGTGCCGAAAATAATGAAATCCGATTAATTGATAATGTGGGGGGCAAGCAATGATCTTATGTTTAGATGTTGGCAATACGCAGGTTTATGGCGGTGTTTTTAACGAGGGCGTGTTGATCGCGCAGTTTAGAAGAACGTCCCAGCTGCACAGCAGTTCCGATGAGTTGGGTGTGTTTTTTCGGAGTGTGCTGCGGGAAAATGGCGTTGACCCAACGACGATTCGCGAAATCGTGATTTGTTGCGTCGTCCCAGACCTGTTGTATTCGCTTCGTGCTTGCGCCCAAAAGTACTTTGAAATCGAACCGCTGGTGCTGCGCCCAGGGGTCAAAACCGGCTTGAAGATCGCCTATCGTGACCCGAAGGAAGTCGGCGCAGACCGGATTGCTGATGCGGTTGGGGCCATAAAATTATTTCCAGATCGACATCTGATTGTCGCAGACTTTGGTACGGCAACAACTGTGTGCGCGATTCGATCGGATAGAACCTTTCTTGGGGGTAATATTCTGCCTGGCGTGCGGTTATCGATGGAAGCGCTCGAGATGAGAACGGCCCAATTGCCGTCGGTTGAAATTAAACCGGTCAAGAATGCCATTGGCACCACAACGATTGAGAGCATCCAGACCGGTCTCTTTTGGTCGAATGTTGGCATGATTAAGGAGCTGGTCAGCCGAATCACCGAGCAAGAGTTCTCGGATGAACCGCCGCTGGTGGTGGGTACGGGCGGGTTTGTTCATCTCTTTGACAGGGAAAAGATTTTTGACCACGTTGTCACGGATCTCATTCTCACGGGGCTGCTCGAGGTCTTGCGACTGAATCGATAATGCGGCTTTGTTTTTGATCCCAACGCAACCGAGCGTGGCCTTTCTATGACGCAAGCATGCGCGGCCGCTCTGCTATGATATGGTGAACGAAAATCAGGTCGCAGGCTTATGTTATTACGGAATATAAAACTGTGGGATGGTTGCTCGGCGGACTATTCTGATTTCGATGCCATTCGGATATTAGCCGATGGGACCCTGCAGCGCACAACCAGCGATGATCGCGTCGGCAATGAGCCGTCCAAAGATCTTGCCGGTGCGTTTGTGATGCCAGGATTGATTGATGCCCATATTCATCTGTGCTTGGATCCAGAAGAATCCGACCCGTTTGCCCATGGTAAGGTTCCGGAACCGATCCAACTGAAGGCAATGGCCGCACGCGCGAAAAAAATGGTTGAAGCCGGCATTACCTCGGCACGAGACCTAGGGGGCGGTCAGTGGCTTGAGCTCCAGATTCGCGATGCGATCCTCGCCGGAGACCTACCCGGCCCGCGCCTTATCTGCGCCGGTCAACCCATTACCTCACCCGGCGGGCATTGCCATTTCTGGGGCGGGGAGGCCGAAGACACAGCCGCGGCAATGGCGGTCATTGCGCGTCAAGCTGAAGCCGGTGTTGATTTGATTAAAGTCATGGCAACCGGTGGCAACATTACCCCGGGAAGCAAACCGATGGATGCGCAATTTGATGGCGCAGTGATGCAATCGATTGTGACCGAGGCCAACCGGTTGGGCTATTCAGTGGCCGCTCATTGTCATGGCACAGATGGCATTCGGCACGCCGCACATGCGGGCGTCACGACCATTGAGCATTGCTCGTGGGTTGGGCCCAATGGTTGGGGTAAGCACTTTGATCCCGATTTAGCGCTGGAAATCGCGCAAGCGGGTATTTGGATCTCGCCGACCGTCAATGCCGGTTGGGGGCGTCATCTCAGCAATGAGAATTACTTGGCCGCAATGCAAGCGCGATACCAGACGATGAAGTCGAGTGGTTGCCAGTTTATCGCGTCGACCGATGCGGGCATCCCGAATGTTTTTCATGAGGACCTGCCCAAGGCGCTGGCGGTCTTCAAAGCAGTCGCTGCGTTTTCTAACCTTGAGACCTTAAGAAGTGCAACCAGTGATTGTGCGAAGGCCTTGGGGATCGAAGGGGTCACGGGCCGGATCGAAGACGGCTTGTCGGCTGATTTGCTGGTTTTGCCAGCATCGCCTTTGGCTGATCTCCGCGCGTTGCAGCACCCCGCTGAGATATATGCTCGCGGGGCTTTGATCCTGTCGCCGTAAGAAACAATTTCCCGAGTGGTTGTGAATTCAATTTAAAGCTAAGTCCAATTGATATGGTGGACCTTCAAAAGCGGCACATCCTGAAACTCATTCTGGGCAGCGGCGCAGTCGCTGCCGGTTGCTATGGTCTGTTAAGCAAGCGGCAAACCCGAAATCCCGGTATACAGTCGCCCAGCAATCGACCTACTCGAGGCAGTGAAGACGGTAGCGGCCTGTCCAATCGTAAAATCGTAGAGCCATTGTTGCCGGATCAGACAGAATTCTTGCGGTCCTTCGGATTCTCCCAGCAGCAGGTCGATCAGATGCTGCTCAACGCGCGAAAAATGCAAACCCCGGACCGGATATCGCCTGATGACGTGTTTCTCACCGCCAATCAGCGCGCTGTGATACCCGCAACCATTGCCCGGTTAGGCCGCATTCAGCGTCATTTTGGGCATGGCTATTTTAATATTTTAGGGTTTAACCAGTTGCTTAAATCTGCCGCGGCAACCATTGGAATTGGACGGTTTACGGTTGAAGAGATGGGCCTATTACAATGGCTGTTTTATCAAGATGCTGCGACTTATGGGTTTATGGGTGAGCGGGTCGTTAATGACCTGCTGGCTGATATGCGTCCCAGCTTATTGCACTACGACACCCAGTCTGGTCAGTATCTTTATAAACGCCGCTCGAAACCGCTTTTTGATCGCATGCGGGCTGATATTGGTTCGGATTTAATCCTAACCTCTGGGGTGCGAGGGATACCCAAGCAAAGTGCTTTATTTTTGGCCAAGCTCATCGCTTGCGATGGTAATGTCTCGATGGCATCGCGCAGTTTGGCACCACCCGGCTATTCCTTTCACTTCTCGGGAGATTTTGATGTTGGGTCCGCTCAGTTGGCGGGTGAAAATTTTTCCCGTGCCTTTTCCCGCTCAGAGGTCTATCGCATGATGCAACGCTTGCCCTATGTCACGTTGCGATATCCTGATCAAAATCAAGCTGGGGTTCGGTTTGAACCTTGGCATGTTAAAGTGAATGAATAGCGGCGCCGTTCCAAGACGTGGCTTTAGTTGATGACCAAGCAGCGGATAATTGGACGGCCAAATAGTCTTAGTTAAGGGAGTCTTGTGATGAAGACGAGTACCAAAGTAATTTTAGTGTTTGTTGTCTGCCAGATTTTAATCTTGGTGGGCAGTCCCTATGGTTATCGCGCGGGCTTGTTCGACGTGATGACCGCTTTGGGCGGGTTTACCATTGCCTTTGCTGGCGGCATCTTGTGTTTGCTCGCAATCCTGGGTGTTGTGATTACCGGTTGGGTCCGTAAACAGCCGCTGGATAAGTTCGCGCTCATGGTTGGGGCAGTGCTGGCGTTGGTGCCGGTCGGTTTTGTGTTGCCGCAGTTACAAAAAGCCAATAGTGTGCCGCCGATTCACGACATTACGACCAATCCGATGGACCCACCGGTGTTTTTTGAAATCAAAAAACGTCGTGTCCATGCGCTGAATGATTTGGTCTATGGGGACGCCGCAAGGTCCGCTGAAGATATGGAAGCGTTGCAAGATCAGTATTACCCCGACTTAAAAACGGTGCTCACCCCGCTGTCAGTTGCAGAAAGCCTAACGCAGTCAGAAGCGGTGCTTCGAGAAATGGCTTTAGAGATTATTAATGTCGACCCAGCGCTCGGGGTCGTTGAGGCCACCGCGACCACCCAGTGGTTTCAGTTTAAAGATGATCTGATCGTTCGGATTCGATCTGAAGGCGGTCAGACATTAATTGATGTGCGCTCGGTTTCGAGGGTCGGGCAGAGCGATTTGGGGGTGAATGCTGAGCGCATTCGACGCTTTATCACAGGGTTTGAAAGTCGATCGTCTTAGCCGCCAAACTGATTGTAAGGTGCTGTGCTGAATAGCCTGAGCGCTAAAGGCTAGGCGTTAAGGACTAGTCGTTAAGGGCTAGGTGTTAAGGGCTCAGAAACAAGGGTCCGTTGAACGCTCAAGGCTAGGACAACTTTTGGCGGAGGAGGTCGTTCACCTGTTTGGGATTGGCTTTGCCTGCCGTGGCCTGCATAACTTTCCCAACAAAAAAACCCATGAGTTTGTCTTTGCCAGCGCGGAGATCTTCGGCTTGTTTTGGGTTATCTGCGATCAATGCGTCAATCAAGGGCTCGATGGCACTTGCGTCAGAAACCTGCTCGAGCTGATGTTGCTGAACGTAATCGCCCGGCGAATCGGTTTGTTTCATCCACAGCGCCGCAAAGACCTCTTTTGCAATCTTGCCTGAAATAATGCCTTGATCAATGAGTTGGATCAGCTCGCCGAGGTGTCCAGGGCTGATTGGGCATGCGGTGATGCTGAGTTCGTGCTCGTTGAGTTTTGAAAGGAGATCACCTCGGACCCAATTTGCCGCAGATTTGGCGTTACCGCTGGTCGTTAAGACCTCATCAAAGTAATCGCCCAGCCTTCGGTCCTGGGACAACAAGGTCGCGTCGGCAAAGGCCAATTGGAGCTTATCTTGATAACGCCGGGCTCTCATCACCGGTAGCTCCGGCAGATTAGCTTGAATCTGCTCGATGAATTCAGCGGTTAACCGAACCGGTAGTAAATCGGGTTCAGGGAAGTAGCGATAATCTGTCGCGGTTTCTTTGCTGCGCATTGATCGGGTTTCGAGCCGGTCTGGATCGAACAAACGGGTGTCTTGAACCAGTGTGCCGCCAGCTTCTAAAACGCTGATTTGTCGTTCGGTTTCGAAATGAATGGCTTGTTCTAGAAACCGGAAAGAGTTGAGGTTTTTGATTTCTGACCGGGTTCCAAGCAAATCCGCATCCTGACGGCGAACCGAGATATTCGCGTCAAATCGGAGCGACCCTTCCGCCATATTGCCATCACAAACTTCAAGATAAGTCAGCAGCTGGTGCATCGCCTTCGCGTAAGCGACGGCTTCCTCAGCATTCTTAAGGTCGGGTTCCGAGACGATTTCGAGCAAGGGTGTGCCGGCGCGATTCAGATCAATGCCGGTGTGGCCCGGTTTTAAATCGTGGATCGACTTACCGGCATCTTCTTCAAGGTGCGCGCGGGTAACCCGGATGGTTTTTTCAGTGCCGTCCGATTTTTGGATACTGATGGTGCCGCCTAAGACGATAGGCTGGTCCATCTGCGTGATTTGATAGCCTTTGGGCAAATCGGGGTAAAAATAATTTTTCCGATCAAATCGTGATTCTTGATTGATCATGGCGCCAATACTGAGCCCAAATTGAACCGCTTTGACGAAGACTTCAGCGTTCACGCTCGGCAGGACGCCGGGCATGCCAAGATCGATGGCGCAGGCTTGGCTGTTGGGTGGTTGACCAAATCGCGTGCTTGCGCCGGAGAAGATTTTTGACCGGGTATTGAGTTGGGCATGAATCTCAAGCCCGATATCGATCTGCCAACCTGCTGGAATGCTCACAAAGCCTCCGGAGGCGTTAAAGTATGCCAGGGGGTCTCTTGCTGAAACTGATGCGCCGCCTGCAGTAGCGTTCCCTCTTGTCGGTAATTGCCAATCAGTTGCAAGCCAACCGGCAGCCCATTGGCGAGTCCGGCGGGGATGCTCATGGCAGGAACGCCTGCCAAGCTGGCTGAAATGGTGAATATGTCTTGAAGATACATCTCAACTGGGTTGCTGGCTTTTTCTCCGAGCGCGAAAGCTGGGGTTGGTGCGGTGGGGCCGGCGATGATATCGACGTTTTCAAAGGCTTTGACAAAGTCTTCCTTGATCAGGCGGCGGATCTTCTGGGCACGATGATAAAAGGCGTCAAAGTAACCGGCGCTGAGCGCGAAGGTGCCCACCAAAATGCGCTTTTTAACTTCCTCACCAAACCCTTCTCCTCGCGAGCGCTGATACAGGTCCTGAAGGTTTTCAGGATCAAGGCAGCGGTGCCCGTAACGAATCCCGTCAAAGCGAGCGAGGTTCGCCGAACACTCAGCCGGCGCAATCACGTAATAAGCGCTAATACTATAGGGGGTATGAGGCAGCGACACATCGACGAGGGTCGCGCCAAGGGATTCATACACAGCGAGTGCGTCGCGGATGGTGCGCTCGACAGCGGGGTCCAGCCCCTCGGTAAAGAATTCCTGGCAGACACCGATCCTTAAACCCTTGATGGATCCGCCTAAGCCTTCAGAGAACCTTGGCACAGGCTCATTCAGTGAGGTCGAGTCTCTGGGATCATGACCGGCCATATGCTCAAGTAAAATGGCGGCATCTTGCGCTGTTCGCGCCATCGGCCCGGCTTGATCGAGACTGGATGCAAAAGCAATCATGCCCCATCGCGAGATCCGGCCATAGGTCGGTTTTAATCCGGTGAGACCACACATTGCTGCGGGTTGTCGAATCGAGCCGCCAGTATCGGTTCCAGTACTGGCGGCACATAGCCCGGCCGCAACAGCCGCCGCGGACCCGCCTGATGACCCACCCGGAATTAGATCGTGATCCCACGGGTTGTGCACGGCACCGAAATAGCTGTTCTCGTTAGACGAGCCCATCGCGAACTCGTCCATATTGGTCTTTCCAAGGGTAATCGCGCCGGCATCGGCCAGTTTTTGGGAGCAGGTTGCCGTATAGGGGGCGATGAAATTAGCCAGCATCTTCGAGCCAGCGGTTGTTCGATGGCCCTGCAGGCAGAAAATATCTTTTTGGGCGATCGGAATGCCGGTGAGCGGACGGACATCTCCCCGGGCAAAAGCCTTATCAGCGCGGGTTGCCGCATCAAGTGCTGCCTCGGTGTGTATGGAGATAAAGCTGTTCAGGGCTGGGTCGAGGGCATCGATCCGGGCAAGATAATATTGCGTCAACTCGGTTGCCGATATCTCGCGGTTGCGAAGGCTGTTCTGCAAATCAGCAAGGGTTGCAAAGGTTAGGTTCACTCGATCACCTTGGGCACAAAATATAAGCCCGCCTCATAAAGCGGCGCATTGTGACTTAAAGCGTTTGAATCAATGTTTTCTGTCACCGAGTCCGCTCTTAATGACTGATATTGCTCAAGCGGGTGGGCGAGCGGTGCGACGTCCGAGATATCGACTGTTTGCATTTGTGCAACCAAGGCAAGGACCTCGTTGAGTGCGTCCAAGGTCGCTTTTGACTTTTCAGGCTCAAACGGCAATGCCGCGAGGGTCGATAATTCGACAAGCGTTTTTTCGTTAACGAGGTCGTTCACAATGTTTCTACGATAAGAGCAGCAGCAAATGCTAAATGGTTACTCAGCAGAGTGCAATTCGCGTTCAGGGCGAAAGCCGAATCAGATCCTGGAATAATGGAGTAATGATGTAAAAAATTGTTGAAGAACAGTGTGTTAGTTGTATTTAATCTTGTCTCTTTGGATTCTGCGGTGGTAAAGTAATCGGCTTACTGGCGCGCTTTAAAGTTGGCAGGAAATGGTAGATCGCGCGCAGTAGAGGCGCTTTTTAAAGTCATTAGTGCGATCGTCGCACCCGGGGCCTAAAAGTGTTTTTCGAAAATGACGCATCCCATGCGGAAGGTTGATGCAAAGCGGCGCATTTAAATACCCTGTTAGATAATTTTTAAGCAAGAATTGGGCGGTTAAACGATGTTCAAGAAAATCCGAGGTCTGTTTTCTAATGATCTGTCCATCGATCTTGGAACGGCCAATACACTCATTTATGTGCGTGAGCGTGGCATCGTTCTGAACGAGCCTTCCGTTGTCGCGATTCGCCAACACAATAACCAAAAGTCCGTCGCAGCCGTTGGGATCGATGCCAAGCGCATGTTGGGTCGAACCCCGGGGAATATTACCGCCATCCGTCCGTTGAAAGATGGTGTCATTGCAGATTTTCAGGTCACAGAAAAAATGCTTCAGCACTTTATTAAGAAAGTGCATGAGAACAGTTTCATCCGGCCCAGTCCGAGAGTCTTAGTTTGTGTGCCTTGCCAGGCCACTGAAGTTGAGCGACGCGCGATTCGTGAATCGGTCATTAGCGCTGGGGCTCGAGATGTCCGATTAATCGAAGAACCGATGGCTGCGGCCATCGGCGCGGGGCTGCCAGTGCACGAAGCAGTGGGTACCATGGTTGTGGATATCGGTGGCGGCACAACGGAGATTGCCGTGATCTCGCTCAATGGGGTTGTTTATTCCCAGTCTGTTCGGGTGGGTGGTGACCGATTTGATGATGCGATTACAGCCTATGTACGCCGGACCCAAGGCAGCTTGATTGGCGATGCGACGGCCGAGCGCATTAAAGAAGAAATTGGTACGGCGTTCCCGAGTGATGTGGTGCTCGAAATCGATGTCCGGGGTCGAAATTTAGCAGAAGGCATCCCCAGAAGTTTTACGCTCAATAGCAACGAAATTCTTGAGGCGCTACAAGAGCCGCTGCATATTATTGTTCAAGCGGTCAAAGCAGCGCTCGAACAGACACCGCCAGAACTGGCATCGGATATCGCGGAATCCGGCTTGGTCTTAACGGGGGGCGGCTCGCTACTGCGAGGACTTGACCGGTTGCTGGCCAATGAAACGGGTCTGCCCGTCATTGTTGCAGAGGACCCGTTGACCTGCGTCGCGCGAGGGGGCGGCAAAGCGCTTGAGATCATGGACAATCTTGGGGTTAGTGACCTCCTATCAATATAGGACGAGCCGACCCAGGCTTTGATCGCGCTCGTTCAGAGCATCCGCTGAGGTTTTATGAAACAGCTGTTTTTGGAACGCTCGAATCCACGCAATCAAGCAATCGTTTTATGTTTGGTCAGCCTCCTTCTTTTCGTTATTGATGGCAAAAGCACGTCTTTAAAACCCATTCGGCAAGCCGCCGGGTCATTAGTCGAGCCGATTATTTGGTTGGCGGTACTGCCAAGGCGGATTGCAGCGCAAGGATTGTCTTTTTTTGAGCTTCGTGATCAACAGCGGCTTGAGCTTTCCGAACAAAGACGCTTGGCCGAAACCTTGCAAGCACAACAGTTAAAATTTGAAGCGTTATTGGCGGAAAATAATCGGTTAAGGGCGTTGCTGGGGTCGTCCGCCAAGGTGAGCGATTTGGTTTTGATTGCCGAAGTGGTGGGTATTAGCCCGGATCCTGATCAGCATTATGTCATGGTTGATAAAGGGCTAAAGGACGGGGTCTATGTGGGCCAGCCTGTCATTGACGCCACCGGCCTGGTCGGTCAGGTGACAGAGAGTACGACCAATTTAAGCAAAGTCCTGCTGGTGACGGATCAGAGTCATGCCGTCCCAGTACACAGCATTAGAACGGCTGCCCAGCTTATCGTGGAAGGCACGGGTAATCGAAACCTGCTTTCGATGCGTCATGTCTCAGAATCGCTGGATTTGGTGGTCGGAGACGTGCTGGTGACCTCAGGCTTGGGTCAGCGGTTTCCCAGCGGCTATCCGGTGGCAGAAGTCATGGCCTATCAACTTGCCCCGGGTGCTGCTTTCGCTGAGGTATTGGCGCAACCGAGATCGCAATTACAGACCCTTGATCACGTCTTGTTGGTGTTTGATTCAAAAGTGGACCTGGCCCAGGATGCATCCTCAAAAATGGTGGGTGGGGCCGATGGCTGATCCGTTTGTGAAAGGGCACTGGATTATCGTTGCGAGCTTGTTAATGGCAATGGTCCTGGTTTTGATTCCGCTGCCTGCCGCGGCGCCGTTTGAGCTGAATTATTTAAGACCAGATTGGATTGCGTTGGTATTAATTTATTGGGTTCTTGCCATGCCTGAAAAGGTTGGGGTCCCATCAGCATTTTGTCTGAGTTTGATGACAGACTTGGTTGTGGGCACCCCGTTTGGTTTTCATGGCCTGAGCTTCGTGATCCTCGCGGCCCTAGCGAAGGGCAGCTACCAACAAGTGCGCATGCTGGAGATTTGGCAGCAATCGATCTTGATCGCAGTCGCGCTGATGATCGTGAGTGGGATTCAGCTGCTGATGACGACGCTGATGATTGATCGGTCATCCAATCTGCTGCAATTCATGAAACCGATCACCAGCGCACTATTTTGGCCGTGGGTGTTTTTGTTTTTGCGGTTTTGTCGGCGCCGTTACTTATAATCTGGGTGCGTTCAAAAAGAATCGATCTTTTAGCAGGCCTTGCATACGAGGTCTCGGAGTAAAACAGTTCATGCAACAGTGTATTTTGGCGTCGGCCTCGCCAAGGCGAGTGGAACTACTGCGGCAAATTGGACTCCAATTTTCAGTAAGACCGTCGGATATCGATGAGCGTCTGATTGATGCGGAGCGCCCGGAGGATTATGTGCGCCGGTTGGCTGTTGAAAAAGCCAGCGTACAAAGTGCTCAAGATCAGATTGTGATTGCCGCGGATACCATTGTATTGATCGATGACTCGATCTTAGGCAAACCGGCCGATCAAACGCAGGGTCTTGATATGCTGATGCGGTTATCCGGTCGATCGCATCAGGTGATGACGGGCGTTGCGCTCACCGGGCCCGGTGGTCTGATCACACAAACCGTGGTGTCGACCGTTCGGTTGAAAGCCTTTGATCGATCGTTTGCAGAACGTTATTGGTCAACGGGTGAGCCTAACGACAAAGCTGGCAGTTATGGTGTCCAAGGCTTAGGCGCGGTTTTTGTTGAGCATCTTGAAGGCAGTTACAGCAATGTCATGGGCTTGCCGTTGTTTGAAACCGCTCAAATGTTAGAAACCATGGGTGTGCGGATCATTTGAATCAAATCAAACACATCAATCATTTTAGGATATTGCTTGGCCGCAGGTTATGGGTATCCAGGATGGCTGTGTTGTGATTACTGATATTCGGATATCGAGAATGAAAGGCCGCTGCTGGGGGGCCGCTTTTGCGGGCTCAAAGCTGCTTGAGTTGTTCACCGAATCCGACCAAGAAACCCATCAGGTGGGCGATATCTTGATCGGAAAAGTCGACCGGGTATTGTCGGGCTTGGCCTATGCTTTTGTGGATTTAGGGCAGGGCCAAGCCGGGTTTTTACCAACCCACGAAACACGATACCCAGAATTGTTTGGCCATGAAGACTCGCTGAGCGTAAGGGCCGGCAGCGGCGCGACTGCGATTCAGGTTGGCAGCCCGGTTTTAGCGCAAGTCGTCCGGGCGCAAGAGGGTGATAAAGGCCCGAGGCTCTCCCGAAGGATTTCATTAGCATCGTCGTTAATCGTTTATGTGCCTTCTGGACAAGGCCTGTCGGTTTCTCAAAAAATCAAAGATGAGGCAACCCGACGGCGGTTAGAGGCAATGGGGCGGTTGCTGCTGAAGGGCCAAGTCGGGGCTCTGGTTTTTCGCACCCTCGCTGGGCGCGCAACCGAGCTTGAGTTGGTGCAGGCGTTCAAGGTTCTGCTAGATCGCTGGCGGTCGCTTGCCGCGCGTTCCAAGCGGTCTCAGGCGATCCGCTGCATTGAAGAGACCGCCTCGGCGCCGCTGCGCTGGGTTACTGCCTGGCTGAATCCAGATGTGATGTCCGTAACGGTGGATGCCGACGTTGATTTCCAAATCATTCATGACTACTTAGCCTCGGCGGTCGTTGAAAAGCCTGCGCTTCACCAGGTGCACCCTGATGCCAAGCAGGCGCATCAACATGCATTTCAGACGCAGGTTGAACGGTTGCTCAAGCGTCGAGTCGAGCTGCCTTCTGGGGGCTATCTGGTCATTGATGAAACGGAAGCGCTGGTGGCGATTGATGTGAATACGGGGTCCTTTATCAAAGGGGGCTCTGGTGAGGGCAGTCAGATTCAAACCAACCTGGAAGCCGCTCTTGTGATTCCAGATGAACTCCGTTTGAGGCAACTTGCGGGCATTGTTGTTGTCGATTTTATCGATATGGCGAGTGCCGAAGATCAAAGGTCTGTTCGCCAACAATTAATGCAAGGTTTAGCGGCCGACCGGATGCGCTGTGAGGTGTCTGAGTTTTCTCGGTTAGGCTTACTTGAGATTTCGAGAACGAAACAAGGACCCAGTTTGTTGCGATTGATTGAACCAAATTATCGAGCAGTTAGCGGCGCCGAGGCCGCAGCTGAACGATTGTTCGGGTTCAATCCGGTGATGCAGATCCAAGATTGGATTGAAGGGGTTCAACGGGAACTGGATTCAAGCTGTGGGCTTGTGATTGAGGTTACAGCGAATGCTTGGATTCTGCGTCAGTTGATTGAGGATGAAGCCTTTTTGCAGTTCAGCCAGCGCTCAGGGAACTGCCTGAGATTACAGCTTCAAGCGGGCCTTCATAAAGGGCTTGAGGTAACTGTTAATGGTCAACGGATGGCGTTATCTGTTGGGGGTGATCATTTTGAGTAGTATACGTTGGTTCCTGTGGATGCGGGTTGCGGGGATTGCCGTCGTGATTACTGCGGCGGTTTTATTAACCGTGCTCAGACTTTTAGTTGGCGCCTTAGAGTTTTATCACGAAGAGATTGAGGATCGCTTAACAAAGGAATTGGGGACGCCGATTCGGTTTGAATCGTTGGATGCGGATTTGGTCTATTTCGACCCGATCTTAAGAATGCAAGGCGTAAGTCTTGGATCTGAACCGTCGGAAATGCTTGTGATTGGTCAGTTTTCGATTCGGTTAGATGTTGTTAAAAGTTTCATTGGCCGTGCCCCGGTGCTGCGTGAGCTCGAGGTGACCGGGTTACAGGCTTTGATCTTGCCGGATTCGCTTGGGACGTGGCGGGTTTCAGGCTTGCCGATTCCCGAGCGCTCGCCAGTGGTGGATTACCTGAAGCTTTTCGAGCAGGCGGGTCGATTGGTGATTTCGTCCTCCAGAATTTTGGTTCAGGGACCTTACCCCTTTGCCATAGAAATTGAGTCGGATGATCAGGGGCTGCGCTTGTCCACGACCGAATCTGATCGAGTGTTGTCAGGCGCCTTTAGTGTTGTCTCTGATTCGGAGAGCGCTGTGCGGTTTCAAGAAGCGGTGACGATGATTGCGAGGTTTGAGGGGATCTCTGGGTCGATTTTTCGATCGAATTTTGAGGCATTTTTAGCATTAAAGCCGTCTCCGGCTCGCGCTGAAGACCTCATCAGGCCAATGGGTCGGCATGCGCTCACGGCCGAGCTTTGGGTCTCGGCTCGGGACGGCGCGGGCCAAATTGCTGGATCAAGTGATTGGGCTTCTTATTTAGGTCGGGGGGTGATGCAAGCCCAGCCTGATATTGTATTGCAATCGAGCCTGGCGGGCAGTTTTTCTCAAACCGATGGGTCTTTTAGTGTGTTGTTGGCGGAGCCGCAGCTCAAGATAAAAGAACAATCCATTGAAATCGGCGCCATCGGTGTTGCCGGTGCAAAGGCCATTCATCAAGCCGAGTATACGCTCGCAGGTTACCTTGATCACTTCGAGCTGAATGAAGCTGCGGTTGCCGCAATCACGACGAACGCAGAAGTCTTTGGTTTAACGATTGAACAGCAAGATTTGTTCGAGCAAGTGTCGCCCCGAGTGCGGCTTGAAAAGGTGCAGTGGCATCTCGCGCCAGCACGGCTTCGAGAGAGTTTGACGGTATTAGGGGATGTCGCCAATTTAGAGCTTTCGCTCGCGGGCGCTGTCCCGGGTCTCGCAGGTCTGAGTGGTTTTGTGCAGTTCGGATTGGGTGCGGGTTACCTTGATGTTGATGCGACCGATGCGCGGCTACAATTTGGGAGCCTCTATGACCAGCCTTGGTCGATCCAGAAGGTTCAAGGACGTGTGGCTTACCGTCAAGCTGAGGATGGTTACGCCCTGACCTCTGGCAAGTTGGTCGCGTCTGTCGATGGTCTCGCAGCAGACGTTAAGCTCCATATGAATCTGACCCAGGATCGGAGATTGCGTACCTGGGGGTTAGCGATTGGCGCGAAAGACTTTAACTTGGGTGCCGCCTTACCGTTTATTCCCAATACGGTTCCTGAAACGGCGACGAGCTGGTTGAATGAAAATCTGTTGGCGGGGCATTCGTCGATAACGGGACTTTTTGTTCATGGGTCCCTTGACCGGATTAGTCCAAAAGATGAAAAGCAGTATGGTGTTCAGATTGCCCTCGAGAATGGGGCAATTCAATACGATCCAGATTGGCCGATTGCTGCTGGCATCATCGGGCAGATTGAAGTCTCGAATAAAGGGATCTTCAGTGAGCAATTGGTGACCCAGCTTTATGCGACAGCGGCAACGAATGTCAGCTTAGCGATGCCCTTTACCGAGGCTGGTTTGTTGACAGAGGTTGTTGTGCAGGGTCAAGTGCAGGGCCCGGTTTCTGATTTGATACGCTTCTTTCAAGAGACGCCGCTACGAAATCAGGTCAACGGCATCGCCGATTCCTGGGCGGGCAAAGGGCGGGCATTGGGCAGCGCTAAAGTGATTGTGCCGCTGGATGGAGCGATCAGAGCCCCTGATGTGAGTGCCGGTCTTTGGCTTGATCACGCGGACATTCAGCTCGGCAATATTGGGTTGAACCTCGCCAATCTAAGTGGTCAGTTCGATTATGAAACCAAAGCGGGATTGTCAGCCAAACAAATTCAGTTTGATGTCTTAGGTGGAGCGAGCCAGGCGAGCATTCGCTCGGAGCTTTTTGGCAACGGTGGCGTGACCTTGATCGAGCTTGAGGGTGACGTTGATATGGCGCCGGTTAATGCCTGGTTGGATCTGACCCTGCTTCGGCTGACCGCGGGCTCGACGGCTTATCGGGGCAGTCTATCCGTGCCCTATGGCGGGCGTGAAGATCAACCTGTTTTTGAGTTCGCGAGCGACCTTCAAGGCATCACGATTGATATGCCACCGCCGATCGGAAAAATTGTCGCAGATGCGCACCGGACCTTGCGGGTTACTCAGAGTTTCGAGTCCAATGGGTCTGAAGTGGCCTTCGACCTTGATCAGAGTGCGGGCGGTATTCTGAGACTGACAGGCGATGAGGTTCAGGGCGGCATCATTGAGATTGGTCGCTATGAACCGAAGGCCGTAGCCTTTGACTCGATTCGCATTACCGGTGAATTACCCTATGCCAGCCTCGAAGAATGGGATGGTTTCTTGCTCCGTTTAGATGCGCTTTCAGAGGGCGATGTTGCCGAAACGTTTCGGGCACGTCTCGACTCGGTCAAAGTGCAGACCGCTGAGTTTGACCTCTTTGGATACCTGCTGAAAGACGTTGCTTTGGGCCTCTATCCGGATGCGGACAGTTGGCGCATGACGCTCTTAAATCCAGAAGTCGAAGGGACAGTCCGTCTGAACGATGATCCAGACGTGCCACTAGAGGTCGTTTTGGATAAGGTTAATTTGATGTCAGATGACGCGCTCACGGACCCACTGGCGGGTTTGACGAGCGATGATTTACTGCCAGCCGATGTCCTCATTCGCTCCGTCTTCTGGGACGGCGAAGATTATGGTACTTGGCAGTTTACGGTGCAGCCGAACCTTGATTTTGTGCTCTTGACGAATCTGGTTGCGCAAAGCAAGGGCATGACGATTGATGTTAAAGAGGGTTTGCGCTGGTTTCCCGCCGGCGAAAATCCTTATTCTAAGTTTGAAGGGCTGGTGATGGTTGAGGATATGCGCGCATGTCTTGCTGCCTGGGGTTATGCCTCCGGCCTTGAGGGCGACCAGTTTCAATTCCAAACCGCTGTAGAGTGGCCGGGGTCACCACTGCATATCGATCTGGAACGCATTCGTGGGTTGATTCAACTTGAGGGTGGGCAAGGCAGAATTGTGCAAGCGGAAGCCAGCTCCGGGGCTCTGAAATTGTTGGGAATATTTGATTTCGCTGAAATTGCCCAGCGATTCAGTTTTGATCTGTCGAGGATGCTGAGTGAGGGTCATGCTTTTAATAGCATGACCGGGTCGGTCCGCCTCGAAAAGGGTGTGGTCACAATCGATGCGCCGATTGTGGTTGCAGGCGCCGGCAGCCAGCTGACGCTTGCTGGCGAGGTTAATTTGCTCACCGAGACGTTAGATAACGATTTGATTGTGACCTTACCGGTGAATAAAAACTTGCCTTGGTATGCAGCCTACAGTGCGATTGCAACCGGGCCCCTGATGGGGGCTGGCGTCTTTCTAGCTCAGAAAGTGTTTAAGCGGCAAATTGATGAGCTGACCAGTTTGAAATATGAAGTGTCAGGCACGTTCAGCGAGCCCAACGTGCAGTTTCTGTCTATGTTCGACTCATCTCTAAGGAAACCGGCTGATCCAAAGCTTTTGACCGAGCCGCTGAGTCCTAAGCCAGGAACGGATTATGAATGAGACGGTCACCATTGCTGTCGTGCAACTTTGCAGCAGCCAAGAGGTTGCGCTGAGTTTATCCCAACTGTCATCGGTTTTAGGTGGGCTGCAACCGGGTGCGGTGGACGCCATCTTCTTGCCAGAAAATTTTGCTGCACTGGCTGCGCCATCGGCGCATCAGATTGGCCTCGCCGAATCAGAAGGTTACGGTTTGATCAGGCCCTTTGTTGCGCAAAAAGCCGTTGAGACCGGGGCTTATATCTTTGCCGGAACCCTGCCGCTGGCCCGCCGGGAAGACGGGCGAGCGGTGCCTGGGCAACGGGTTCGCGCGGCCTCTTTGGTCTTTGATCCTGATGGGGTGGAAATCGCACGGTACGATAAGCAGCATCTCTTTGATGTCGATGTTCAGGATCAAATTGGACGTTATCGAGAATCTGACACCTTTGAGCCTGGCGATGCGCTGAGGGTTGTGCAGGCAGCGTTTGGCACCGTTGGGTTATCGGTTTGTTATGACCTGCGGTTCCCTGAATTTTTCGCCCGTTTAACCGCGCTTGGGGCCGAAATTATTGCCGTGCCTTCCGCGTTTACGGCGGTGACGGGCGCGGCTCATTTTGAGGTCTTGGCCCGCGCGAGGGCCATTGAAAATGCCTGTTTCGTCGTTGCTGCCTGTCAATCCGGCGGGCATGATAGTGGCCGCGAAACCTTTGGGCATAGCTTGGTTGTCAGCCCATGGGGTGAGGTTTTGGCTTGTCGAGAAGCCGGTCCGGGTGTTTTTATTGCGACGCTGGATCTTCAAGAGCTGCATCGAGTGCGCTTGGCGCTGCCATCCTGGCGTCGGCCGACAGTTGTTGGTCGTGTAAGCCCTTAATGTATTGAAAAAGCTTACGATAGGCTTTTGATAGGGTGGGTTCAGTCGCTGCTTTTTCAGCTTGGGCTTCACGAACGAGGGTTCTGAGAAATTGCCTGTCGAGCGACGGGTAACGCTCGCCAAGCTCGCTGATGACGAGGGGGTCCGATGCCAGCAGCCTCAGCCGCCAGGTTTCGAACTGGTGAACCAATAACCGATGGGCATCGCTGCGACTGTCATAGCGATCAATAAGGTCTTCAATTGCCGCCAGGTCGACGTGACGCAGCAATTTTCCGATGTACAGCATTTGGCGCTTTCTGGCGTTACCTTTGGTGATACGTTTATATTCTTTGAGTGCGGCTTGTATCTCCGGATAGGGCAAGGCGCTGAGTTGTTCATCAGAGAGCAGGGCGAGTTGGTTTCCAAGGTTGGTGATGTCTTTCGCATTTTGCTTTTGTTGCGACTTACTGAATGGTTCTATATCTGTCACGTGACTGCTCCTTCAAGCATAGAAGTAGGTTGCCATACCCAGGAAAGTTAAAAAACCCACGACATCGGTAATGGTGGTCAGCACCACGGTGCCGGCAATGGCTGGGTCTATGTTGAGCGCCTTGAGGCATTGCGGCAGCACGGCACCTGAAACGGCGGCGACCGCCATATTGATGACCAGGGCGATCGCAATGATCATGCCGAGGGTCGTATCGTTGAAAAGTAGGGCGGTGCCGACGGCAATAAGACTGGCCCATAGAATGCCGTTCAGCACCGAGACGGCAAGCTCTCTTCGGATTAGCCAGCCCATGTTGCTTTCAAGTAAGGTGCCTTGGGCCATGCTTCGGATGACCAATGTCAGAGACTGGCTGCCCGTGACCCCGCCCATGCTGGCAACAATGGGCATCAGAATCGCGAGAGCCACCACTTTCTCGATGGTGTCTTCAAATAAATTAATCACGAATGATGCGATGAGTGCGGTCATTAAATTGGCGCCAAGCCACAGAGCCCTGCTTCGAGAGGTTTTTAAAATGGGCGCGAGGGTGTCATCAACTTCGTTGAGGCCAGCCATGCCCAAGATTGAATGGTCGGCTTCATCAATAATCACATCCACAATGTCATCAATCGTGATCCGACCTAATAATAGACCTTCGTTGTCGAGTACTGGCATGGAAATCAGGTCATAGCGTTCAAACAGTTGCGCGACTTCATGGGTTGGTAGATTTGCCAGGATGCCTTCAACGTGTTGCTCAAAGCAGTCTGAAACAAGCTTGCTGGGATCTGTGACGAGGATTGTGGCTAATGGCAAACAGCCGGTGTAGAACCCCTGTTTGTTCACGACAAAAATTTGATCGGTGGCATCGGGTAGTTTTTGGTGTCGTCTGAGATAACGTAACACCACACCAATGCTGACCTCTGAGCGAACAGAGATGATGTCAGTATCCATTAATCCGCCGGCGGTATCCCTTGGATAGCGCAAGAGGGTTTTGACCCGCTCTCGGTCCTGGCTGTCTAGGACAACGAGAATTTCTTCGCCCAACTCGTCCGGCATTAACTGGATGATATCGGCAAGGTCATCGCTGTCCGCGACTTTCTCGATGACCTGGGCAATCTCTTCCGCTGATCGGCCAGAAAATAAATCTGCAACGAGATCCGGGTCGATATAAGCAACAACCTCGCCTTGCAGATCTTCATCGAACAGGTCCCACAACTGCTGGCGTTCTATGGCGGGTGTGCTGGTTAACAAGTTACCAATGTCGACGGGGGCAAGCTCGCGAATCAAACTTTGTATTTGAGCTAAGTTTTCTGCCGTTAACGGCTGATTGATCAGTTCTGCGATATGATTCTGATCAATGTTCATGGGGTATGGTGCCTGTTTCACCGAAGTTGTTCTGAATCAGTGAGAGCATCTCTGCGAGCGCTTGGGTTTCGTCGATGCCTTCGGTGCAAACCGTAAGGTGAGTGCCATTGGTCGCCTCAAGCAGTAATAACGCCATGATGTTTCGGGCATTGGCTACCTTGACGCCATTTTTTAATTCGATGCTACTTTGAAAAAGCGTTGCCAGCTTTACGATGGTCGCGGCTGATCTGGCGTGAAGCCCTTGTGGGTTCTCGACCCGCGCGGTTTGTACTTTCATGACTGAGGCGCATCCAGTGGCTTTGAAGTTTGGAGCAACTCCTTATGACGGGTTTGGATGGTGTGGTTTTGCTTTTTAAATTGCTCGACGAGGCGTTCAACTAAGTAGACTGACCGATGTTGTCCGCCTGTGCAGCCCACACAAACGGTGATATAAGCCCGATTGCTTTTGATCATTTTCGGCAACCAGGTTTCAAGAAAGACGATAAGGTCTTGTTCGAAGTCAGCGACCTCTTTTTCGGCTGAAAGGAAGGTTGCAACCTCGTCATCTAACCCTGTGAGCGGGCGAAGGTGCGGTACCCAATGCGGGTTGGGTAGAAAGCGCGCGTCAAAAACAAAATCAGCATCAACCGGTACGCCGTGTTTAAAAGCAAAGGATTGGAACATGATCGTTGTCGATTGCGTCGTGTTCGCCACCCTGTCTCGGACGTCGTCGCGTAACTGATGCAAGGTCATGTGGGTGGTATCAATCTTTAACGAGGCCATCATTGCCAGCTCATCCAGCAACTGGCTTTCAACATCCAAGGCCTCTTTTAAGCCCATCTTCTCGGTGCTCAGAGGATGCTTACGGCGCGTTTCGCTGAAGCGCTTAATCAAGGTGGGACTGGCCGCGTCTAAGAAGATGACGCGAACATCAATGTCTTTAATTTTTGTGATGGCGAGGGGAAAGTCTTTAAGGTCAACGGCAGAATTTCGCGCATCAATGCTGACGGCGATTTTTAAAGACAGTTTCTGCTGCTTTGATCGTTCAACCAGGGTTGGAATGAGGGACGCCGGCAAGTTGTCAATGCAGTAATAACCCAGATCTTCTAACACGTGCAGGGCCGTACTTTTCCCTGAGCCTGAACGGCCGCTGATCACCACTAATTGGGTTACTGTTTGCTTCATACGAACAACCTCTATCGCGCTATGGTGTGGCTGATGCGGGCAAGGCTCGCGGCTTGCCCTCAGGCCGACTCTGTTATTGCGGCAAGATACAGTTCATTGGCATCACTGGCTGCCAGTAGTTTTTCTCGAAATTCGGATTGCTGGAACTTCGCAACGAGCAGTGCCAAGACTTCAAGATGGGCGTCCATTTCCTTCTCGGGGACGATTAAAATAAATAGGGTCGATACCGGCAGGTCGTCCATTGATTCAAACTCGACGGGCTGGTCAAGCGTGATTAAGGTTCCCATAATCCCCGTGCAATTCGCCATGCGGCAATGGGGGATCGCGATGCCAAAGCCCAGTCCGGTTGGGCTTACTTTTTCTCGGGCAATTAATAGCCGATAGAGTTCTTGTTCATTAATTCGATCATTGGTTTCTGCAATAAATGCAGCAGCAAGTTCGATGGCGCGCTTTTTACTACTCGCTTGAAGGCGACACCGAGTGCGCTGAGGCGACAAAACAGAAGCAATTTTCATGGCGGCAGGTGTCGGCGATGGTTCGAGCCGTCAGTATAGCAACCAGAGATCATTGTTTCAGTATTTGTGCATCTTATTCCGGTTGTAGGATCGGTGGCTGATGGCGTTTGGTAATCAACTTTCGTTTCATTTCGATCATTTTTCGATCCAGCTTTTTAACCATTTTATCGATTGAGGTGTATAAATTGTCAGATTCGGCCTCGGCAAAGACCTCTGCGCCGGAGATGTGGATTCGGGTTTCTGCTTTTTGGATATTCTTGTCAACGGTCAGGATCACCTGACTGTTAATGATGGGCTGATAGTGTTTCTCTAGTCTGCTTAATTTCTTGCGGATGTAGTGTTCGATCGCTTCCGTGATTTGTATGTGGTGTCCGCTGACGCTAATTTGCATACGAGTACTCCTCTAAAGCTCGGTAGTTTTGACGTTTTGGGTGAACGTCGTAACTATGACCCTAACAGAGTGGGTTGGTTCGGTTAAGTTGAGGTTTTGTGAACAAACAGTGGAGACGCTAGCTCAGCTGTTTACGCTCATTGGAGGGGGGGATCATTAAAGCCTCACGATACTTGGCAACGGTTCGACGCGCCACATTGATATTGTCGGCAGCTAATAGGTTGGCAAGTTTGCTATCTGAAAGCGGTTTTCGGGTGTTTTCTTGACCAATCAGTTGTTTGATTTTGGCTCTGATTGCCGTTGAGGAGACCTCTCCGCCAGAATGGGTGCTGACATGAGACGAGAAAAAGTATTTCAGCTCATAAACGCCCAGCGGGGTGTCGATATACTTTTGGGTTGTGACCCTCGAAATGGTGGATTCGTGCAAGCCGACGTCTTCTGCAATGTCATGGAGCACGAGCGGTTTCATCGCGCTATCCCCATGATCCAAAAACCCCGCCTGCACCGCCATGATTTTGGTTGATACCCGCAATAAGGTGTCATTTCTTTGTTGTAAGCTTTTTATAAACCAGCGTGCTTCTTGCATTTGATCGCGCAAATACGCTTGGTCTGGACTGCTGTCGTTGCGCTTGATGAGTGCTGAATATTCAGGGTTAACGCGTATTTTAGCGTTAATGGCTGGGTTCAATTCCACGGTCCAGCGATTGTTCTTTTTTGTTACGACGACGTCTGGGACGACGTACTGGGGCGCGACTTCAACGAGGTCAGCACCTGGCTTAGGATTGAGGGTTTGGATGAGCGCTATGGCGCTTTGCAGCTGAGTTTCTGATAAGTGGAGATGCTTAATGAGAAACGCAAAGTCGCGATTACCGAGGCTTGGCAGGTGCTCCGTGACAAGGGTCATGGCAAGCTGCTTGGCTTCGGTGTCCGCTGGTAGCGATTGCAGTTGGATCAGAAGACATTCGCCTAAGTCTCTGGCGGCTATGCCAAGGGGGTCTAGGTGCTGGATGAGATGCAGGACCGCCTCGATTTCATCGATTTCAACCGCCCATTCGATCGGCATGGCCTCTTGAATTTCCTCGAGTTGGAGGCGGAGCATGCCTTCGCTGTCTAAACCGTCGATGATGTGGAGCGCAATGACTTCATCGGTTTCGGTGAAGTTCAGAAGGTTAATTTGTTCTAGTAAGTGGCTCTGGACCGTTCCTTGCGGGCTATTTCGGGCATCAAAGGATTCGCCATCTTCATCAAATCCAGCGCCTGCGCCCAAGCCGGTTGGTAGGCTGTCGTAGACATCCTCCCAGATGCTATCGACCGGCAAATCGTCACTCAGTTCATTGGCCTGGAGTAATTCTGACGTATCGCTGACCCGGTCGCCGTCGAGCTCTTGATCGTGCAGGTCTGGCGCAAGGGTCTCGAATTCATTAGCAGAAGGGCCTTCGAGGTCCAAGTCGCTGTCTAGTTGCTCGGGTTTAGGCCCGTCATCGGATGGCTCGTCAGGATGAGGGGTTTCATTGAGGGTTTCGGCATCGGACGTTGCTGCGGCTTCTGCACTATCGTCAAATTCTTCGAGCATCAAGTTGGAGTCCAAGGCTTCTTGGATTTCCTGCTGAAGGTCGAGGGTCGACAGTTGCAACAGCTTAATGGCCTGCTGAAGCTGCGGGGTCATCCGCAGTTGCTGGCCGATTTTAAGCGTTAGTGAGGGTCGCATGCTCATGGTGCAATGATACTGCTGATGGTTGTGGAATAAAACTTGCTTGTTAAGGATAAACTCGGCGGCTATCAATGGCCCATTAACGATTTTGAAGGGCTGGCAAGGGCGTTTTTCCTCGGCGGCAGTGGCGCGATAAAGATCTGGGCCCAGCCCTTGTGCGACTTGGATGGGCCGTCTCGCGCCGAAGACAAGGGCTGAAGGATCAAGTGCTCTAGGGCAAGGTTAGCCGTCTTGAGCGGGCTCAATCGCTCGTCGGGCGGGTGAGCCACTCTAGACAGCCTTGAGCCAAATAAACAGCCTTGAGCCAAAACAGCCCTGAGCGGACATAAACAGCCCTGAGCGATTTAAGTAGACCTTGGGTTAGCAACGGCCCTTTTGCCGAATAGCCTTGGTGCGATGATGCCCTGTTAAGGCGTACAGGAGGTGAAACCACATCCTTTGGGCATTACAGTCGAAAGTTTTCGCCCAGATAAACCGATTTCACCAGATCGTTGTTCAAAATTTCTGTACTGCTGCCTTGCGCGATCAGTTGCCCTTCATTAACAATGTAGGCCCGATGGCAGATGTCGAGGGTTTCCCGCACATTATGATCGGTAATGAGGATGCCAATGCCGCGCTCCGCCAAATAGTTGATGATGGCTTTGATGTCGCCGACGGAGATAGGGTCAACGCCAGCGAAGGGTTCGTCGAGGAGTAAGAACTTTGGATCAGTGGCCAACGCGCGTGCGATTTCGGCTCGGCGTCTTTCGCCGCCGCTGAGCGCGAGGCCCAGGCTATCTCGAACATGGTTTAGATTGAACTCTGTTAACAGCGCATCGGTTCGTTCTAGCCGTTCGGCCGGGTTGAGGTCGGTAACCGATTCGAAGATGGCCAGTAAATTGTCAGCCACCGACAGCTTCCTGAAAATGCTCGCTTCCTGTGGCAGATAACCCAGGCCCAGCGCGGCGCGTTGGTGCATGGGCAAGCCCGTAATATTGGTTCCGGCAAGGTTGATCTCGCCAAAATCAGGTTGAACGAGGCCGGCGATCATATAAAAGCAGGTGGTTTTGCCGGCGCCATTGGGTCCGAGCAATCCGACAACCTCGCCAGCGCCGACCTGAAAAGAAACATTGGTGACAACGGGGCGGTTGCCAAATTGTTTCCTGAGATGTTGAACCGAAAGTTGTGATGCCAATTTGGATTACTGCTTGGGTCTAGGATTGATAATGAGATTGATTCGGTTGTTCTCGGTGCCATCACTCTCAACCTTGAAGAGACCTTCGGCCAGGTTGTAACTGAGGGTGTTGCCTTGATAAGTGTCTGCCCCTTGGGTTAATTGCGCCGATCCGGTCAGTAAGAGCGTTTCGGTCAACATCTGATACTCAATATTGGTTGCTGTGGCCACAATTGCTGGCCGCGTCTCGGTTGCCCCTTGCTCGAAGCGGGCCTTTGATTCGTCCCCGTGGTTAGAGATCGCCTGAATAGAGGCGAGCACTTTGTCAAGGCTCATCAAAATCACTTGGTCTGCCGTGATTCTAAGCAGGCCCTGCTCAATGATGACGTTGCCCTGATACTCGGAGCGACCTAGGGATTCACTGACCGTTGCGCGATCAGCTTGGATGGTGATGGGAAGTAACGGGTCATCCTGCGCAATGACCTGGCGAGCATGTAAAGCGAGTAAAACAATAAGGCAGAGACGTAGTGGCATGATCAAGCGACGCTATGGTGAATTGGCTCAACCAAAGTGTAGCACGCGCAAATCAACCTGCGGCAGGGTGGGCTCATCTCAAGGCTTAAATTGTATGGTCGTGACAACCCGTTGCTCCGCGTTCGAATTGAACATAAAAGTATCTTGGTCGAGATTCGCGCGAAGCCTTGCGGCTTGGGTTTGGGTATTGCCCGTAAAAATAGTGACTGGCGTGTCGCTTTCAGCCAAGTTCTCGCTTGGGTAGACGTTCAGCGCGTCAGTGATAAAGGTTGTTTTGCTGCCATCCGGATTGCTTTTTTCGGCTCGAACGGATGACCAAAGCTCAACGGATTGTTTGCGGTAAACAGACGCTCCCAAAAGCCGGCCTTTGACTGATGAGATGGTCCAGGGCCCGGTAAGGGTTGGCGTGTACAGGGCAACACTGGGTAATTCCAAGGTTGTGACATCGGTCAGTGGGTAATGGGTGAAGCGTTCGGCGCTTATTTTGGAGGTGAGATTCCCCTGGTCGTTGATTTGACTGATCGATGCATGGGTCATAAAAAGATCGGGCTCGTTCAGCCGCGCGGGCGCTTCCCCGGCCTGATGGTCAAGATCGACAGTTCGATTCAGCAAGATCGAGGCAATGAAAATCGCGAGCAGCCCTATCAGGGCGCGTGAGCGGAGTGTTCTGTTTTGTTTCAAAGATTCAATCATTGGGCGTTGGGCGCTTGATCCTGGCTGGCTTTAAAGCAGGTTAATCGATTTAACGTCTATGATCGATGGGTCCCGTCCGGTCTTTGGCGACCGATCAAAAAAAGCCAGCGCTGGCTACCGCTTTCTGCCTGGGCCTTTGATGAAAGCCGCGCCGGATGATTGTGCTTTGGTTGGCATGATATGATGCCCATTTTTTTAAAGGCAATGTTATGGATCTGGCACAGTTAGAGGCAGAAATGCGCGACGGACTTAAAGCCGAGACCGTTGAGCTTCAGTTGGACGGTAATCGTTTGGCGGTGCGGGTGATCGCCGAGTGTTTTGCGGGTTTAAACCGGGTCAAACGGCAACAAAAGGTGTATGGGTTTTTGAACGATTTAATTGCTGACGGAACGCTCCATGCGGTGTCGATTAAGGCGCTAGCCCCCGAAGAAAGCGTTTAAACGTGGCGCTTCTTCGAATCCAAGGTGGATCGGTCTTGCAGGGCGAGATTTCTGCCTCGAGCGCAAAAAACTCCGTGATCAACCTCATTGCCGCTGCGCTTTTGGCGGATGAGCCGGTGACCTTGCTGAACGTGCCGCACCTTCGGGATGTGTCGACGATGATCGAGCTGCTAGGTCATATGGGCGTTGTGGTCGTGATCAATGAGCGAATGCAGGTTGATATCCACGCCAATTCGATTAGCTCGTTGAAAGCGCCCTATGATCTGGTCAAGACCATGCGGGCATCCTTTAACGTTCTGGGACCTTTGATTGCACGTTACGGCGAAGCCGAAGTTTCCTTGCCCGGTGGATGCGCCATCGGGACTCGGCCGGTGGATCAGCATCTTAAAGGCTTGCGCGCGTTGGGCGCGGAAATCGAGATGAAAGAAGGCTATGTCCGAGGTACCGTATCCGGTCGATTGAAAGGCGCGCGGATTGATTTTGATTTCTCAACCGTTGGCGGCACCGAGCATCTGATGACGGCGGCGGTCCTGGCTGAGGGGACCACCATTTTAGAAAACTGTGCCAAAGAGCCAGAGATCGAAAACCTTGCCGACTTTTTAAATACCCTGGGTGCAGATGTCCGGGGGGCTGGGACCAGTCGAATTGAAATCCAAGGAGTAGAACGGTTACACGGAGGGTGTTTCGAGGCGATACCGGATCGAATCGAAGTGGGGACTTACTTGATCGCCGCGGCGGCCAGTGGCGGTAGCATCGGAATCTCGAATGCGCTGCCTCAGCACAATGCGGCGTTATTATCCAAGCTTCGTGAGGCGGGCGCTGACATTGATATTGAAGATGGCCACATTTTCTTAGATATGAAGGGGCGTCGTCCAAAATCTGTGAATATTATGACCGGCCCATATCCGGCGTTCCCGACCGATCTACAGGCTCAGATGATGACCTTGAACTGTTTAGCGGAAGGTTCTTGTTCAATCCAAGAAACTATTTTTGAAAATCGATTTATGCATGTTCCGGAGCTGGCGCGTATGGGGGCAGACATTCAACTGCAGAACAATAATTCTGTTGCGATGGTTCGGGGCGTCGCCGATCTGGTCGGGGCGCCGGTCATGGCAACAGATCTTCGGGCCTCGGCAAGTCTTGTCATTGCGGGCATTGCAGCCAGCGGTGAGACAACGGTTGACCGGGTCTACCATATTGATCGGGGCTACCAGCAGATAGAAGAACGGCTGCAGCGACTCGGGGTTGATATCCGACGGGAGGCCAGTTAAATGTCGTCGACCGCATCCCTGCCATTGGTTATTGCACTGAGCAAAGGCCGGCCTTTATCGCAGTTGCTGTCATTGCTTGAGCAATTGGGCATTCAGCCGACGGATGATATGACGACCTCTAGAAAGCTGGTTTTTGAGACCAACCAGCCTGAGATTCGATTGATGGTTTTGCGGGGTCATGATGTGGCGACCTACGTTGAGCATGGTATCGCTGATCTTGGCATTGTGGGTAAAGATGTGTTGCTTGAGTTCCAAGGGGATGGTTTTTACGAGCCCCTTGATTTGAAGATGTCGCAATGCCAGATGATGGTGGCTGGATTGGTCAAAGAGGGCAATTTGCCGAGGCGGCTGAGGGTTGCCACGAAATTTGTTGAAACCGCGAAGCGACATTATGCGGATAAAGGTATACAGATCGACATTATTAAGCTCACGGGCGCCTTGGAATTGGCGCCGGTCATGCAGTTGGCGCATCGAATCGTGGACATTGTCGAGACAGGCAACACGCTGGTGGCCAATGGTTTGGAGCCGAAGGAGCTGATTTGTAATATCTCCTCAAGATTGATTGTTAACAAAGTGGCTTACAAGACAAAACGGACCTTAATCCAACCCCTGATCGAGCGTTTGGCGGAGATGACGGCATGATGCGGCGGCTCAGTACGGGCACGGCGCAGTTCTCGTTGGAATTGAGTGCGGCCATTGACCATGCTGGGCTCATTTCTTCTGAGATTCACGAAACCGTCGCAGGAATCATTCAAGCGGTGCGTCAGTCCGGTGATCAAGCGTTGCTGCACTACACTGAAAAATTTGACGAATTCAAGCCGTCATCGATTGAATCACTAAAAGTCAGCAAGCCAGAAATGGCCGCGGCTTGCGCATTGATTAGCGCGCCGGTGAATGAGGCGCTTCGGCTGGCATCCCTCAGGATCCGTGATTACCATCAAAGGCAACTCGAGGCGCTCGGGCAAAGTTGGCAATTTGAGGATCCGCTGGGCAATGTCCTCGGTCAGCGTGTTCAACCGATGGCGCGGGTTGGGGTGTATGCGCCGGGCGGGAAAGCCTGTTATCCCTCGACGGTGCTCATGACGGCGATTCCGGCCAAGGTTGCAGGGGTTGCGTCGGTCGCCCTTGCGGTGCCCGCAAAAGGCGGTGCGGTGCGTCCAATCTTACTCGCCGCGGCGCATTATGCTGAGGTTGATGAGATTTGGATTATGGGTGGTGCTCAGGCGATTGCCGCCCTGGCCTACGGCACGGAGTCCGTTCGGGCAGTCGATAAAATTTGCGGGCCAGGCAATGTCTTTGTCACCGCGGCCAAAAAACAGGTTTACGGCGATGTCGGGATCGATATGCTGGCAGGTCCTTCCGAGGTTCTGGTGGTCGCAGACGACAGTGCGCGAGTTGACTGGATCATTGCAGATCTGCTCGCCCAGGCCGAACATGACGAGCAAGCGCAGTCGATTGTGGTTTCCCAGAGCGAGACCTTCTTGAATGCCGTGCAGGCTGGCTTGGCAGACGCGGTCGCCGCCCAGCCTCGGCGCACCATCATCGAGGCGTCCTTGCGCAATCGAGGTTTGCTGATTCATGCTGAAACGCGTGAAGCCTTGGTCAGGGTTATTAATCGAGTTGCGCCCGAACATCTAGAATTGGCGATGAGCATGCCGGAAAGTTTGCTGCCTGATATTCGGTCTGCGGGTGCTATTTTTGTGGGTCAATACAGTCCAGAAGTCGTGGGGGATTATACGGCGGGCCCAAGCCACGTTCTGCCGACGAGTGGTACGGCGCGTTTTGCATCAGCCTTAGGGGTTTATGATTTCCAGCTCAGACAGTCTTTGATTCAGTGTTCAAAACGCGGTGGGCGCGACATCGCGAGTGCAGCCGCGGTTCTTGCCCAAGAAGAAGGTCTTTATGCGCATGCTTTGTCGGCGACCAAGCGTGTTGAAAGCGACGAATGACGACCGATTTGATCAAAGCCTATGAGGCGGTGCTCGTCGCGAAGCAGTACGAATCCGATCCGGCGCAACGCCAGGCGGTTGCAGCTTTGGCCGAATTAGCGCAAGCGCTCGGAAGCGCGTCATACGCAAAGTCTAATCCCCTGCTGTTTTGGCGGCCCAAGACGCGTCTACCGGTTCGCGGTCTCTATTTATGGGGTGGCGTTGGTCGGGGGAAGACCTTTTTAATGGACTTGTTTTTCGACGCGCTGGCTGAGCCGAGTAAGAAGCGGGTGCATTTCTATCGATTTATGAGGCAGGTTCATGACGCGTTGCGCCGCTTACAGGGCCAAGTGAACCCCTTAGATGGTGTGGCCAGTGAGATCGCAAGCGAGGCTCGGGTTCTGTGCTTCGACGAATTTTTTGTCTCCGATATTACCGACGCGATGATTTTATCGGGCATCCTCGACGGCTTGTTTCGGCGCGGGGTCACGTTGGTCGCAACCTCGAATGTCCCGCCCGCGGGGCTTTACAAAGATGGTTTGCAGCGGCGTAAGTTTTTACCCGCGATCGACGCGCTTGAAGCCAACACGTTGGTATTGAATGTGGATGGGGGCTTGGATTACCGCATGCGATCACTGACCCAGGCGCCTTTGTATTACGAGGGGATCAACGAAATCAGCCATGCAGCGCTTTTGGCGATGTTCAGCCGATTAACCCTGGATGATGGATGCCAGAACCCTGCGCAACAATTCGTTGAGATCTCGGGTCGAGCGATCAAGGTCCAAGCGCTGCTTGGGGATGTTGTTTGGTTCGACTTTGATGCGATTTGTGACGGCCCTAGAAGTCAAAATGATTATATTGAGGTTGCGGAGCAATTTAGCTCGGTTTTGATTAGTGGGGTGCCCTGCTTCGGGTTGGCTCAGGAGGACCAGGCGCGACGGTTCATCAGTCTTGTGGACGAATTTTACGACCGCAAAGTAAAGTTGATTTTGTCAGCAGCGGCGTCGATTAAAAATCTCTATCAGGGGCGACGACTGCAGTTCGAGTTTGAGCGCACCCAAAGCCGGCTCCTAGAAATGCAAAGCGACACGTATTTGGGCTTGCAGCATCTGTTTTGAAGAAGATCGCTGGCATTTTTAGATTGTTTAGATCTGAAGCTGTGAGGCAAGGAAGGTGTTGCTTCTACATCGCGCCTTGGGTAAGATTCGGCCTCTTAAATTTTAAGTCTGGATCCAATCCCGAGCGGGGCCGGATCTAGGGTTCAATCAAGAGCAATCCCCCAGTGAATTAGGGCGCCAGAATGAAGACGGTCAGTGCAAAAAAAGAAGAGGTAACCCGAAAGTGGTATGTGGTTGATGCTGCAGACAAAACTTTGGGTCGATTGAGTACAGAAGTGGCAAATCGCTTGCGTGGTAAGCACAAGGTCTGTTTCACACCGCATGTCGACACGGGTGATTACATCATCATCGTTAATGCTGAGAAGATTCGTGTGACGGGTCGCAAAGAAACCGATAAGACCTATTATCACCACACGGGGTTTCCAGGCGGCATTAAGTCGATTACCTTTGATAAACTGATCGATAAGGCGCCCGAGCGCATTATCCAGTCGGCTGTAAAAGGGATGATGCCAAAGAATAAGTTAAGTCGTGCGATGCTGAGTAAGCTTAAGGTTTATGCCGGCAGTGCCCATCCGCATGAGGCACAGCAGCCTGAAGCGCTCGACATTTAAGATTCGACATAAGAAAGGTTTGATATGAATCAATATTACGGAACAGGTCGCCGCAAGACCGCTAAAGCGCGTGTATTTATGAGCCTTGGCGATGGCAGTATTCAGGTCAACGATCTGCCATTAGATGAATACTTCGGCCGAGAAACAGCGCGTATGGTGGTTCGTCAGCCGCTAGAGTTGGTTGAGTTGGCGGATCGTTTTACGGTTCGTGTCACCGTCAAAGGTGGTGGTGGTTTCGGTCAGGCCGGTGCAATTCGGCATGGGATTACGCGAGCATTGATGGAATATGATGAGACGCTGAGACCGGCGCTACGGCAGGCAGGATATGTCACTCGGGACGCTCGAAGTGTGGAACGCAAGAAGGTTGGACTTCGTAAAGCACGGAAGAAGCCGCAGTTTTCAAAGCGATAAACCAGATGCAGGTTTGGAAAACGGAGCTTCGGCTCCGTTTTTTTTTAAGCCGAAAAAATACGATGATGAACCAGCCCAAATACCATTGAGTATGTTAGAATCGCGGCGCCGGTAGAGTGGTAAAAACCTGGTTTATAGAGGTCAGTCTTGGTCATCCTTAAAAGAGGTCTAAGGCGAGAATAGTGGAGACAAGTTGTGAGTGACAGTAGCGTCAATTCTGGACGGCGGAATTTTCTTCTCGGTGCGACGGCAGTGGTCGGTGCAGGCGGTGTCGCGGGTTTGGCAGTTCCCTTTTTAGGGTCTTGGAACCCGAGCGCCAGAGCCTTGGCCGCGGGCGCACCGATAAAAGTTGATATCAGTCGTTTGCAGCCCGGTGAGATTTTAGGTCCGATCCCGGCTTGGCGAGACAAGCCCATCTTCGTCATTCGTCGTAGCGAGGCCATGCTGGCTCGGTTAAATGAAAAGAGCGAGCGTTTGGCTGATCCAACGTCTGAGCGCGAGCAACAGCCCAGTTATGCCAAAAACGAGACCCGCTCGATTCGACCCGACGTCGCAATCTTGGTGGGGTTGTGTACCCATTTAAGCTGTTCACCGAAATTTAGACCGGCCATCACGCCTCAAACGTTTGACGCTGAATGGGTTGGCGGATTTTATTGTCCTTGCCATGGATCGAAATTTGATTTGGCTGGACGGGTTTATCAAGGGGTGCCGGCGCCATCGAATCTAGAGGTGCCTCCTCACTACTATGAGACGGATGATGTGGTCGTAATTGGGGAAGATGAGGGAGTAGCCTAATGTCGGCGATTGAACAGTCATTTAAGAATGTTATGGCCTGGATCGATGATCGATTGCCGGTTACAGAAGCTTATGAAAAGCATCTGTCTAAGTACTATGCGCCGAAAAACCTCAATATTTGGTACTACTTCGGGATTTTTTCCTTTGTGGTGTTGGCCAATCAATTGCTCACGGGTATCTGGTTAACCATGAGTTACGTGCCAACCGGCGAGGGTGCATTTGCCTCGGTTGAATACATCATGCGTGATGTTGAATATGGCTGGTTGCTTCGGTACATGCATTCAACAGGGGCTTCCGCGTTTTTCGTTGTGGTGTACCTGCACATGTTTCGCGGACTGTTGTATGGCTCCTATCAAAAGCCAAGAGAACTGATCTGGATCCTGGGCATGTTGGTTTATGTGGCGCTCATGGCTGAAGGGTTTTTCGGTTATTTGTTACCTTGGGGCAATATGTCCTTTTGGGGCGCGCAGGTGATTGTCTCCTTGGCCAGTGCCATCCCGATTATTGGGGATGATTTGGCGATTTGGGTACGGGGCGACTTCAATATGTCAGGGGTGACTCTGAACCGATTCTTTGCGCTGCATGTTGTGCTGGTGCCCTTGTTTTTGTTAGTGCTTGTGGTGCTTCACGTGCTGGCGCTGCACGAGGTGGGCTCGAACAACCCGGATGGCGTTGATATTAAGAAAACGACAGACGATATGGGCAAGCCCTTAGATGGCATTCCGTTTCATCCGTACTTTACGATCGGAAAATTGCCAGCCATCATCGCCTTTTTGTTTATATTCTGTGCGGTTCTGTTTTTCTATCCAGATGGGGGCGGGTACCTCATTGAACACCCGAATTATGAGCCTGCGGATCCTTTGAAAACCCCTGAGTTGATTGCGCCGGTTTGGTACTACACGCCTTTTTACTCGATGTTGCGGGCGGCGACCTTCCCGTTGTTTGGGTTGGACGCGAAATTATGGGGGCTGATTGTCATGGCAGGTGCCATTGCCATACCGTTTGTGCTGCCATGGCTCGATAAATCTCCTGTCAAATCAATGCGCTATAAAGGGTTGGGCAGTAAAATCATGCTGGGCTTGTTTGTGATTTCATTTTTTATCCTTGGTTATCTAGGCACCGTGCACCCAACACCGGGTCGAACGTTGATGGCCCAGGTTTGTACCGGAATATATTTTGCGTATTTTCTACTGATGCCTTGGTATACGGCCGTTGAGAAAACAAAACCGGTTCCAGAAAGGGTGACAATGTGATGCGTCTCGTTAGACTGATCGGCTTTATGCTGTTATGGCCTTTGGCTGCAATCGCCTCTGAGGCAGGATTCCCGCTCTATGAGATGACGCCGAACCTAACGGATCAGGGTTCTTTGCAGCGCGGCGCTCAAACCTACATGAACTATTGTCTGGGTTGCCATTCGCTGAAGTATCAGCGCTATAAGCGAACTGCTGAAGACATTGGTGTGCCCGAATCACTGATGCTGCAGCATCTAATATTTGACCCCAATACTAAAATAGGGGGGCTGATCAAGAATTCAATCTCGCCAGACAATGCAAAAAATTGGTTTGGTGCCGTGCCACCCGATTTAACGTTGTACACCCAGTTAAAGGGCGGGCCGGAGTATCTCTACACCTATCTTTTAACTTTTTATGAAGATTCGAGTCGGCCGCTCGGAGCCAATAATCTGGTGTATGAAAATGTTGGGATGCCGCATGCGCTGGTTGAGCTTCAAGGCGTTCAAAAGAAAGTCTGCAAACAGATTCCAAAGCTTGCGGCTAATGGCGGCGAGATGATGGATGCGTTGTCTCAGGGTTATTTGACGGAAGAAGTTTGTGGTATGGATTTGGTGGCAAGAGGTTACAGTCCGCTGGCGTTGGTTGAGTCAACGGGTCGATTGTCTGCAGAAGAATATGAGCAGGTGGTCTATGACCTGACTAATTTTCTTTATTATGTGGCCGATCCGACGCGATTGGAGCGGGAAAGGACCGGTGTATTTGTGCTGATCTTCCTGGCTTTTTTCTTCGTGCCAGCTTATTTGCTCGCAAGAGAGTACAAAAAAGAGTTTCATTAATCGCTCAGGCGTAAGAGGGGAAAAGGGAATGAGCGTAATTTCGAAACATTCTTCAATGGTTTTTTATTCGGACGGTGCTGACCATTACAGTCAGAGAGTTCGAATGGTGTTAGCTGAAAAGGGCGTCGCAGTTGATATCATCAATGTCGAGAAAGGGAATCTTCCTGAAGATTTAGCCGATCTCAATCCTTACAACTCGCTACCAACGTTGGTTGATCGCGAGTTGGTGCTGTATGAATCAATGGTCATGATGGAGTATCTTGACGAGCGTTTTCCGCATCCGCCGTTGCTGCCGGTTTATCCGGTTGCTCGAGCCCAAAGCCGACTGTTTGTGTATCGGATCCAGCGAGATTGGTGTGGTTTGGTCGACACCATCGTTGCCGGTCGATCGAAAGATACGGTGATCGATCGGGCGCGAAAAGAGCTTCGGGAAGGACTGATTACGATTGCGCCGATATTCTCTGAAAAAGAGTTTTTCATGAGCGACGAATTTACGCTGGTTGATTGTTGCTTTGTGCCGATTTTATGGCGCCTGCCTGTGCTGGGGATTCAATTACCCCCTAAAACGGCGAAGCCTTTAAGTGATTATATGACCCGAATGTTCCGACGAGAGTCTTTTCAAGCCAGCTTGTCTGAAGCTGAAATGGATATGCGGGATTGATTGTCCTGCAGAGCGTCATTTTCGGCGGCTGTTTTGACGCCTTCTAAAATCCCATTTTTGATCAAAGGCCTCCTGGATTGGATGGCCGAGGCGGACTTAACGCCTTATTTGGTGGTTAATGCAGGCCTGGACGGCGTTCAGGTGCCCAGAGCCTTTGTTCAGCCGGATGGCAGCATCACGTTAAACTTGAGTGGGCATGCGATTCGCCATCTTGCGATCGAGGCCGCGGGCCTCGGGTTCGATAGCCGTTTCCAAGGTCAGCCGCATTCGATTTGGGTTCCCATTAACGCGATACTGGGTTTGGTGAGTCGAGAAGCCTCTGATGGGTTGTGGTTCCCCGAGAATCAGCCAAGCAGTTCTGCGCAAAAGGGCTTAAGTGAGGCGCCTAGCCTTGATGGCGCGAGTGAAGGCGACCTAAAAGGCCCGGAAAAGGCTTCAGGCAAGAAAGAAAAAGGGCGCGGCAGGCCCAACCTGACCATCGTGGAATAGTCAAAAATTGCTCAGTTGAGATATTCAAACGCTTGGACAATTTTTTGAACGCCGAAAACCTCTCGGGTTAACTCAACGGCGGCTTTAGCTTCATCTCGGGTCAATAGGCCCATCAAATAAACCACGCCATTTTCAACAACGACTTTGGTTCGTCCGGCGTCAACTGCTGCGTTCGTGCTCATTTTTAGTTTGAGTTTGGTTTTAAGCAAAGCGTCATTGGTTCGAACGAGTCCTGCCGTTGGGCCGGCGACTTCAAGCTCGTTATGCACTTTGGCAACGTGCCGGATTTGTTCGGCGATCCTTCCGGCATGTGCTTTGGCTTGTTCTGTATTGGTCTGCCCCGTGAGCAACGCCACGCCATTAAAGACAGTCACCGCGACGTTCATTGTTTTAACGTCCGGGATGGCCGCTTTCAGGTTGTTCATAATGAGCTTGGCAGACCGTCGGTCATCAAGCTTTGTGCCGAAGGTGCGCTTGCCGAGATTGTCGTCTTTCGGCGCAAAGGTGCTACAAGCACTGAGCAGCAGGGTGACGATCAGTAGAGGGCCGATTCGGTGAACCTTGGTCATGATGTTTTCCTTATGCCAGGCGGCTATCTTGCCAGTCCCTATTCAGGAATCAAGTCTTCTTCAAAAAATGCAGCCTTGATCCAGCGATTTTCTGATCCAAAGCTGATGAGATCAAACCGGATTTGATAGTGCGCAAACCTAGGGTTGTGCGTTAAAAAGTGGTTGGCGGTTTTGATGATTCGGTTTTGCTTTTGACGATCGACTTGGGCGGCCGGTGAGCCAAATCGGTCTGAGCGTCTTTGTTTTACTTCGCAGAAGACCAGAAGGCCGTCTTTGGTTGCGATGAGGTCGATCTCGCCAAAGCGGCAGTGGTAATTGGGTATAACAAGGCAATAGCCTCGTTGTTGCAGCCACCGGCTGGCGCGCGCTTCGGACGCTTTGCCGCGAGGGTTTGACTTCAAATTGACTCGTTAACCACGGGTAAGGTGGTCACAGCGCCTCTTTCAAAGATTCCCCACATTAGATGACGCCTCACAGTTTGCTCGTCCATGGTGAGTGTGCCGGTTAACCCGTAAAAAGGCGTTTCAGGCATTTCGCGCAGGATCCGAAGCCGGGGCATAATATTGAAGGCATCGAGGCCCAGGGCGAAAAGCCCGCCGAGTGGCCCAACCGCCTCTGGCCAAGCTTGGTGTATTTGGGTTTCAAGCGGGGCTTCCGGAATCAATTTCCAGGGCATGTCACAAAATCGAATGCCATTGAGGTCGAGGTTATTAATTTTCGTTTGGTTGTCCTGATTGACGAGAGAGGTCGCAAAAACGGGTAGATCGTCCGCGTAATAAAAAGCCAGTGCCGGATTAATTTGTTTTGATTTCTCAGCGCTAGCAAGCAGCGCGATCATGTCGATGTCTTGGCGTCGACGCGCCGTAAATTCGAACGCCAGGCCCGTAATGCGTTTTAAATCGTTTGCTCTGGACTGACTGTCATCGACCTTGAGAATCCTACGGACAAAGGCGGCGTAGCTTTCGTCTTCGGAAAATCGTTTCTCGGTGATTCTGATGTCATTCTTAGTACCAACTGCTTCGCGAAAGGCTGCGGTGGTTCGGTCTCCCCATTCATCGGTTGGTGCAATGAGTAAAATGTTTTTGTAGCCTAACTGTCGGCCGTGTTCTGCGAGTTGCTTGGCTTCGTCTTCAGGGGCCAAGGAGAAGAAAAACAAATTGCCGTTTTGGTTTGACCGGGGGGTGAGTGTGGTCACTCTATTGAGAGCGAGAACCGGTACTTTCAGGCGCGCCTGGGCCAGTTCTGTGACGCGATCTTTATCGAGTGGACCGATTACGAATTCGGCGCCGGCTTGAACGGCCCGTTCCACTAGATCGACCGTCGACGGCCATTGATCCGTGTTGTACACAATGAGTTCGGATTCCCGGCCCTGATCAAAGTGTGCTGCCAAGATGCCTTTTAAAATGGCTTGGCCTGCAGTGGCCAGGGGGCCGGTTTGCGGTAATAAGATGGCGACCTTCTTGGGTTGGCCGGCGACGACGCTGTCGAGGAAGGCCAGGCGCTTCGGGAGCTGTTGCGCCGCCGGATGCCCGGCCCAAAGTTTCTTCCAGTTTGTTAAGGCTCGCAACTGTTGGCTGGGCCGGTTCTGAAGTTGTTTGGTCATGGCTGCGAGCGACAACCATCCTCGGAGGTCGTTAGTGATTGCGTCGTTGGCATAACGCTTCAAAAGCGCTGTCGGGAGCGTCATGAGGCCATTAAAGAGTTGCTCATGGTTGTCGGTCACCGCGGCGCTCGAAAGCATTGGTGTCATTAGTACTCGGGTTCGAGCGGCTGCGAGCATTCGGCCTGTTTGTTGGTACGCATTGGCTTTTGTCAGGCCAAGGGCAATCTGATCGGGGTCGCTCAGTCCAAATTGAGTGAGGTCTTTTTGATTCAGCAGCGCGAGGGCGCGGCCTGGGTCGCCATTGATCAGTGCCAGTTGGGCTTTTGTTAGGAGGTAATCCACTGTGGCATTTGGCGCAATATTTGAGGCCTGAATCGCGCCCAGGATGCGCGCTGCGTCCTCATATTGTCCTGACGCTAAGGCTAGTTTGGCGGCTTTGGTTCGGAAGGTGCTGGCAAGGGGTTCGCGGCTGAGGCTGGCGAGTCGTAAGCCCTCAGTGACCGAGGCGATTGTGATATTGCTAGGATCTATTGGGCTTTGGATTGCCTTCTGAGATTGTCCGGTTGTGCGGTTAGGGTCGCTTGCGCAGCCAATGAGCAAGATTGCAATCGACGCCAGTAGGGCGCCGCGTTTGGCGGGACGCGATGCGCGTACGTTAATTGGGTTCATGGTCTGATTGCATTGTTCAATCGAGCGCCTGCCTGAATGGGGTCATTATGCCATAACGTGTTTAAGGATGATCTTCCGTTCATGGGTTTGTTCATTGTCTTTTTCATTGTCTTGTTCATTGTTTTGTTCATGGGTTTGTTCAGTGTTTTGTTCAGTGTTTTTTTCAGGGGTTTATTTAAGGTCCCGCCGTTAAGGGGTTCTTTGCGGCTTGCTGGCAGCGGGCAGGTGGCGTCGTCGAGCGTCATCTTCCGCCGAATGCGGTGCTTTGTCTTGTTTGGATGGTTGCCTGCCTTGTAATCCATTAACCTAGGGCGCACTGAGTAATGAGTGACGTGCGTTGTGAGTAAATTGTATATAGTGGCAACCCCGATCGGCAACCTGAAGGATATCTCGATCCGCGCCCTCGAGATCCTCGCAGCGGTCGACCTCGTCGCGGCTGAAGACACTCGGCATACCCGACGGTTGTTGGATCATTTTGAAATCAAGCAGAAACTGATCGCGTTTCATGATCACAATGAGCGTCGTCAGACGGACCTGTTGATTGATCGAATCCTTGCTGGGGAGTCAGTTGCTTTGGTCTCGGACGCCGGTACCCCATTGATTTCAGATCCTGGATTTCGATTGGTCCGTGCGGCGCGAGCGGCCGGGCTGGTTGTCGAGGCCGTGCCCGGTGCGTCGGCTGTCACCGCCGCCCTTTCGGTTTCTGGCCTGCCAACGGACCATTTTCAATTTTTGGGTTTTCTGCCTGCCAAGGGGCGGGCTACAAAGCTTGCTGACGTGAGTCGATATCCTGGCACCCTGATCCTGTATGAAGCACCTCATAGAATTGCGTCGTTGCTTGAGACGATTTTAGAAGTCTTAGGTGGCGACCGTGAATTGGTGATTTGCAGGGAGCTAACCAAGCTCTATGAGCAAGTGACCCAGGGTCTGGTGGGCGAGATAAGAGATAAAGTGACCCGCGGTGAGATTCCAGCGCGCGGTGAGTTCGTGGTCTTGATCAGTGGGGCAACGGTTGAGCCATCGATCGCGCAGATTGAATTGGATGACTGTTTGCGGTTACTCATCGCTGAACTGCCAATTTCTAAAGCCGCCGAATTAGCGGGCCAAATGCTGGGATTAAAACGAAATTTAGTCTACAAGCGCGCGCTTGAGTTGAAAGAAGCGGCAACCGACGTTGTGATCATCGGGTGATGACGGTAAGCTCCGCGTGGGAGTTAGCTAGGTAATCGCTGCTTTGGCAGAGGAAAGTCCGGGCTCCATAGGGCAGAGTGCCAGGTAACGCCTGGGGGGCGTGAGCCCACGGCAAGTGCAACAGAGAGAATACCGCCAAGTTTTCTTGGTAAGGGTGAAATGGTGCGGTAAGAGCGCACCGCGCAGCTGGTAACAGTTGTGGCAAGGTAAACCCCACTCGGAGCAAGACCAAATAGGAACTCGATGACTGCGGCCCGCAGGTGAGTTCGGGTAGGTTGCTATAGGTGTTTGGCGACAGACATCACAGATGAATGATTATCCTCGACAGAACCCGGCTTATTGCTAACTCCCATTTATTTTCTCTTCTATATTCTAAAAAGATATAAAAAGCCTCAAACTTAATAATCTACATTAAGTTGAGGCTTCATCTATCTGTTCAAGATAGCGAACTATCTGAAAAGCCCATTCCAGTTTGCTAATCTTTCCTAAACCCTTGTGAAACCTAGAGAAATTTCGATTTTACCTGCTTGACATCATTGCCGGGTCTTTTTATTGTTCGAAGTGCACAAATGTGGGTATTTGTGGAGTTTAGTGGGTTACATAAACCGGAAGGGATTAAGGCAGTGTTCAGAGGGGTCAACCAGGTCAACATGGATGCGAAGGGTCGCCTGACGGTACCCACGCGCTATCGCGATGAGATTATGGAATCTTGTGGGGGTGCTGTGGTGGTCACAATTGATACCGAAGAACGATGCTTGCTCATCTATCCGCAGCCCGCCTGGGAAGATATCCAAAGAAAGGTCGAATCGCTGCCGAGTTTTAACACGGCGGCGCGAAGGGTGCAGCGTTTGTTAATTGGTCACGCGACGGATATCCCGATGGATAAAAATGGTCGCATTTTGATTACGCCGCCGCTCAGAGAATACGCGGGCCTCGACAAGCACACCGTTTTGTTAGGCCAAGGCAATAAATTGGAATTGTGGGATGAGCTCAAATGGAGCGCTCGACGAGATCAATGGCTTGAAGTGCAGTCTGAAGGCGGCATGCCGGATGAACTGCAATCACTTTCACTCTAGATCGAGGCGTCATGACGCACATTCCGGTAATGCTCGAACAGGCAGTCGATGTCTTAGTGCATCGATTAGATGGGTTCTATGTGGATTGCACTTTTGGCCGTGGCGGGCATTCCGCCGCAATCTTGAACAAGCTCTCAGACCAAGGGCGATTGATGGTAATTGATAAAGATCCAGAAGCGATCGCAGCGGCCCAAGCAAGCCTGGGTCAAGATGCTCGGGTGTCGATTGTTCATGGTTCCTTTGCGCAATTAAAAGATCATGTCGTGGCCTCCGCCGTTGAGAAGGTGGATGGTATTTTGCTGGATTTGGGCGTGTCCTCGAATCAGTTGGATGTCGCCGACCGAGGTTTTAGTTTTGGCAAGCCCGGCCCTTTAGATATGCGAATGGATAATACTGCTGGCGAAACCGCTGCGCAGTGGTTGAACCGTGCCCCTGAAGCTGAAATCAGTGTTGTGCTGAAAGAGTATGGTGAGGAGCGACATGCGCGACGGATTGCGCGGGGTATTGTTGCCGCAAGAGCCATCGCCCCGCTTCAAACCACCCAAGACTTGGCGCAGTTGGTTGCCAAGGTCTCGCCGAGCCATGATCCCAACAAACATCCCGCAACCCGGGTGTTTCAGGCGGTTCGCATTCAGGTGAATCAAGAGCTCAAGGATATCGATGAATGCCTGGCGGCAACGCCGGACCTGCTTCAACTCGGTGGGCGATTGGTTGTGATTAGCTTTCATTCGTTAGAGGACCGTCGTGCCAAACGGTTCATCAAAATGCAAGAAAAGAACGATCCCTACCCGTCGAAGTTCCCAATCTTCGACCACCAAATTCAGCGGCCAGTGCGCTCGCTTGGGAAGTGGCGCGCAGGGAACCCTGAATTAGCTGCGAACCCAAGAGCTCGCAGCGCCGTGATGCGCGCGATGGAGAAAATTGCGTGACCAGTCAGCCGTTGGTATTGCAATGCCTGGCCTGGGCGGGTGGTGGCTGGCCAAGACGGATTATGTTGCTCATGCTCTTTATCCTGGCATCGAGTGTGGGCGTTATTTTGGTGTCCCATGAAACGCGCGCGCTCTACAGCCGGATTCAGGTTGAAGAGCATGTTAGTGATAATCTCGACAGTGAGTATGAGCGGTTACTGCTCGAGCACAGTGCTTGGGCGGGGTACAACCGGGTTGATCAACTGGCTCGAGAGGAGTTGCAGATGCAATCCCCTCGCAAGGCTGATTTGGTTTTGATGCGCCGCTCGCCAAGGCTGCTGCAAACTGCAAGCGTTGCTGGAGATCAGGAATGACGCCTGCCTTCAGAATCCATTTGGCTGCGTTGCTGTTTTTGCTGTTAATGGCCGGAGGCGCGGGACGGCTGATCTATATCGAGATGTCTGAAAAGGACTTTCTTCAAGATCAGGGCGATGCCCGGACGATTCGGATGGAACGGATCAACGCCCATCGCGGCATGATTTTAGATCGCCGCGATAATCCCTTGGCGGTGAGTTCGCCCGTTGTCTCACTTTGGGCAAATCCTTCAGAGCTCCCTGAGGATCTGCAAAGCCTGACTGAGTTATCGACTGGGCTCGGCGTCTCGGTTGACGAGTTCAAAGAAAAAATGCGGCGGGCCGAAAGTCGAAATTTTGTCTACCTTCGACGTCGGGCCAAACCCCAGGAGGCGGATGCCATTTTAAGTCTGGGTCTCCCCGGCGTTTACGGTGAAAAAGAGTACCACCGGTTTTATCCTGGGGGTGAAATTGCGGCGCATGTTGTGGGGTTTACCAATATCGATGATGTCGGCCAGGAAGGTATTGAGTTGTCGTTTGATGATTGGCTGAGTGGCAAGCCCGGGAAGAAAAAGGTCCTTAAAAACCTCTACGGCGAAATCGTGCGGGATATCATGCCCGTTGCTGAGGCTGTTCCCGGCCGAAATCTAAGAATATCGATCGATCAACGCTTGCAGTTTTTGGCTTATCGGGAGTTGAAATCGGCGATTTCACAATACAAAGCGCTGTCGGGTTCTTTCGTGCTCTTGGACGTTCAAACCGGTGAAGTGCTGGCGATGGCCAATCAACCGTCCTATAACCCCAACAACCGGATTCAATTGGATCTGTCATCGGTGCGCAATCGAGCGGTCACTGATGTGTTTGAACCGGGCTCCACCGTGAAGCCCTTTACGGTTGCCGTGGCATTAGAGTCTGGCCTCGACGCCGGCTACACGATTGACACGAGTCCTGGATTTTTCAAGGTTGATGATGCGGTCGTTAAGGATCCTCGTAACCGGGGCGTCTTGGATTTGGGTGGCATCCTTGCTTATTCCAGTCAGGTCGGGATTAGCCGGCTCGCGCTCAGCCTCAATGAATACGATATCTGGAAGCAGTTTCAAACTTTGGGGTTCGGTGAAGTCACAGGCGTTGGCTTTCCAGGAGAAAGCAGCGGGTTTTTGCCCAATCGTCGCCGATGGAAAGACATTGAGCGGGTCACCTTTGCCTATGGTTATGGTTTGACCGTTACCCCGCTTCAGCTTGCGTCGGCCTATAGCACCATTGCCTCCGGTGGTATTAAGCGCGAGGTGACCCTGATTGCGGATCAGGTTTCAGGCGGTGAGCGGGTCATGAACGCGCGCATTGCACTGCAATTACAAAGCATGTTGGGGCGCGTGATCACCGAAGGCACCGGTCAAAAAGCGGCGATTGAATCCTATGATGTCGGCGGAAAGACGGGAACTGCCCGAAAAATAGGTGAAAATGGTTATGACGATACGCGCCATATCGCATTTTTTGCAGGGTTCGCGCCGCAATATTCACCGAGGTTTGTGGGTGTGGTATTGATCAATGAGCCCAAAACCGAGCAGGTTGGGGGCGGCAGCATCGCGGCGCCGATTTTTTCCAGAGTCATGTCGAATGTGTTGCGGTTGCTCAGCGTACCACCCACCGATACTCGGGAGGCCGTGTAATGACCACCTCCTTGCGCGCGTTGCTACCCAATTTTGATCTGCCAGATATCCCGGTGACCGGCATTGCGCTCGATAGTCGCCGAGTTGAACCCGGACAGGTTTTTATCGCGCTGAAGGGCCAGGCCCATGATGGTCGCTGTTTTATCCCAAATGCTGTGGCGGCGGGCGCCTGTGCTGTGCTGTGCGATGCGGCAAAAACCGAAGGCGATGCCGGGATTCCGGTGATTGCGGTGCCGGGCTTGTCTGCTGAAATCGGTGAGATCGCGAGCCGTTTTTATGATGCGCCGTCGGCACAATTGACAGTCGTCGCCGTGACCGGTACCAATGGTAAGACATCAGTGACTTACTTGGCCGCAAGCGCGCTTGATTATTTAAAGCGCACGGCGGGCATTATTGGAACGCTTGGGCAAGGATTCTTGGATGACCTTAAGGTCTCTGGGTTAACCACCCCCAATGCGGTGGTCATTCAATCGTCGCTTAAATCCATGCTCAATGGCGGTGCTGAAATGGCGCTCATCGAGGCCTCATCACACGGTCTTGTGCAAAACCGTCTGACCGGTACATCGATCCAAGCCGCAGTCTTTACCAATGTCACGCGTGATCATCTGGACTATCACGGTGATATGGCAAGTTATCGACAAGCCAAGGCCAAGTTGATTCAGTGGCCGGGATTGAAGTGTGCGCTCTTGAATCTAGATGATCCCTGGCTTGCCTCCTTGGCCCAGGCGCCTCAAGTGTCGGAAGTGCTCGGTTTTAGTCAGCTGGATGCGCCGAGCGCCTTGATCCGCGCCGAAGCGCTGCAATGTCATGAAGCTGGCATTCAATTTAGTCTTCGCACCCCTGCCGGTGTGACCTCGGTGCGTAGCGCCTTATTGGGCCGACATAATGTGAGTAATTTACTGGCCGTGGCTGGGCTCCTGTATTGGTATGGCGTTGAGCTCGACGATATTGGCGCCGCCCTATCCAATTGTCAGCTGCCGCCGGGACGCCTTCAACGGCTACCCCATTCGGACCGAGCCGTCCTGGTTGATTTTGCGCACACGCCAGATGCCGTCACCCAGGTGCTGCAATCGCTTCGGTTACATTTTAAGGGGCGGCTGATTTGTGTGTTGGGATGTGGTGGCGACCGCGATCCAGGGAAGCGACCCTTAATGGGCGCGGCTGCGGTGCAACACAGCGATCGATGCCTCTTTACCAGTGATAACCCCCGGTCGGAGAATCCGTCATTGATCATTGATGACATGTGCCGAGATTTACCGTCACCCATGGACCCGGCAGATTGCCTGACAGACCGTACGGCGGCCATCCAGCGCGCTTTAACGCTGCAGCAACCGAGTGATGTGGTGGTGATCCTAGGCAAGGGGCATGAGCAGTATCAAGAGATTGAAGGGGTCCGTTATCCGTTCAACGATCAACAAGTTGTTGCGGCGCAATTGCTGCAGTGGGGCGCGCAATCATGACCGCAAGGCTTACGCCTGTCGTGATTGGCCTTGGGCAAACAGGCTTGTCGGTTGCCGGGTTCTTGAAAAAACAAGGCGTCGATTTTTTGGTTGCTGATGATCACCCCTCAGCGCAGGCCACGGCGGCGCTTCGTCAAATGGGGGCGGTCCAGGCTGTGCAGCCGATTGCCCAGATTACGGCGCATCCCGGCGCGCGCTGGTTTATTAGTCCTGGGGTGCCGTTGTCTTTGCCCGCGCTAACTGCGGCGCAACAAAAAGGCGTGATCTTAACCAATGATATCAACCTGTTTTCCGAGCAGGTCAAAGCGCCAATGATTGGCGTGACCGGCTCCAATGGCAAAACCACCGTTACCACGATGGTGGGCTTCCTAGCGAGCCGGCAATTGCAGAATGTTCGGGTTGGCGGCAATATTGGTGCGCCGAGTTTAGATCTGCTCGATGACGCCGCCGGCTGTTATGTTCTAGAGTTATCGAGTTACCAGCTTGAGTTGTCAGATAAGCTGCCTTTAAAGGTCGCGGCGTTACTCAACCTGAGCCCGGATCATTTAGACCGCTACGAGACGGTCGATGATTACTACGCCGCTAAATCGCATATCTTTTTCGGCGCTGAGTATGGGGTTGTTCATCGGGATCTTGCGCACTTTGCCGCATCAGCCGGTGTTCGCAATACGCAGGTTTTCTCCGATTTAACGCCGGAGGATGACGCTGAATTTGGTCTGATTGAACGCGCAGGTCAGATTTTTCTTGCGCGCGGGCAAGCAGAGTTGTTAGCGGTTCGTGCGCTCAAGGTGAACGGGAAAAGCCATTGGATGAATACCTTGGCGGCCCTTGCGATTGGCAGCTGCCTGGAGCTTGATTTAAATCAGATGTTAACGGATGTGTGTCAATTCTCTGGATTGAGGCATCGCTGTCAACGGATTGAGCTTCAGGATGGTCGGGTGTGGGTCAATGATTCAAAAGCCACTAATGTTGGTGCGACCCGGTCGGCTTTAAATGATTTTGAATCCGCCGGCCCAATGATTTTATTGCTTGGGGGTCAGGCCAAGGCGGCAGATTTCTCTGAGCTTGCCCGTCAGGTCATCGCACTGCACAACCTTAAACAGGTTCTCATTTATGGCGACGCCGCGGCCGTGTTGGCGCGTTGCTTCGCGCCCTTCGTAACCGCAGAAGTATTTTCCGATTTCGATGATATGGTGCGGCGAGCCGTCGTGTTGGCCGATGTTGATGATGTCATTTTGTTGTCGCCCGCCTGCGCCAGTCTCGATCAGTTTTCGAGTTACGAAGCTCGGGGTGACCGGTTTGAGCAGCTCATTATGGCGTGCGCCGCATGAGTGCGATCCGTCTCAATACTTTGATCGCCAGCGAGGGCAGTCCGGTGGACTTAATCGTTGTGTTATCGGCTGGCGTTTTATTGATGCTCGGGTTAGTCATGGTGACATCAGCATCCTCCGAAGTCGCGGCGAGAAGCTATGGCCATCCGCTTTACCTCGCGGGTAAACATGTGGTCTTTCTGCTGCTCGGCCTCGCTGGGTTGCTTGGTGCGCTCATGGTCCCGATTCGAGTTTGGCAGCGGCTCGGTTGGGCACTCTACGCGGTCTCAGTGTTGTTATTGGTGCTGGTGATGATTCCGGGCATCGGTCGTGAGGTTAATGGCGCAACGCGCTGGATACCGCTCGGGTTCTTTACGTTGCAAGGCTCTGAGTTTGTGAAATTGTTTGTGGTGGTCTTTCTGGCGTCTTATCTTGCGAGCCCTACGGCTCGGTACCAAGAACGATTGTCTGCTTATTTGTTGCCGCTGGGGCTGACCGGTCTGCTGGTCGGAATGCTGTTGCTACAGCCAGACTTTGGGGCGTGCGTTGTGATGATGTCGGCGGTATTGGCCATGCTGTTTTTTGCCGGTGTGCCGATGCGTTACTTCCTGCCGACGCTGTTAACGGGTGGACTGCTGGTGGTTGTGTTGATTGTGCTTCAGCCCTATCGGTTGGCCAGGTTGATTTCTTTTACAGACCCCTGGGCGCACCAGTTTGACGGCGGCTATCAGTTGACCCAAGCGCTGATTGCCATTGGACGAGGGGAATGGTTCGGGCTTGGTTTGGGCAATAGCGTCCAGAAACTGTTTTTCTTGCCCGAGGCCCATACGGACTTTTTGTTTTCGATTGTCGTCGAGGAGCTCGGTATTGCTGGGGCACTCTTGGTGTTGATTGGCTTTAGCGCTTTGGTAATTCAAGGGCTCTTGATCGGAAAACGGTGCTATCAATCGGGATTTGCGTTTCATGGCAATCTTGCAACCGGTATCTCAATGCTCATCGGCGTTCAGGCGTTGATTAATTTGGGGGTGAACTTAGGACTGCTACCGACGAAAGGGTTGACCCTGCCTTTCATGAGCTTTGGCGGCAACAGTTTGTTGGTTTCATTAGTGATGCTCGGATTGTTGCTGCGGCTTGATTGGGAATGTCGCCTTGCGCCTGCGGTGCCTAAAAAAACCAAGGTGGGCCGTCATGCAAAGTGATGTTTTGAAATCTGGTTCAGGGCGCGCAATGCGCCGTATTCACCACATCCATTTTGTGGGTATTGGCGGTGCGGGTATGTGTGGTATTGCCGAAGTGCTGCTGAATCAAGGTTATGTGGTCTCGGGCTCAGACCTGCATCTGTCTGAGGTCACCGACCGGCTCCAAAAACAAGGGGTTCAACTCTTTAAAGGTCATGCTTGCCAGCAAGTTCAAGGCGCCGATGTTGTCGTGATTTCAAGCGCTATTTCCCAAGATAATCCGGAACTCATCGAAGCCAGGCGATTGCGGACACCCATCATTCGGCGCGCTGAAATGTTGGCTGAACTCATGCGCTACCGCCATGGTATCGCGGTTGCTGGGACCCATGGCAAAACGACCACGACGAGCCTCATCGCCTCTATCTTTGCCGAGGCAGGCCTTGACCCAACCTTTATTATTGGCGGGTTGTTGAATCGCACCGCCAGTAATGCCCAGCTGGGGTCAAGCCACTACATGATTGCCGAAGCCGATGAAAGTGACGCGTCCTTTCTCCATCTTCAACCCATGGTGGTGGTTCTCACCAATGTCGATCGGGATCATTTGGCCAATTACGAGGGCAGTTTTGCGAAACTCAAAGAGGCGTTCCTCGCATTTATTCACAACTTGCCCTTTTATGGTTTGGTTGTGGCCTGTGAAGACGATGCAATGGTTGCCTCGATGCTACCCAGCATGATGCGACCGGTCATGACCTATGGTTTTTCGGATGAGGTTGATTATCAGGTTGTGAACTGGGTTCAAACTGAACAATACAGCCATTTTGAGGTTGTTCGGCCCGGGGCTCACCCAACCTTGGCAATCGATTTTGGCATGCCGGGCCGGCACAACGTGCTCAATGCCGTGGCTGCCGTTGTGGTTGCTACAGACGAAGGGATTGCGGATGAGGCGATTTGCCAGGGCTTGAAACAATTTTCCGGTGTTGGCCGTCGGTTCGAGGTGCATGGCCTGTGCGCGATTGCCGAGCGACGGTTTTTGTTGATTGATGATTATGGTCATCATCCCAATGAAGTCAGAGCGACGATTGAGGCGGTGCGTAAGGGTTGGCCGGAACGCCGTTTGGTCATGGTGTATCAGCCCCATCGCTATTCGCGTACGGCTGAGCTCTTCGATCAATTTATTGAGGTTCTGGCACTGGTCGATGTGCTGTTAATTTCCGAGGTCTATGCCGCAGGTGAAGCCGTTATTCCTGGCGCAACCGGCGCTGATCTTCATCGAAAACTCAAGGCCAGCACCCTTGGCGAGCTGCATTGGTTAAGCGAGCTGTCGATGGCAACTGAGGTGTTGACGCACTGCGTTGAGGAACAAGATGTCGTGCTGACCCAGGGCGCCGGTGAGACTGCAAAACTGGCATTCGATTTGGCGCGCCTTTATCGCTGCGAGGTGGTGGCATGAAGCGCCGTACGGTGATGCTTGAGATCCGGCGTAATGCCCTTCGTTGCTTGGCGTTTGTTCTGCTGATGCCGTCGGCGCTTGCGGCACAGGATCCCCAGCGGAATGGCGATCTTCGATACATGGTGATTGAAGGTGACCTAGGTGAGGGCGAGCGCGATCAGGTCAGGCGGGTTGTGTTAGCAATGAGGAGCGCTTTGTCTGATATCGATCAAGTGAGAAACCAGGTTGAGGGGTTGTCCTGGGTGGCTGCCGCTGAAGTGCGGTTCAATTGGCCGGATGAATTAACCATCAGTGTGCACCCTGAACGGGCGATCGCTTACTGGAATGAAGCGGCGTTTATTAATGAGGAAGGCGTTGCCTTTCAGTCCACGTTTCATGCGGGGATTGATTTGCCGCATCTTTATGGGCCTCGGGATCAGGTGGATGAGGTGATGCGCCGATATCTAGAAATACGGCGCGCTTTGCCTGACTTTGCAATTGAAATGGTCGAGGTGAGGGCGCGAGGCGCCGTGGCGTTTGAGCTTCGAGCAGGTTGGCAGGTGTTGCTGGGAAGCTCAGATATCAGCGAGCGGTTACACCGATCGGTTGTGGTGATCAATCGGCTTGAGGGGATGGGTGTGAATCCGCTCAATACGCGAATTGATGCGCGTTATACCGATGGCGTGGCAATCAATGGCGCGATTCCAACCACAGAGGTTCTGTTAACGACGCACCAAAATTCACTAGAAGGTAACAAACTATGAGTAATGCCAATAGAAATCGCATTATTGTGGGCCTCGACATCGGAACATCGAAAGTGGTCGCCATTGTTGGCGAGATCAATCCCGAGGGCAGGTTAGAGATTATTGGCTTGGGCAGCCACGGCTCCAAGGGATTAAAGAAGGGCGTGGTTGTCAATATTGAATCAACGGTGCAGTCGATTCAACGCGCCATCGAAGAGGCTGAACTGATGGCAGGATGCCAGATACAGTCTGTGTATGCGGGCATTGCGGGCAGCCATATCCGCAGTATGGGCTCACATGGGATCGTGGCGATCCGTGACCGAGAGGTGTTTCAGCCTGACATCGACCGAGTGATTGATGCGGCGCAAGCCGTTGCGATTCCGGCTGATCAGAAGATTCTCCATATCTTGCCTCAGGAATTCATTATCGACACTCAAGAGGGGGTAAAGGAGCCGCTCGGAATGTCAGGCGTTCGGTTAGAGGCAAAGGTGCACTTAGTGACCTGCGCCGTCAATGCCGCACAGAACATTGAAAAGTGTATCAAGCTTTGCGGCCTAGGGGTTGATGACATTATCTTAGAGCAGTTGGCTTCAAGCTATTCGGTCTTGACCGAGGATGAGAAGGATCTTGGCGTCTGCATGGTGGACATTGGTGGTGGGACGTCGGATATCGCAATTTATACCGAAGGCGCGATCAAGCACACCGCAGTCATCCCGATTGCTGGCGATCAAGTGACCAATGATATTGCGATGGCCTTGCGAACCCCGACCCAAAATGCTGAAGAAATCAAAATTAAGTACGCCTGTGCCTTGGGCTCTCTCGCGGGTGAAAACGAAACCATCAAAGTGCCCAGTGTTGGTGATCGAGAAGATCGAAGCTTGTCCCGGCAAGCGCTTGCCGAGGTGGTCGAGCCCAGGTACGAGGAATTATTCACGTTGATTCAAGCTGAGCTGCGGCGGAGCGGTTTTGAGGATCTGATTCCTGCTGGGATAGTCTTGACTGGCGGGGCCTCAAAAATGGAAGGCGTGGTGGAGCTTGCTGAAGAAATTTTTCATATGCCAGTCAGTATCGGTAAGCCAAAAAATGTTTCTGGGCTCGCTGATATCGTCAGAAACCCAATTTATGCAACCGCCGTTGGCCTGCTTCAGTATGGCGCAGCCCAAGGCGATCGAGCGGGACGGCCTGCCGCGGCAGACGCAGTGGGTGATTCGATTTGGTCAAAAGTTAAACAGTGGCTGTTAGGTAATGAATCCTAATCGCGACAAAATAATCATAAATCTGGAGATGATTCTATGTTCGAACTAATTGATAACCAACCTCAACATGCGGTTATAAAGGTCATTGGCGTCGGTGGTGGTGGCGGCAACGCAGTGCAACATATGGTTGACCATCACATTGAGGGGGTCGAATTTGTCTGCGCCAATACCGATGCCCAGGCATTGCAGCGGTTAACCGCGCGGACCCTTTTGCAATTGGGCTCGGACATCACCAAAGGCCTTGGGGCTGGCGCTAATCCGAGTATGGGTAAGAGTGCCGCCCTAGAGGATAAAGAGCGCATTCAGGAGGTGCTCGAGGGGGCCGACATGGTATTCATTACCGCCGGTATGGGCGGTGGTACCGGCACGGGCGCCGCGCCGATCGTCGCTCAGATTGCACGGGAGCTCGGTATCTTAACCGTGGCGGTCGTCACCAAGCCCTTTCCGTTTGAAGGGCGCAAGCGCATGCAGATTGCAGAAGCCGGTATTGCGGAGCTATCGGAGTACGTTGATTCGCTTATTACCGTGCCCAATGAAAAGCTGCTGTCGATCATGGGGCAGGATACGCCGCTTTTGGAGGCCTTTGGCGCGGTAGATGACGTGCTGCTTGGTGCGGTTCAGGGCATCGCGGACTTGATTATCAGGCCCGGTATGATCAATGTCGATTTTGCCGATGTTCGAACGGTCATGTCCGAAATGGGCATGGCGATGATGGGTAGCGGTGCGGCAGTTGGCAGTAATCGTGCGTTAGAAGCCGCAGAAGCAGCGGTCAGAAGTCCGCTGTTGGATGATATCGACTTTTCTGGCGCCCGGGGCATTTTGGTCAATATTGCGGCTGGCATCGATATTACCCTGACGGAATTTTCTCAGGTCGGTGCAACGATTGATAACTTTGCATCAGACAATGCAACGGTCGTTATTGGCACCGTGATTGACCCGGAAATGGGCGATGAAATGCGGGTCACCGTTGTGGCGACAGGCTTAGGTCTTGATAAGATCGACAAAAATCCGGAGCTGCCGGCGGCGCTGCGCAGACGGCTCGCCGGGGATGGTGTGCCGGATTATCACCAGTTGGATAAACCGACCATCATTCGGAACAAGGCGATGGTGGATGGGGGATCAGTCTCATTGGGGCAGCAGCAAGACTTGGAGTATTTGGATATTCCCGCTTTTCTAAGGCGGCAGGCGGATTAGAGCGCAGCGGGCCATGACTGACCAATCGGTGAGTCACGGCTGACCCTTTGAACACAAGGCGCATGAGCACGAGCGTCAGACCCAGTGACGGGTCTGGGGCTTTCTTGTACGTATTTTCTGCCGTTCAATGACCTTGGCGCAGGCCTCAAAAAGAATCAAATAGAGATGATATCGTAATATTTCGAATAAAATGCAACTTTTCTCCATTATTAGGGTCAATATTGGAGTCATTCCGTAGTTATCGCATTTGTGTTTTGTTAAGATCTGCGCCGCGAGGGGATAAGGCTGAGTGAGCTGAAGTATTAGGCTCGAATAAAGGCGATCGCTCATTTTGGGATGCTGGACATGGTAAAGCAGAAGACATTAAAAAATGTGATCCGAGCGACAGGCATCGGACTGCATACGGGCGAGAAGGTTTATTTGACGTTGCGGCCGGCCCCAGTGGACACAGGCGTGGTGTTCATTCGGTCCGATCTTGACCCAATGGTTGAGATCAAAGCGTTAAACAGCTCAGTTGTTGATACCAAACTTGCGACCACCATTGGCGAAGGGTCGGTTAGAATTTCAACCGTTGAGCATGTCCTGGCGGCCTTCTCCGGTTTGGGCATTGATAACGTTTATGTTGAAGTCAGTGGTCCGGAAATGCCGATTATGGATGGCAGCGCGGCAACTTTTGTGTTTTTGGTCCAGTCAGCTGGCATTGAGGCGCAATCGGCTGCGAAGAAATTTATTCGGATTAAAAAGCCGATTCGGGTAAGTGGCGCTGATGGGTTAAACGATTATGGCCAGCGGGTTGAATTGTTGCCCCATTCAGGCTTTAAGGTCAGTCACACGATTATCTACGATAACGCGGTGATTAAAGAACAACATGCCAGTATTGATTTTGCGAACACCGATTTTATCAAAGCCGTAAGCCGGGCCAGAACCTTTGGGTTGATGCAGGAATTTGAGCAACTTAGAGAAATGAACCTGGTGCAAGGCGGGAGCCTTGATAACGCCATCGTTGTAGATGAGTATCGGGTTCTAAATGCCGATGGGTTGCGTCATGACGATGAGTTTGTCCGGCATAAGATTCTCGACGCCATTGGCGATTTGTACTTGCTGGGTCACAGTATCCTAGGTGAGTTTGTTGGCTATAAGTCTGGGCACACCGAAAACCATGCGCTGCGAACCGCGCTATTGGCCCAACCCGATGCCTGGGACGTGATTACCTTTAGTGATCGACAGAAGGCGCCGAGTGCTTATGCAAATCTGGGCGGCCTCGATTACGCATCATAGGGGCTGCATCTTCGAGATACGGGACTGTTAGTACGATCAAGGTCTTTGGGTTTATCGCCGACTTAATCTCAATAAAGCTGATTTAAGGGCTGGAAAGTCCGTGGTTGCCGCGTGGGCCTGCAGGAGCGATTGGTTGTCCGGGGATATTTTAGCAGGCTGTCTCGCAACCCGGCTCGCGGTGGTGGTATCAGGGCGGACTTGAACCTTGAGCGCGCGCACATTGGGGATCAACCCTTCGTGCTGTAATTTTGATAAGAACGGGTATTGTCGGTATTGCAACTGGGTTGCTTGGGCCGCACTGGGCACCTGCAGATAAAGCGTGTTGTCCCGAATGCTTGAAACCTTTACTCGGATGTCTAGCACCTGCTCGATCGCTGTTTCAAGGCGCTTAAATTCCTGCGCTTGGCGCACGATCGTCGCGGTCGCGCCATGCATATTATCTAAGATGTCTTCTAATAACTTCATTGGGTCATCATTCAGTTGAATCACAATCTGTTAGTATTATGACCGAGATTGGGGCGATAAACAGTTATGAAGCTGATTGTATTTAACGAAAAAACGGGTAACCACCGGGTGCTTCCGCTGCGGGGACTTCCGATCGGCTTAATGATGCTCGTTATTGGCTTGGGGGTTGGTGGGTTTGGCTTGATGGTCGATCATGTTTTTAACGATGACGCCCGAAAAGCACAGCAGCTGTTGAGCAGTCTTGCCAGTTCCCTCAGCGCGCAGCGTCACAAAGTACAGACCTTTGATCGAGAGCTTGCCCTGAACTTAGAGGTGAGCGCGGCGAGAATCGCTCGACTTGAGTCGAGGCTGCTTCGGCTGGACGCGCTTGGGCAGCGGCTGAGTGAGTATGCGGCACTCGATGGCGAAGAGTTCGACTTTACGCAGCCAACCGGATTAGGCGGCCCTGATTCTATTGGGTTTGAGGCATCTCGTGAATTTGAGCAATCGAGCGAGCCGACCGAACCGGATCTCAGGCATCGCTTAACCGCGATGAGCGCCGACATTGCGTGGCGAGCAGATCAATTGGCCGTAATAGAACGGGTGTTATTGAGGCAGCAGCGGGTTGAAGAAGCCTCCTTGTATGGCAAGCCTGTTGCCAAGGGCTGGGTATCGTCAAACTACGGTATGCGAACCGATCCTTTTTCTGGCAAGCGGGCGTGGCACAATGGCGTTGATATCGCTGGCGTCGCAGGGGTTGATGTTGTCGCCATCGCTTCGGGTATTGTGACGTTTTCTGGCACGAAGAGCGGCTACGGTAAAATGATCGAGATTAATCATGGTGGCGGTGTGATCACCCGTTATGGTCATCACGAGTCCTTAGCCGTGTCGGTCGGAGAGCTGGTGAAGAAGGGTCAGAAAATTGGTGGAATGGGCAGTAGCGGACGTTCCACCGGCCCGCATGTCCACTACGAAATCCATAAAAACAAGCGGTCGGTCGACCCATCGATCTATATTCACCGGTTGCCTCGGTCTCGATCAGGCTGATGGAAGCGCCGGTTGTAATGCAGAAGCCGCATTGATGTGACGATAACGGAACAAATGCTATGGTAATGAAGATGTTAGGGAGATTGTTCGGCACTAAAAATAGCCGAGAGATCAACCGTCTGAAAAAAATTAGTGACCAGGTCAATGGGTTTGAAGCCAAGTTTGAGGCGTGCTCTGATCTTGACCTTAAGGCGCTGCGTTCAGAGTTCGTTAACCGGTTGAGCGCAGGCGAGACGCTGAAATCGCTTCTGCCCGAAGCCTTTGCGGTCGTTCGAGAAGCGGGTAAGCGAGCACTCGGCATGCGCATCTTTGACGTCCAGATGGTTGGGGCTGTCGCCTTACATGAAGGCAGAATCTCAGAGATGAGAACGGGTGAAGGTAAAACGCTGGTTGCGACCCTCGCTTTGTATCTCAATGCGCTCGATGGTCGGGGCGTGCATTTGGTGACGGTCAATGATTACCTCGCGAAATGGGGTGCAGAATGGATGGGCCCACTGTTCGCTATGTTGGATATGACTGTCGGCGTTGTCTACGCCGGCCAAAGTCTGGAAGAGAAAAAAGCAGCCTACGCGGCTGATATTACCTACGGCACCAATAACGAATTTGGGTTCGATTACCTGCGCGACAATATGGCCTTCAGTGCTGAAGATCGGGTTCAGCGCGGTTTGAATTATGCCATTGTCGATGAGGTCGATTCGATTCTCATTGACGAGGCCCGGACGCCGTTGATCATCTCTGGTGGCGTAGAGAACAGTTCCGAGCTGTACCGGAACATTAATCGCTTGATCCCGAAGCTGAATCAGCAAATCAAAACCCAGGAAGATATCGACGAAGAACGCACGCCCGAGGGCGACTTTTACGTCGACGAAAAACAGCGGGATATCGAGCTGACCGAAGAAGGTCATCTAAAAATTGAAGGATTATTAACTCAGAGCGGCTTGCTGGCAGAGGGCGAGAGCCTCTATGGGGCGAATAATTTAAGTTTGCTGCATCACGTTCATTCGGCGATCAAGGCCGAGGCGTTGTTCCAGAAAGATGTTGATTACATTGTTCAGAACGATGAAATCGTCATTGTGGATGAACATACGGGTAGAACCATGCCGGGCAGGCGATGGTCGGGTGGTATTCATCAGGCCATTGAAGCGAAAGAAGGCGTGACCATCACCAACGAGAGCCAGACGCTGGCGTCAACCACATTTCAGAATTACTTTCGGTTGTATTTAAAATTGGCCGGCATGACGGGGACCGCCGATACCGAGGCCTTTGAGTTCCGGCAGATCTATGGGTTGGATGTGGTGGTGATTCCCACCAACCTACCGATGATTCGGCGAGATCTCAATGACCTGATTTATATGAGTCAGCAAGAAAAATTTGAAGCCATTGTTGAGCACGTTTTGGAGATCCAAGACTCTGGCGCGCCGGTGTTGGTGGGTACTGCGTCCATCGAGTCTTCAGAATTATTATCGGCGCTACTCAAGAAGCAGAAAATAGCGCACGAGGTGTTGAACGCGAAATTCCATGAGCGTGAAGCTGAGATTATTGCTCAGGCCGGACGCCCAGGCCGAGTCACCATTGCAACCAACATGGCGGGTCGAGGCACAGACATCATTCTTGGTGGTAATTGGGAGGCAGACGCGGCGGCTTTAGATTCGCCCAGCGACGCTGATTTGGCAGCCTTAAAAACCAGGTGGCAGGCGAGTCATGACCAGGTTTTAGAAGCTGGTGGACTGCATGTTATCGGCACCGAGCGCCACGAAAGTCGCAGAATCGATAATCAGCTTCGGGGTCGGGCAGGTCGTCAGGGCGATCCAGGATATTCCCGATTTTATTTGTCGTTAGAAGACAATTTAATGCGAATTTTTGCGTCGGACAGGATGCGCAATTTAATGCAGGGCGTGAGTGAGCCAGGGGTGCCGATCGAAGCGCGAATTGTGACCAATTCAATCGAACGCGCCCAGAAAAAGGTCGAAGCGCGGAACTTTGATATTCGAAAGCAGCTGCTTGAATATGATGATGTTGCCAATGATCAGCGTCAAATGATCTATCGACAGCGGAATGAGTTGATGGAAACCTCGGATGTTTCAGAGACGATTACGGCCCTATGGGAAGACGTCCTTAACGATACCGTGAGTGGGTTTATACCGCCCCAAAGCCTGATCGAACAGTGGGATGTACCGGGCTTGAGTCAAGCGCTGTCGACCGACTTTGGCCTTGATGTGCCGCTGCAGACAATGCTCGATGAGGATGAGTCGTTAGTCGAAGAGGATCTGCGCCAGATCATTATCGAGCAAGCCAAGGCGCGCTACGCAGAAAAAGAAGCCCTTTTGGGGCAGGAGCTCCGCTTATTTGAAAAGCGCATTATGCTCGACATTCTCGACAATCTTTGGAAAGAGCATTTGGCTGGGATGGATTACCTGCGGCAAGGCATCCATCTACGGGCTTACGCTCAAAAGCAACCGAAGCAGGAGTACAAGCGAGAAGCGTTCGAGCTGTTCGAGGGACTGCTATACAACGTCAAGGTTGAAGTGATCCGGTTTTTGTCCCGGGTTCAATTCAAAGCCGATGAAAATGCCCAGGCATTGGAAGACCGGCGTCGAGCGGAAGCGGCGAAAAGCAAAATGATTTTTCAGAAATCGCAGGCCCCTGACGCGCCGGAATCAGATCCGGCTGACGCGCAACAGCCGGCACCCTTCGTGCGCCCAGAGAAAAAAGTTGGGCGTAACGAGATCTGTCCGTGCGGGTCGGGTAAAAAGTACAAATCCTGTCATGGACGACTCGGCTAATGGCCGTTGGCGGCAACCGTCTTGATTGGTTTCCCATCGATGGTATTGAACTCAACACCCTTGCTGCAGGGATTCGCTATCAAAACCGCGAAGATTTATTGCTCATCCGATGTGATCCGGCGACCACCCTCGCGGGCATGTGGACGCGAAACCACTTCCCGGCAGCGCCCGTTGTTTTGGCGAAAGCCCATTATGCAAAAGGGTGCGCTCGATATCTGCTGATCAATACGGGTAATGCGAACGCGGCAACGGGTGCGGCCGGCATGGAGGACGCGGTGCTTTGTTGTCAATTGATCGCGGCGGCCGAAGGCGCCCCGGTCTCGGCAGTGCTCCCCTTTTCAACGGGGGTCATTGGCGAGCGGTTGCCCATCGAGCGCTTTCAGGCATCGGCTACGGCCTTGGTTGCGGGGTTGGGAGAGAAAACCTGGCTGGACGCCGCTCGCGCGATCATGACGACCGATACGCGCCAGAAAATTGCCTGTCGCGAGCTGCATTTGGGTGGCCAGACCATCAGAGTCACCGGAATTGCCAAAGGCGCGGGCATGATTCAGCCCAATATGGCGACGATGCTGTGTTTTATTGGGTGCGACGCCAAGGTTAGCCAAGAGACCTTGCAGGATATGCTGCGCGCAGCGGCAGATTCGTCGTTAAACCGAATTACGGTCGACAGTGATACCTCCACCAATGATGCGGTGGTGCTGATGGCGACGGGTCGATCCGGGGTTGATCTTGACCAGGACCTTGAGGCCCAGACAGCGTTCCAGGATGCCTTAACCGATTTAATGTTGGAGCTAGCGCAGGCCCTGGTGCGCGACGGTGAGGGTGCAACGAAGTTTGTGACCGTGCAAGTGGATGGCGCTGAAACGAACGAGCAGGCGCTAGAAATCGCGTTTTCGGTCGCTAATTCGCCGCTGATAAAAACAGCACTCTTTGCCGGTGATGCCAATTGGGGGCGCTTGGCGATGGCGGTGGGGAAGGTTGCCACCCCTTTCGACGCCAGCCGGGTGGATCTCTTTATTGGGGAAGTTTGCCTAATGCGTGGGGGAATCAAAAATCCACTCTATGAAGAAGCGGATGGTGCGCGGGTGATGGCCGCCGAGGAAGTCTTACTGCGGGTCGATCTTAATGCGGGTGATTGTTCAGAAACAGTGTGGACGAGCGATCTGTCGCATGAGTATATTAAGATCAATGCAGAATACCGCACTTAACCGTCTAGTCTTGATCCAGATCGCTTGCGGTAACCTCATCGTGGTCTGCATCTGAGGCAATGCTGCGATTACCACTGGCCCACTCCCCCAAGTCGATTAACTGGCAGCGTTCGGAACAAAATGGTTTGTAGCGATTGGTCGCGATCCAAGCGACCGCTTTGCGGCAGGTCGGGCACTGCACGATGGCGTCAGTCATGATGAATTAGATCCAAATAAAATTGATGCAGCGCGGCCACTTCGTCGTCTAAAGCCTGCTCTGACCCAATATTTTCAATGATATCGTCCGCGAGCGCCAGTCGCTTGAGTCTTGCTGGCTGAGCTTTGATAATTTGATTGATGGTTTCCAAGCTGCTGCCGTCTCGGGCGAGAACGCGACGTTGCTGCAGTTCGACCGGCGCATCAACCACCAGCATTCGGTTGATAAGCGGGTTTTGCCCGGTGCCCGCCGACAACACTAAAATGGCATAGGGGCTGGTGGCCGATGCCAGTTGTAAGCGCAAGTGGTCCATAATCGGACCATGGGTTGCGCCCTCTAAAAATCGACGAGCATTCCCGTCCGCAAAAATAATGCTTCGAAGTTGTGGGCGATCGAGTTCGCCTGTTTCGGTGAGGATGCGTTGACCGAAATGCGCCGCAATGTCCTCAAGCAGTTTTGAGCCAGCTTGCACGACTGCTCGTGCGGCTTCATCTGCATCAGCGATGGTGATGCCAAGGGCTTTAAATCGATTTGAAACGGCGGTCTTCCCCGTCCCAATTCCCCCAGTTAACCCAATAATCAGTTGGTTCATGCCAGGTTAATGAATTGAAAGTATTGTTGGGTGATGGCGTCGCCCCAGATGAAGGCGAGCCAGCCCGCGATGGCCAAGTAGGGCCCAAAGGGGATGGGCTGATCTTTGTCTCGGCCCAGGGCGATTAAACTTAAGCCGATCAAAGCGCCCGTAAAGGATGATAATAAAATAACAACCGGGAGCAACTGCCAACCCAGCCAAGCGCCCAGCATGGCCAGCAGTTTGAAATCGCCAAATCCCATGCCTTCTTTACCGGTTACCAGCTTAAAGCCCCAATAGACGAGCCAGAGGGAGAGATAGCCCGCCATGGCGCCAATGACCGCGCTGGCAAGGTCGGTGAAAGCACCATTTAGATTTGCAAGAAGGCCGAGCCACAGAAAGCTGAGGGTGATTGAGTCTGGTAGCAGGGTGGTTTTAAAATCAATCATGGCCAGCGCGATCAGCGCGTAGGTAAAAGCGCACGCTAGGCCCGCATTGGCAGTAAAACCAAAATGCTGAATCAGAAAGACCGTAGCAGCCCCGGCTGCGAGCTCAACTAAGGGGTACTCAGGGGAGATATTTTCATCACAATGGTGGCAGCGGCCTCGTAAGAATAAGTAACTGAGGACGGGGATATTATGGCGGGCGCTAATTTGGGTTAGGCAGTTCGGGCAGCGCGACCTGGGGCGAGCGAGACTTAAAGACGCCGTCACCGGCTCAGTGGGTTCAAGCTCGAGCACAAAGTGCGCTTCTTGCTGCCACTGCTGCTCGAGCATAAGCGGTAGCCTTGTAATGACCACGTTCAGGAAACTACCGATTAACAAACCGAAGACAAGGTCAATAGTCGCCGCGAGGATGGGGTAGAGTTCGTGCAGAAGGTAAAGCTGGTCCAACATTAGCTCATTGCGCCGCCCATCTGGAAGATGGGCAAGTACATCGCAATCATCATGCCGCCGACCACAACCCCAAGGAAGGCCATGATGATGGGCTCGATCATGCTGGTCAGGCCATCAACGGCGTTGTCGACCATCTCTTCGTAGTAGGTTGCTGATTTGTCGAGCATGGCATCGAGTGCGCCAGATTCCTCGCCAATGGCCACCATTTGAATCACCATGCTGGGAAAAACATTCGCTTGGCGCATGGCGTGATTCAGTTGGGTGCCGCCAGACACCTCATTCTTGATTTTTAGGATGGCATTCTTGTAAACCACATTGCCGGCGGCGCCAGAGGCCGAGTCCAGTGCATCAACCAGCGGCACGCCGGCCGCAAAGGTGGTAGACAGGGTTCTTGCGAAGCGCGCAATGCAGGATTTGTCGATGATGTCACCAACGACTGGCATTTTAAGGGTTAAGCGTTCTTGGCCATCCCGGAAGGCTTGTGATGTTTTGTGGATCTGCTTATAGGCCGCGTAAGTCAAACCGATGCCAATTATAATAACAATCCACCAAGCCTGCATAAACTCTGAGGCGCCAACAACCATTTGGGTGAAGGCCGGTAGCTCTCCGCCAAAACTACTGAACATGCTTTCAAATTGAGGGATGACCTTGATTAACAGGATGACGGTCACAATACCCGCGATGACCAGAACCGAGATGGGGTAATTCATGGCACTTTTAATTTTTGCTTTAAGGGCTTCCGATTTTTCTTTATAGGTTGCCAACCGGTCGAGCATGGTTTCGAGTGAGCCGGATTGTTCGCCAGCCGCGATTAAGTTGCAAAAGAGTTCATCGAAATATTCTTTTGGCTGCGCGCTTACAGCGGCAGCAAAGCTGTTGCCGCCTGACACTTCGTTGGCGATGTTTTTAATCAGTGCTTTCATGGCGGGGTTGTCAACGCCACCCGCAACAATATCAAAGGACTGCACCAAGGGTACGCCAGCCTTCATCATCGTCGCTAATTGACGGGTGAACAAAGAAATATCCGCGGGGGTTATTTTGTTGCCAAAGGACAACAGCGGCTTAGAGCGTTTTTTAACGCTACCGGCATTGATCCCCTGTCTTCTGAGGTGCGCTTTAACCACGCTGACATTATGGCCCTTGGTTTCCCCAGAGACTTTCTTGCCCGCTCTATCGGTGCCCTTCCAGTCAAAAATCAGTTCTTCAGCCATGGGATGGGTTCCTAGTGACCGCTGGTGACGCGATCGACTTCATTAAGACTGGTGAGGCCCTGTTTCACTTTCAGTAGCGCGGACTGATAGATATTCCGAAAGCCTTGTTCTTGGCAAATGCGGGCAATTTCTAGCGAATTGCCATCTTCCATGATCACTTTGGAGATTTCGGGTGTGATCTTCACAACCTCATACACGCCGACCCGGCCTTTGTAACCGCCGTTGCATTTATCGCAGCCCTTGGGCCCGAAAATCTCAAGCCCCGCATCCAAGTCTGCTTGGGTGAAGCCCTTCTCGAGCAAGGCATTTGCAGGCACCTCAATTTTTTCTTTACAGCTACACAGTCTACGCGCCAGTCTCTGGGCGACAATGAGGTTGATCGACGTTGCTAAGTTGAAAGCGGGGACGCCCATGTTGCGCAACCGGGTGATGGTTTCCGGCGCCGAGTTGGTGTGTAAGGTCGATAACACCATATGGCCGGTCTGCGCGGCCTTAATCGAAATTTCGGCGGTCTCAATGTCGCGGATTTCGCCGACCATGATAATGTCTGGATCTTGTCTCAAAAACGACCGGAGCGCGGTCGAGAAATCGAGTCCAACCTTGGCATTCACCGCGCATTGGTTAATGCCTTCGAGATTAATCTCAACGGGGTCTTCGGCAGTCGAGATGTTCAGTTCCGGCGTATTGAGGATATTAATGCCGGTGTAAAGCGACACAGTTTTGCCCGAACCGGTTGGGCCGGTGACTAAAAACATGCCTTGCGGTTTGTTTAAGGCTTCAAGGTAGAGCGCCTTTTGGTCATCATCATAACCTAGGGCGTCAATGCCCATTTGCGCGGCGCTGGCATCCAAAATCCGCAGCACAATCTTTTCGCCGAACAGAACCGGCAGTGTATTCACCCGGAAATCGATCGATTTCGTCTTAGAGACCTTTAACTTAATGCGGCCATCCTGCGGTACGCGGCGCTCGGAGATGTCCATCTGGCTCATAACCTTCAATCGCGCCGCGATTCGGGGTGACAAGTTAACCGGCGGGCTTGCGACTTCGTGCAAGATGCCGTCGGTTCTGAAACGTACTTTGTAGGATTTCTCAAACGGTTCGAAGTGTAGATCCGAAGAACCCATTCGGATCGCGTTCAGCAGCATTTGGTTGATGAACCGCACCACGGGGGTGTCATCGGCTGGTGCGCCCGCATCCTCTTCATCTTCTTGATCGGGGTCGACGGTCTCAAGGTCCAAGTCAACGTCATCGCCAAAATCAGTCAGGCCTTCTTCTTCAGGCTCGCCAAGATGATGCTCGATGTAGGCGGTCAGTTGGTCTTCGCGAACCAAGACTTCCTCAGTCGTGATCCCTGTTTGAAACTGGATATCAGATAGGGCTGCGCGATTCGTGGGGTCAGATACGGCCACAAACAAACGCTTGCCCCGTTGAAAGAGCGGGAAGGCGTGATGGTCCCGAATCAGCTTTTCACTGACCAAACCCTCGGGCACAGCGCTGGGGTCGAGGGCGTCCAAATCAATGATAGCGGTGCCAAATTCACTGGATGCGGCTGCCGCAATGGCTTCGGCGGAAACAATATTCTCTCGAACCAAGTAGGACACGAGTGGGCGACGTGCTCTGGTTGCTTCAAGGCCATATTTTTCAGCAGCGCCTAAGTCTATCAACCCGTCTTGAATGAGGCGCTTGGTTAGTCCGCTTAAAGGTTTTGGCTTGGCTGACATGAAAATGTAATCAAATTTCCGAAGTGACAGTGTAAACCGTCAAGCCTGCGATGCAACATTTGGAAAAGTTTGTTTTTGGCGCTGTTTACGCCGGCAGCCTAATGAATTTGGGCGAAGTCTTTTGTCACTATTCCGAGTAAGGAGAACAAAAATAGTTGGAGAAATTGCTTTTCAGTGTCATAGTTTAATTATTACGGATGTAATTCTTGCCCCGTACAATCTAGGAACGAAGGAAAATTTATGAAATCACTCCAAAAGGGTTTTACATTAATCGAATTAATGATCGTGGTTGCGATTATTGGGATTCTGGCCGCGGTCGCGATTCCGGCTTATCAAGATTACATCGAAAGCGCGAATGCCTCGGTTGTCAACGACGCGTACCAGCGAGCGATCAACACGGTCTCAATGGTTGCGGCCAAAGGCGCATCCGACGCTGCAATGGGCGGCACTAATGGCACGCCATCTAGTGCTGCAGCGTGGGTTACTGAACTTAATTTGCCCGGTGGCAAGATTCCAGGAACCAGCGACCCGCTGTTCACAAGCACGACCTCCGAAACTACTCAAATTATAGTTACGTTTACGGCTCCGACAGTGACGCTGCTGAGACCGAGTGGGGATACAAACGGGTTCGGTTTGCCTGTAATCGCTGCCGCGTCGATAACGATCTAATAGGCTGATCCTAAGCGTATGTTTGGGCGGTAGTTGGTTCCGAGAACGTACGTTAAGGGTTGCTAACCTCTATCAACTGAAGTGCATTAAAAGTCCCTTCAGGTGATAGTGGGTCAAAAATAAGAGCCCCTGCAGACCTTTAATGGTTGCAGGGGCTTTTTTTTGTCATTTTAAGCAAAGGTTGTGAGCTTGAGGTGCGCTGCTCTGGCATTAGCGTTTTAGTGGTTGCTGAGGTTGTTAGCCAATGCGGGGATTCGACAAGCACGTTGAGGCTGCAGAACGGGTTTTTAACGGGCTGTAAACTTGGGGTCAATGCGTCGAATCAAGCTTCGCGGTGTTTATCCTTTGCTATGAACTCGTATTTGTCGCACTGTAGTTACGCATGGTCTATGTCAGACCTTTAAAAGGAACCATGTCATGGCCAAAGGTAAAGACAAACAAAAAAGTAGCGAGAAGAAGAAACCCTTAAAAACGCTATTAGAAAAACGCAAAGATAAAAAAGACAAGAAAGACAAAGCCTTCTGATGGGTTATGGGTCGCTTCGGTGAGGCAATGCCCTAATACCGGTTGATGTTCTGCCTATTCCCGGCTCGGGTTATCTAAATAAGGATACGCTTCTTCTAAGATGGGGTGGTGCCCTGGCCCGTAGGTCGCGCGCATGGACCTCACGTTGAGTTACAAGCCTCTATGAAGATGGCCCTAGTAGTGCTTGGAAGAAAGGTGGGCGCCGCTTCAATATATGGGCCTACCATTACAATACCTGGGTGATCAGAGACTCAGGTCACGCCACTGCAGGTTATTTATCCGATATTTTTCTGGGATATTTCGGTAAAATCACTAAACTTGTCGTTTTAATGATCTGCCGGAATAGCTCAGTTGGTAGAGCAGTTGCTTCGTAAGCAATTGGTCGGAGGTTCAAGTCCTCTTTCCGGCACCATTTGCTGTTGTTTAAAATCTGCGATTTTACGTCTTCTTCTTTTTGCGATGCTATCCAAGAAGGCGAGCGCAATGCGCTGCCCTCTTTTCGGACTCTAGCTCAAAATCACATCCATCGCTTTGGGTCCGCCCAGGCCGCCGACCTCGGTTTGTGGCGGATCAGCCAGTTGAATGGATTGAAACTGATCAGCCAGACATTGCACCGCAATTTTGCCTTCTAGGCGGGCAAGGTGGGCGCCCAAACAGAAATGAATACCAAACCCCAATGCCAGATGCGGGTTGGGGTTGCGGTCGATCTGGAAGACTTCTGGCCGGTCAAAGACGCGCTCGTCCCGATTGGCCGACGCGATGAGCGGCAGGAGGAGCGCGCCTTTGGGAATCTCGATGCCGCCGAGGGTGACGGCCCGAGTCGTTCGGCGCACCGTTGCTGAAAACGGCGAGTAATACCGCAGCGCCTCTTCGATGAACGTTGGGATCAGGTCTGGATTGTTTCGGATGGCAGGCAGAGTTTCTGGGAACTCGTGAAAGATTCGGGCAGATGCCGTTATCAGGCCGGTTGTGGTCTCATTCCCCGCGATCAATAGTAACCGGCAGAAACTTAAGAGTTCCTCGTTACTTAAATGACCCTCATCGGTTTTGGTTGCGACCAGGCGGCCTAAAAGATGCGGTTGTGGATTCAGGCGAATGGCCTCGATTTGCTCGAGGAAATAGCCATCCATTTCACGTGCGGCCTGCTCAGCCTCAGGGCTCGGGGTGCCGAATAGAATCTCGCCAATATTACTAAAAATCGCATCAGACCAGTTTTTAAAGGTGATGAGGTTGCCGTCTTCAACGCCCAGCATTTCTGCGATCACCATGACCGGTAGGGGCGCGGCTAAGGTGGTCACCAGGTCGACGGCTTCCCCGCGCGGTAGATCTCGAATCAACAATTCTGCGCGGGCAGTAATGCGATCTGATTGTCGCTCGATGTGCGACGGCTTGAAGGCGCTGCTCACCAACTTTCGTAAGCGATGGTGCAAGGGCGGGTCGCTGAACAGCATGGTGGGCTGGCCGCGTTCTTCGGGCGGTCGAATCGAAACCTCGGAAGAATAGGTCTCGTTATCCTTTAAAACCTGGTGCACGTCACTATGTCGGCTAATTTGCCATGGGCCATTGGCTTCCAGTTGGCTAACCGGGGCCTTGTCTCGGAGCGCGCGATAGCCTTCATACGGGTCTGTGGGGATGGTGACGTCATTCATGCGGTGATGTCCAAGTTGGGAAGCCGATTGTAAGGGTTTGCCGAGCTGAATTCTCGTGTCAAAGGCGCGGTCTATAAACCACCATCAAGGCCGTAGATGACGCGGGGTTTAGAGCCAGATTAAAAGCGTGGGTCAGCGTACGCCGCTCTCCAACGATCATTCTATCGGCAAAAAGTGCAGTGGTTCCTGTTTGTGATGAGGCTGCCTGAAGGGGGCAAAGTTGATGAGTTCAAATCTTGGCATCGATGCGGAGTGATAAATCCACAGCGCGACAATGCTTGGTGAGCGCGCCGACCGAAATATAGTCAACGCCGGTTTCGGCAATCTGGATCAAGTCTTCGGTCGTTTCAATACCGCCGGAAGCTTCCAGCTTGATGGTGTCTGGCGTCAATTGAACCGCCGCCATAAGCTCGGTTAACGAAAAATTATCTAGCATGATCCAATCGGGCCCGCCGGCAATCGCCGTTTCTAGTTCAGCTAAGGACTCGACCTCAATTTCAAGTCGAGTGTTAGGCGCGATCGCGCGAGCCTGGCTAAGGGCCGCAGCAATGCCCCCAGCTGCGAGGATATGATTTTCTTTGATTAAAAAGGCGTCATACAGGCCGATACGATGGTTCTTGCCGCCGCCCTGAAGCACGGCATATTTCTGAGCCAGCCTGAGGCCCGGTAGCGTTTTCCGAGTATCCAGCAGCTGAGCTTTGGTGTGGGTGATGGTGTCCACCAGGGCTCGGGTTGCCGTGGCCGTTGCCGACAGCGTTTGTAGGAAGTTCAGCGCGGTGCGCTCGGCGGTTAGAATCGATCGCGCGTTCCCCGAGCAGGTCATAATCTTCGCGCCCGCTTTGGCTCGGGCGCCTTCATCGATCAACCACTCAAGGCGAAGGCTTGGATCAATCGTTTTGAACACTAGGTCTGCCCAGGGAATCCCAGCGATGACCGCCGCATCCCGGCAGATTAAGCTTGCGGTGACCCGCTCGTGCTCGGGTATGAGCAGGGCGGTGATATCACCGCTGCCGAGGTCTTCAGCAATCGCCGCATTCACCACCTGCAGCAGACTGGCTTGGGTTAGGTCATCCATCATTGCTTCCTTTGCAGTACTAAAACCTTGCCGGTTTGCGTCAATTCGAGATTTTTCAAAACACTCATACCGAGCAGGGCGGCCTTACCGGTCATCCCAGGGTTAATCACCCCGGAGACATTGTTAAAGTGCAGGTCTGCGATCGACAGCGTTGCAAGGTTGGTTTGGTAAACCGTTACCGGACCATTGGCCGTGCTGGCGCGCCTGGCCCTTCCGGGTTGCAGATTGAGCTGCTTGGCCAGCCCTGCCGGAATCACGACATCGGTCGCCCCAGTATCAACCAAGAAATCAATGGGGGCGTTGTTGATCAGGCCGCTGACAGTATAGTGCCCCTGGCGATCCTGCTTAAGCGTGACCGCAATGACGCCATTCTCATTCTGGCTTGCGGGTGTTTTGTTGGGGAACAAGCGTTCTTGTTCGATCTCGCCAAACCATAGGCTCATCAGGCCAATGAATAAGAAACAGCCGAAAACCATCATAGTCTTGCCTAGTTGCGTAATCCCAGCCATGCTTTCTTGTGTCTCCTGTTACTACTGAGGATCAGCCAACGTGACTGCGACCTATCAGATTATAAACCACCGCATCGACGCCGCGCGCCAGTATCCGTCGCCTCATGCTGGCCCAAGGCCAGACTCAGAGATTAGCTTGATTGTTCTGCATTGTATCAGCTTGCCTGCCGGTCATTTTGGCGGTCGGTACGTGCAAGAACTCTTCATGGGTCAGTTGTCGCCAGCGGTTCACCCAGACTTTTCAGACTTAACCGATGTTCGCGTGTCGGCGCATCTATTCATTCGCCGAACGGGCGTGCTTTCGCAGTTTGTGGCCTTTGATCAGTGCGCCTGGCATGCGGGTGAGTCGTCGTATCAAGGCCGGCCTGCTTGCAATGACTACAGCATCGGGATCGAGCTTGAAGGCACCGATACGAGCCCGTTTAACCCCATTCAATATGAGGTTCTGCAGTCAGTCGTTATGGCCTTGCAACACCATTACCGGATGCCTAAGTCGGCCGTGGTTGGGCACGCGGAGGTTGCGCCAGGGCGAAAGACCGATCCCGGAGTGCATTTTGATTGGAAAAAATTTAGGCGTGGCGGTTAATTAGAGCCAGATACCGGAGGGGTTCTGGTGTAAATTAGGCGGGTTGACACTTTTTAATAAAGGATGATTCGATGGAGTTCATCGTTGCCTTACTCTTTTTATTGGCTGTGCGGTACTGGTGGGGCGAGCTCCCGAGCCTTGCGGGCACCTATCCGCTGCGATGGTTCAGCTGGATTAAGGGTCTGTTGTCCGGCACGCCAGCGTATCTTGCTGGGGTTGTTTTACCTGCGCTGCTGCTCGCCTGGGTTTTAAGTGGATTTGAGGGGGTTTTGTTTGGGGTACCCGCCCTGGTGGTCCATGTTGGCGTGTTGTTGTTTGTTCTGCAGGCGCCTTCACCGGAAATGACCTTTGATGCGCTGCAACTACAAGCCCGTCAGGAGGCGGCCGAAGGGGTGTTGCTGGCCGATGCCCAGAGTCAAACGCTGAGGCGGTTTTTATCAGCGCTGCACCATGATTTTTTCGTCTATATTGTTTGGTATCTGCTGCTGGGCCCCGCTGGCGCCCTGTTTTGCTTTCTTCAGCGTCACGATGAGCGCCAAGATCAGCGCCAAGAGGGTGAGGCCGCGACGGACCCCGATGTCCTTGAGGCATCGGGCAAGGCGCCTTCGGACTCTGTATCGCGTTGGCTGGTGGGCTTGAGCATCCGGGTCTCGTTATTGTTGTTGGCCTTGGTTGGGCGTTTCCGTGAAGGCTGGCCGTATTTTGTTGCGAGTCTGAAGGATTGGTCGATCGATGACGGGGATCTTTTGTATTCCGGCGTCACCCTTGGGCTTGCGCCCGAGGTTGAGGGTGATGCTGAGTTCGACCAAGCCGTTTATTTGGCATGGCTGCAAGATTACGAGCGTCTGCTCAGTCGGTTGTTTTTTGCGTGGATTGGTTTGGCGGCGCTGCTGACCCTGCTCTCCTAAGTGGCCTGGAAACGTGCTTTTTTGAAACATCCTCCCGGGTCAAAGCAGACTTGGCGGCTTTGTCTTGCTGGCATGATGTTACTTTGGTGTGCCCAGGCGTCATCGGCCGAGCGCCTGGTCTCGTTAGCGCCGCACTTGACCGAGATGGTTTTTGATCTTGGTGCGGGGGATCAGTTGGTTGGGGTGTCGCGATACTCAAATTTCCCGACTGCCGCGGCCCAATTACCGAGAGTGGGTGATGCCTTTCAACTGAATGTCGAATTGATTATCAATCTTGCGCCCGATCGAATCTTAGCTTGGCAAGGCGGTGCGCCCAGAACCGTCAGCAAGCTGGAAGCGCTCGGGTTTTTGGTGCAACGCCAAGACATATCCGGGCTAAGCAGTATTGGTCACGCTTATCGCGCGTTGGGTAACGCGCTCGGACAGGGTGCGCGAGGCGCTGCCATCGAATCAAGCTTTAATGCATCGCTCGGTCGTTTGCGGCAGCAGTATGCGGGCCAGTCAACTCCGCGTGTTTTCCTTCAAATCGCCGAGAATCAATTGTTTACCGTGAGTGATCGTCACTACATGGGCCAGGCCGTATCGGTTTGTGGCGGAGATAATTTATTTTCTGAAGCGGCCTCCGAGGTTCCCGTGGTCACGCTAGAGAGTGTGCTGTCGGGGCAGCCTGATGTCATTGTCTTTGTGACCAACCAAAAAGGGCCACTACCGTGGCAGGTCAAATGGGAAGCTTTCTTGCCAGAGGTCAAGGTTCAACGGGTGGCAGCAGATCTGCTCAGCCGTCCCGCTCGTCGCATCCTGTTGGGCATTACGGCGCTCTGTCGAGCCATCCATTTGGAAGGCGATTTGGGGTAAGTTATACTCGTCATGAATGATACGGAATGGTTTTCGTCAATTTAGTCTGTCGGTCAGTGCACTATGAATGAAATCGAATCGAAAGATTCAGACCCTGAAGAAACTCAGGAATGGCTGGACGCGCTGTCGTCGGTCTTACAGAGCCAAGGCACGGAGCGGGTTCAATATCTGTTGCAAAAACTGTCTGTCAAACTAACCGAGCAAGGCTCGCAGTTACCTTATGCGATCACGACCCCTTACCGAAATACGATCCCGGTGCACAAAGAAGCCCGAATGCCGGGTGATCTCTTTGTTGAGCGCAATATACGCAGCCTCATTCGCTGGAATGCCATGGCAATGGTCATGCGCGCCAATATTAAAGATGCCACCTTGGGCGGCCATATCTCAACATTTCAGTCATCGGCGACCCTGTATGATGTTGGGTTCAACTACTTTTTTCGAGCCAATCAGCCAGGTTTGCCAGGCGACTTGCTCTATATTCAAGGCCATAGTGCGCCAGGTATTTATGCCCGGTCTTTCTTAGAAGGGCATTTGTCCGAAGATCAGCTGGATCGTTTTCGACAGGAAGTCGATGGCGATGGTTTGTCCTCCTACCCCCACCCGTGGTTGATGCCAGAATACTGGCAGTTCCCGACTGTCTCCATGGGGCTAGGGCCTTTGCAGGCGATCTATCAAGCCCACATCATGAAGTACCTCGTCAATCGAGGGCTTGCGCCCGAGAGTGATCGTAAAGTGTGGTGTTTCATTGGCGATGGTGAAATGGATGAGCCCGAGTCCTTAGGCGCGATCTCTTTGGCGGGTCGAGAAGGCCTCGATAATCTGATCTTTGTGGTGAATTGCAATTTGCAGCGCTTGGATGGCCCGGTTCGGGGTAACGGTAAAATTATTCAAGAGCTCGAGGGCGCCTTTCGGGGTGCGGGCTGGAATGTGATTAAGGTGGTTTGGGGGCGCCAATGGGATGCTCTGTTTGAGAAGGACACCCGAGGGCTGCTGCAACAGCGGATGGACGACGCGGTCGATGGCGATTACCAGAACTACAAGAGCCATGATGGCGGGTATGTTCGGGAGCATTTTTTTGGCGCGTATCCTGAGCTTTCAGAAATGGTGTCTGACCTGACGGATGAGCAGATCTCGAGGCTCAACCGGGGCGGTCACGATCCGTACAAAGTGTATGCAGCCTATGCCGCAGCGGTTGCGCATAAGGGCCAGCCCACGGTCATTCTTGCCAAAACGGTTAAAGGCTACGGGCTCGGTTTGGCCGGCGAAGCTCAGAACTTTACCCATTCCGTTAAGAAGCTCGATACCAAGGCCTTGCGAGAGTTTAGAGATCGGTTTGATATCCCGATTAATGATGCTGATCTCGAGGCGATTCCGTATTATCGGCCGCCGGAAGATTCCATTGAGCTGAGATACTTAAAGTCCTGTCGAGAAAAGCTGGGTGGCGCGATTCCCTCTCGGCTCAATCATTTTGATGCGTTGACCATCCCAGATTTGAACACCTTTTCGTCGGTGACCCAAGGGTCTGCCGATCGTGAAATCTCAACCACCATGGCCTTCGTGCGGTTGTTGTCGATTTTAGTGAAAGATCCCAACCTCGGCGAACGGATTGTTCCGATTGTGCCAGACGAAGCGCGAACCTTCGGGATGGAGGGTATGTTTCGGCAGCTGGGTATTTATTCCAGCGTAGGTCAGCTGTACGAGCCCGTCGATACGGGTCAGATTATGTCCTACCGGGAAGACCAGCATGGTCAGGTTATGGAGGAGGGCATTAATGAAGGCGGCGCGTTTGCCGCTTGGCTGGCCGCTGCGACCTCCTACTCCAATCATGCTCAAACCCTCGTGCCGTTTTATATTTTTTATTCAATGTTTGGCTTTCAGCGCATTGGTGATCTGTGTTGGGCGGCGGGTGATCTGAGTGCCCGCGGCTTTTTGTTGGGCGGCACCTCGGGTCGAACCACCCTCAATGGTGAGGGACTGCAGCATCAAGATGGTCACAGTCACATCCTAGCCGGCACCGTGCCCAACTGTGTGTCTTATGATCCAACCTATGCTTATGAGCTTGCGGTAATTATTCAGCATGGCCTGCAAGTGATGTTTGTTGACAAGCAACCTAAGTATTTCTATATCACCGTGACCAATGAAAATTATCAGCAACCCGCAATGCCCGAGGGCTGTGAAGACGGTATCAAGCGGGGCCTTTATTTGCTTAAAGCCGCCCCAGGCAAAGCCAAGCGCTCGAAGAAGCGGGTTCAATTGTTAGGCTCGGGCGCTATTTTAAGGGAAGTCTTGGCGGCATCCGAGATCCTGCAAACAGAGTTTGAGGTCTTCTCTGACGTGTTTAGTGTGACCAGCTTTAATGAACTTAAACGCGATGGCGATTCTGTATTACGCTGGAATCGATTGAATCCAGATCAACCAGCCCGCCAGAGCCATGTTGCGGTCTGTCTGGGAGACAGCGGCCTGCCCGTCGTTGCTGCCACCGACTATATCAAGCTCTACGCCGATCAAATTCGGGCCCAGATCCCCGGCGCTTATCATGTGCTTGGGACCGATGGGTTTGGCCGAAGCGATACTCGCGAAAAGCTGCGCCGGCACTTTGAGGTGGATCGCTATGCCATTGCCTACACGGCGCTGCAGGCGTTGGCGCATGACAATATTATTGCCTTGCCCGTTGTTTTGGCGGCCCGCACCCGTTGGGGCATCGACCCAGCCAGTCCAGAGCCAGTGACCCTGTAATGGCGCTCAAACAGATCAGTGTCCCAGATGTGGGCGAAGCCGAAGGTATCGAGTTGGTCGAAGTGCTGGTTGCGCCTGGCGACGTGATTAAAAAGAATCAGTCATTGGTTGTGCTCGAGTCCGATAAGGCAAGCGTTGAACTGCCAGCGGCGTTTGACGGGGTTGTGGTGGCCGTTCTGATGAATCCTGGCATGACGGTGAAAGAGGGTGATGTTCTGCTGACGATTGAAACCAGCGCAAGCGCTGTGTTGGCGGCGGGAGGCGCGGCGCTTGAATCACCGGTTGTGGCGGCGGATGCGAAGGGCGTTGAAACCGCCATAACTGAGACGATTGTTTTGGATGTAGGGGGTTCTAGCGATTTGAGCCAACGGGCAGAGCAAGATTCTAAGGCGGAACCAGGGTCGAGCGGGGCAGTCGCCTCAGACGCAAAGGATGCTCATTCTCAGTCGGTTGCGATTTTAATCCCAGATCTGGGGCAGATTGAGGATGCCGAAGTCATTGAGGTGCAGTGTCAGGCCGGGGATCAGGTTGCACTCAACCAGGTTTTGATGCTCCTTGAGTCTGATAAAGCGAGTATGGAAATTGTGGCGGAGTCGGCAGGCCGGGTTGCCTCGGTTGATCTCAACGTGGGGGATCAAGTTAAAGGCGGTGAGGTTGCGGTTAGATTGCAGGTTGCACTGATTGAACCCGCGACCACAAATGATGGGCGGCAAGCGCCTTTAACCGCGCAGCAGAAGCAGTCGATGACGGCGCCGAACGCGCCGGTTGATCAGGCTGCTTTGCCGAGTGAGCCCGTTGCGAGTCCTGGAGTGACGCTGAATCAGCCGCCAAGAGATGGCCCGTCGCTGGCGCCGGTAGCTGGCCAGGTATCCGACGCGGCAGTTCACGCGGGTCCGGCTGTTCGAAAATTGGCTCGGGAGTTTGGGGTTGCGTTATCGATGGTCCCGGGATCAGGGCCCAGTCAGCGCATTTTAAAAGAAGATGTGCAGCAGTTTGTTAAAGCTCAGCTGAGTCAAGGCCCGCGAGTCGAGAGCGAACGCTCTCAAAAGAAACCCTTGCCGGATTTTGCCCAGTTCGGCGAGGTTGCCTTTGAGCCGCTCAGTCGCATTCGGCGGGTCGCTGCGAAAAACCTGGAACACAGTTGGCAATCGATTCCACAGGTGACCCATTTTGATGAGGCCGACATTACGGATCTCGATGCGTTTCGGGCTGGCTTGAATGAGGCCCTTGCGCCGGGCGACCTAAAAATCTCGCCCTTATCCTTCGTGGTCAAGGCCGTGGTTCAGGCGTTGAAGCAGTATCCTCGCTTCAATGCGTCGATCGACCCGTCATTCGAGCATTGGGTGGTTAAGCGGTTTTTTAATATTGGGATTGCGGTTGAAACCCCGAATGGCTTGGTGGTGCCCAACATCAAAGGCGCTGACGTGCGGTCAATCTCGGAGCTTGCCCGTTGTGCGGCTGAACTCGCTGACCTTGCAAGAAACAAAAAGCTTCTGCCCGGTCAAATGCAAGGCACGACCTTTACCATATCGAGTCTTGGGGGGATTGGTGGCACCGGCTTTACTCCGATTGTGAACAGTCCTGAGGTTGCGATCTTAGGGGTTGCCCGAACGCAGGTTCTACCGCGTTACGTGGACGGTGCGTTACAACCCAGAAAAATCTTGCCGCTTGCGTTGAGCTACGATCATCGAGCCATCGATGGCGCCGAAGCGGCGCGATTCATGGTTGAGCTCTGCCGACAGCTCAGTGATGTCCGGTTATTGGCTGTCTAGCGGTCCTTTGGTTGGGCTCAAATGATCTTTTTGCCAAAGGACTTCAGGTGTCTTGGTGGCAACCGCGATCGAGCGGCACAACACAAAGAGAAAATCCGAAAAACGGTTTAAGAACTTGAGCCCTTCAGCATTGATGGTTTCCGTTTCAGAGAGGGTAATGAGCGCCCGCTCGGCCCGTCTGCAGGTACATCGAGCAACATGACATTGGGCAATGAGGAGTGAGCCGCCAGGCAGAATGAAATTCTCCAAGGGCGCCAAGGGTTCATTTAATTTATCGAGCTCTGTTTCGATGAGGGCAACATGGTCGCTGTGAATCAGCTCAAAGCCAGGAATTGAAACCTCACCGCCCAAATCAAAAATCCGATGCTGGCAATACCGAAGAAACGGAACCCATTCGGCGCACGCCGTCATCGCAGACAAGTTTAACTGTTCGATCAAGAGACCCAAATGGGCATTGAGTTCATCGATATCGCCCATCGCGACCACTCTGGGCTGATTCTTAAGAATTCTGCTGCCATCGCCGAGGCCCGTCTCGCCTTGATCGCCTGTGCGGGTGTAGATTTTTGACAGTCGCTTGCCCATAAAATTTCTCTAATCTAAAGACGCTAAGTTTACGGTAATCAGCGCCAATAGTCCCAGTCCGCGCCGGGGTTTGATTCATTAAAAAGGATTCGATTCTGATATGCTGCAAAGGTCTAATAACAGGGGGAGATAACCATGCCTTCATTCGATGTGGTGTCGGAAGTCGACTTACAAGAGGTGCATAACGCGGTTGATCAGGCTAATCGAGAAATCTCGACCCGGTATGATTTTAGAGGCATTACTGCGTCTTTTGAGCGTTTGGGTAGCGACATTAAGTTAACAGCCCAGGCCGATATCCAGCTCGATCAAATGATGGATATTTTGAGAGAAAAATTAATCAAGCGCGCGGTCGACCCCATGGTCATGGAGCCTGGTGCGATTATGCCAAGCGGTAAATTACTGCATCAGACGGTTGCGATGAAGCAAGGGATAGAGACGTTGCTGGCGAAAAAAATCGTCAAACTTATTAAAGATAAGAAGTTAAAGGTGCAGGCTGCGATCCAGGGCGATCAAGTCCGGGTGACCGGTAAAAAGCGAGATGATCTGCAAGCCGTGATGGCTGAGATTAAAGCGGCTGGGTTTGAGGTCCCGTTTCAATACCAGAACTTTAGAGACTGATGCCACCTCAGTCTGCAGGGGGGCGGCCAACCTGGTTGGAATCCTTCTTGGTTTACCGAAAACCCGTTGTGGTGTCGCTGGCCTTTCTAGGGTTTTCGGCGGGCTTACCGTATTTGTTGGTATTTTCGACCCTTACGGCATGGCTTCGAGATGAAGGCGTGAGTCGTTCCGCAATTGGGTTTTTTGCCTGGGTTGGGATGATGTACTCGATCAAAGTGGTTTGGGCCCCTTTTGTGGATCGCCTGAAGCTGCCCTGGCTTGATTCTAGGTTAGGACGCCGCCGAAGCTGGATGCTGGTTGCTCAGGTTGGCATTATGGCGGCGCTGTTGGGGATGAGTTGGGTCGGCTCGGATCAGCTAACCTTGCTTGCGATTCTGGCGTTGGCCGTGGCCTTTTCATCGGCGACCCAAGATATTGCTATTGATGCCTATCGCATTGAGGCCGCGCCGGCTAACGATCAAGCGGCGCTGTCGGCCGCCTATATTCTCGGGTATCGATCCGCGCTTTTGGTTTCGGGCGCCGGTGCGCTCTACGCGGCGGAGTATCTGGGCTGGGTCGCCGCCTACCAGGTCATGGCCGTGTGTGGTGGCGTGGGGCTGGTCACCACCTTGTTGATCCCCAGGCCGGCATTGGCGAATGACGAATCGCCGCCTGAACCCGACGGCGATCGATCGACGTGGCCCGGGTTTCAAGTGATGTTCCTCGCGCCGATTGCTGATTTTTTTGTTCGCAATGGTCGATTCGCTGTATTTTTGCTCAGTTTTATCGCGCTTTATCGGTTGAGTGATATCACCATGGGCATTATGGCCAATCCGTTTTACTTGGACTTGGGCTATTCCAAACTCGAGATTGCGAATATTGCGAAAGGGTTGGGTTTTGCCCTGTCGATACTGGGTTCGTTTCTGGGCGGTGTTTTGGTGGTCCGCTGGGGTGTTTTGATCACCTTACTGATCGGTGGTGTTGCGGTGGCTTTGACCAATTTGCTCTTTGCCGCATTGGCACTGACCGAACCTAATCTCATTTGGTTGGGCCTCATCATTGGCGCAGATAACCTGAGCGGTGGGATCGCAGCAACCAGCTTTATCGCCTATCTGTCGAGCCTCACGCACACGGCTTATACCGCGACCCAATATGCTTTGTTCAGCTCGTTAATGACCTTGCCCGGCAAGTTTACCAGCGGCTTCTCGGGCATTGCTGTCGATTCCGTTGGCTATCCTGTGTTTTTTATCGGCGCTGGCGTTTTGGGTATTCCCGCAATTGTTATGGTGCTTTACCTGATTCACCGAGAATCGGAACCGATCGTTCGGGCATGACGCTCGCGGCTCAGAATGGTACCAGTTGGCTTGCGTGCCCTTAGCGGCTTCGTTCGAGAGATTGATTTTGGTGTTTTGGCGCCAATCTATAATGCTCGGCTGGCGCGGGACGATCTAACAAAAAAAACCGGCTAGGGTCGCCATCGATGCTGTTTAAGGGCAAGGCGCTGATTGTTGGTCTCAATGCCCTCAAGGGCGAGACGTCGTATTTGGGTGAGCGCCTGGGGGTTGGTGATGTTGCCGCGGGCGTTGACTACGCGGTGCCAGGGCAGGGTTGTTGCCTCCGGCAGTTCCGACAGTAATCGACCCACCCAGCGCGCTCGGCCAGGTTGACCAGCCATTTCTGCAACTTGGCCATAGGTTGCCACGCGGCCTTCCGGGATTGAGGCCACAACTTGCCAAATTGACTGCTTTAAGTCTAACGACAGGGTCATCCAGTAACCTTTCAATCAGGTGATAGCGTTGGCAAGCAAGATTCTTGGATCAAATTCAATTGATTTTAACCCCGACCCTTGACTCTGGAAAAAGTGACCCTATTATTAGCACTCCTTAGGGGAGAGTGCCAGAAAACCTGTCGAGATGAGGGTGGAACTGGTTCAATTCAGATAAAAGCGAACTGATCATCGGGTCAGTTTAACGTTAATTTGGGAGATCAGAATGAATATTCGTCCATTACAAGATCGAGTGGTCGTACGACGTCTGGAAGAGGAAACCAAGTCAGCTGGTGGGATTGTTATTCCAGGGTCAGCGGCGGAAAAGCCCTCTCAAGGCGAAGTTTTGGCCGTGGGTACGGGCAAAAAACTTGAAAACGGTTCCGTTCAATCGGTTGATTTGAAGGTCGGTGACAAAGTGCTCTTTGGTCAATATGCTGGCAGTACCGTTAAAGTCGACGGCGAAGAATTGCTGGTTATGAGTGAAAGCGAAGTTTTTGGTGTTGTTGAGTAAACGCTTTCTTATCGGTTTGATACCCATTACACAGAACGACACAAGGAATATTTGATATGACAGCTAAAGATGTAAGGTTTGGCGATTCAGCCAGACAAAGAATGCTTAAAGGCGTAAACGTCCTGGCAGATGCCGTAAAAGTAACGCTCGGTCCTAAGGGCCGTAACGTGATCTTGGACAAGTCTTTCGGTGCCCCAACCGTCACGAAAGACGGCGTTTCAGTCGCCAAAGAAATCGAACTCAAAGACAAGTTCGAAAACATGGGCGCGCAAATGGTGAAGGAAGTTGCGTCACAGACGTCTGATGTTGCCGGTGATGGCACGACCACTGCGACCGTTTTAGCGCAAGCGATTCTCAATGAAGGTCTCAAGGCCGTTGCTGCGGGCATGAATCCAATGGACCTCAAGCGCGGTATTGATAAAGCGGTCACCGCGGCTGTTGAAGTCATCAAAGGCTTGGCCGTACCGTGTGATGATCCCAAAGCCATTGCGCAGGTCGGTAGCGTGTCTGCCAATAGCGACACAGCCATTGGCGACATTCTGGCTGAAGCCATGGACAAAGTCGGTAAAGAAGGCGTGATCACAGTAGAAGAAGGTCAAGGTATTGAAAACGAGTTGGATGTCGTTGAAGGCATGCAGTTTGATCGTGGTTACCTGTCGCCTTATTTCATCAACAACCAGGAAAACATGAGCGCAGAGCTCGAAGATCCTTATGTGTTGTTGTTTGATAAGAAAATTTCGAACATTCGTGACCTCCTCCCGGTACTCGAAGCCGTCGCGAAATCTGGCCGTCCTTTGATGATCATCTCTGAAGATGTTGAAGGCGAAGCCTTAGCAACGCTGGTTGTGAACAACATGCGTGGGATTGTTAAGGTCGCTGCCGCGAAGGCACCTGGCTTCGGCGATCGACGCAAGGAAATGTTGCAGGATATCGCTATTCTCACCGGTGGTACGGTGATTTCTGAAGAAGTGGGCTTGTCGCTGGAAGGCGCGTCATTGGAAGACTTAGGTCAAGCCAAGCGCATTACCCTCACGAAAGAAAATACGACGATCGTTGATGGTTCTGGTGATTCTGCTGATATCGAAGCAAGAGTGAAGCAGATCCGAACGCAGATCGAAGAAACCTCTTCTGATTACGACCGTGAAAAGTTGCAAGAACGTGTGGCGAAGCTCGCTGGTGGCGTTGCCGTCATTAAAGTCGGTGCCGGTTCTGAACTGGAAATGAAAGAGAAGAAAGCGCGCGTCGAAGACGCCTTGCATTCAACTCGCGCAGCGGTTGAAGAAGGGATCGTTGCGGGCGGTGGTGTTGCATTGATTCGCGCGCTGACAGCCCTTGATGGCCTCGAAGGCGATAACGAAGACCAAAATGTTGGGATCAACATTTGTCGTCGGGCGATGGAATCACCGATTCGTCAAATCGCTGAAAATGCGGGCGCGGAAGGCTCTGTCGTTGTTGATAAGGTCAAGCAACTCTCTGGCAACGAAGGCTTCAATGCGGCAACGGGTGAGTACGGCAACATGATCGATTTTGGTATTCCCGATCCTGCCAAAGTCACTCGCACAGCATTGCAAGCGGCAGCATCCGTTGCAGGTCTGATGATCACAACCGAGTGCATGGTCACCGATGTTGTTGAAGATAATGCAGCAGCAGGCGGTGGTATGCCTGACATGGGCGGCATGGGCGGTATGGGCGGCATGGGCGGCATGATGTAGTCCAACCTCTGACGAAAAAACCCCGCACTTAGCGGGGTTTTTTTTGTCTAGTGTGTTGTGCTTGTACCCTAAACGTTTTAATTTTTACGCATTATGAAGAATCAATTTTCGCTAAGAATTTCGGCGCTTGAAATGCAGCGCTACTATTCCGGTCAGGCTAGGACAGTTGTTGTGATCGCTGAGAATGGTCAGCGTTTACAATTCCCGGCGGAATTACTGCGGGGATTCGTAAGCCAAGATGGCGTTCAAGGTTGGTTTGAGATTGAGTACGACGACGCGGGCAAGTTGCTGGGGCTCGTGTGTTTAAAGCCGTTCTGAGTTCGACTTGGAAAAGCTTATGTTTTCGAAAAATTTTGTTATAGTACTGCGGTTGAGCGCGTTCTTGTAGCGAGCTTGGAAGGCGATATTGTTTAGTCAAAAAACATTAAAGGAAGCGTATGGATATTTTATTTTCGCAATACGGTTTGGATTATCTCGTTCGATGGGGCCATTTGTTGTTTGGTATCGTTTGGATTGGGCTACTTTACTATTTTAACTTTGTTCAGACTGAGTATTTTAAAGAGGCTGAAGCGGACCATCGGTCTGGCGCAATCCAGAAGCTTGTGCCGCGCGCGCTGTGGTGGTTTCGTTGGGGCGCGGCCTTTACGTTTTTGACGGGCCTTTATTTACTGTATCGCCTTCAGATGGGCATGACGTACGATATTCTGGTTGGCGCGACGCTCGGCACGCTCATGGCGATTAATGTCTGGTTTGTGATTTGGCCCAATCAAAAAATTGTCATTGCTTCTGCGACGCAGGTCGCGGGTGGTGGTGAGGCCCTTCCTGAAGCCGCTGCGGCTGCGCCGAAGGCTGGACTCGCGTCCAGAACGAATACCTTGTTCTCCATTCCCATGCTGTTCTTCATGGGGTCCTCCGCGCATCTCAAATCGGAAAAAACGGCCACCATTATGGCGAATGATTTGATAACGCCGGAGAGTTTGATCGCTGTTTTTGTTATTATTCTAGCGTTGCAATTGAATGCGCTTCGAGGCAAGCAAGGACCCATGACGTCGGTTGTCGGCGTGATTCATTGCGGTTTGGGCCTGACTGCGGTGCTGTATGGTTGCATGCACTTACTGTAGCGGAATCCGTAAAATAGCTTAAAATGCGGGGCCTTTAGGGTCCCGTTTTTTTTGGAAAGAACAATCATGAACGATGACATGAAAAATTTGGATGATCTGCCGTCGATTACCCCGGACGCAGCGGATGTTTCTTCTTACCGCCGCGGTGGTCGCTCTGAGGCGCCGAAGCAGAGCAACTTCAATGGGATCTTGGTGTTCATTGTTGTTCTGATGCTTTTAGTGATGGGTTTTGGCGGGTATGTGCTGTTTCAAGTTCAAAACAAGCTTAATGAAGCCAATGAACTCTTGTCCAAAAGTCAGGCGAGTATTGGTGAGCTAGAGGCTCGATTGGCGGCAACGGGTTCGGACGTCTCAAAGACCTTCGAAACAATGCAGGAACAGTCGAACACTAACTTGAGCGAAATTGATAAACTTTGGGCGGTTGCCTATCGGCAGAATCGACCCAAAATTGACAAGGTTGCTGAAGATTTAGATGCGGCGATCACTGGCTTCAAGGCCGAACTTGACCCGATTGCAGGTGCCGTCTCAGGCGTTGGGGGCAAAATCGACGGATTAAATAAAGACCTGATCACGCTGAAGCAGCAACGGGCGATGGATAGCGAGGATCTCGCAACAGAACTCGCCTTGATTCGACAGCAAAATCAGGACCAAGCGGATGCGCTCGAAACCTTGCGGCGAGCGGGCACCTTGATGGCGAAACAAATCAGCGAAGCCAAAGAAGATATCGGCTCGAATCAAAATTACCGGAAGCAGCACAATCTCCAAGTGATCGGGATCAAAAAGCGGATTCAGAAGCTGGAGGATGCCATCATCGCGCCCATAATACCGTTAGCACCTTGAGCGATGCGTTGATTGGACCTAGGCGGGATTAGTCGTCAGCCCACTGGCTCAGAACGCTAATCGGCACCTCGTGATTTTGGTGAACGATCACTACCCCTTCCTCGGTGATTTTCTGAAGTAACAGTCCTGAGCCGAAACGATTCCCCTCGCGGAGTGATTGGCCGTTAATGACCACCATTCGAAGGGAGGCATCGTTCGCAAAGATGTGACTCGAGAAACGAATGGCCGATATCTCCTGTTTAATTTGAGGGGTCAAGCCGGCTTGGAAGTGGTCAGCTTGAGCGACCGGTCGCTGGCGGCTTTGCCTTGCAGGCATTGGTGATACGGGTCTCGCTGGTGCAGGACTAACAACTCGCGATTCACGGTCTAATCCTGGGTTTTGCAGCTGGGGTTGGCGGATGATGGGCTGCGCCTTAGCCGGGCGAGGCGCTGTCACATCGGCTGTTTGGGGCGTGTCGGCTAACAATACAAACCAAACGATCAGGCCGAGAAAGCCCACAAAAACGACCCCGCCGACAACCAGCGCCCAGAGGGGGATCTTACCTTGATTCCGATTCCCCGGTTTTTGGTGGATCGTATTGAGGCCAGGCGTACGGTGCTGTTTTTTCTCTTCTTCTGACTTGTTGAGCGCATCAAGAATGTATGACATTACAAACTTTCCCCGTCTAAACGCGGTGTGCCAATATCGTCAGCGTCATTAATTTTGATCCAAGTTTTAACGCCCGCAATGCCGTCAGGCGTCAAACCGGTGGTGAGCTGAAATTGCTTCACCTGAACTTCTAACTCGCCATCGAACACGTAGCCGGGCGTTGTCGGGCCAGTGCGATCATTAATGACCTGCAATCGGTTGACCAACCAGTCAACCGCAGGGCCCCGATCACCAATCGAGATCGGCGCTTTGTACCCCGGTGGGGCGCGCCACAGGAGGGTAAAGTTTCCGCTCCAGGCATCAAGTAGCTCAGGCATGCTCACTTGATGGGTCTCGTTGCCCACTTTCAGCGAAGCACTGCCGCGATCGAGTCTGATTAGGGTAAACCATTGATTGTTGAGATTGATCACCACCGGTCGATCGAAATCATTCATTTCGTTCAGGCCAGCGATGCTGGAAAAGCAAAATAACCCGATGGTTTCTGCTAGCTCGCAGGAGGCAGAGTCTGGATCGGTAAAATCAACCCCCCATAACTGTAGGAGATCATTCAACGCGGCGCCGGCGATATCATGGCCGCGAATCAGGCTTAATGATGTCAAGGTTGGGCCGGGCGGATTCGCGTAGGACACGGGGGTTGGTCTGGCTTGGGGTATGGCCGTCTCCTCGATACCTTGGGTCCGCATCGGCTCCGTGATCTCTGGGCTGGGTTCGGCTGCCTGCCTTGCATAAACGGCGTTGTCAGCGGCTAGGTCCGCGCTGGCGCCTGGCGGTCTGGGTGTATTGATCACATCGCCCTGCTGCGGGTCAGGTTGCACTTGCACCATGGGCTGTTCTGATTCGCCCGTGAGCATCATGATTAAGAGGCCGGTCAGCACAATCAAGCTGCCCATGGCGGCCATCGCAATCAATCGCCAATTGGGGCTCGCTTGAGTCTCGGGGCCAAGAATTTCAGAAGCCGCTTTTGCGACGATTTTCGGCGTGACTTGAAGCTCGCCCTCAGAATAGGTGCCAAGCAGAGACCGATCACAGACCAAGTTGATAACGCGAGGAATCCCTTGGCTGATTTTGTAAATTCGATCGATGGCGGGTTTGGTGAAAAAAGTACCCTTTGCGCCGGCCACAACCAAGCGATGTTTAATATAAGCGGAAATTTCATCGCGATTTAGCGCATTTAGATGAAACCGGGCGGTAATCCTTTGTGATAATTGCCGCAGTTCAGGTTTTGCCAGTAAGACTAAAAGTTCGGGTTGGCCAAGCAGAATAATCTGGAGGAGTTTGCGCTGGTTTGTTTCTAGATTGGTCAGCAAGCGCAGTTGCTCTAGCACCTCGATCGATAAGTTTTGCGCTTCGTCAATGATGAGTACGGTGCGTCGATCGTTGGCGTGGGCCTCGAGGAGGTAGGCGTTAATGCAGTCGGTTAGGACTTTAATGGTCGCGCCTTGCGGATAGCTTATCTTTAGGTCATCGCAGGCTGCCGCCAGCAATTCGGCGGCGGTTAATTTGGGGTTCAGAATAAAGGCGGTATCAACTTGGGTTGGGATTTGCTCTAACAGGCACCGACAGATGGTTGTTTTCCCGGTTCCGACTTCGCCGGACAATAGGATAAAGGCGCCATCGCCTTGGATGCCGTACATTAAATGCGCCAGTGCCTCTCGATGCCGATCACTCATATAAAGATATTGAGGATTCGGCGCAATCGAGAAGGGGGATTCTTTCAGCCCAAAGTAGTCATTGTAGATTGAAGTCAAAGCGGGTCCTCCAATCGCTAAGCATAGCAGGAGAGTTAGTTGGGCTCTAGCAGTTGCTGCAATACGGCGTCTTTCTTAGTCCAACGCTCGAGCAGGAGCTGCTTGACCTGTTTGCCCAACGACTTCGGTTCAACAGATTCGGGAAGGTTGGTCACTTTTGGAATTCCGAGCCGGTCAATTTGGATTTTAATTGGGGTTGGGTGACCGCATAGGAAGGACCAAAATGACGGGGTTTGCTGTTGGTAGACCAGCGTCACATCCAAGATCGCACTGAGATCGTCCGTCATGGAATTCACCACCATGGCAACGCCGCCGCCTTTGGGCTTGAGTAAATGTTGATAAGGGCTCTTTGACTGGCTTTGTTTGGCAGCGGAAAAACGGGTGCCTTCGACAAAGTTTAGGACCGAAACCGGTGTGAGCTTAAATCGTTCGCAGGATTTTATGGTCGTTTCAAGGTCACGGCCTTTCAGATGGGGTTTCTTCGCAAGGGTCCGTTTGGTGTAGCGTTTCATAATTGGGAAGTCGAGCGCCAAAAAACAGATTCCAAGAATTGGGACATAAAGCAGAGTTTGTTTAATAAAGAACTTCAGCATCGGAATTTTTTTATTCAGGACTCGCTGCAGGATCAAAATATCAGTCCAACTTTGATGGTTGCAGATCACCAGATACCATTCGTCCCGACTTAATTCAGGATAGTGTGCAACGCTGATGTCGAGGGTTTGGAAGGCGTCGATGATGCGATTGTTGTTGGCAATCCAACCTTCCGCACAACGCATTGAAATTCGGGTGCAGAGACTCTGATACCGGTCGGGCGTGAGCCCGCGCAGCAGCGCCGCACTACAGAGCGGTATCGCGAGAAACAAGGTGTTGATGAACATGAGCAGTAGCGTGACACTGCCTCGAAAGAATCGCATGGTTTGCCTTACCTGATCGACGTGCCAGGGTTAAGAATAGTCCTGTGGCGTCTCCTCGTCACCCCTTTCAATGCCTTGATCCTGGATGACCGTTTATTTCACCGACTGGGTTGAACCGTTAGATCAACCAAACTGTCAGCGAGCTAATCAAAAAAGCGCCAATAATATTGAGGGCTAAGCCCTCCCGGACCATGGTTCGAATCGGGAAGGCACCCGTGCTGAACATAATGGTGTTGGGCGCGGTGGCAACCGGTAGCATAAACGCACAGCTCGCACTCATGGCAGCGGGCACCATCAATCGCTCCGGTGGAATGTCAAAGGCAACCGCGGCTGCCGCAAGGATCGGTAACATCAAGGTGGTTGTTGCCGTATTGCTGGTAATTTCGGTCATAAAGGTAATCACGAGGCAAATAGTCAAGACCAGAAAGAACAGATCCAACCCAGCCAGTTGGGTCAGCATGCTGCCGAGTTCCTGGGATAGCCCTGATTCAACAAAGGCTTTGGCAATGGCAATACCGCCCCCAAAGAGAATGAGCATCCCCCAAGGAATTTTCTCGGCGGCCTCCCAGGTGAGTAACCGCTCACCCTTGCCATTCGGGATCAAAAACATGATGACGACGGAAAGCATCGCGATACTCGCATCATTAATGCCGGGCACGTTCAGTAATTGGCTCCATCCCCCGAATGGTTGACTCCGGGTCACCCAGGCGAGCGCAGTCAAAGAAAACACGATCAGAACCCGCCGCTCAGCGGTTTGCCAAGCCCCGACAGGTGGCAGATCAAACGTGCCTTGATAATTAAGATTCCGAGTAAGCCAAAGCGCGGTCAGTGGCACAAACAGCAGCACGACGGGAACACCCCAGGTCATCCAGGTCAGAAAGCCAATTTCTTGGCCTGTGGTGGTCGCGTAGACTTCTCTGAAGACGAGATTCGGCGGTGTGCCGATCGGCGTACCAATACCGCCGATGCTGGATGCGTAGGCGATACCCAATAATAACGGCACGGCTAACCGCTTATCGGGGGCTTTTTCGAGTACAGCGAGGGCGACTGGCAGGAGCATCAGGGTGGTCGCCGTATTCGAGATCCACATTGACAGTAGGGCGGCTGCCGCCATAAAGCCAAACACCAAACGCCGACTACTGCTGCCGCCAAATAGGTTGACCATGGTGAGCGCAACGCGGCGATGCGCGCCGCTGCGTTCCATTGCGGTCGATAAAATAAAGCCGCCCATGAGCAATAAAACGAGCGGGCTGCCGTAGGCGGCGCCAACTTGTGCCGGCGTTAAAATGCTGAATGCGGGAAACAGTGCCAGCGGCAGAAGTGATGTTGCAGGAATGGGGATCGGCTCAAAGACCCACCAGAGACCCGTCCAAAGGGTGATGGCGGCAGTGATGGCGACCGCCGTGGGTTGATCTTGGGCCGTCAGTACCCAAAACAGCACCAACGCAGCGACTGGGCCTAAAGCGGTAAACAGAAATTTTGAAGGACGCATTGCGCTGCTCGAGTTTAGATTGTTTGATTATAGGGTACAGTGAGGCAGGATTCGAAGATTGAATATGATGCAAAATTCTTTTTTTTGGTATGACCTTGAGACCACTGGCACGGATCCCGTTCTGGATCGAATCGTTCAGTTTGCGGGGCAGCGGACGGATTCGGACTTGAACCCCATCGGTCCGCCGGTCAATTTCTATCTAAAACCCAGCATCGACACCCTATTTCATCCGGATGCGACCTTGATCACTGGGATTGATCCGGATCAGATTGATGTCGAGGGTTTGAGTGAATTAGAAGGGCTTCGGAAAATCCTGGATTGCTTTTTGATCCCAGGGACCTGTGTGGTCGGGTATAACAGTTTAAAATTTGATGATGAGTTTATTCGGCAATCCCTATATCGCAACTTCTTTGATCCCTATGCGCGTGAATGGCAAAACGGCAACTCACGCTGGGATTTGATCAACCTGCTTCGGATGACTTACGCGCTGCGTCCAACGGGCATGGTCTGGCCAAAACGGGACGATGGCAAACCGTCTTTTACGCTCGTTAATATGGCTGAGGCCAATGGGTTAAGTCACGAAAATGCTCATGATGCGTTGTCCGATATTGAAGCCACCATCTCTTTAGCCAAACTGGTTAAGACGGTGCAACCCAAATTATTTGATTACCACTTCCAAATGCGGAAAAAGCCGCCCGTATTGGAACTGCTCTACCCTTTGGGTAAAAACCCGATATTACTGGTTCAGCCTTTTTTCGATCCCAGTGATCGTTACCTCGCGCCGATACTACCGCTGCTTGCGCATCCGATGAATCAAAATTCGGTGGTGTGTCTGGATCTCCGTCAAGATCCAGAGCGCTATCGGTTGCTCACGGGGGATGCCTTGACTGAATTTCTTCTGCCGCCACGGGTTCCCGGCCAAAGGTCTGCGCCGTCGGTTGTACAGATGGTACAAATCAATCGATGTCCACCGATCGCACCGATCAATACGTTGCCGACGGACCTGGCGCAAGGCTTGAGCTGGTCGGTCGCGGCGCTCACCGGTTTTGTAAAGCAGATTCAAAGTAATCCCCGAATACAGGGCGCGCTCATTGAGGCATTAAGACAGCCCCCTGCGACGTCGGTAAAGGACGCAGAATTTCAACTTTACGGCGGCGGGTTTGTCTCAGATGTCGATCGGGGCCGCTTCCCGTTTGTTCATGAAACGGCGAGTAAACCTGGTCAAACCGACGTGTTCGAGGACACAAGGCTGAATGATTTGCTGTTCACGTTTAAAGCAAGACACTACCCTGACAGTTTAGATGCGGCGCAAGCTCAGCGATGGCGGGCTTTTTTGTCTACCAGGTGGGCGGGGGAAGGCCGTCTAAGCGGGCTTTACCAGCTCACCAAGACCCGACTTGCCGCCCAGCCCGAATCGCTTTTGCTGCCCAAGCTGCTGCGCCGCCTTCAGCAGCAGGCGAGCCTGATATCCCTGACGCTGGACTAAATTTCAGCGCCGATTTGGACACCGCCCGAATGGTTAAAGAACGCGGTTAAAGCCCGCAGCAGATATTCGGGATCTTTCGCGCCGGCCAATTCTCGAATTGAGTGCATGCCAAAAGTGGGTAAGCCAATATCGAGGGTTTTAACCCCGAGTTTACTGGCCGTAATGGGGCCAATGGTGCTGCCACAGCCCATGTCTGATCGGGTTACGAAAACCTGATGCGGGATGTCCTGAGCGTCGCAAAGGGCGCGAAAATAACCGTGGGTATCCGTATTGGTCGCATAGCGCTGATTGGCGTTGACCTTGATGACGGGTCCTTGGTTCAGTTGTGGGCTGTGCAGCGGATCATGTTTGTTAGAGAAGTTGGGATGCACGCCATGGGCATTATCGGTTGAAATCAACAGGGATCGAGCCAGTATCCGCGTTTTATCCTCAGAGTTTGCCGTCAAACGCGCCAGCACATCGACTAAAAATGAGCCGTCCGCGCCGGCGATCGAGCTGCTGCCGACTTCCTCGTGATCATTGAGTACAATCAGGGCATTGGATGCCAAATCGCTCTCAACTAACGCGTCTAAAGCGATGAAGCACGATAACAGGTTGTCTAAGCGGGCGCTGGCAATGAACGCTTGGTTGAGTCCAATTAATGCCGGCGGATTGACGTCGTAAAAGCACAGATCGAACGCGAGGATTGCCTCAATTTGGCTCTGAGGGAAGGTTCTCAGCACTTCGTTTTTTAACAAGGCCTCGAACGGCTCGGTCGTTTGTGAAATGATCGGCGGTAAATCTGTTTGCGCATTAATGCTGCGCTGTGTGTTGGCGTCTCGATCGAGATGAATCGCAAGGCTGGGAATCACGGCGATGGCGTGCTCAAAGTTAATCAAGCCATTTCGCAGTTGGCCATTTTGTAGCCGATAGGTCACTTTGCCAGCCAGGCTGAGGTCCCGGTCGAACCAAGGGTTCATCAGTACGCCGCCGTACACCTCGACGCCGAGCTGCTGGTAGTCTTTTTCAAGCGTAACCGGATTGGGCTTAACTTTAAGACAGGGACTGTCGGTATGGGCGCCCACCATCTTGAGCCCGGACTGATTTAACGTGTCTGGGTCCCAGTTAAACGCGATGATCGATGAATCGTTTCGCTTAACATAATAGCGGCCGGCCGGAATCGCCCAAGCGTCCGTTTCATGAAGCGCCTGGAATCCTGCTGCGTCAAGTCTTGCGGCAACCTGCTTTGTGGCGTGATACGGGGTTGGGGAAGCCTGGATAAATTTGAGTAAACGCTGGTTTAAAGAGTCAGTCATGAGCGTCGTGCAGTGTTAAGGTGCTGTCATTGTAGCAGGCTGAATTTAAGATGCTGAAGTGAATGTAGGGCGCGGATGCGACATTGAATTGTCTGTGAGCGCATAATAAAATTTCCCGGCGCCGATTTGATACCAACTTGCGGGCGCGTAACAAGTACCGAAAAGGGGGCCTGGCCCGCTAACTTTTACGGGTTTTTTAGTCTTGGAGGCCCATCATGGGATTTACGACACAACTTTTGCATTCCGATCGCCGGTATGGCGTCGAACACGGTAATCTGCTTAAGCCGATTCATCCGGGGGTGACCTACGGCTACGAAGACGCGCATGATTTGGCTAGGGTGTTTCAGGGTAAGCAAAAGGGTTATACCTATGGTCGCCAAATTAATCCGACGGTCGAGGCGCTTCAACAAAAAATCACCCAAATGGAAGACGGCCTGGCAACCGTTGCTTTTAGTACGGGCATGGCAGCGATTGGCACGACCCTGTTTGCACTCTTGCGGTCGGGGGATCATGTCATTGCTTCAAAGTACTTGTTTGGCAATACCGCCAGTTTGTTCGAATCGTTTGCAGTCCATGGCATTTCGCTTTCTTTCGTTGACGCAACGAGCGCCGAGGGCGTTGCCGCGGCGGTTCAGCCCAATACAAAACTGGTCTTTGTCGAAACCATCGCAAATCCAAGAACCCAAGTTTCGGATCTTGTGGGGATTGGCGCGGTCTGCAATGCCAACGGTTTGATTTATGTGGTTGATAACACCCTCACGACGCCTTTTCTGTTTCAGCCGAAGTCGGTCGGGGCCTGCCTGGTGATTAATTCGCTCACGAAATACATTGGCGGGCATGGCAATGCGCTCGGCGGCAGCGTGACCGAAATGGGCCGGTTCGATTGGACGACGTTTGCCAATATCCATGACGGTTACCGAGTTGGCGAGCCGTCACTGTGGGGCTTGAATCAAATTAAGAAAAAGGGGCTACGCGACTTTGGCGCGAGTCTTGCCGCGGACTCGGCCCACCGGTTGTCGACCGGCGCCGATACCCTTGCACTGCGCATGGCGCGGGCCTGCGATAATGCGGGTGTCATTGCCGAATTCTTTCAAAGCCATGAATTGATTGATCAAGTGTATTACCCAGGACTGCCGGGGCATCCTCAACATCAACGGACGCTTGACCTGTTCGGTCGGCCCGGAGCAATTTTGAGTATCGAGTTGCAGGCGCACATTGATTGTTTTAGCTTCTTGAATCAGTTGCAGACGGTGGTCAAGGCCACCCACTTGGGTGATGTGCGGACGCTGTCCATCCCAGTTGCCCATTCCATTTTTTATGAGATCGGTCCGGTTCGACGAGCAGAAATGGGCATCAAGGATAATCTGATTCGGTTTTCTGTGGGCATTGAAGACATTGATGATTTGCTTGAAGACTTTGATCAAGCGCTGTCGTTGGTGCGATAACACGGTATTAATCATTCGAGTAAAAAGGTGAAATTGTGCAGGCATTATTAGAAACCAATCTACCCCTCCCTAATAAGAGAACCGGTAAAGTTCGAGATCTTTATGATGTTACCTTGCCGAACGGCGACGCCGGCCTTTTGATCATCGCCTCGGACCGGGTCAGCGTTTTTGATGTGGTCCTCGAAAATGGCATCCCTGGCAAAGGTGCGATGCTGACTAAAATTTCAAAATTTTGGTTCGACTATTTCTCTGGACGATACCGTCACCATCTGGTCAGTACCAATATTCGGGATGTGGCTGGGTTGTCGGAACAAGACTACGAGACTTTGGACGGGCGCATCATGATCTGCCGCAAGAATCAGGTGGTGCCAGTTGAGTGTATTGTTCGGGGCTACTTAACCGGCAGTGGCTACAAAGATTATTTAAGGTCAGGCCAGGTTTGCGGCATTACCTTACCCGCAGGCATGGTCAACAGCGATCGCATCGAGTCGCCGGTGTTTACGCCGAGTACCAAGGCGGAATCGGGGCACGATGAAAACATCAGTTTTGAAGAGAGCTGCGACATTGCGGGCCAAGAACTCATGATGTCGATTCGTAACACCTCAATTGCAATCTATAACGAGGGTCGAGCCTATGCCGGTGAACGTGGCATCTTAATTGCGGACACGAAGTTTGAGTTTGGACTTGAGCCCGGTTCGAGTGATCCGGTCCTCATCGATGAGGTTTTGACGCCAGACAGTTCAAGGTTTTGGCCGGCGGATGATTGGCGTCCCGGAGAAGAGCAAAATAGTTATGACAAACAATTCGTCAGAAACTATACCGAAGGGCTCGTCGCCCAAGGGTTTTGGGATAAAGAGGCCCCGGGCCCGGCATTGCCAAACGATGTGATCGAGCAGACCCTCGAGCGCTATGATCAGGCGTATCAAAAACTACTGTCTTAATCAAAATCGCTTGTCTTAATAGCACACGCCGGTGCCGCCAATGCCGCAATAGCCATTCGGAACTTTCGCCAAGTATTGCTGGTGGTAATGTTCGGCGTAGTAAAAGTGTTCTCCGGCTGCGAGTTCCGTTGTGATCGCCGGATAGTTGGCGGCGCTGAGTTTGGCCTGAAAAGCGGTGAGGGTTTGCTGCGACTGATCAAGGTGTGCTGCGCTTTGGGTATACAGACACGAACGATACTGGGTGCCAAGATCGTTGCCTTGACGCATGCCTTGGGTTGGGTCATGGCTTTCCCAGAAAGTGGTTAGAAGGGTTTCTAAGGACAGTAAACTCGAGTCCCAAACCACTAAAACAACCTCGGTGTGGCCTGTGCCGCCCGAGCAGACCTCCTCGTAGGTTGGGTTCGGGGTTTGTCCGCCAGCGTAGCCTGCAGCCGTGGTGTAAACGCCGTCGAGTTGCCAGAATATTCGCTCAGCACCCCAAAAACACCCCATGCCTAATAAAACCTGGTCGAACCCGTCCGGGAAGGGCCCGGTTAGCGGATTGCCATTCACAAAATGATGGCTCGGCACTGGCACTGCCTGACTGCGCCCGGGTAAGGCCTCAGCTGCGCTGGGGAGTGAAATTGCTTTTGAGAATAATCCCATGGGGCGGTACTCCTGATATCATGTTTTGGCGCAAATACGTCGAGTATAAGCGGTTTCGGTTGATGTCGACAGTCTGTTGGGACGCGCTAAAGGGCCGATTTGTTGTAGACTTTAAGTCTTGAACGTGAGGCTAAGAAGAGGTCTAAACCGTGCATTCCGATTTTGATACGCTAATCAATCGCGAAGGGACTTGGAGTTCCAAGTGGGATAAATATAAGGATAAAGACGTCATTCCGATGTGGGTTGCCGATATGGATTTTGCGGCGCCGGAGGCGGTGACCCAGGCGCTGCACGCGCGCGTTACCCATCCTATATACGGTTATACCGTTGTACCTGACTCGCTGATCGAAGTAATACAGCGCCGCTTAAAAACGCATTATGGCTGGGCGGTGCGGCCAGATGATTTGGCGCTGGTGCCAGGGGTTGTCCCAGCGATCAACCAGGTGATCCGAGGCGTCGTGAGTCCAAGCGGGGCTGTGGTGACTGCTGTACCAGTCTATCAACCCTTTCTGGAGGCGCCGGGGTATATGGATCGGAAATTGTTCACGCTCGCGATGACCGAGAAGGATGGCTGGGCGTTTCCAGTTGAGGCCTTTCGAGCGCTGGCAGAAGATCGGCCTGAGATTGAATTATTGTTATTGTGTCATCCGATGAATCCAGTTGGACGGGTCCTTGAGGCCACGGTTTTAGCCAAGATTCTTGAGATTTGCTTGGCCCACAATATCGTGATTTGTTCTGATGAGATTCATTGTGATCTTTTGCTCGATGGGCGGGTTCATGCTCCTATGGCCTCTATTAGCCCGCTCGCTGCCGAGCAAACCATTACGTTGCAAGCCGCGTCGAAAACCTTCAACCTGGCGGGCCTCGGTTGCGCGCTGGTTGTTGCGCAGAATGCGGCGTTGATGGCGAAATTTAAAGCGGGCGGTGCGGGCATTATGGCGCACGTCAACACGTTGGGTTACGTCGCAACCGAAGCAGCCTGGTCCGTGTGCGATGCCTGGCACGAATCATTACTGGAATATTTAACGAGCAATCGAGATTATCTTCGGCTGCGCATTGCTGACATACCGGGGGTTAGCATTGGCGTCACCGAGGCCACCTATTTAGCTTGGCTGAATGTGACGGAGTTGGCTTTGATTGATCCGCAAGGTTTCTTTGAGTTAGCTGGGGTTGGCTTGTCCGCTGGAACGCAATTCGGTGCTGACGGCTACATGCGCTTGAATTTTGGTTGTTCACGTCGTGTCCTGGAAACAGGGTTGGATCGAATTCAGGTGGCCTGTGAAGATCGGGTGAAAGCGTTACAAAGGTAGCTCAACGATTATTTGTACCGCTGTCGGCGGCGTTGTATGGTCTTCCAGCGTCGAATGAAAACATTATAATGGGTTAAGCCTAATTAGGAGAAAGGATATGGGAGAGTTTTGCAGCGTTGTAAAAGAGGGTCGGATGACCATTGTGACAATCGAGCGACCTGATGTCATGAATGCACTGCACCCACCTGGCAATTTTGAACTTGCAGAAGCCTTTGACGAGTTTGTCGCAGACCCGGAACAATGGGTCGCGATTATTACCGGCGCGGGTGATCGGGCCTTCAGTGCGGGTAACGATTTAAAATATCAGGCCTCGGGTGGCAAAATGGGTGGGCCCCAATCTGGGTTCGCCGGCTTAACCGCACGGTTTGATAATTCGAAGCCCATCATTGCGGCCGTGAACGGGATCGCCATGGGGGGTGGATTTGAAATCGCACTGGCTTGTGATTTGATTATTGCATCGGAAAACGCGATTTTTGCGCTACCCGAGCCTCGTGTGGGTTTAGCCGCGTTAGCGGGCGGGATTCATCGGTTGCCTCGGGAAATTGGCATGAAACAGGCCATGGGCATGCTCTTGACCGGGCGCAGAGTGCCCGCGGCTGAAGGCCAGCAGCTGGGGTTTGTGAATGACGTGGTGCCAGCAGGCCAAGCATTGATTGCGGCCAAACGGTGGGCTGCGCAAATACTAGAATGCGCGCCGATCTCGGTGCGGGCAAGTAAGGAAGCGGCCATGCAAGGCATGGCTGAGGAATCGCTCGAGGCAGCGATCAAGAGTCGGTATGATCAAATTGCGGCGCTGTACGCCAGCGAGGATTTTATTGAAGGTCCTCGGGCCTTTTCAGAAAAACGCGCCCCCAATTGGAAAGGGCAATAGCAACAAGAGATGTTAATAACTATGAAAAGATGGATCCCCTTTGGTATTGGTTTATTTTTGATGACGCATGTCACGGATGCTTTCGCCAGCGCGGCAAGCAGCGGTAGTATTGGTATGGTCAATACCCCCCTAGGCATTGCGGCACTTTTGATCTTTGTTGTCGCGTATCTTGCGGTCATGGGTGAGGAGTTCATTCATCTGCGTAAATCGAAGCCGGTGATTTTGGCAGCAGGTCTGATTTGGTTAATCAATGCGATCCTTGTGAGCGGCAGCGATCCCGCCCAAAGCGAGCAGCTCGAAATAGTGCTCGAGCACAACCTTTTAGAATATGCCTCGTTAATGTTGTTTCTGCTGGTTGCTATGACCTATATCAACGCGATGACCGAGCGGAATGTGTTCGAGGCGCTCAGGGCCTGGCTGGTCAGTCGAAACTTTAGCTATCAGCAGTTGTTCTGGATCACAGGGTTCTTAGCGTTTTTCCTCTCGCCAATTGCGGATAACTTAACGACGGCCTTGTTGATGGGGGCGGTTTGCTTATCGGTTGGTGCGGGGAGTCCAAAATTTGTTGCGCTGGCCTGCGTCAATGTTGTGGTTGCCGCGAATGCTGGCGGGGCCTTTTCGCCCTTTGGTGACATTACGACCTTGATGGTATGGCAGAGTGGTAAAGCGAGCTTCTTCGAGTTTTTGGTGCTGTTCATCCCGTCTGTAGTCAACTTCCTGGTCCCGGCTGCCATTATGAGCTTTGCCGTTCCAAAAGATCTTCCCGCATCGGTTGAAGACCGGGTCGAGCTTAAACGTGGCGCCTTGATTATTTGTGGCTTGTTTCTTTGCACCATTGCAACGGCGGTCTCCTTTGAGCAGTTCCTACATTTACCCCCCTACCTCGGCATGATGACCGGACTGTCTTACCTGTTCTTCTATGGGTATTACATGAACTTAACAACCCGTACATCGAGCCAAGCGTTTGAACAGTTCAATATTTTCAATGAAGTTGCCCAGGCCGAATGGGACACCCTATTTTTCTTTTTTGGGGTTATTTTTTGTGTCGGCGGCTTAGGCTTTATCGGTTACCTTGAAATTGTCTCGAGCTACCTCTACCTGGATATGGGGCCGTCTTTTGCCAATATCACGCTAGGCCTAATTTCGGCCGTTGTTGATAACATCCCGGTTATGTTTGCAGTTTTAACCATGGACCCAGAGATGGATTTATTTCAGTGGCTACTCATTACGCTTGCCACTGGCACGGGTGGAAGTCTGCTGTCGATCGGTTCTGCGGCCGGGGTTGCCTTGATGGGTCAGGCGCGGGGCGTCTATACCTTTTTTAGCCATTTAAAGTGGATCTGGGCGATCGCGCTGGGTTACGCGGCAAGTATCTACGCCCATTTCTTGGTGAATGCCGCTTAAAGGAGCACACCAGTGAGTGAATCGTTAAAGATCGCCGTTGTGACGGTGTCAGATACCCGGACTGAAAAAGATGACACGTCCGGTGATTATCTTGCCGGCGCTTTGGTTGGCAATGGCCATCAATTGGTTGATCGCGCCATTGTGATTGATGATTGTTATTTGCTGCGCGCAACAGTTTCTAATCATATCGCGAACCCAATGGTCCAGGTTGTTCTCATGACTGGCGGCACCGGTTTTACAGGTCGCGATTCCACGCCTGAAGCGATTGGTCCCTTGCTCGATACGCGCATCGATGGCTTTGGCGAACTGTTTCGCCAGCTGTCGTTTACCGAGATTGGTTCTTCAACCGTGCAGTCTCGCGCTTTGGGTGGCCTTGCCAATAACACCTTGATCTTTTGCGTGCCGGGCTCAACCGGCGCGTGTAAAACCGCTTGGCAGGGGATACTGGCATCCCAATTAGATAGCAGTCATCGGCCGTGTAATTTTGCAGAGTTGATCCTGAGAGGACATCACTGATACAGAGGCAAGTTGGCATGACGTTAATGTCGGTAGAAGACGCGCGCCAGGTTTTGTTGTCGCGCGCGATGGCGGTTGCAGATCGGGAAACCGTTACGCTCGATCGAGCGCTGGGTCGAACCTTGGGGAGTGATATTGTTGCGAGGCGGGCTGTGCCGCCAGCGGATAATAGCGCCATGGATGGTTTCGCTGTTCGGGCGATCGATGTCGTTCTCGGTCAGCCTTTGCCAATCAGCCAAACCATTACGGCAGGGGCCCCCGGCCAAGCGCTCAGCCCGGGCGATGCGGCCAGAATCTTTACCGGTGGTGAAATGCCGCCTGGCGCAGACGCGGTACTCATCCAAGAAGATGCTGAATTTGATGCGGCAAGCCTTTTGCCAAAGGCAATCGTTCGCTCTGGCGAAAACGTTCGCCCAAAGGGGCAAGATATCCGCGAAGGCGCTCTGGTGATTGCCTGTGGTCAGCGGCTGAAACCAGCGGATTTAAGCCTTTTGGCCAGTATCGGCCATGCTGAAGTCGTGGTGTATCGACAGCTGACGGTTGCGATTCTGTCAACCGGTGATGAGCTGGTCCAGCCGCCGAAGGCGCTTGAGGCAGGTCAGATTTATAATTCCAATCGCTACGCGCTAACCGCGCTGTTGACCCAAATGGGGATCGCGGTTGTGGATATTGGGATCGTTCCGGATCGGTTGGATGCCACGATGTCGGCCCTTGTAAGCGCCGCTCAGCAAGCAGATGTCATTATCTGTTCGGGCGGCGTCTCGGTCGGTGATCGGGACTTTGTTAAAGACGCGGTAACCCAATTGGGCGCGTTAGAGGTTTGGAAGTTGGCCATCAAACCCGGTAAACCCATGGCCTTTGGCCATGTCTACAACAAGCCGTTTTTTGGGTTGCCGGGCAACCCCGTTTCGACCTTTGTCACCTTTGAAGTGCTCGCCCGACCTTACCTTGCGCGTCTGCAAGGGCAACTCGTCACAGAACCGGTCACCTGGCCGGGCCAAGCAGCTTTTGAATTCAAGGCAGGTGCGCGGCAGGAGTACCTTCGGGTTCGCGCGGTGCCGAGTGGGCAATCGGTTCAGTTGATGGCGTTTAAAGAGCAGGGCTCTGGGGTCATGTCCAGCCTCGCCTGGGCGAATGCCTTGGCGGTCGTTGCACCAAACCAAACGATTAAGGTGGGCGATGCTTTGCCTTACCTGTTGATGAACGGGTCATAAAAGGGAGCGGCGTCATGGGATTATTAATGATCAGTATTGTGTTTGGCGGCCTGTTGGGTTGTTTGATCTGGTTGGGGATTGGTGATCGGCTGCCAGTTCAAAAGCCGCAAAAGTGGTCCATGGCGACGAATATACTGATCTACGCGGCGTCATCGATGTTCGTAATCTACATTGTCATCTTCTTTTGGGCTTGATGATATGAAACTGTCGGTTGATCTTAATGTTGTTAAAGGCTTTATGGATCCCGAGGAGGGCCTTGCCCTGTATGAGTCGGCGCGCTCGGTCGCCGCGATTGGGCCTTGCCTTGAGATTGGTAGTTATTGTGGTAAATCGACCCTTTATCTGGGCGCGGCCTGTCAGGAAACCCAAAATAGTTTATATGCCATTGATCACCATCGTGGCTCAGAAGAACACCAAGTGGGTGAGGCCTATCACGACGCGGAACTCTATGACTCGGAAACCGGGTTGTTTGATTCCTTTACCGTGTTTCGCTCGAATATAAAGGCCGCTCAGTTGGAGGATACGGTGATCCCCATTGTCGCGGCATCACAAGTCGCGGGTCGGCATTGGCAGACCCCATTGGGGCTGGTGTTTATCGATGGCGGTCACAGTAGTCAGGCCGCCACGATCGATTACGAGGTTTGGTCGCCTTGGGTTGCGCCGGGTGGTCTTTTATTGATCCATGATATTTTCCCAGATCCCAAAGATGGCGGCAGGCCACCGTTTGAAATCTATCAAGCGGCCTTGGCGTCTGGGGGGTTCGAGTTGCTGAGAATGGTGAAAACTCTGGGGATTCTGAGACGCCGGACGAATCCCTAGTGGCGAAAGGCTCTGCCACAGGGCAGCCTACGGCGTATCGATTACCCCCTGTGGGTATTTTAAAAGGGGATTAGGAGCCGCAAGCCCGCATCACGACGACGGTCATTCCGCACTCTGGGGCGGCCTTTATCGAGGAACAAGCCCGCGCTCTTCGAGTCGTGACGGGTTGCTGAGGCCCCTCGTCGGTCTTAGAAAATAACCTGGCCCTAAGGCTTTGGAGGGCGCTTGGTCTTTGACGCATTAGCGAGGAGGGTTACGCCGTTTGGTCGCTGCATCCATCCGTCGTTCACGGGATGGGGCTGGCCACCGTTTTAAAGGCGCGTTGTTGGTAAAAACAACCGGTGCCCGGGGGTTCGTTTTGATAAAACGTCCGCTGCAAGCAAAACCGCGCCCGCTGTCCAAGTCGTTCGCTCTTCGGGCCAAATGGCTTGGTCTGGGAATACATAACCGGTCCAATACGCGCCGTCTTCATCTCGGAACTGATGAATCCAGCTGAACACCGTGTTCGCGCGTACCGTATCGCCTGCAGCGGCAAGTGCCATAACAAGTTCGCAGGTCTCAGCAACCGTGACCCAAGGCTGGTCATTGACACACCGACAACCTAATTGGTCGACGACAAATTCGTCCCAGCGCTGATCAATATGCGCGAGCGCCGCTGATCCGGTCAGAACGCCGGTCAGAACCGGGTAAAACCAATCCATGGAATACCGCGCTTTACTGTCCCAGGTTCGGTCAAACGCATCAGGATGATCTGTGAGCGCGGTTTTTAGTTTCTGTTGCACTTGTTTGAGCGTGGCATTCGGTTCTTTGAGGGCATCGGCAATCGCAATGGCGCAGCCAAGGCTATGAAAGATGGAACTACAGCCAGTGACGAGCGCATCTTTTTGAACGCCGGTTTCTGAATCCAGGGCCCAGTAGATCTCGCCAAACGCACCTTGCAGGCTCATGACCAATTGCATTGCCCGGGAAACCATCGGCCAGTAAGTCGCGAGAACGGTTTTGTCATCCGTAATCAGATAGAGGTGCCAGATGCCGGTTGCAATGTAGGCGACAAAATTTGACTCCATTCGACTGATGTCTTTTGGTTTGCCGTGTTCATAACTGACGAACCAACCGCCATTGGCCAACTGTTGGTCGGCCAGGAAGTCATAGGCTTTTTTTGCGGCATCAATATGGCCGCAACTTGCCAAGCCCATTGCCGCCTCGATGTGATCCCAAGGGTCTGCGCTGCCATCAAAAAACCAGGCAATGCAGCCATCGGAACTCTGGACTGATGCAATATAAGATGCGGTTTGACTGAGCATCACGGCTGATAATGGGCCCTTTATTAAAGACGCTTGGTTCATTCCGAAATCTCTGGATTAGGATAATCTGATTCTGTGGCAACGTAGTACATCACAATCGATTTCCCCAGGATTGGGTTTAAAAGCCGCTCAAGAGTGCGGGAGATCCAGGGTTTTTTCATAAGATCCCAAACTAAGAAGCGATGGTACGTTGTGACGAGGGGGTGTTGCGGATCCGTTCGCCACAGCAGGCACTTAAGCCACCAGTAAGGGACATGTAAGGCGTGGGCTTTGTGGGATCGATAGCGCTTGAAGCCCAATTGCTCGATGTCTCGATGCAGTGTTCTTGCTGAAAAGATTCTGATGTGACCGCCTTCCATCGCGTGGTAGGCGTCGCTCAGCTTCCAACAAACCCACTCTGGCAATGCGGCAGGTACGCTGACCGCAAAAACGCCACCCGGACGAATCACTCGTTTTATTTCTCGCAAGAATGCTTGATAGTCATGAATATGCTCGAGCACTTCAGAGCAAACGACTTTATTAAATTGTTGATCTTGGAACGGCAGTTGATTGCCAGAGCCTTGCGTGAAGCAAACTCTGGGTGATTGCTCACAGCTCAAGTCTTGGAAGTCGGACAGTCTTTCGGTCGCGGTTTTTAAGTCTGCGTGAGATAAATCGAGACCAATGGCGGTGATCTTCTGACTGAGACCGAAGGAGATGGTGTGGCGGCCCTCACCACTGCCTAAGTCCAGTAACAGGTCCTCTGGCTTTAGATCGAGTAGGGTTGCGTTGATGGTTTCAAGTGACATGGGACGATCCGTCGACGGTTTGATACAGGGTTAAAAATTCTGCGGCGGCCCGGGACCATTGAAACTGCTGCTCAATGCGCTGGCGACCGATGCTTGCGAGCCGTTCAAGCTCGTCCGGGCGATTTAGAAGATCAAGGATTGCGCTGGCAAGACCCTGACTGTCCTTAGGTTCAACTAAAACGCCGCAGTTGCCCACAACCTCGGGCAGGGCGCCACCCCGAGTTGAAATAACCGGTACGCCGCAAGCCATGGCCTCGCCAGCAGGGAAACCAAATCCTTCGTAAACCGATGGAATGATGGCGATGGTGGCGCGAGCGTAAAGGTCCACCATTTCTTGATCCGAGATGTCGACATGGAATTCGATCCGGTCTCTCAGGTTCAGCGCGTCAATGAGCGCCTCGGTCTCGCCGCCAGGTTTCAATTTTCCGAGTAGGCAGAGCGTGATGTCGGGGACAACCTTCGCCACTTCGGCGAGCGCTTTGAGTAGGTACTGCACGCCTTTGAGTGGGGCATCGGCACTGGCAGTTGTCATCAGTCGGTGCGACGCCCGGGTGATCTCTGGCATGGGTTTAAACCGGTTGAGATCAATGCCGTTGTGCACAACCTGAATGCGCTGGGCATCCACACCGAAAGCCGATGCAATGTCCCGCCGAGCGGCTTCCGACACGGTGACGAGGTGGTGGAGTTGGCGAATTACTTTGGTTTGCATCGTTAAGAAAGAATGCCAGCGTTTGATCAGCAATCGCATGCCCCAATCGGTGGTGTCGGCCAGGGCAATCTCTAAATCTCGGGTGATCGGGTGATGCACCGTGGTAATCACCGGGTAGCCCTTTTCTTGGAGTGCTAAGACGCCGTAACACAAGCTTTGATTGTCGTGGATGATGTCATACTGAGGCTGATGTTGATTGAAATAGCGAACCAGCCGCCTGCCGAAGGTATAAGGTTCTGGGAAGCCCCCGAAGACGGTATCAACATATTCGATCAAGTCGGTCAGCGATACCAGGTACCGCCACTTAAAAGCACGGATATGATCTGGGCTAGCATAGAGATCAAGGCTTGGGAGTTTAATCAGTTTGATTCTAGGGTCCAGTTCAGGGTAGGGCGGACCCGAAATAACCTCGACGGTATGACCGGCCTCCGTGAGCGCGAGACCCAAGTGACGAATATAGATCCCTTGACCACCGCTGTAAGGGTTGCTGCGATAACCCAGCAGACAAATTTTCATGTTTCGCGCGATCCCGCTTGGACGTCGTGAGGGCCGTCATCTCGGCCTGTCCTAGGCGATTGGATGCTATAACGGTTCACACGTTGTTAAGAATTAGCGCGCAATAGTATAAATTCCGAGCCTGAAATGCGACTAGCAGCTTGGCTGCGAGCGCCTTATTTTAGAAATTTGCTTAGGTGTTTGAAAAATTTTCTTGTTCTAGTAGTATTACCATGAATTTTCATCATATGGATCGAATGCTAGAGCTTAGACATTTAAAGACGCTGATGGCGCTTAGGGAGACCGGCAGTTTGGTTGAGGCTGCTGAGGTCCTGCATTTGACTCAGTCCGCCCTCTCGCACCAAATCAAAGATCTTGAAGATCGTTTGCAGTGCACGCTTTTCATTCGCAAGACCAAGCCGCCACGATTCACCAGTGCGGGTCGCCGCTTGCTGGCGCTCGCAGATCTTGTTGCGCCCGAATTTAAAGCAGCTGAGCGAGATATCGCAAGGCTCACGCTGGGCGAGACCGGTCGGCTGCATATCTGTATTGAGTGTCACTCTTGTTTTCAATGGCTGGTGCCCTGTATCGAAGCCTACCGTTTGAATTGGCCTGAGGTGGAGCTTGATTTGATTGGCGGCTTTAGTTTTACGCCGTTGCCTGCGCTCGCGCGGGGGGACCTTGATTTGGTGATTACCTCAGACCCGATCGATCTGCCCGATATCCATTACGAACCCTTGTTCGAATACGAAGCTATGCTGGCGGTGTCGAATCGCCATCCCTTGAGTGAGAAGGCCTTTATCGATCCCCAGGATTTGGCGGACCAAACCTTGATCACCTACCCGGTGGATCGAGACCGATTGGATGTCTTTACCGGGTTTCTGGATCCTGCTGGTGTCGATCCAACTGAGGTTCGCAATGCCGAACTGACGCCGATGATGGTTCAATTGGTGGCAAGCGGGCGTGGGGTGGCTTGCCTGCCAAATTGGGCGCTGACGGAGTATTTGGCAAACGAGTTACTGACCGCGAAACGGCTCTCCCAAAATGGTCTTTGGGGACGGCTTTACGCCGCGGTGCGCCGCGAGCAACTCGAGGATCCCTTTATGCAAGAGTTTCTGAGCACGGCCATAACAACCTGCTTTCGTCACCTCTCTGGCATTAAAAGAATCGAAGGGGCCTAAGGTTACGCTTTGATTGCCCAATCAAGCGGGCGGATATCTCGGATGGTTTTACGGATTGTTCAAAAAAATCGAGCTGGGTCATTTTGGGTTGATCTCGGCGGCACGTTGGGTCAAAACACCGTTTATGGGGGTCATAAAACATTGGTTTAAGTCTTAAGATCTCAAGTACAGGCTGTTTGGACATCAGGCGGGTGGTCGATAAATGCGAGCAGACCTTGACGGGTCGGGATTAACGGGCACGCCGTGATAGGAGGGCTTTGATAACAAAGCATAAAAAAGCCCCAAAATGCCGAGGCACTTTGGGGCTCTGTCTTAACGTTTGGGAGCGGGCTCCGAGTTAATTTAACTCGGAGGCGCCCCTCATAGACTGACTATTGATGGGATCACCTCCTTTGCGGTTAGGGGATTAAAAGGCGCGCTGGAGGTTCCCCCTAGTTAGAACGTCTGCGCATCAAAGTTCGAGTAAAAATTTAATTGCAATCTCGAGCGGAGTCAAAGGTTTTTGTGTTTTTCGGCGTTACGGCACAAGGCAGTGCGCGGTCCAAGTGTTTTCAGATCGCTCGAACAGGGTTCTTGAGTGGGGTAAATCGTTCTGGGAAAGGTCCAATCGCTCGATTTGATCAAGCTGAACAGATAATCCGATGGCGGCACTGCTGGCTTCAAGACTAGGCGGGTCTAGGCTCTGAGACAGGGACTGAAACTGCTCGAGTAGTGCGGCTCGGGACGCCACACGGCTACTTTGCTGAGCAACTCGGTCGTAGAAATAATCCAGAATTTTGGCCCGCATCGGGCGCTTATGCCAATTGGCTTTAATCGTTTGGTTGGCCAAGGCTTCGGCGCGCCCAGTCAATCGGTACTGGATTTGAAGACTCGGATACCAAAGCACCGCCTGGCAGCGCGGTTGCTTTAACAGCTGTTGCCACTTCGGGCTACTTGCATTGATGAATAACGTGAGGGCTGTCTCGGAAATATCACGCAGCACCAGCGTGCGAACCTGGGGCAACCCGGTTTCATCCACCGTCGCAAAAAAACAGACGTTGGCATTTGGATCCTGCTGCGCATTTGCGGCGGTATGGTCGGCTTGAAGTTGCTCGATAATGGCGCTCACGCCCCGAGCCCCAAGTCAAAGTCGCCGGCGGCAATTTCCGTTTGGCTCATCGTTAACGTTAATCGAACCCATTGGTCCGTGCGCTCAAAGGTGCCACTGATTTGCTCGTGCCATTCGTAGTCAGTTTGAACGACGCTGTCTAGTTTGAGGTGGGTCAAACTTTGGCCCTGATCTCGAACCAGGCCATTGACCCTGAGCTGGGCATGGCCATCGGTTTGATAGACTAGGGCCAGTTTTGCGCCGCGATACTCACTGTGCAGGATTGCTGGGGCCACGCGCTTTTCTCCAGTGAATTGCCATTTGTCTTGGTGATTGCGCCGCACAAATCCGTTATCATGCGCGCCAAGTGCATGAATATACAGGGTGAGCAGGATGAGTCAAATTGGGCAGGCGAAAGCAAGTGCTTCTGAAATCTTAGCCGGTTTGCGGAAGTTAGGACCCAATCGAGTGGTTGCTTTGTCAACCCACAAAAGCAAAGAGCTGTTGGCTGAGCTCGAGGCGAAAGCCGAGGCGCTGGTCGAACAATTGGCCTCCGAGGGCTAACCCAGACGTTAAGAACGCTCAAACGAGTGATCCGACTGCCGCCGATAAATCTTGATTCACAATTGATCGGAATTTTAAAACCGAAAGGAACTCAGTCGTCATGGAATGCAAACGCGTGTCCGGAGCCCTGGGTGGGCTGATTACGGGGGTCGATCTTACTGCGCCATTAACCGCCGCGGTTCTTAAGGATCTAAAACAAGCCCTTTTAGATCACCAAGTCTTGTTCTTCAGAAACCAAGCGTTGTCACCTGAGCATCATATGGCGCTGGCCACTGCCTTTGGCGAGCCACAGTACCATGAGGCCTATCCGCACGCAGCTGGGTTTCCCGCGATCACCATTCTTGAGAACGATCGCGACCATCCATCGAAAATCGAGGTATGGCATACCGACATGACTTTCCGAGCATGTCCGCCCCTGGGTTCGATTCTTCATGGCCAGGCGATTCCCGAACGCGGCGGCGACACCTTATTCGCGAGTCTGTCCGCGGCCTATGACAGCCTTTCAGACATCATGAAAGACATCGTCGAGGATTTGGTTGCCGTTCATGATTTTAGGTTTGGGTTCAAAGAGTCGTTGGCCGAGCCTGGCGGAGGGGATCGGTTGGCACGAATGGTGATTGATAATCCGCCGGTTGAGCATCCGGTGGTGGTGACGCATCCTGAAAGTGGGGTTCGTGGTTTGTATGTCAACCCCCTCTTTACGGCTCGAATTAAGGGCCTGCATCAAAAGGAAAGTGACGCGTTGCTGAACTTTCTCTTTGCGCACATGATTTTGCCGGAGCATACCTGCCGCTTTACTTGGGAAAAAGACTCGATTGCCTTCTGGGATAATCGAATCACCCAGCACAAACCTGTCAATGACTATTGGCCACAGCACCGAAAGATGCAGCGAATTACGGTGGATCAGGGCCTTCGGCCTAGCCAGCGGTAAGCGATAAAATGGTCTCAATCACCGGCAGCGGCTGATCAATCAACAGATGATGGCCGGCGTCGTCAATGAATTTGATCTGCTGGCTTGCTAAGCGCTTTGTCGCGGTCGATAAGTTTTTCTCACCTAACGGCGTCGCTGGATCAAAAAAAACACTGTTGCGACCAATCACTAAGCTCGTTTTGTTTTGAATGGCCGCCATCATCTCAGACCCGGCGGGTAAGTCTGGCATCGGCGCCATCTTTTCAAAGACCGCTCGATCAAATTTAAATTCAAAGCCCTGTTCGGATTCACGAAAAGAATGGTGCGCAAGGTGCGCCAGAATGTGTGGGTGGGTCAAAGGTTGTCGGGGCCGGAGGCGAAATCGTTTCATGGCGGCGAGTCTCGTTGCATAAACACGCGGCGATCGGATCGCCCTGTTCGGTTTTGTTGAAACGGCCTCGGCAGCGCCGGTCATCGGCGGGCTTGGCGGTTTTATGGTCGGGATCACCGAGTCCATCAAGATCAACTGTCGCGCCCAATTGGGGTTTAGGAAGCAGCCGATTCGGGCGAGGGTGCCACCAAAACTGTGGGCAATAATCACCGGCGACTGATAGCAAGCGTCAGCGGTGACCGCCATCATTTCCTCTAAAAATAGACGGGATGAGTAAACGGCTCTGTGCTGGCTGTCGCCAGCGCCGGATAGATCAATCGCCGAGACATCAAAAGATTGATTCAAGGCGGGGGCGATATGGTCCCACCAACGGGCATGTGCGGCATGGCCGTGCACGAGTAATATTCCAGGCGCATTGGGCTTTGGCCAGCGCCGATAATGGATTTGAGCCCCTTTAACCTGGACGGTTGAGGATTGGGCTTGATGGCTAAGGGCGTGTTGAAATTGTTCGGGTGTCATAGATGGCAGCTTCAGCGCGTTGCGTTAGTATAGAGCAATAAAGTGGGTAAAAAGGGGCGCTGCTATTAAGAATCCGTGGACCAATCAAACTGCGATCATTGCGATTGTTATGGCGTTTCTGGTTGGCATTGTCGGTGCCTTGAGTCTTCGTTCGACTGAGAAGGTTCAGCGCGACGGCGTCATAAGCGCTGCGCCGCAGATCAAGTGGCGAACGCCCGTGGCTTTTGGCACGCATTTGCCGGCACTGGGAGACAATATCGTCTATGTCTCAGAGCAACTGAAGCGGGCCTCAGGTGGGCGCGTGCTGCTTGATGTCTATGAGCCGGGGATGTTGGTTCCGGCCTTTAGCATCACCGAGAGCGTCAAGGCAGGGAAGCTGGAGGCAGGGTATACCTGGCTTGGTTACGATCAGGGCAGAATTCCGGCCACCCCGCTCATTTCTGCCGTCCCGTTCGGGCTCGAGCCCTGGGAATATACCGCTTGGTATTATGAGGCAGGGGGTAAAGCGTTAGCCGAAGCCCTCTATGCGCCCCATAATATCCATCCCATTCTTTGCGGCATCATTGGCCCGGAAACCGCAGGGTGGTTTCGGTTTCCCATCACGGACCTCGCCCAATTTGAGGGTCTGAAAATTCGATTTGCCGGACTGGGGGGGCGGGTCCTCCAAGCTTTGGGTGCATCGGTTACTCTAATCCCGGGTGGGGAAATCTATCAAGCGCTTGAAAAAGGCGCGATCGATGCGACGGAGTATTCGCTGCCAGTAGTGGATGCGATGCTCGGCTTTGATCAAGTTGCGAAGTTCAATTATTTCCCGGGCTGGCATCAAACGTTTACGGCGGCTCATCTGGTTGTTAATCAAACGCGGTGGGACGCGCTCAGTATGGGGGATCAGAGTCTCATTGAGATGGCCTGCACGGCCGGTGTAATTCGAAACTTGGCAAAGGGCGAGGCCCTGCAGGGCGCTGTGATCGAAGGGTTCAAAGAAAAAGGTGTGACGCCCATTAAGTTTGATCGCACGGTTTTGAAGTCACTCCAAGCCGTCACAGAATCGGTGCTCCAGGCCGAAGCAGAAAAAGACCCGCATTTCGCTGAGATTTTAGCGTCTCAAAGAAAATTTATGCGCAGCTATAAGAAATGGAAAGCCTTGGCTTATCTGCCTCGAGATTTTGATGAGGTGACCGAAGAATGACCGATCAACGTTTGCCAGAGACGTGGTTGTCCCAAACCATTGATGGCATGGTCCTCAAACTTGGCGCTGCCCTAGGGCTGATTTGGTTAGCGCTGATTGGCGTGATTGTCGGGAACGTTATTTCTCGCTATCTCTTCTCTGAAGGCTTTATCGAGCTAGAAGAATTGCAATGGCACCTGTACGCCACGGGCTTTCTTTTGGGCTTATCGTACGCCTTGGTGCAGGATGCCCATGTTCGGGTGGACGTCTTTCGGTCAAGGTGGTCAGATCAGACGAAGGCTTGGGTTGAAGGTTACGGGCTACTACTGTTTCTGCTGCCATTCGTGATTTTAGTGCTCATCGCGGCAGGACCGTTTGTGCTGTATGCCTACCAAACCGCTGAAGTCTCGCAAGCGCCGGGCGGACTACCCTGGCGGTGGGTGATTAAAGCCATGCTGCCAATCGGTTTTGCCTTGTTGTTGTTGGCAACCCTTGGGCGGCTCTCTCGAGTGTTGTGTCTGTTGTTCGGCTGGCCTAAACCAGGGGACGCCCGATGACTGATGGCGATTGGCTCAGTCTTTGGATGTTTGTCAGTTTTATTCTGTTAATTTTTTCAGGCTTTCCCGTGGCGTGGGTGCTGGGCGGCCTTGCCGTTATGTTTACTGCCCTCGGCATTATCGCCGGCGTTGATTTTGGTTGGGATATCGCAATCAGCTGGGATTACTCAGGGCTTGTGGTTGATCGCATTTGGGATGTGATGAACAACTGGGTTCTGGTGGCGTTGCCCATGTTCATTTTTATGGGGGTGATGCTTGAAAAATCCGGATTGGCAGAGCGATTGTTAAAAAACCTCTCGCTGTTATTGAACGCTGTGCCAGGGGGAATGGCGCTGTCAGTCGTGGGTATTGGGGTTTTGTTGTCGGCGTCGACCGGCATTATTGGCGCCTCAGTGGTGCTGCTGGGCCTGCTCGCCATGCCGCCGATGCTGGCTCGGGGTTATCAGCCTGAATTGGCCGCGGGAACCATTGCGGCGGTGGGCTCGTTAGGCATTTTAGTGCCCCCGTCGATCATGCTGGTCATGATGGCCGATCGGCTGGCTTTGCCTGTTGGGCCGTTGTTTTTGGGCGCGCTCATACCGGGCTTGTTGTTGGCGGCCTTGTATGCCGTCTATATCGTTATTTTCGCGCTGTTAAAACCCCGGCTGGCGCCGAGGATCAAGGATGCCCCGCCCTTAACCTTGGGATTGTTAATGGCCGTTGTTCAAGCCATGTTGCCGCCTCTGATGCTCATTTTTGCGGTTTTAGGGTCAATCTTTACAGGGATCGCGACGCCAACCGAAGCGGCGGGTGTGGGGGCTGCTGGGGCTTTAGCATTAACGGCTTGGTATGCCAATTTAACCCCCCAGGTCTTGAAGGCGGCTTGTCTTGAAACAACCAAAACAACCAGTTACATCTTCGCAATATTTTTGGGGGCCACGGCTTTTTCATTGGTGCTGCGGGGGCTTGGTGGTGACCATTTGATTGAAAAAGGACTCTTGGGTTTACCCTTTGGTCCTGACGGGATATTGATCACCATCTTGCTGGTGGTTTTTTTACTAGGGTTTGTCCTTGATTGGATTGAGATTACGTTGATTGTGCTGCCGCTTGTCGCGCCGGTGGTCATAGGGCTCGGGTTTGATTTAATTTGGTTTACCGTGCTGTTTGCGGTTTGCTTGCAAACGGCTTTCCTGACGCCACCCGTTGGTTTCGCGATATTCTATCTGAAAGGGGTGGTGCCAGATGCGGTGACGGTACCGGTCATCTATCGAGGGGTGGTCCCGTTTATCGCGCTACAGCTCCTCGGGTTGGTCCTTATTTATTGTTTTTCAGATTTGGTGCTGTACCTACCCAGTCGCTTGCAATAGGTCTCTGTTGTCCCGGGGTTTGCGCAAGTTACAGTGGGGATTGGTTGAGAATTGCATTGACGCTTGCCTTAGAACCCCGGTCGTTTGATGCGATGAATCTGACCTGAGCGTGATGATGCTTTAGCGCCACTTGGCGCAAGAGATGGCCTTTGCCCAGTTGATACCAAGTCCTCGCCCCAATTAAGGGCAACTGCCCCAGCTTCGTGCAGGAACTTTGCCCCAACCCCTGCTGCCAAGACGCACATCCTTTACCTCGCCTCATAAATCGTGGGTTCATTGCCATTTCTTCCTGCCTTGTGATCTTGGCACCATCTTTGCTTTTACCAAAGCAGGACAAAACCAGTCCAGGGAATGAGTTGCCCCAGCTTTGTTGAGTTGGGCCAGCCCATATTCAGGAGCGACAAGCGTCACGACGTTATCCGAGGAGAAAAATTGTGGAAGAGTCAGTAATACAACTTAGTTATTCGGTAGATACGCTCTACTTTTTAGTGATGGGTGCATTGGTCATGTTTATGGCGCCAGGATTCGCCATGCTCGAAGCCGGAATGGTTCGAGCTAAGAATACCAGCGAAATTTTGACCAAGAATGTGGCGCTGTTTGCGATCGCATCTTTAATGTACCTAATTGTGGGTTACAGCATTATGTACAGCGATGGGTCCGGATGGATCCCTGGGATTGGGACGTATCTTGGTGGCGGTGATAACTCGGTGAGCGATGTCTTGGCCTCCGAAGGCGATATTTATTACTCCGGTGCGTCAGACTTCTTTTTCCAGGTGGTGTTCGTGGCGACCGCCATGTCGATCATCTCCGGCGCTGTGGCCGAGCGGATGAAATTATTCGCCTTCCTCTTCTTTGCGGTTGTGATGACGGGATTTATCTATCCT
>Ga0209711_10000001_pt1 | contig 189306 bp, 151 predicted proteins | sample ArcticOcean_MG_C_7_FD_187441 | JGI IMG/M metagenome (GOLD analysis project Ga0209711, IMG submission 187441) | Marine microbial communities from western Arctic Ocean - ArcticOcean_MG_CB11_88 (SPAdes) (version 2) | ecosystem: Environmental > Aquatic > Marine > Oceanic | place: Arctic Ocean... | reverse complement strand
GACTACACACCAGCTATTGAAGCTTACGTTGAGAGGAAATTAGCCAAGTGGGATAGCCCCGAGCAGATTGTGGGAAAGGCTTATGAACTCGGTATAGATTGTGTAAGTATCGAGACAATTTACCTGTTGGATTCAATAAATAAACGCAACTTTTGCTGGGACATAAGCAAGGAGCGCGGTTTCAAAAGAGAAAGGGTTCGATTAAAAACCGATTAAACCCAGGGAGGCGGCTTTGTCTTTCCCTGGGCTGATATCAAATTCTCCTTCAGAGAATAGAGCGATGATATGCATGCACCCAATAATCCACAAAAAAAATCCTAGCAACAGGTCGTTGCTAGGATTTTTCGATGATTAGTTTTCTATCGCTAAACCACATCCGCACATCGCTGGCAGAGACCGTTATCTAACAACGGCTCATAACGGCGGCAACGTGGACACATGCAGTGCTCGGTGGCTTTAGCGGTCGCACTTAGCTCTGCTCCTTCTACTAGCTTAATATCTGCTAGGATGAAGAACTCAGTGGTAAACTCCCTGTTAGACAGCTCAGCTGAACAGCCGTGATCTGCTGGGACCGTTAGAGTCACAGCGGCTTCGTTATTTTTGTTGAATGCCTTTGCCTTTACCTGCTCTTCGATCGCTGTCTGGATGACTCCACGAATCTCTAACAGCTGCGACATTTTCTCCGATACCTCGCCCGGTTTCCACTCGTCTAATGCGACAGGAAAATCTTGCTCATGCACAGAGTCTGTAAACCCAGCATGTCCCCATGCCTCATCGGCAGTGTATGCGAGAACAGGTGCTAGTAGCTTAGTCAGTGATGTGAATACATCATACATGACCGTCTGAGTTGATTGCCTTCTTAGGCTATCGGTTCCATCACAGTACATTCTGTCCTTGGTCACATCCACGTAGATCGCAGAGAGATCAGCAGCACAGAACTGGTTGACTTGGTTGAACACTTTTCTGAACTCGAAGTTCTCATAACCGCTACGGCATTCGTTGATCACGTTGTGCAATCTCTCTAGCACCCATTGGTCTAATAAGGGCATGTCCGCCTTTGCCACACGATCCTTCGCAGAGTCAAAGCCATCCATATTTCCGAGCAGGATACGCAGCGTATTTCTGAGTCTGCGGTAAGGGTCAGCTATTTGCTTGAATAAATCTTCGCCGAAAGGAACCTCGGTCTGCCAGTCCACACTGGATACCCAGAGACGCACGATGTCTGCACCATAGCTGTTATAGAAATGGGATGCCACGGTAGGCTTCACCTTTTTCTTCTTGTCGTCCTTCGCTTTATCTTGATCTGACTTAGAAATTTTTGAACCATCCTGATTCACCACGAAACCGTGCGTCATCACAGACTTATAGGGAGCCGCATCACGGATTCCTACTGAAAGCATGAGTGATGACTGGAACCATCCACGGTGCTGATCCGTAGCCTCAAGATAGAGATCCGCTGGGCCATTTAGCTCTGGGCGACGCTCCACCACTGCCTTGTGCGAGGACCCACTATCGATCCACACGTCAAGCGTGTCGCGGCATTTGGTATAGCCTTTCGGTAAATCTAGTCTCGCGGCGAGTTCTTCATCATTCAGCTCGAACCAGATGTTAGAGCCTTCTGCCTCGATCAGATCTGCGATCTTCCCAGCAAGCTCCGAACAGATGACAGCCTTCCCTTGTTCATCGAAAAACACCGGCACGGGAACTCCCCACGTCCGCTGACGGGATACGCACCAGTCTGGTCGCGCTTCCACGGTTCCGTAGATGCGGTTTCTACCCCACTTCGGCAGCCAGTTGACCTTATCGATCTCTTCGAGCGCCTTCTCACGAAGACCATCGAGCGAGATGAAAAATTGTTCTACCGCACGAAAAATGATCGGCGTCTTCGATCTCCAGCAGTGCGGATAGCTATGATGATAATTCTCTTTTCCTAACAGATAACCTTTCGGTGCGAGGATCTTGAGAACTCCGATGTTCGCCTCATTTTTCTCCATCACGTGCAGACCTACTAGCTCTGGCACGCCGACTTCCTCAGTAAAAAAGCCACGATCGTCCACTGGTGAAAGCACACCGAGTCCGTTTTGCTGGCCAGCAGAGTAATCATCCGCACCATGCCCCGGAGCAATATGCACCGCGCCAGTTCCGGCCTCTGTTGTCACGAAATTCGCGTGAATAAGCTTCGACTTCTTATCGAGGAATGGATGCTGTGCATCCATGCCTTCAAAGACTTGGCCTTTCACTTCTTTATAAGTTTCCAGCAGCTCAAAACCTGCTTTCTCCTTCACATTATTAAGCAGCTCTTTGGCTACCACGAGGTTCTTGGTGATGACTTCACCATCGTGAGCCGTCTTTTCAAACTTACCTACCACGTAGTCAAACTGCGGATGCAATGCAATCCCGAGGTTCGCGGGAAGCGTCCATGGAGTCGTGGTCCAGATGATCATTGAGACTTGGTCATTGCCGAGTTTCTCGGTCATATCCCCCACGAGCGGAAATTCCACATAGATAGAGATCGACTTCTTGTCCATGTATTCCACCTCGGCCTCAGCGAGCGCAGTCTGCGCCCCGTAGGACCACTGCACTGGCTTCTTGCTCTGATAAACGGATCCTTTATCGATGAGAGCCGCGAAAGTCCGCACGATGTCTGCCTCATACTCGGGATCCATCGTAAGATAAGGATTATCCCAGTCTCCGAAGACTCCTAACCTACGGAATGATGCCTTCTGCGTATCGATCCAGCCATTGGCAAAATCCACACATCTACGGCGGATCTCAGCCGGCTCTAGATCACGAGCATCCTGCACCACTTTAAATTCGATCGGCAATCCATGACAATCCCACCCTGGGATAAACGGAGTTTCAAATCCCGCCATCGTCTTAGATTTCACCACTAAATCCTTGAGAATCTTGTTCAAAGCTGTGCCCATGTGGACATCACCATTGGCAAACGGAGGTCCATCATGAAGAATGTAACGCGGCGCACCTTGGTCAATTCGGCGTTTCTGTATTCGCTGATACAGGCCGTTTTTTTCCCATTGTTCAAGTCGTGCTGGCTCGTTCTTCACTAGATCACCTCTCATCGGAAAGGTAGTCTGCGGAAGAGTCAGTGTGTCTTTGTAGTTCGCTTCGTCGCTCATAATTCTGCTCAATTCATTGAGTGCGCGGAAGCTAGACACACATAGCCCGAGGGTCAATGCTGAAGTGGTGGTGAATTGCCACCAGCAACTTACTACTCTTTCACAAACTGCTTCAACACATCAGCACTGTCAATCAGTGCCGCAAAGTAAGGAAGCTTGGCATCATCCTTCCACAAGAAGACATAAAATGCTCCATCACAGATAAAATGACGCGGAACGATAGTGGGCTTTTCAGGCGGCCCACCAAATGGATCATCCGCTACACCCGTTTGCACCTTAACTTTAGCTTATTTTCCGGCTCTACCTTGATAGGCTTCCCCTTATGCTGCTCATTCCACTTATCCCAAGTAGCCTGAAAAAGCGGCGACCACACCATCGACTCCCCAAACTCAGGCAAATTTTCCAACTCCAGCACTACCTTCGTCTCCGCCTTGATGTGCAAGATGAGGCTCAATGACAGTAATAGGCATGTAGACAACATTTTCATAGGATGAGTCTCCTCTTTACACACATCCTCGTCACGCTTAATCTGACGTTGGTCCAACATGCTCTTCTATGTGAGCTAGCGTGTTGACTTACGGTTACGCAACCGTAAGTTCAAAGCTACATCGTTTTCAGCTTAGGTGAATCCTTAGCGGACTCTATTTCGCTGATCAATTTCTCCAGTCTCACGAGGTGTGGCTTGAGGTTCTTATGGGAAAGATCTTTCTTTAGTAGCCGCAGTTTTGGCAATAATGGCTTTGCAGCTCCACCATACTGAGCCAGTGCTTTGAGGCAGCGACCGATACGGTTCTGCTTCCCCCACTTTGTAATTTCCATTACCTCTATGCACATCGGCAGCCCTTCTTTGATGTGGTGCTTAGCCAGTATCTCTAAGCCAGAAAGACGAACTTGGGCAGAAAACATGATGCCGCTGGGTGCAGCCTTCTTTGTTGCATCATAAATGGCAGGCAGTAGTGGTTTGATCTCATCATAGCTAAGTTTTTTATAGATATTACCGATACTCCCTCGTGACCGACCATCTTCATTTTTAAGTCCCGCAATGATTGCTTTGTTAAGTAACCCCCGATCAACACCATCCAGCGAATGCCTCAGCATTTTATCAAAGAGTGCGAAATTAAGATAGCGTTGCTCCATCGCGCGGGGGTCCTCCTTGGACGGTCCTTTTAAAGCCATCTCTAGTAATTCTGGTAGTGCTGCCATCGCGGGCTTACCTATTTCGGCCAGAGCCTCAGCCGCTTTCACTCTCAACCACATGTGCTCATGCTTCAGGCACTTTCTGATGGGCTCGACCGCGCTAGCTACCTTCATTTCCCCCAGAGCCATACATGCTCCCATACGAGCATAGACATTCGGAGACTCCAGTAGATTGATCAATTCACTGATCACATCTGGTCCCATTTTCTCTATTCCAAATGCTTTCACAGCGCGCTCACGCACAATTGGCGACCAGCTGCCTAAACGCTTAATAAGCTCCTTTTTACTCAGCTTACCATAATAACCTGTTTTATCTTTATGCGTCCAACCACGACCATCTTCAATAATGCTCTGAGACTTTTCTTTATCCAGCGCATCCACAACTCTGCTGGTTTTCCCTGTGAGGTAAATATTCTTCAATGGCATCGCATAAGCGAGTAAATACGCTCCTGTGGCATCCCAATTTCGGTAGCTATCTGAACGCATCCCAGGAGGGCCTTGGTGGATGAAATTCCCATCCCATTGACGTGCTAGATCATAATACCATGCTCCAAATTCATTCATCCAAGCGCCCGTAGCATCTGGTCCAGACTGCGCGACACCCTGCATCGACCAGAGAATATTAAAGAAATTCCCCGTATGCCCAGAGTCTCTTTCAGCACCATGTGATGCCAAACTCATTTTAGAAAAGAAAGTAGCAGGTTCTTTTTCACCCAAGAGGTTAAATAACACTGCCGCCATCCCACATTTCCCATTATCCTCATGGTTTTGAATCCACGGGTGGTGATCGCCATAAGGGATTGCTCCTTTACCTTCGTAGAATCTCACAAGCTTAGAACCTTTCGCAATGACTTCTGACACTATTGCATCTTTCACGCCCGCCTCTCGTGCGAGGACTAGGCCTGTAAGAAGCGGTATTCCTGTTGCATTCATCATACCATAGCCTTTCAGCATGCCATCAGATTGTGCAAAGCGATGCCCCCATGAGCCAACTGGGCTCGCTCCATTCGCCGCTTCTAACGTGAGCCGGCGTAACCCAGGCATGAACGTTTGATCACCGGTTGCGATCGTGTATTCAGAGAGAAACATGATAAGATAACCATAGTCCCATGATTTATAACCATTAGTCGTGAAGTCCGCCGCCCACTGAGCTTCCTTTTTTATAATTGGTAAGTAATCAGCATTCCCACTCGCTAAGAGAGCTAGGCAATTAAGCGATCGAGTGATAGAATGGCCACGTGCTTTTCCGCTCGCTAGCCGCTTAGCCAGGGCATCACATCCTCGCATGTAGATTTTCTTAGATTTAGAACAGTTGTAGGGAGCAGTCACAGAATAAACGCCCAGAGCAGGCAGCTTTAATTTAATGATCTCATATTTACCCGACCTCCAGCAACTGAGCTCCAGCAAACCCTTTCCAGCTTCCGCTGCAGTGAGAGCCTTACCCATTTCCGTCCTCGGGTCTGTTAAAAACATTTTTCCAGCCACTCCTAAAATCACATCACCCACCTTTAACTTACCCTCTGCTGGTGAGCCTTTTTCAATTTTAGTAATCGCGATCTGCCGCGCATCACTAGTCACCATTTTATCGCTATACATCCAGCCCCGCATCCCTGTAGCACCGAGGTTCCAATCATGCACAGCTCCCTTGGGGATAGCATCTCCTTTGGTAAGATCAGGATTTTTCATCGCCCCACCTTTAGGGGCGGAATAGAGATTCATTGAGCTGATGATAAGTAGCGCTATCGTAATTTTTTTAATCATTTGATCGTGAGTTTATAGTTCTCTTTGACTGATTTAGGAATTTAATTAAAGAACACAGTAAAAAAATGTCAACTTGATTCAAAAAATCTACTCAACACGGTCATCCAGCTAGGGAGAGGAGATGATTTCTGAATGAATCGCTAGCCATTGCTCTCATTTGCTTCATGGAAAGTGATTTTTTGATGCTGGTGTCTAATTTCAATAAGTTATGAGCCATTCGTCTTACTATCGCTAGATTCCTCACAGCGTTTTTTACTCTTACTTGTGAATGATCTTCCCTGTATAAGGTGTCCAATACCCAATGACACCCACTCTCAATGCTCCAGTGTTGACGTATCAATACCTGAAACACCTCTGCCGTAGCTATTAGTGTTACTGATGTAGTAGCGCTTATGTATGGAAGTTTCCTTTTTACTTAAATCATAGCTCTCCGTCTCTATCATGTCAAACTGCTTAAATTTGCCCATCTATCACGAATAGAAGTTTGCATCCATTCTCGCTGATTAGTCACGGCCACTCTTCTTGTCGTCACTCTTCCGTCGGCTTTTTCGATCTGTTCGGATAGGCATCAGGCCTTACTTTTATCCATTTGTATTTGGGTAGTTGCAAAATGGAATTGAGCAATCACTTCATCATGTAGGCTACTCTGATTGCGTTTGAGAGCCATATGGTAGTCAGCATTTTTATCTATAATCTTCTTAGCCGCAGTAACCTGAGTATCCATCGCATCTACTGAGATAATATGACCTTTTATGTCTAACTGATCTAGCAGTTTGGGAAGAGCTGGTATCTCATTACTTTAGTCCTGAATGCATTCTAACGCAAGAGTCACACCCGCATCTGCCGCTCAAGCAGCGCTCTTGTTGATCGCCATTCTTAGCACTACCTCGAAGGGCTTTCCCATCAACGGCTATGAGTTGTGAAGCTAGTTCAGGATAGATATGTTTAATATGTTCAACGATGCACTCTGCGAAAATCTTCGGGTTCATTAGAGAAAATAAATTGATTAGAGTTTGAACCACAGGTATTCCATTGGGTAGCTCAATCCACTTTTTGAGCCAATCCTTATGAATGTGAGCAAACTCAATCATTCCAGAAAACGACTTCACACCACAGACTAGCGCGCTGACCGCAATGAAAATAATTTCCCCGAAATAGTGTTTCTTATTGACTCCAGTCCTTGGGTCTTCAATGACAATGGACTTTTCAAAACATACTGGCAACCCTCCTGAGTAGTCTAATTTATTTGGATTTCTAGGCATCCAAATAGAATCAAACACTCTAAAACCTTGTACAAGCCTTATTTGTCAATATCCCCCCTAGCTGGATGACCGTGCTCTACTGCCAAGGTAGCTACAACATTCAGAGTTATAACTAGCGTATTTAAAGTGTCTTTCATGATTTTAAATTAGTGCTCGATGTCAGTTTCACAAGGTAAAATAATCTATCTTAGAAAAATAATGCCCCAGGATTCGACTGCAGCTCGCCAGCTAATTTTATAGCTTGTGTTGCCCGCGTGACAGCGTAAGTTCTCGATACTTATTACGTAATTAAAACATCATTCTATGGATACTATTTTGCACATTCTCAAAGTCACTGGCCTCATCTTGCTGGTACTACTTAGCTTCAACATCATCATCTTCGTTCACGAACTAGGTCACTTCCTCGCTGCCCGCTGGAGAGGTCTGCAAGTGGATAGATTTCAGATCTGGTTCGGTAAGCCAATATGGAAAAAGACCATCAATGGTGTCCAATACGGCCTTGGCTCCATCCCTGCTGGAGGATTCGTAGCTCTTCCGCAGATGGCTCCTATGGAGTCTATTGAGGGAGAAAACGGTGAGCTTAAAGAAGCCCTCCCACCGATCAAACCAATCGACAAAATCATCGTCGCCTTCGCTGGCCCTCTTTTCTCATTCCTCCTCGCCGTCTTCGCAGCCTGTATCATCTGGTTCATTGGAGTTCCGGATAAGGTCGTTAAAACAAATGAGGTCGGATACGTCAGAGCAGACATGCCTGCTGAAGAAGCCGGATTCAAGCTGGGTGATAAAATTCTAAAAATCCAAGGAACTCCCGTCAATGGATTCCAAGGTAACCTTGATTCAGTCAGAGAACTCATCATCTTCAGTGAAGGTGATGAGATTAATTTCCTCGTGGATCGCGATGGTGAGGAAATCACCCTGACTAGCAAATTTAATGCCGCTGATGGCACTCTGACACAGCGTCGAGGCACCAGGCAGGTTGGAATAGGCTACAGATACCTCCTCACTGCTGGCCCTATCAAGGAAGGCACCCCTGCTCACTTTAGCGGGATGAGAGAAGGCGATGTCATCGATGCTGTAAATGGTGAAAAGATTTACAGCCATGGTCAATTCACTGAATTAATCAAAACACAGACTGACAAACTTTTCACCTTAACAGTGCTGCGTGATGAGAAGCCCGTGGAGCTAAAGACAATGGCACTCACTCCCAGCAACGGATGGAAACGTCACGACGATGCAGAACTGCTCCCAATGCTTGGAGTTGGCTTCGTCAATGACCCACCCGTGCTCGTCTATCCCACACCGGGAAAGCAGCTCAAGGAAAGCGGCATGATGATGTTCACCACCATTCAGAAACTTACCTCTAGCTCATCAAGTATTGGCCTCGACCAGCTTTCTGGTCCAGTAGGCATCGGTAAAGTCCAATACCAACTCCTAGATAGCGACTACCCGCTCAACTACATTTTCTACTTCTGGGTCATTTTCAACATCAACCTTGCGATCTTCAATCTACTCCCATTCCCCGTCCTGGATGGTGGTCATATCACGATGGCGCTCGGAGAAATGATCTTCAAAAAGCCGATCAATACGAGAGTTTTAGAATATGTTCAGAGTGGCTTCGTGCTACTCCTGCTATCAATGTTCGTTTACGTCACGACTAAGGATATTTTCCATAAAGACAAGAAATACACAACTGAGACCATCCCAAACCATGAAAAAGGCCCTACCTTTGACCTCACTCCACTAAAGAAAGCCCATGGTCATAAAATAGGCGAATAAACTCAGAGCCGCTCCACTAAGGACCCCTCCCACCACCGCGAGCCAGCCGTAGTGACCTATAAGTTCTCCCTCCGCCACTACCGCGGCCTGATACTGGAGGGTAAACATCTCGCGCACCGCATTCCGCCACAGCAGATAAAGACACACCACACCTGCTAGTAGTCCCACTGGTGGGATGACGATAGCAACCAATGCTGCCACCATCGATGGCACGCGCGCCCAAACATCGAAACGCCTCAGCCCGAACCCAGTGATGACGTATACCGGACCAATAATCAAACAAACTCCGCCTAATGCTGCGACCAAAGGCTTACCCCAGATAAAATGTCCGACGAGCCCAGCTGCACCGATCGTCGCCAACAGGCTACCGAAAAAATAATAAAACCATCCCACCGCAAGTACCGTCATTTCTTCATTACGAAATCGCTCACGCAGTCCTCCAGGATGCAGATTCTCTAATTCCAATAGCGTTTGCTCCACTGGACTTTTATAAGGATCAGACTCCATAGTTTTCCTTCACCCACGCGATCGCAGACTCACGATCGCTCAACCTACTTTCAAGCTGCTCGTTCTGCACCGCGGTGAGCATTTCTTTAAATTTAGGACCAGGGGAAAGCCCCAGATCCATCAGGTCTCGGCCTTTTATTAGTGGATCAGGGATCAATGGTTCATTGGCAAATTCCTCGCGCTTCTCTAACACAAAATCATAATTCTCAGTAAATCCATTACTACTTGCGCAATCCACACGATGCAGCTCTATCTCATGGTCAAACGTATCGCGTGACATGAACCGCTTCAGCTTAGACACTCTCATCTGCTTCACGTGCATAAAGTTCATATGGTTCGCCACCATCACCCGAACATCCTCGATGGTATCGTTAGGGTATTTCATTCTGCGTAAAATAACCTCACTCATCTCCGCCCCCAACCCGTCGTGACCATTGAAGCGGATACGATCATCCCCCTCGTCATAAGTGTAAGTGGCTGGCTTACCTACATCATGCAGCAGCACTGATAAGGCCAGTGTGATAGGCACTTCTTTATCGCCTAACATTTCTAACATAATGCAAGTATGTGTGTAAACATCACCCTCAGGATGCCATTGCGGCGGTTGCTCACAGCCGATTAGATCTAGCACTTCTGGTAAAAAATATTTGATCAATCCGCTATCGACTAGCAGCTCTAAACCACGTCTTCTATGAGGTGAAACGATGATTCTAGAGAACTCAGCCTGGATTCTCTCAATAGAAATCTTCCCTAACAAATCCGCGTTTTCACAGATAGCAATCCACGTTGTAGGCTCGATCTCAAAGCCTAAAGTCGTCGCAAATCTCACTGCTCGCATCAGCCGCAGAGCATCCTCTTGGAATCTCTCCTCAGGCCTTCCTATCGCCCGCAGAACTCCAGCCTTCAGATCAGCTTGGCCATTCACAAAATCAATCACCTCACCAGTCACCGTATCTTGGAATAATCCATTCACCGTGAAATCTCTACGTTGCGCATCCTCCTCTGGACTAGAAAACTCCACACTTTCAGGTCTCCTCCCATCATGATAGCTCCCATCCGTCCTAAATGTAGCCACTTCAAATGACTCCCTTTTTTCCCGGCCTTTTATATTAACCTTCACTAGCATCACCCCAAAGTGCGACCCGATAGCATCTGCATTTGGAAAAATCCCTTGTACCTGTTCAGGAGTCGCACTCGTAGCAATATCAAAATCCTTAGCCACCTTCTCCAACAACGCATCCCGTACACACCCCCCAGCAAAATAAGCCACGTGCCCCGCATCACTCAGCTTCCTCGCAATCCCAATAGCAGCTATCCTCACCGCATTATGTTCCTTACCAACTTTCATCTTTTACATCTTAATACATCCCCCATAGAAGCGCAAGTTAGAAGGCGTCACTTAGGTCTTCATCCAGATGAACTAGCACCTAAAACGCCCCTTCAATAACCGTAATCTCGGGGTTCTCTCCTTCAGTAAGCTCCACTTCCACCACATCAAACCGCCAGAGAATATCCTCATCCTTCAGGAGTTTTAACCATGCTCTAGCGCCGCGCCTGATGAGTTGTTGTTTCTTAAAGTTCACGGCATCTAGTGGCCGGCTGGTGCTGCGTTTGCGGCGGGTTTTCACTTCTACAAAGCTCAGTGTGTTGCCATCTCTGGCGATGATATCCACCTCACCACCGTTGGGCCCGCGGAAATTAGTATAGAGGATCTTTCTTCCATTAGCATAAAGCCTCAGGCGCGCCATCTTTTCTCCTACCTCCCCTATCTTGATGTGCCCTATCTTCTCGCCCTGTTTATCTCTCAGGCGGTACGGTGAGTTGAGCAACGGGTGCAAACGATCTACGATGTATCTTAGTAGGGCCATGTTGATTGAGGGCTTCAAGATGGAACTTTGTCCCATACCCTTTGTGCCTCTCAAAACCATACTCGGGGAATTCTTCTGCATATTCCAGCATTTTCCTATCTCGAGTGACCTTTGCTATGATGCTCGCCGCCGCAATACTAAGACTTTTACCATCACCTTTGACAATGCCTTCTGATGCAAATGGGAAATTTGGCACTGGTAGACCATCGATTAGACAGTAGATGGAGTCTACATTTAGCTGAGCTGCTGCTCTAGCCATGGCGGCATGAGTTGCTTTAAGTATATTGATACAGTCTATCTCCTCTGGCTCAACGAAACTGTGCGCCCAAAGAATGCGGTTATCCGCGATGAGATCTTCATAAATTAACTCACGTTTTTTTTCACTGAGTTTTTTAGAATCATCCAAAAGATCATGCCGGTAACCTTTAGGTAAGATCACTGCCGCAGCAGAAACCGGACCAGCAAGTGGACCACGTCCCGCTTCATCGATCCCTACGATATGCGAAAAGCTAGCCGCCGCACCGCGCTTAATCGCTGCTTTTTCGAATGATAAATCAGGCATATCGTTAAAAGTAATGGATTAATTTCTGTCTAATACCATTTGAACAGTGATAGTGGTTTGATAGAAAAACAAAATAGTGAGAGGAGCAAGGCAGGAGGAAGGCGCATAGCGGGCTATGCAACTGACGACTAACGCCGCTAATCTTGCTATATTGTTTTGCTCTTTCGCCAATCAGCTTTGCTGCTCTTTTAAATAATTCCATCAAACTATCAATCCAGTATAACTGTGAGGATGGTACAACCACTGATGAAATGCAGCCCATTGTAATTTCATAGGTCCCGCTCTAAACTCTGGATGCTGGTTTAAAAAATCCATGAATTTAGCACTCGGAATAAACTCAGATGAAGATGTATTATTAGATTTCCAGAACTTGATTAGAGTCACACACATCGCCCATCCTAAAAAGAAGGGGATAACCCCAAGGACTGGTGGAAGTGTGAAATTAGCGCTAGAGCCAGCAAAAATACCAATGACCCCCAGGATCATAAATACAACACCAACCGGAATAGTCATCACCGCACAAACTTTATCAAATTTATTCATAGTTAAAGATTAATTTATAAAGCCTGTAATGACCATTACAAAAGTTAGCCAAAATTAGGCTCTAAACAAATAAACTTACCCCCAGTGGAGTTTCTGCCTGAGGGTGGAGAAGAAGGATCTACCTTCGAGTCGGATCATATTGAGTTTGTGATCTGCCTTTTCCACAATGACTTTCCCACCGTGATCCACTTCCACTGGACATCTTCCATCCACACTAAACAGGGTAGGAGCCTCGGAGTTATCTACTGATATAAGCTCTACCACAGAACTGTCAGTTAGAACTAATGAGCGGTTACTCAAGCTATGTGGACAAATAGGGGTGATTACTATATTTTGTGCCTTTGGAGACAGTAATGGACCACCTGCGGCGAGCGAATATGCCGTGGATCCTGTGGGCGTGGCGACGATCAGTCCATCGGCTCTGTAATGGTTGAGAAGGTCGCCATCGATAAAGGCATCCATCGCTACAATCCTCCCTGTCTGACCACGGGTAAGGGTGATCTCATTGACCGCGAAAAATTCTGACGTGCTGCCATCTGTTAAACGAACGGTAGCCTTGAGAAGCATCCGCGGAACAACGTGATGGGTCCCAGTTGCGAGTGCGCTAACGAGCAGCTCCATTTCAGTATCCTTACAGCTAGTCAGAAATCCTAAATGACCGAGATTCACTCCTGCTACGGCCACATCGGTCGGACCTAGTCGGTGGGCTGCATCGAGGATAGTACCGTCTCCTCCCAGCACGATAACAACATCACACTCCTTCGCTAGACCAGTAGCTGGGAGTTCTGGAATATTTTTATTAGAGAAATCTAGTGCGGCGATGGTCTCGTCCTCCACAGTAGTATGAAGCTTATGTGATTTTAAAATATCTAATAGCTTCAATAGTGCAGAAGACACTCCATCCTTATAAGGATTTGCGATGATGCCTACTTTCATATTATTTAGTCTAGGTCAGAGGTGAGAAGGGTGAGTGATTATTTATAGAGCGGGTTCACTTCTGGAGTCACGCTTAAATTCATCAGTTTAGTACCTCTGAGAATTTTAAATTCCGTAGGCTGTCCAGCCTGGAGGTAGTAGAAAGCGTTCACTACTGATGGGTAATCAGCAACTTTTTTACCGCCAATAGAAAGCACAACGTCATTTTTTTGAAGCCCCGCTTTTTTCGCAGGAGCACTAGGACGAACACCAATGATTACTGGCGCGTCATTGAGGTGATCCATACTAACCCCTATCCAGCAGGGTTTAAATACCCCAACACCCTCGGTGACAAAATGCTTCACATTAGTGAGGACTTCTACAGGAAGCGCAAACATAGTCTTATCACTACTGTCTTGCTGGAAAACAAATGCCACTAGCTCATCCTTAGTGTTCAGCACAGGAGTCCCCGCTTTCTGAAGACCCACCGGATGGTTAATCCTTACAAATGTTAGAGGTAAGACTTTACCATTATGCCGCTTCACATGGCTGACCACTCGGCTCACTTCATTTCTTCTGATAAGATTAGTGATAACGGCATCACCTGGCTCTAGTATGGTACTATCTCCTATCATGTTGACAACGCCTACGCCATCGCGCTCAGATTGTGGCAGCTCGAGTATTGTGATTCTACTGACAGGATCATGGATAACGAGCTTGAGATTCATCACCTCACCCTTGGCATTTTTAACGGTCGCTTTAGTGGGATCAGCGCCCACCAGAGCGATAGTGACAAGAGTTCCCTTGCTGTCTATTAATGTACCTTCAGCCTCGTAAGCTTTTCCACCCTTACTGGCTGAGGCGAAACTCAGAGTCTTGGACTGGCTAAAGGCAAGTACTGAACTGAGGAGTGTAAGAAAAATTATGGAAAACCAAGTTTTTAACATAGCGAATTTTTAAGGGGAATTACTTATTGATTCAAGAACAAAGCAGAAAAAGCGAGCAGTATGCCTAGATTATGAGACCTAAAAAATTCTTTCATCGGCAGAAAAAGCTGCCGCAGGAGCGGAAAAATCCACTGGGTTTATGAACGCCATACTCACTAACTTGGCTTCCACTGAATCCTCATCTTCTAGCGGTACTGTAGAAATAATGTTTTCCTCCATGTTCACGCCTTCAGCAAAAGTAGCCCCCATCGCAGGCTCTTCGCTTTTTTCACTAGGAATAAAATTAAACACCAATGCTAGGGTAGCGTAGGCGGCACCTGCTCCAAGCACCCAACGCATAGCACCGAACTCGTAGAACCATGCTTTAGCACGCTCAATCAGCAGACCTCTTGCTGATGTCTTGAGCATTTCAGAACGCTGACGCTGCTGGAATTCAACGAGAAAATCATCAAAGTAGCCATCTTCTGGTTGCTCATATTTCTTGAGCCTGATGAGGTCTTGTAGTTCTTTATCTGTCATGATCTTTGTTAGTTGAAGTTTTCTTAGCTAGTTAGATTAGTAGTGTCTCTCACTGCCTTGAAACTCTGCTAAGTATCCTCTGAGTTGCTGGTGAGCGTAGAATAGCCTTGAACGCACCGTGCCTTCAGATACTCCTAATATTTTTCCTATCTCGGCATGTGCCATCCCCTGGATATCGAACATGGTAACTACCGCTCTATGATCTTCTGACAACATCATCATCGCTTTGTTCAATTTTTTCTGAAGTTCGTTGATATTTATCTGTCTTCTGGGGTTAGATCGGTGGCTGGCATCGACGAAGGCAGGGTCATTCTGGATGCCTGTATTAACATCATCGAGGCTGGACGCCACCCTGCGCTTACGTTTCTTGAGAAAATTCAAGGTCATATTGGTAGCAATAGAATAGATCCAAGTGTAGAACATGGAATTCCCACGGAACTTACTCACTGATCGGTAGGCCTTGGCAAAGACATCCTGGAGTAGATCGTGGGTGTCATCTTTATTTGATGTCATATGATAGACCAGTCCGTAGAGTTTCTGGCTATACTTCATAACTAGCTCATCAAACGCCTTCGTATCTCCATTTTGCGCTAGTCGCACTAAATGAAGATCAGGGTCCTCACGGGCACCTTGCTTGGTTTGTGCTCTTTCATCCATAGGGATTATTGATTTTACTACTGGTTCTACTAATGATCTCTCTAAATCAACAGCCTTCCCGGATTCAAGAGCATTGATCGAAATACTAGCCATATTTCTCTTGTGAACAGACAAAGATACCACAGATCTGTTCAATATTCATTTGCTTTTTCTAAAATTAGACTCTCCTCAAACAAAACACCCACAAGAGTAGACTCTGTGGGCTAAAAAAAATGTTAAGAGTATTGCTTCACCCGTTATTGAGTAAGTGACTTACTCATGATGACGCGGTCACCAGGTCTAATTCTCATTCCTGGAGCTAGACTAGAATAGTCGATGTCCGCAAGCACTCTACCCGCTTCAACTTCAATTGCATTGATAGTAAGTCTGCCGATGTGTCTATTGCCACGGATCACTAAGAGCTTAGACTCCCGTCTAATCATCGAGTCCGCATGCGGCTTAAGCACTACAAACCCCCACTCGTTATCCACTGCCGTGATGAGCGAAGAGACATTGTTGGCTCCAAGATTCTTACGGCGTCTGAGTTGAGCGTCTTTGAAATCACTAAGGACTGCATTATTTTGTTTCACTGCATCGGAGAAAACACTCACCTCTTCTTGAAGGCCTATATTTGTCTTATTAAGATCTTTTTTCGTGTTTTCAAGACCTGTCACGAATTCTTCCACTTTCTCTAGTGGGACTTTCTCACCTGCTAGCTCCTTCTCTATTTCAGCAATTGCTGCATTGTACTTGTCCTTCTCACCAACGAGCTCTTCTAGGTCACTATCAAAATCGGCACTGAGCTTGTTATTATCTCTGACGTCCCTCTCCCTAAGTGCCTTATCAGCATCGAGAGCAAAATTTTGCTCTTTAGCGTCCGTTCTGAGAACTATCTCATCTTGGAGCTCGCCTTCTTTGACAGAGACTTGCTTCATCTTAGCTCTGACTTCAAATAATTTAGCCTTAGTATCAGCAAGCTGTTTATCATGCTTCTCGATATTCATCATTGAGAATGCAGCAGCACCAACAATGGAAACTAATGCGAGGATGTATAGTATAAGTTTCATAATCTTTTAAAAGTTGTGTTCAATGTAGGTTGTTAGAAATTAATTAGTAGTTACTTTTTTAGCTGGGTCAGCAGGCTTTGTAGAAGCTATTGCTACGACCTTGTCACCTGCTCTGAGGAAGATATCAGCACCTAGCGACTCTCTAAGGATATCAGCGGCAGCTCGGTTTGGCTCTACAGTGGTTACTTTGAGTTTAGCAACTACTTCATCGCCTCTGACTACTGCGAGAGTAGATCCTGGCACCACCCCTTGAATATCACCACCGTTAAGTGTGACGAATCCCCATGATGAATAAACTGTCTTGATCGTAGTGCTAAGAAATGGCTGAGATTGACCAGTTGTTTCGAATTCTACACGCTCTTCATTTACAACAATCGATGCCTGAGTATCAGATTTGGACTGCTTGAGACTTCTCAATGTAGCATTCCCCTCTTCAATCTCGGCAGTTAATGACGCAATGTCAGAACGAAGTCCTTTGATCTTAGGAACAATTGCTCGCACACCGCCGACCTTATCAAATATAGCCTTAGATGCCGCCACTTCAGCTGTTAGTTGTGTCTTACTGCTCTTTTTCTGAGCGATTTCAGACTTGATCTCTTCTATCTTACTCTCGAGAGTAGCTATCTCCTCTGAGAGCACTACATTAGCTGCTTTAAGTTCTTCCTTTTCGGCTTTGGTAGCCAGCCAGTCATCTGTGCGCTTTTTAAGGAAACCTATTTCTCTCTCTAAGTTCGCTTCCTCGGTCTGTCTATCGACAATTTGTTTCTTGTATTCCGTTTGGTTCTTGAATCCTATCCATGCTGAGATGGTGAGGACAAGCGCTGTTAGTATTCCAAATAATAAGGGCATAGTATGTAGTGTTGTGATTAATCGTTTTCAGTGTGTAAAGTAACACTAGCTAACAAATACCCGTCTCGACAACTCTAAAGTTCATTCATTTCGACCATTTCTTTACAAAGCCCAATTCCTGTCACACATTGCCCCTCATTCATGAAGACCATCAAACGCATCTTTTCCTACTACGGCCGCTACCCCAAACTAGCTAGTGCACAGCTACTTTGTGCCATTCTCATGACTGCTATGCTACCCATCTTTTCAATGGTATCTGGGCAGATTTATAAAAATGTAATTAGTGAGCACGAAAAAGTAGAAAAAACTACGGAAATCCTCAATACTATCGAAAAAACAGTAGTTGCCGACTCTAAATCTAAAGAGCTGATCATAGCAGAACTCTCTAAAGATCTGCCTAATCTCCAGTCTGAAGCATATAAAGAAGACACCTCATCAGACCTGCTCTTCTATACACTTATTGCCTTAGCTTCGTTTTTTGGAAGAGATTTTTTTAATTGCCTTCGTATCCTCATTAACAACGTCTTTGAGCAAAAAGCTATTTTTGACCTGCGTTCAGAACTATATTCTAAACTGCAACGTCTCCCACTAACATGGTTTGACACTCGCAAGACAGGAGACGTCATGACGCGAGTTGCGGAAGATGTCCCCGCCATGGAACGGCTATTGATCGATGGTGTAGAACAGGGCCTAGTCGCAGTTCTACAAATTTGCGGAATAGCAGCATTCCTCATCTGGCAAGACCCTATACTAGGCCTCACCGCGCTGGCACCTATCCCTTTACTAGCGATAGGAGCGGTCATCTATACTCGACACGCCAAAGACAGATATCGCGACATGAAAAAATTCACTGGCGACATGAACTCTTTGCTCAACGATAACATCTCGGGAATTAGCCAAATAAAATCCTACGCCGCCGAGCACGAAGAAAAAAAGCGCTTCAATAGCCTCTCTAATAAAGTGCGCGAAGCCACACTAAAAGTCATGAAATACTGGGCCTTCTACTCCCCTTCCATGAGCTTTCTAACCTCCATCGGTTATGTGTTGGTCCTCGGTGTGGGCGGTTACCGCATCATCAGTGACCCCGCAGTAGGAACAGAAATCTACCTCGTATTCTTCACCATTATCTGGGCGCTCTATGAACCTATCGGCAGGCTCCACGGGCTAAACCAGATGGCGTTGTCATCGAAAGCCGCTGCCGAGCGCGTGTTTGAAATTTTAGACACACCTAATGAGATCCACGCAGACAATGGAGAAGAACTAGCCAGGCCTATTAGAGGTGAAGTCAAATTCTCGAATATGTCATTTACTTATGACAAAAATAAAGCAGGTAAAGAGATAACACCCACCACACTAAAGAACATTAGCTTTACGGCTAAATCCGGAGAAACCATCGCCCTCGTAGGCACCACAGGAGCAGGTAAATCCACACTCGTTAATCTACTCACCAGATTCTATGAATACGATGAAGGCTCTATCACTATCGATGGTAAAGAACTAAATACCATCAACAAAACATCCCTCCGAAATAGTATCGCCTACGTGACTCAAGATGCATTCCTCTTCAATGGCACTGTCCGCGAAAACATGATCCTCGGCAAGCGAGACGCCACCGATGCAGAACTCTGGGTCGCCCTCGAAGCCGCCAACGCCGCACCTTACGTCAGAGCACTTGACAACCAGCTCGATACCAATGTAGGCGAACGCGGAGTGAAGCTATCTGGAGGCGAGAAACAACGTCTCTCCATTGCCCGCGCCCTGCTAAAAAATCAGCCAATACTCATCCTCGATGAAGCCACCGCCAGCGTGGACTCCAAGACAGAAAAACTTATCCAAGACGCGCTCGACAACCTCATGTCCACCCGCACCGCCTTCGTCATCGCCCACCGTCTCTCCACCATTCAGAATGCAGACTGCATCTACGTCTTAGAGCACGGAGAGGTTATCGAAAAGGGCGCCCACGAAGAACTTCTCTCCCTGAATGGAAAATACGCCTCGCTCTCTAGGCAATCATTTCTTGAGCAGCACTAAGCGTAACCAACAACCCCGGCTATCACCAAAGGTGATACGTATGATAGCCCAAGGTTCATCGAACTTTGGGTTTGTATTAGAAATGCATTACAACACCAAAGGTGTTGCGAAATGATAACCTATCTATGCGCCACCAAACTACAACTTCCGCCTAGTCTGCACCGCAGTTGCGAGTTCAAATAGCAGATCTTCCGTTGCATCCCAGCCGATACATTGATCAGTCACGGACTGCCCGTAAGTCATTTTTTCTAGGTCGCTATTCAGCTTTTGGGCACCTTCCACCAGATGAGACTCTATCATCACTGCGGCTACCGCCTTAGATCCTGAAGCAATCTGCCCGCAAAGGTCAGATACCACCGCTGGCTGGTTGCGGTAATCCTTTTTAGAATTCCCGTGTGAACAATCAACCATCATTTGCTCCGGTAGCCCCTTCTCCTTGAGACGCTCTGCAACGGCATTGACTGAATCCACATCAAAGTTCGGTCCTTGTGATGATCCTCGTAAAATAATATGGCAAGCATCGTTCCCAGTCGTCGTGACAATGGCAGACACACCTTCCTTTGAAACCGAAAGAAAATGATGAGACCCCTGCGCCGCCTGAATGGCGTCCAGCGCGATCTGAATACTCCCACCAGTTCCGTTTTTAAACCCTACCGGCATCGATAATCCAGACGCTAGCTCACGGTGGATCTGTGACTCCGTAGTGCGCGCCCCGATGGCACCATAGCTAATCAAATCCGCCACATACTGTGGCGAAATAGTATCCAGAAATTCCGTAGCCGATGGCATCCCAATTTCGTTTAGCTCCAGAAGCAACTCACGCGCGATCCTAAGCCCGCGATTGATATCAAATGAACCATCAAGATGTGGATCATTGATCAGACCCTTCCAGCCCACCGTAGTGCGCGGCTTCTCGAAGTAAACTCTCATCACTATCTGTAAGTCACCCTTATACTTATCTGCCAGCGGCTTCAGCTTGTGCGCGTATTCAATCGCCGCCTTGGTATCATGAATAGAACAAGGCCCCACTACAACCAGCAAGCGGTCATCCGCACCCTTCATGATATCCTCACACCCCTGACGTGCAGCCGACACTACCTCGCTAGCCTTCTCAGAAATAGGCAGGTAATAGGAAAGAACAGCAGGTGAAATCAATGGATCTAGTTTGTCTATTCTTACATCGTCAGTTCGAGAAATACTCATGCACCTAAATCTCCATGGCTGGCTGATACATGCAAGCTATAAATAAAAACTATCGAGAACCGCGTTTTCGGGCTTCTTTCTCCAGGTAAGCTTTCGCCTTCTCATCATCGACAAAATACCAAGTTGGGAAAGTCTACCTGATCCCTTACCGTGAGGTCTCCACCGCTCTGAATGAGTAACTCAGCCATTTTTACTGACTCACAGCCTAGAAACGGGCCACACATATCCACATCAACCACATCGAGTGATGCGCCGTGCTTCAAGAATAGCTTCACCATTTCTAGGTTGTCATTCTGGATCGCTTTATAGATCGCTGTCGCACCTGTAGAAGTGTTGTTAGGCTTTGCATTATTTTCTAACAACCACTTCACTGTTTCCATATCATCATCCTCTGCGAAGCTAGACAGAGGCCAATAACCAGATGGATCGACATAATCAATATCTGCCCTAAACTCACCTACCAACATCTTCAACATTGGCAGACTCTGACAATATTCCATCACATCCTCACGCGTCTTCTCATAATGAACATCGAGTATACTTTGTCTTACTTGCTTTTGAAACTCATCTGATAACATTTCCTCTCTTATGTCCTTCGGTAGGTCTTTATATAAACCCTGCTGATCTTGACCAAAATTCTCGTTCAACGCTTTATATTCTGCATCTAGTTCTTCGCGCTTAGCGGCGGTCTCCTCTCGCCTGTATTCGTAATTCATCTTCGCGCCTTGGCTAAGCAACCAGCGAGCCAACTCTACTCGATCGTATGCCACAGCATTCATCAACGCAGATTTTCCGTAGTGATCCATCGCATCTAAATCTGCCCCATTTTCAACCAGTTGCTTTACCTTCTCTAACTCCCCTACTTCAGCAGCCTCATGCATCTCGGTGGTTTTAAATTCACTCAATGCCGTGATCTTTTCATCTAGTGCATTCATATTTAAATAAATCATCACCGCCGTCACTAAAAGTAAACTAATAATAATGATCACCAATGGTTTCTTCATAACTAAAACAACGCTAAATCTCGTTAGTAGTCCAGCTCATTGACATCTCATCCGTATCTTGTAAAAACTTACCCATGCAAACCCTGACAGAACTTAATCTCTGGCATGACCCTTCCCCTCGCTCCGGGGCGGCGAACATGGCGGTGGATCAGTTTCTGTTAGAAAATATTTCTGACATTCCCCTGCTGAGGTTTTACTCTTGGGATCGACCATCTGTTAGCTTCGGATATTTCGAGTCACTAGCCACCGCACGCACTATTTTCAATGAGAAGACACTAGACTATATACGCCGCTGGACCGGCGGTGGAATTGTCGATCACCGCGCCGACCTCACTTACACCCTCGCGATCCCACATACTCATCCCTGGGCAGCACTGCGAGGCGCCGAGAGCTACCGCATCATCCACGAGGCTGTTGCTGAGGCTCTCAATGAAACAGAGACAAAGTGCATGCTAATCTCCGAGAACAGCGGCAACGACTCGGTTGCTTGCTTCGCAAACCCCGTCGCCTACGACATCGTCACTCCCGCCGGTGACAAACTAGCCGGTGCAGGACAGAAACGCACCCGCCACGGACTGCTCCATCAGGGTTCGATTATCGGAATAACTGACACCTCTAAATGGCAAGCATCGTTCACTCGTCTTCTAACAGAATCAGTCATCCCCTGGACACCAGAGGTAAGTTTTTTTACCGCGGTAAATGAGCTAGTAGCCTCACGCTACGGAACTCAAGAATGGATAGAAAAACGCCCTTAAAATCTACTCAAGCACATACTCTAACAGCAGGCACTGGAAGTAAGAGTAGAAGTGGCCACGGATCACTGCGGAGCGCTTCTCTTCTCCGATATCTCCAAGATCATCCAAATCCTCAAATTCATCAAGTTCACTGAGATGGAATACTTGCTCCAGGCTCATACGAGCTTGGTTGAGCGCTCCATACCAAAGCGGTGCGTCTTCTTTCGAAATAAAGATGGAACCGGCCTGATCTTCATCCATAGGAGCGGATGAAATGGCGCGTGAGATGTGAGCGATCTGATCAGAAAACTGGCTGCGTACATCAGGCGCGACGAACTCTTCCCAGTCCGGATCTTTTGCCATCTTCTCTGAGAGCCTATCATACAGTGGCGCGCCTGGGAGACTAGCCGCATCCGCACAGATAGCATCTAGCACCATCCAGTCTTCTAGTGAGTCAGCATCGATCCTGAGACCGCCTTTGAGCGTGGGAGCGAGCTTCATGATTCTTGTTCTAATGAGGCTTTGAGCTGAAATGAATGCAACTGCTGCACATAAAATTCTGCTTTTTCCTTCTCACCCGACCAAACCAGTGAGCGCCCTTTTTGATGCACCTCTTTCATCAGCACAGTGGCCTTTTCGTCTGAGTAGCTGAAGACTTTTTTAAACACCATCGTGACATATTGCATCAGATTGATAGGATCATCATAGACGATGACTGTCCATGGTAGGGCAGTCTTATTCTTGGTTCTACTCTGGATCTCAGTAGAAGTCCCAGATCTGATCTCGTTAACTTGCATTTGAGTGACTATGACTGGTTTTTGATAAATTTTCAATTGATATTTGCAGAATAGTCGGCAATGGCTGAGTGAATGCGCAAGACGACCAAGTGCAAATCTGATTATGATGGAAGCATGCGAAATAGTTCAGAGAAAGTCATTATCGTGGGAGGCGGCGTCATCGGTCTGTGCGCTGCCTACTACGCGTCTCAACGCGGGCTAGATGTCACAGTACTGGATAGAGCCCCTGAATCTGAGGAAGGTTGTTCATTTGGCAATGCCGGGATGGTGGTGCCTAGCCATTTTATACCACTGGCGGCCCCAGGAATGATCGCCAAAGGGATGCGCTGGATGATGAATCCTGAGAGCCCATTTTACATCAAACCCAGACTAAGCTGGGACCTCGCTAAATGGGGAATCCAGTTCTGGAAACATGCGAACGAAAAGCACACTGAAACAGTCAAAGAACTACTCGCTGAAATGAGCCTAGAGAGTAGAAAACTCTTCACTGAACTAGCTGAGGAAGAAGAATTCGGCTTTAAAAAACGCGGACTACTCATGCTTTGCAAAACACCAAAGGGCCTAGATTCCGAAGCCTCCGTCGCCGCAATGGCGAATGAAATCGGTATCCGCGCAGAGGTCTGTGACTCCGCCCGCGTTTCCCAGCTAGACCCTGCCATCCAGATGGATGTGGCAGGTGGCGTCTGGTTCGAGCAGGACTGTCATCTAGATCCTAACAGATTCATGAATGTGTTGCGGCAGAGGATCAAGAAATCTGGCGGTGAGATCCGTTACCAAGCAGAGGTCAGCGACTTCCTTATGACCGATCATAAAGTAGCCGGCGTAAAATTGATCAGCGGTGAAACCCTCAACGCATCTCATGTCGTCATGGCCTGTGGCGCGTGGTCGCCAGCAATCACTCAGAAGCTCGGTAAGAAACTCTGTATGCAGTCAGGCAAAGGCTACTCACTCACCCTAACAGATCCCGCCCAACTCCCCGAGCTATGCAGCATTTTCTCGGAGGCAAAGGTCGCCGTCACACCGATCGGCAATTCACTCCGTATCGCTGGCACTATGGAGATAGGTGCCAATAAACTAGACATCAATCCACGCCGCGTGCGGGGCATCATCAAGAGCGTGAAGGAGTATTTCCCACAGTTTAAGGATGAGGATTTTGCGGATGTGAAACCATGGGCAGGACTTCGACCCTGCACTCCAGATGGGCTACCCTACATCGGTAGAATACCCCGTCATGACAACGTCATCGTAGCCACTGGACACGCCATGATGGGACTCAGCCTAGGCCCGATCACTGGTCAGCTCGTGGCCAAGATGTTAGATAAAACTGGCCAACCCGACAGCAAGCTAAGAGTAAGGTTTTAACCCCCGAGTATTATCAAACACAATGCGGTTGCGTGTTAAAAGCACACTAACTTTGGAATGGACTAATCTTGTCTGTTTTGTGACTCCCGCCTTGTTACGTCTGAGATGTATTCCGCTACTGCGCGTTTGGTTTCCCCTGCCACATCAGCTCGAATGTTTGCAAATGGTGGGACGAACCAAGGATACGCTCCTATAACATCGGTGATGACGGCTATTTCGCCATCGCAGTTCCCCAGACCACAGCCTATCCCAATGGTGGGGATTTCTAATAGATCAGTTATCTTAGCGGCAGATTCCCCCACCACACTTTCTAGCACGATGCCGAAGCAGCCCGCTTCTTGGAGAGCGAGGCAGCCTTCTATGATGGCATTTACTTCACCCTCGGACTTCCCTTTCTTTTTATAGCCACCTTCCATGAGAACGCGCTGCGGCAACATCCCCATGTGACCGAAGACTGCGATGCCCGCATCGATGATCGCTGCTACTTTTTTGATCTGTTTAAGCCCACCTTCCAGCTTCACGGCATCTGCACCAGCTGCAATGAGTAGCTTAGCATTTGTCAATGCCTCAGCTGGGGTGTCGTAAGAATGAATAGGTAAATCCCCTACTATTAAGGCATTTTTCACTCCGCGCGCAACTGCCGCCGTATGGTGCAGCATGTGCTCCATGGTGACATGGGTAGTGTCTGGAAATCCTAACACCACCATACCAAGGGAGTCGCCCACGAGGATAAGGTCCACCCCCACTTCGTCTAAAAGCTTACCTGTGGCGAAATCATACCCTGTGAGGCAGCTCACAGGGTTGCGCCCTTTCATGTTTTTGATTCGCTCGGCTTTTTCGCTAGATTTCATGATGAATGGAAATGATACACTACCAAGTGATTTGGACAAGAGTAAGCGATGGCTCGTCTGATTCCAGATGGCGTAAATGTTCAGAAATAGTCACCTCATCGCCTGGGAGGATTAGATCGGGCCGGATGTCATTGAGTGGCTGCAGCGCAAATCTCCTGTGGATTAGCCGCGGATGAGGGATAGAGAGAATTTCATCCTGCATGCTTTCATCGCCCATATAAAGGATATCGATATCAATAATACGCGGGGCATTCCTCTCATAGACCGCTTCCCTACCAAGGTGGAATTCTATCCCCTGAGTCTTCGCAAGTAGCTCGTATGGCTTACCAATATAGTCGATCTCAATGACGGTGTTATAGAAATCTGGACTACCCTCGCGACAGCCCACTGGGGCGGATTGGTAAACGGGAGCTTGCAGGTAGTGCGAGTCTCGGTCCACTAGTTGGCGTAGCATGTCACGCGCCTCACGCAGATGCGTGAGACGCTGTCCGAGGTTTGTCCCCAGTGCAATGCCTACTCTTGTTGCCATTATAAAATGAGAATAAAAATCTATTTCAGCCCTAATACATCCTGCATGTCGTAGAGACCTGCTGGCTTGCCCTGGAGCCAGACTGCTGCCTGGACTGCCCCACCGGCGAATGTCATCCGGCTGCTAGCCTTATGCGTCAGCTCGACCCGCTCGCCATCAGCGGCAAACATCACGGTATGATCACCCACCACATCGCCGCCGCGCAGCGTGTGCATGCCAATCTCTTTCGATGGTCGAGCCCCTATGTTTCCCTTTCTACCATGCACCACATCGTCCTTATAAGTGGTATTAGTTTCTTCATTGAGAATTTCTAATAACGTGCGAGCTGTGCCAGAAGGAGCGTCTATTTTATGATGATGATGCATTTCCACCACCTCAATATCAAACCGGTCATTCCCTAGAATAGCCGCCGCTTTGCGGGTCAGCCAGAACAGAGTATTCACCCCCACGCTGAAGTTAGAAGCAAATACGATAGGCAGCGTCTTAGCTGCCTTCACAATAACTGCGCGCTCCTCATCCGTGTGTCCCGTAGTACCGATCACTAATGGAGTATTACTCGCCAGTGCTGCTTCCACGACGCTGCTCGTAAATGAATGCACCGTGAAATCAATCGCCGCATCCACCTCTTCGAATGCGCGCGGTAGATCCTCGCCAGTATCATGGGTTCCGCCAAGTTCAGCCTGCGGGTTCAGCCCAGTAGCCTCGATGAGAGTCTGCCCCATGCGCCCAGATTTCCCTGTAATCAAAAGTTTTGTCATGTCCAAGCAATAGATGAATTCCCCCGTTAGTAAATCCCATAGTTTTACAATTTTCTTTAGAAACTAAAATACCTCCAACACCCCGAAATATTAACGCGAAAACACCTCTACTGAGAGAGTGTTCTATGGTGAAGGCTAAATTTCAGATCAAACCAATATTTACTTTAATGAGATCTTCAAAGTGCTCCAGAACGTCTTCAATAAAAGCTTTTCTTCATCAGTAGCGTCTTTATTCATCCTAGTAATCACCAGCACCCCTGAGCCCTTTTTTGCATAGCTGATCACCTGAAGGATGGTTCCACTATCTTTAATGGATGACACCACCCGCTTACCTTTGAGTGTGATTTCTTTACTGATCGGGATTTTTATCGGCGACTTTGTTATTTTGTAACCCACCTCAACTTCTTCTTTTGTTAGCTCAAGGATCATGAGATCTATCATGTCTGCAGGTAAATCGAGGCTGTATTCCTGAACTATAATACCGCTACCAGTGGGGGACATTATCGTGGTTTGGTAAACCCCTTCTCCTAAATCGGACCGCGATGGGGTGAATTTGTTTGGGTGGTCGAATGAAAATTTAGCGCCTTCAAACGTGAGTAAGTCCTTCTTCTTAAAAATCAGATCGAGCTTCTTTCCATTAGCTAACTCAATGGTGGCATTCTTGCCTAGATCGATTTCGTATTTCTTACATTAGATGATCACTGATTTGTGAGGGTTAACTATACCAGTAAACAAGAGCCATCTTATTCCAAATAAGTTTTTAAACAACCTGTTTTACAATCTTGCTATCGTCTAGAAGATCGATAGGTTACCCACCATGCTCACTCGACTTTTCTGGCTCTGGACTGTTCTTGGCGTCATCATCGCTTGGTTCTACCCGCCTTCCATGACTTGGTTTGTGAAAGGAAAAATGGTCCTCTTTGGAACTGAGATACGGTTACTTTCACTCGGACTAGGGGTCATCATGCTAGGGATGGGGATGACACTTACGTTTGAGAATTTCAAGGAGATCCTCAAGACTCCTCGCTCTATCTTCATCGGTATTCTTGCGCAGTTTCTATTAATGCCATTTATCGGCTGGAGTGTGGCAACTTTGTTTGCACTGCCGCCTGAGCTAAAACTTGGGATCATCCTCGTCTCCTGCTGCCCGGGTGGCACAGCAAGTAATGTGGTGTGCTTTTTAGCCAGGGCCAACGTCGCACTTTCGGTGCTGATCACCATGTGCTCCACACTCATCGCGGTGATCATGACCCCCCTACTCACTAAGTTTTATGCCAGCGCTATCTTGAAGGTGGATTCTTTGGCGATGATCCAATCCATGCTAACAGTGGTTCTGCTTCCTGTGCTCGGCGGCTTGTTACTGAATCATTTCTTCCGTAATAAACTGACTATCGCCAAGCAAATCGCACCTGTCATCGCGGTGCTCGTTATTGTCCTCATCGTTGGAGGTGTCGTAGGCCTCACTAAATCCAACATCATCACATACTACAGCACACTACTCCCTGCTGTATTCATCGTCCACATTCTCGGTTTTGCCGCTGGGTACTACATCGCTAAACTCGTGAAACTTAACACCAGAGACACCCGCACCATTTCTATAGAGGTAGGGATGCAGAACTCTGGCTTAGGCTCCCAGCTTGCCACTAAACATTTCACCATCCTCGCAGCCACCCCCTGCGCCATCTCAGCACTTTACCACTGCCTCATCGGTAGCGCCCTAGCTGCCTATTGGAACAGAAAATAGTGCTGATCCGCCCTCATCATCAAGCGTCCTAAGATAAATTGATCTGCTACTTAAACTCTATCCTCGGGTTAATTTTCATTTTCTGTGCTAAGGGCTTGCCACTTGTGTGGGGAGTGTTACAACTTTGCCACAGACTATGTCAGGCAAGCTAACTTATAAGGAATCTGGAGTCGACACACGAGAAGCAGCTGCTCTCGTAGGAGACATTGGCACGCATGTGAAAAGAACGCAGCAGCAACGAAAGCTCCATGGAGCATTCGGACTATTTGCAGCAGCATTTGATCTCAGCGAATACAAGCAACCCGTAATTGTCACAGGCTGTGATGGAGTCGGAACCAAGCTGGAAGTCCAGCTAGAGCATGGTGAATACGCCGGCGCTGGAAAAGACTTAGTAGCGATGAGTGTGAACGATATCATCACTACTGGTGGTGATCCGTTGATGTTTCTAGACTACATAGGAATCGCCGCTCTGGATAAGCCGATGATCACCGCTCTGATTGCGGGAATGTGTGACTACTTAGAATCATGCGGTTGTATCCTAGCAGGTGGCGAGACGGCAGAAATGCCTGGGATCGTTCCTACTGATGTCATTGAACTGGCAGGATTCTGCATCGGCTGCGTTGAGAAACCAGAACTGATCGACCCCACCACTATAAAGGAAGGCGATGTGCTGATAGGTTATGGATCTGATGGTCCGCATGCCAATGGCTGGAGCCTGATCCGCCGCGTGCTAGCGGAAAACCCTAACCTTTTCACTAAAGAAGAAATAATCTCACTCCTCGCACCTACTCGCCTCTACCATGATGTGGTAGCTGATGTGAAATCTGCAGGAGTAATCCCTAAAGCGTACGCGCACATCACTGGTGGAGGTTTACCAGAGAACCTAGAACGTCTATTTCAAGGCTTAGGCGCAGATTTAGAAATCCCGTATTGGGATAATGCTCCGATGAGGAAGTTGTTTGAATTCATCGACTCCGAAGACAAATTCCACACCTTTAACATGGGTATTGGTTGGGTATGTATCGTCTCACCAGATGATGTGGATAAGGCGCTCAGCGCAGGGCCAGGAGGACATGTCCTAGGAAATGTCGTTGCTCAGGAAGGCGTCAGAGTCTCTGAGAAATCTGCTAGTTAAATTAATTTTTCAATATCATGAGTGACCCACTTAAACACGAATGCGGCATAGCCGTAGTAAGACTGCGTAAGCCAATCGCCTACTACATCGACAAATACGGCACCGCTCTATGGGGCCTTAATAAGTTGTTCTTACTCATGGAAAAACAGCGTAACCGCGGACAAGATGGTATTGGTATAGGTTGCTGTAAGCTCAACATGCCGATCGGGCAGCAATATCTTTATAGACGCAGAAATGCCGACAAAGACGCTCTTTCGACGATCTTCAACAAAGAAATAAAGAACTTCAACAAGATGGCGAGAAAAGGCTATCTCGATCAAGAATCTGCAGACAGCGTGAAAGCTGAATTCGACTTCGGTGGTGAAGTTCTCATGGGCCATCTACGCTATGGAACATCAGGGAAATTTGACGAGAGCTCATGCCATCCCTATATCCGCCGTTCTAACTGGCCTACCCGCACACTCATGGTGCAGGGAAACTTTAACATGACCAATGCGGGATCACTGAACCAGACTCTTATCGAGCGTGGACAGCACCCCATCTTTGGAACAGACACACAGACTGTTTTAGAGGAGATTGGCTTTCATATGGATGAGGCACACACGAATCTCTACCATCAACTTAGAGATTCTGGGATGCCGGGCACAGAAATACCGAATAAAATTTCAGAGAAAATGGATTTGCATAAAATTGTCTCGGAAGCAGCTGAACCCTGGGATGGCGGATACTCTATCTCTGGCGCGACTGGAAATGGTGATATGTTTGTGATGCGTGACCCAAATGGCATCAGACCATGCCACTTTTACATGGATGATGAAGTGATTGCATTCGCATCAGAACGTGTGCCTCTCATGACAGTTTTCGAGGCCGAGCAAGAAGAAGTAAAAGAACTCAGCCCCGGCGAAATGATGGTAGTGGATCACCACGGACTCATCAGCACCTCGCAGTTTGCAGAACCTAAAGAATACAAGCCGTGCTCATTTGAGCGGATCTATTTCTCTCGTGGAAATGATCCAGAGATCTACAATGAGAGAAAAAAAATGGGCGCGATGCTCACTGAGCAGATCATCAAATCCATCGATGGTAACTTCGACAAAGCGGTCTTCTCGTTCATTCCTAACACGGCTGAAACTGCCTATTACGGGCTCATGGAAGGTTTGCGCCTGCACCGCAGATCCCAAGTCCGCACCGAGCTTTTAGAAGCCGCTAAAAACGGCAAGATCGATGAAGAATTCCTCGATAGCGTGATCCTTAAAAACTGGCCGCAAGGTGAGAAGATGGCGCATAAAGATGTGAAAATGCGCACCTTCATCTCGCAGGAAAAAGGTCGCGCCCAACTCGTCTCACACGTTTATGACATCACCTACGGCATCGTGAAAGAAGATGATGTATTAGTAATGCTTGATGATTCCATTGTCCGAGGCACCACACTAAGGGAGTCTATCTTAAAGATTCTCTCACGCACTAATCCGCGTAAGATCACCATCTGCTCGACTGCCCCGCAGATCCGTTACCCAGATTGCTACGGTATCGACATGTCAGAACTAGGTAAATTCACCGCCTTCTCCTCAGCCATCGCGCTGCATAAAAAAGCAGGAAACCATCAGTATCTAAAAGAAGTTTACGATGCTTGCGTGGCGGAACTTAAGAAGCCTGCCGACGAGCGCGTGAATAAGGTCAAAATGATCTACACACCCTTCACCGCTGAAGAAATATCTGCCGAAGTTAGCCTTATGGTCACTCCAGAAAATATCGAGTGGCAAGGTGAAGTAGAGATCATTTTCCAGACCATCGAAAACCTCCACACCGCCATCGATGGACCTTGTGGCGATTGGTATTTCACTGGTGACTACCCCACCTCTGGTGGTATTGCTACTGTGAACGCAGCGTATATTAATTGGTTTGATGGAGTGACTGGCAGAAGCTACGATTTACCATTGTAGAGCATCTAAATCGCAGCCTTAATTAGATCTAAATTCTTAGATATCGTAGGAAGTAGCTCCTCGTATGGGCAGCCTTCTGTGATGAACTTCTCTAAATCGGTTAGCGAGATAATCTTTTCAGTAAGTAAGCCTGCCACGAAATTTAGATCCTTATCTCTCCCTGCCTCTAGCTTATTATAAGCTAGATCCAGAGGTTGGAGGCAGTAGCCATCCACAGTCACACTCTCGCCATCGATCACCCCATCGGTACTATATTTAGTGCATCGCTCAAACCACCCATCCGGCTGAGACAGCATTGTCCAGTCTCCAAGACGCTCAATGTAAAAATCATGTTCTACCTCAAACCGAGACGCCTGCCCCACTTCCTCATCGCCAGCTTGGAAGTCTGTCGTGTCCAGCTTTCGGATAGGGAACATATCAATGTCCGCTGAGAGACGCAGAAAACTCGGAGCGCCTGGATGAGTCGCTAAAATAGCAGCTGACCCCACGATCACAAATCGCTTCCTCTTATAAGCCCTTGCAGCAGCCTCTAATGCTATTTTCAGATCCTGAATAAATAATTCCTTACCAACAGACATGCTTCAGATCTTTCACGCATTAACAAAGTCAAACGGAGCACAAGCACGGAGCTGTTCGGTATTGATATTATCATCACGCAGCATCATCACAATCCTTTCTGCCGACCAAGTCGTCAGAATTTCATACCATTCAATATAAATTTCTCTAGTCGCTTCACCAGAATTCTCTAGCCGCTGCATCACCTTCTTCACTGCACTATCGATCACTTCCGGACGATCTTCCACTAACTGCGCCATCCGCAGATGCACGCGCCTCTGCCGATCATGCATCCGGCTAACACCAGCCTGCTTTTTCGCCAGTAATGAATGAATTTCTTCTTTAGTAGCCATCAGTAAATAAATCTACCGTATCATAAGAACCATGTAAAGCGGGAAGATATTAGCTCTAACGGAGCACTCAATGTCTTCAAAAAAGACGAGATTTAGCACCTTCAGATAATCATCGATTATTCTTATTCTCTCTAAACTCCATTCACACTAATCATCGTTAAAGTAAAAAAGCTTCACAGCAGGTTGATATTCCTCTACCTACTCACAAGTCATGAGCGATCTAAATACTGCCGAAACCCTGAAAAAACTTACCTCTGGAACTGCCAAAGTCCTGAGCGAAAAAGAACTCGTTGAAAAACTAGAGCTTGGGCGGCCATTACGCATCAAACTCGGCGTGGACCCCACGGCGCCAGACATCCATCTAGGCCACACGGTCGTCATGGAAAAATTGCGCCAGTTTCAGGAACTCGGCCACATTGCAGTGCTGCTCATTGGAGACTTCACTGCTACTGTAGGAGATCCCACTGGACGCTCCACAGCCCGCCCACCGATCACTCGTGATGAAGTTCTGGCGAATGCTAAGACTTACACTGATCAAGCATTTAAAATACTCGATCCTGAGAAAACTGAGGTCGTTTATAATGGCGACTGGTTCCGTAAGATGACCTACGAGGAAATCCTCAAACTAAACTCACGCGTCACAATGCAGCAAATGCTCCAGCGCGAAGACTTCAAAAAACGTATCGCTGAAGGCACCGAAGTCCGCCTCCACGAAATCCAATACCCCATCATGCAAGGCTGGGATTCAGTGATGGTGAGAGCTGACGTCGAACTAGGCGGCACTGATCAATTATTCAATAATCTAGTGGGTCGCGACATGCAGAAGGAAGAAGGAATGCCACCGCAAGTCGTCATCGTCCTGCCTCTTTTAGAAGGCTTAGACGGAGTGAAGAAGATGTCTAAATCCTCACACAACTACATCGGAGTCAGCGAACCAGCCACCGCCATGGTGGATAAGATCATGGCTATCTCAGACGAGCTGATGCATAAATACTACCTTATGCTCCTTGGCGAGACATGCGACCCTACGCTAGACCCACGCGAGGCGAAGCTACAACTGGCCAGAAGTATCGCCACCCGCTACCACAATGCTGACGAGGCCGATAAAGCTGTGCAGATTTCCAGAGACAGAAGCTCTGGTGACATCGCCGCTGGCGCTACCGAGGTATCGCTCGCGAACCTGCCAGAAAATCTAACCGTTCTCTCACTCGCCTCCGCAGTATTCGAGTCCGCCTTTAGTCTCAAGAAATCTAACGGCGAGCTCAAAAAACAAAGCATCATGCCCGGAGCCATCCAGCTAAATGGAGAGAAACTCACTGATCCAACAGCGGCAATCAGCCCGAAAGCGGATGATGTGTTACGCTTGAGTAAGAAGCATATTGTTAAATTTGTGGGATGATCTAATGACTTTTTTGAATAATATAGCGACTTAATCCAAGAACTTGCAGAAAGAGACAAATAAAGATCAGGTGTTCGTTTAATCTAGTTACAGAGCGAAAAACCTCGAAAACTCTGACCATTCATTGGTCGCTTGTTGCTGACTTAAAGGGATGAATTTAATTTTTGTCGAGGGCTTAGCCTGCACTAGCAAAGGAAGATCAATGCGGGCTATGTTACCGATTTTGGCATACCCTCCCTGAGTTTGTCTGTCGTTGAGCAGCAAGATAGGATGACCGTTTGGTGGGAGCTGGATAGAGCCAAGTGCGACTCCCTCTGAGATAATTCCGGGAAGACTCGGCAGTGGAGTTTCTGAGATCAGATTGATCCCCATACGATCTGAATGCGGGCTGATAGCGAAGGATGTATCTAATAATTTGTTCGTGATCGTGGAGTCTTGCTTAGGTGGCAGGATCATCCGAATTTCTTCCACCGCATTATAATCTGGGATGTAATGACTGGGCGTTTGTCTTGGTGTGAATGAACCGTCTATACTAAAGTGATGTGCTTTCAGCTCATTACCTTCTGTCAGATAGTCACCAATATGATTTCTCACCACTGTGGCACTACTCCCTAGTCGCTGTTGCGCAATAAACCCTCCCCTGATCGCAAGGTAGCTATGGTTACCTTGCGCGGCGTAGCCTAGCTTGAGAGTCTGCCCTTTCCTAATAAGATGAGAGCCCCAATTCTGAATTCTTAGCCCATCAATCCGTGCATTCATCTCAGCACCCGTGATCGCTATCACTGAGTCTTCCAGCGCGAGAAATGATGCATTTCCTATACTGATCTCAATCGTGGTAGCATTCGGATTGTTTTCTAACAGAAAGTTCGCCCAGCAGTGCGCATGGAGATCGATAGGTCCACCATGGCTAATCCCCAGATGAGCATAGCCAAACCTTCCTAGATCTTGGAAATGCATCCGAGGAGCACTTTGGATGACCTTTAAATGCTGTTTCTCTTCTCTCACAGCTCACCTCCTATAGCTAAGAATTCTTCTCTCGTAATGGGCTTAAATCTAACGGTTGTTCCAACCTTAAATGGAGTGATCGGATCTGCATCAATGTCGAACAAGGTGAGCGGGCAGTTGCCGATGATCACCCACCCTCCGGGAGATTGATTAGGATACACAGCCGTTTGCTGGTCAGCGATGCCTAGGCTGCCTTTAGCAACGGTTTTAGGTGAGCTAAGCCGAGGAGCCGCGAGCCTAGTATCCATTCCAGATAAATAGGCAAAACCAGGAGCGAAACCTAAACTAGTGACCGTGTAGCTAGCCTCGCTGTGAATCTGGATCACATCCTCGATACTCAACTTTTTCTGCTTCGCGAGTTCAATAAGGTCTGGCGCCACCTCTGAGTGATAATAGATGGGCAACTCTAAGGTTTCTCGATTTAACTCACCTCCCTCACTGACCTCAAAGCTGAGTAGGTGCTGACGGATCGCTTTGATCAGTTGATCAGAGTTTGTTTTCAAAACGTGGAACTCTATGAACAATGAGGAAGAGCAAGGAATGATTTCAATCACCCCTAAAAGACGCTCACGCAGATACTCGGCGAGCTGCGCAATTTCTAGCGCCCCCCCACCAAAATAGACACTGAGAGCCGTCTCTGATTGTGTTTCTGTGTGTTTAATCTTGAGCATAGAGGCATTTCAAGGCAGCCACTGAGGCAGGATTGTCCCCATGGAAACAGAGGGTGTCGGCAGAGTGGTCATTGATCAGTTGTCTCGCTTGCCGCAAAATAAGCGCTTTATCTAAATGCAGTGATCCAGGCTCAGAACGAAGAATCAACATCCCATCGGAACCATAAGCGCGATCTGCAAAGGACTCAGTAATGACAGGCACTCCCCAGTGGATTTCACCTGTGTTTTGCGGCATCGCCTGCACGATAAGTGGCAGCTGGTATTTGCTGGCGACACTAATGATCGCTTCTCGCACCACTCGCTGCTTCATCATATCGTGATAGAGAGCCCCGTGCGGCTTGATCGCAAACAGCGATGCACCCTGATCAAAACAAATATTTCCCAACAGACTCACTTGAGTTTCTAACAGATCTACAATTTCTTCTGAGCTGTGAGGGACTGAAACTCTCCCGAAGTTTTCTAGATCAAAGTAGCTAGGATGCGCAGATAGTTTCACCCCGTGAGAAATAGCAAGTCGCACCGTCTCTGCCATGTGATCAGGATTAGAAACATGATACCCACAAGCAATGTTCCCAATGGAAATATGCGGCATAATCTCCACATCTGCCCCAGTCATTTCACCGATATCTGCATTAATCTCCATATCGATTATAAGAGTAGCGGATGAACAGAAGCGATGAAAAGAAAAAGTTTCCACCAAGTAACAAAAAACCGCCGAGCTTCCCAAATGGGCTGCGAGGCGGTTTAAAGGATGGAGCCGGATGTCAGGGTTGAACTGACGACCTGATGATTACAAATCAACTGCTCTACCACTGAGCTAATCCGGCGATCCTTGTGTGCTTCACAATCTCTTGTGAAGCGGACGGGAAATTGCAATATTTCCTCGCTGGTTGCAAGTTTTTTTTATGATTAATATCGCTTTTCTATCCTAATTACCAAAACCAAGATCTGAGCAACTCATCTTTAGAAGAATACATTACTTATGATTATCTCGTAAACTTCTCATTTCTACATCTGCTAAACCCATACGGGAACATATTATAGAGAGTATAAGAAGCTTTCCAGCTATGAACACACTTGACTGAGCGTGGCAACTAGACCTACATAGAGCATGAATTCTATCAGCCGATATTTCCTGCCTGCTGCTCAGTGGAAAGATTGCCAACTCACTCTCACTGGTGACGAGGCTCACCACTGCACACGGGTGCTGAGGTCTAAGCTCGGGGAGACAGTTGAGGTGTTCGATGGTGAGGGCAGATCCGCTCAGGGCGAGATTTTCTCGCTGAGTAAAGATCAGGTAGAAATCTCTTTAAATAAGGAGCCTTCGCTCTCTAATAGACCCCCTGAAATTCATCTCATCCAGGCTATCCCTAAAGGTGGAAATATGGAACTCATCGTGCAGAAGGCGGTAGAACTAGGGATCACCTCCATCCAACCGTTGATCACTGAGCATACCATCGTGAGGTCTGAGCAGATGGAGAAGAAAACAGCGAAGTGGCAGCGAATAGCGCTAGAGGCCTGCAAACAATGTGGCCAGAATTATTTGCCGACGATTCACCCAGTGCAGAAGTTTAATCACTGGATAGAGACGGCGCAAAAAGCTGAGCTTAATCTTGTCGCCGCTCTCATGCCCACAAGCCTCCCGTTGGCAAAAGTTTTCTCAGAGAACCTAAAATCCGCCAGCTTCCTAATCGGCCCCGAGGGCGATTTCTCAGATGCCGAGTACTCACAAATCATCGCCGCAGACTACCAGCCTGTGACTCTCGGTGATATTGTTCTCAGAGTCGAAACTGCGACGCTTTATTGCCTCAGCGTCATCAAGCATGAACTAGCCAGAGGCTAAGTCCTTCGGGGTTGCATAGTTTGTAAAAGCTGTACAGACTCGCGCCATGGAAGCCACCTCTGATACCAAACAACGCAAGCCAGAAGAATGCGAGTTCATGCCGAGCGATTATTTCGCCCGAATGTCTGAGCATGAGATCTTTGGCAATGACGCTCCGCTGGAAGTCGATCTCGGCTGTGGTGACGGGTCATTTCTCATCGCAATGGCACAGCAGTTCCCTAAGAGAAATTTCCTAGGTGTGGAGCGCTTATTGGGCAGAGCGAAGAAAGTAGCTCGCAAGGCAAACCAAGCTGGGCTGAAGAACTGCAAGGTACTCAGGCTAGAAAGCAATTACACCATCGAGTATCTTTTCCCGGAACACTCTATTGATCGGCTCCATTTACTCTGCCCAGACCCATGGCCAAAGGCACGCCATCACCGCCGCCGCCTCGTGCAACAAGATTTCCTAGAATGCGTAAACAAGGTGCTCAAGCCAAGCGGTGAATTTTGTTTCAAAACCGACCACCCAGAATACTTCGAGTGGGTCTGTGAGGAAATGGACACGTTCAAGAAATTTACTAAGTTAGAATGGAATGAAGATAGCTTTTTCTATCCCAAGACAGATTTCCAGGTTCAGTGGGAAGCGGAAGGAAAGTCCATGCACCAACTGAGATACGCTAAACCATAGAGCGGTATAATCAGTATTGACCTCGGTAGCGGCTTGCACTAGAACTCCGCCATGCCAGGAATCATCATCAAACCACGCTCTAGAATTTATCACGGTCACGACTGGGTCTATTCATCAGAAATCCTCAAGACTTTCGGGAGTCCTGAGCCGGGAGAAGTGATCACAATGAAGGATTATAGAGACCGCCCACTTGGCTGCGCTATCTATAACCCCGTCTCGCAGATCGTAGCACGCCGTATTTCTCGGCGTAAGCAGAAGCTAGATGCCGAGTTCTTTGGCCGTAGAATTTCACAGGCTATAAACGTCCGGACATCATCAGATGTGGATCCACAACTCTGCCGACTCGTCTGGAGTGAGTCAGATGCCTTACCCGGAGTCATTGTGGATCGCTATGGTGACCACCTTGTTCTCCAGACTCTGACGCTTGCTATGGAGCTTAATAAGCAACTCATTATCGATGCACTCGTGGACCAGCTTTCGCCAAAATCCATCATCCTCCGCAATGATTCACCGATGCTAAAGGCTGAGGGAATAGAGCCATGTATCGAACTCGTCTATGGTGAGAACCCTGGCGCATTCATCGTTACGGCAAATGATATTCAATTTGAGGTCGACCTGCTAGACGGACAGAAAACTGGGCTCTATCTCGATCAACTAGATGCCCATGCCTCTGTAGCGCAGTGGGCGAAGGGTAAACGCGTGCTCGACTGCTTCTGTAATCAAGGAGGGTTCGCACTAGCCTGTGCTAAAGCTGGCGCCGAGAGCGTGACTGCTGTGGACATCTCAGAATCTGCCATCGAGGCCACAAAGCGAAATGCCGAGATCAATGGACTAGAGATCAATGCGATTAAAGCGAATGCCTTTGATTTTCTCAAAGGCTGCGAAGATAAATACGATGTCGTGATCCTCGATCCGCCATCATTTACCAGAAATAAGAAAACCCTCAACGATGCGATGCGTGGTTACAAAGAGATCCATCTTCGCGGCCTCAAGCTGTTGGAAGATAATGGTATCTTGTCCACCTTCTGCTGCTCGCACCATGCGAGTAGGGAGTTGTTTTTGAGTAACGTCGTTAGCGCTTCAGTCGATGCCAAAAGAACCGTGAGGCTCATCAAGAACCATAACCAGCGACTCGATCACCCAGTCTTACCGGCCATCCCGGAGACAGAATACCTGAAGGGCTTCACCTTCCAGCTAACGCCATCGAGGTAGTTAGGCATCTGAGAATGGGCACCACTATCCACCCTGCTCATATTATACTAGTGAAGAAGAACGGAATCTAGAGCTGCGTATTCTGGGTAGATTACTCTGGTATAGAATATTCTGGTATAGAGTATTCTGGAGTCTGCTCTGCAGCTGGAGAAGAGGCGCGCCAAAGTCTAGGTTGCGCCACCTTCTGCAAACCTTCACCCATCTTTTGGAAATCCTGCCCCAGACCAAAAATCGTTCCGCATGATGCACAGGCAAGGCTGGCAAATATTAGCACGATAGTTTTAGTGAGTTTAATTTTCATTTTGTTTTTGCTTTATTAATATCAATTAGACTTAAATAAATTCCCTATTCTAGCAAGTAAATAAATGATTATCCTATTTCAGGCATGATCAGCCCAATTGCTTGGCCACAGAGCAATGAAATAGGCATCTGAGCAGCAGTACTTCGGTCAACCGTGCTCCCAGAGCATAACTAAAAAATGATAAATACTTGAATGATGATACAGATCGTTTACGTATAACATTATGTCTAGACTGCTAAATCTGTTTTTCAGGACGCTAGACTACAGAACTAACCAAAGATAAACAACCAACGCCAGATATCAACTTATGAAAATAAACAACGTAATCAAAACATCCTGCTTGCTAGCAGCAATGAGTATGGGAATCACCGGTATAGCAGCCGCACAGGACAAACTACCAGATCCAGATGGCAAGCCAGCTGACATGTCCAAGCCCGTCCAAGTCTTCCTCATCATGGGACAATCTAACACCCTCGAAATGGGCAAGGTTACCCCAGAGCTAGGAAAGACCTATTCCTTCCTAGCAGATGATGCCGGTGCATGGACTACCCGCAAAGACGTGCGCAACGTTTCAGTGATGGTAGGCAGAAAAGGAATCTACCGCAACGACTGGCTCACCATCAGTGGTAATAAGATAGGTATCGAAATTGGTATTGGCCAACACCTTGGCAACGCCATCGATGCCCCTGTCATGATTCTCAAAAGCTCAATCGGTAACCGTAGCCTCGGCTGGGACCTACTCCCTCCAGGAACCCCTGGCTACACCCACGGCGGAAACAAGGTACCCGGCTATAAAGAGACCTTCAAAAGCAAGAAGGACCAGACTATTGTACCATTCGTAAAGGATGGAGACTGTCTGCAGTGGTATGCCGGCAAGCAATATGACGATGACGTCGCTAATGCTAAAAAGATCCTCGCTGAACTCGACACATACTACCCAGGTGCCAAGAGCTATGAAGTGGCTGGCATCCTCTGGTGGCAGGGCGACAAGGACATGCGTAACTCAGCGCATGCCGCTATGTATGAGAAGAACCTCATCAACTTAACCAAAGCACTTCGCAAGGATTTCAACGCACCTAAAGCAGCATTCGTCACAGCATCACTTGGTCAGACCGAGGAGAGCGACACTACTTCAGGTCATGGTATAATTCTTCATGCTATGAAGTCTTTTGCTAGCGGTAAATATTCCAAAGAGCTAGGTGACAACCTTGGCTTCGTCTACACAAACCCGCTTTCAAAGGGTAGTAGCTCCAGCGCCCACTACGGTGGAAATGCCGAGACTTACATGAATGTAGGACTTGGAATGGGCAAGGAAATGGTGAAGCAAATCAAAAAGTAGTACCCTAAAACTATAATTAATCTTCCGTAATTCGGATAAAAAGTCATGGGCTGGTGCACACGTTGCATCAGCCCATCATTGTTTTTGGTGGTATCTTAACTTAAATTAATCAATGATCGATGAGAAACATTAGTTTCGATCGGCAAGCCAACCTCTTTTGACGCTATGAAAATTCATCTACCAAGCTATTTTAAGAATTCCATCACTCACCAGAACCATTATCACCGTAGCTATTCTGAAATACTCCCCAGGCATCAATCTCTGAATAAAGTCATCACCACCGCAGCTCTTCTTCTCTGCTTGGTTAGTTTGCTTGAAGCAGTTCATATAAAGGTATTCTTACAGGGCGGGCAGTCAAACGCACTTGGCCGTGCAGCCACCTCTGGGCTGCCGACAAAGCCAATCAACCTAAAACAACCACAACCGGATATTTTATTCTATTTCGGCTCCACACTGACCACCCTCAGACCTGGTAGCGGAAAAAAAACGAGTGAATTTGGACCTGAGGTAACCTTTGGCCGAACCATTGCGGATGCTTATCCTCATTCAAAATTCGCCCTTATTAAGTATGCTGCCGGCGGAACGAACTTACATAAACAGTGGGCACCGCCATCCGGTAGCCAATACCTAGCCTTCCGAAATACCGTCACAACTGGACTCGCAGCCTTACATGCGGCCGGACACACCACCGAGATAGTCGGCATGTTATGGCACCAGGGAGAAAGCGATGCGCTCAATAACCAGCATCCGGCCTATCAAAAAAATCTCACGGCATTCATTGCCGACATACGGAGCCACTACGGTGCTAACTTGCCATTTATGGTCTGTGAGATCCGGTGGGATGAACGCCGGAATGGCACAAAGTTTAAAGTGATTTCCGATGCCCAAATAGCGGTGGCAGCAGCCGACCCTAATACAGTTTTCGCCCCAGCAAATGATCTCACATTCAAAGATCGTTTCCACTTCGATGCTGCGGGACAAAAGAAGTTAGGTGAAAGGATTGGAGCTGGCTACATAGCTCTATTTAATAACGAGGGGGACACGGTCCCACCTACACTTAGCAGGATAAATATCATCGATGACAAAGATACAAAACCTGTCACTACCAAGCAGTCAATACTCTACACGATCACCTTCAGCGAGGACATTAATGAAGCCACTCTCTCGGCTACAGATTTTTCTAATGCAGGAACGGCGGCTGTGAATATAGATGAAGTCAATGAGATCTCTCCAGGAGTGTTTATCATTTCAGTCACCCCTACATCCGCTGGAACCATAAAACTCCAAGTATTATCCAACGCAGTCATTCATGATAACGCCTCGAACGCGCTCGATACGAGCTTGAGCATTATTGATGACACGACAATCAATGTGGTGAATACGCTGAAGGACGAATGAATTCATGGCTAATAATAGAATTTATGCGTGACTTAGTGATATTTAATGGCATTGATCGATCGCAATGAGCGATTTCACATTATTTAGAGAGAAAATGGAGCAAGCTAAGGTCAGCGAGGCCGCGGTCAAATCATTCGAGCGCAACTACCTATCTCTCGTGAACCAAGAGACGGGAATGATCTCAGAAGATAGCATCTCACCCGTGAACGATCTAACAAATCTGTCATCACTCTCATCAATTTCTACCACCTTTGACCCCGAACTTCTGGCTAAGACCGTGGTCATCAAGCTCAATGGCGGACTCGGCACCAGCATGGGACTGCAGAAGGCAAAGAGCCTGTTGCCAGTCAGGGGTGACAAGACTTTTTTAGACATCATCGTGGATCAAATTACCTACCTCCGTAAGACCACAGGTGCTCAGGTGAAATTCCTCCTGATGAATAGCTTCAGCACCTCTGAGGATACTCTAGAACATCTAGAACAATACGAGGACATCAATTTAGCCAAGGCTGAAGATGTGGAAATGATGCAAAATCAGATTCCCAAGATCGATGCCAAGACTCTCGCTCCCGCTATCGATAAGGAGCACCCATCTAACGAGTGGTGCCCGCCTGGACACGGTGATCTCTATGCAACTATCGCTGGCTCTCGCTGGCTCGATAAATTGCTAGATGCTGGGGTAAACTATGCGTTCGTCTCTAATTCTGACAACCTAGGTGCTGTGCTAGATCCTAACATTCTCAGCTACTTCGCAAATTCTCACAAGCCATTCCTAATGGAGGCGACTCGGCGGACTGAGGCGGACAAAAAGGGCGGACATCTCGCCATCAGAAAGTCTGACGGGCAGCTCCTGCTCCGTGAGGTAGCACAGTGCCCAAATGAGGATTTAGAAAAATTTCAGAACATTAATACTCACCAATTCTTCAATACTAACAGCCTCTGGATACGTCTGGATGCTCTCAAGGAAGCACTCCAGAAACATGACGGAAGCTTGGCTCTCCCGATGATCAAGAACTCCAAGACTATCGACCCAAGAGACAAGCAGTCCACCCCAGTGTTCCAGCTAGAAACAGCCATGGGTGCAGCGATCGAGTGCTTCCCCGATGCATCAGCAATCTGTGTGCCGCGCTCTAGATTTGCTCCTGTGAAGACTACTTCGGACCTCTTCGCACTCAGATCTGATGCCTATGAAACCACCAAGGATGGGAGGATAGCACTCATCGCAACACGTGATGGCGAGCCACCAGTGATCAGCCTCAGTGAGGAATACAAGATGGTGGATATTCTCGAAGGACTGGGAACTCCGTCACTCAAGGATGCGGTGAAAATAACTATTTCAGGGCCTGTTAGATTCACTGAAAATGTCACCATTAAAGGCACTGTCACATTCATAAATAAAAGCTCTGAAACTAGATGGATCGCTTCTGGTATCTATGAAGATGAAGAGGTTGAGCTATAATTGAAAGAGCTTAAAAAGCTCTTCTACGCTAGCTGTCTAACTTCCTCATCAGTGCCGCTTCCATGGCTTTTTCTACGAGGATGGCTGCCATGTGCTCGGTGGATTTATCTAGCTTTTGGACAGCTGACTTCAGCTTATTAGCATCGGTTCCTGTGAGGGCCTCGCGGACGGCTATGGCGGCTGACTGGATTTCTGTTAGATCCTGTGGATCCATATAATCGGCTACTTGAGATAGCCCAGCATCAACTGCGGGGAGGAGCTCTTCTGCCTTTAGTTTAGCCTCAGTGAAGACGCGCTCGGCCATATCGTCGAAGGCATAATCCACACTCTCGGTTACCATTTTCTCTACAGCTTCATCATTCACATCCACGGCTGCGCTATTGATTTCTAGAATAGTATCCTCTCCGGTCTGCACATCTCTGGTGAGGACTTCTAGAATGCCATTTTCATCGATGGCAAACTGCACGCCCATGCGTGCCTGGCCTCTAGAGGCAGGTGAAAAACTTACCTCCACTCTGCCTAAATCCCAGTTATCCCGCGCCATCTCGCGCTCACCCTGGAGCACGCGCACGCACATGGATTTCTGGTTCGCTACAGCATTAGTAAACATCTCGCCAGCCTTACAAGGGATGGTGGTGTTACGCGGGATAATCACATTCATCAGTCCACCCAGCGTTTCTATACCGAGGCTGAGCGGGGTGACATCTAACAGAACCATTTCTTTGAGTGCCCCGCTTAGCATCCCGCCCTGGATCACCGCTCCGAGAGCCACTGCCTCATCCGGATGCTGGCTGGTGTCTGGCTGGATACCGAAGACTTTTCCCACTAAATCGCTAACAGCGGGAATTCTGGTGCTACCTCCTACAAGAATGACCTTATCTAAATCATCGACACCCGCATCTAACAGAACTTGCTTACAGTATCTAATAGTGCGCGATATTTCGGTCTGAATGAGTTTGTTAAATTGTTCGGTCGTTAGAGTGAGATCGATATTTATGTCTGGCCTGAAAAATGGAATTTGTAACGCCGCTGATTCATTAGAGGTAAGTTTTTCTTTGAGTGTTCTGGCAGCATCCAGCAGGCGTTGCCGCTCATGGTTCTCTAGCGCGTTGTAGTCTATGGAATCGAGCTGATCACAGCACCAGCGTGCCAGGATCTCATCAATGTTGTCGCCGCCCAGTCTGGTATCTCCTGTGGTGGCGAGTACCTGGAAGACGCCATCTTTTATTTCTAACACTGAGACATCAAAGGTGCCACCACCGTAATCATAGACAGCGACACGTGATGACTCTTCTAGCTTATCCAGCCCATAGGCGAGCGCGGCGGCAGTGGGTTCACTGATGATGCGGATTACTTCCAACCCAGCTAATTCCCCCGCCCTTTTGGTGGCAGTGCGCTGGGCGTCATTAAAATAAGCAGGAACCGTGATGATCGCCTTGCTCACTGATCTGTCTAACTGCGCTTCCGCGACTGATTTCAAATGCTTAAGAATTTCTGCGCTGACGTCTTCTGGGGAAACGGTGATTTCTCCCACTCTAAATCTAACATCCCCCTGCTCATCCTCAGCGAACGGCACACAGAAATCATCATTTAAAACTTCTGTATAACGACTTCCCATGTAGCGCTTTGCACTGGTGATTACCGACCCTCCAGCGCCTCTAAGGCGGAGTGCGGCTGCCCCCACAGTGACAATCTCATTTTCATAACTCACCGCGCTGGGCGTGATACGCTTACCATCGGAATTTGCCAGCAGAATAGGAAAACCACTTTCCACTACTCCCACTGCTGAATTAGTCGTCCCTAGATCAATACCAATGATGTCATCTGCCATATTCGACAAATAAGGCTTGTAGGTTGAAATGTAAACTAGAACGGGCAGGTTTTCATCTATTTGTTCTGGTGGTCAAGACGTAAAAGAAGGCTAACCGCTATATGTAGGATAAATCATCCTTAGGTTTTTGAGTAATTGAGAGGCCGTCTTTCATCTATACAAATTACGCCCCCAGCGTGGGCAGGCTAAATAAAAGAGCGATCCCGATGAATGAGCGCTGCAAAAGTGATCAGACAGCCGAAATTCAGAAATAATTTCATTTGCTTAATCGTAAAAAAAGGAATAGATTACACACATGAGCGATATTACTCAAACACTAGCTTTTGCTTTCGGAGGACAAGAAATGATCCTCGTATTCCTTATTGTCCTTTTGCTTTTCGGTGCCAAGAAACTGCCACAGCTGGCACGTGGTATTGGCAAGAGCACAGGAGAGTTCAAGCGTGCACGCGATGAATTTGAGCGTGAGATCACTAGAGCAGAGGTAGAAGCTACCGCTGAGACTAAGGAGACTACTAAACCAGTTGAGGCTAGTAAGTCAGCAGAACCTAATGAAAAGAATAAGTCAACAGAGTCAGCCGAGCTAGCTGAACCTGAGGAGAAAAAAGAAACTGCCCAAGATTAATTTTGAACAGAACTACGTTACATGACACCTCATTGGAATCATCCGATGGGGGTTTTCATTTTATAGGGAGACGCTATCTTGCGTTGATTCTTGTCGTTTCTTTTAGTGTTATTCTAGGAAGCTGTGAAAAACAGCAAGAAACACCTAACTGGGAAAGCTTTACTCCCGTTCAACAAACTGATGAACCAGCTACCCAGGATCCGCCCTTAATTAGCCAAGCACTTGATCCCACTGAAGCTAATGCCAGACCGTTACGTTTCGTATCATACAACATCCGAAATTACCTAACTATGCGCCGCGGTAAAACGGAAAAATTTAAACCTGAACACGAGATAAAAGCACTGGTTGATAACATCGTACGCGCTAATCCAGATATCATGGGAGTGTGCGAAATAGGTAACCAACAAGATCTTGATCATTTACTTGCTCGTCTTAAAAAAGCCGGTCTAGACTACAAGCACAGCTATCTCTCAGCTGGTCCTGATCCGTATCGCCGCCAGGCACTCCTATCACACTATCCTATAAATAGACAAAATGTCCCTAACTACACCTACAAGATGAAGGGCAAGACTCATGAGATTCGCCGTGGGATTCTTGATGCTACGGTGAACACACCTAAGGGAAATATCCGTTTCATAGGGGCGCACCTTAAATCTAAGCGTCCAATCGCCGTCTATGATCAGGCCGAAATCCGTAGAGAAGAGGCGCAACTACTTAGAAAACACACATCCATGGTGCTATCAGATACTAACTGTAAGTTGATCGTATTTGGTGATATGAATGATACTAAAGGTAGCTCAACCATTAGACTGATGCGCGGACCCAAAGAAAAGAAGCTGACCGCAATTGAGCTGTTCGACAAGCACGGCACGAAATGGACCCAGTACTGGGCTAAGGAAGATATCTACTCACGCTTCGACTTCGTTTTTGTCTCAACATCATTACTGCCAAGTATCGATCAAAAAGGGTCCTATGTCCTAGATACTCCTCCGGGAGATCCCGCAAGTGATCATAGAGCTCTCGTTATCCTGATTAAATAATTTTAATTAATAACTAGCTTTTTAAACACGAGAGACTCCCTACCGCTTTCTGTCAGCTGTTTTAGCCGCTCTGGCGGGAGATCTTGAACGTTCATTTCTTCATAGCCAATACTCTCGAAGAAGACTGCGGCGCGATTGCTGAGTGCAAAGACCTTCGCTATGTTTTTGCTCTTTGCCTTTTCTTCTAGAAACTGAACCATCGTGGCTCCGTATCCGGTGCCTTCATGAGATTGCTTCACGTAGAGACATGCCACTTCTGCACAGTCACCATATTCATAGAGCGCGCCACAACCTACGACGTTCTGATCCACTTCCATCACGTAGTAGGCCTCAATGTTATCTCTCACATCTTCAAATGTCCGTGGCACGAGATGGGTATTTCTAACAGACCTACCAATCATCCCTAACATCTCAGAAATATACTCCTCAGTGATCTGGCGGATCTCACGGTAGCTGTCTGTGTAGAACATCGTGCCCACACCTTCGGATGAAAAAAGTTCATTGATAAGCACTCCTTGCTGGCTGACATCTAACAGATGCACCCGCGGTATCCCCGCTTGACAAGCTTTCACCGCTTGGAGCTGAGTGGAACCGGGGTGATTAGAAACTGATGTGTTTTGCGCGAACTCGCTGATGTGCATGAACTTCACCACATCCCCTTCTGAGTCTAACAGTATAGGGATAGAGGAGAGGCAGATTAATTTAGCCGCATTAAGTGAAGCACTGAGAACAGTGAGCTGATCCGAAATAAGCTCTGATTCGCGGGTGACCACAAACGCTTGGCCTCTTTCTAAAAGCTCATCTAGACCATCATCTGCACATGACCTAACAGAGGGGGAAACACGTAGCTCTATCTCAGTCGAATAATCAAAGAAATCTTGAGCCTGCTCGGTCTGCATTGAGATCACTAGCTTTACCCCCACTGACTGTAACGCGGAGAGATCCATCATGATCTCTGCCTTAGCTGCGTCATTCGCTGAGACCCAGTCTATATCGATCACGAATACCTTACCCCTGAAGAGTGGCACGTATTGGAGAAGTCCTCGTATGTCTGATTTAAAATCCATTATTATACTCAATTTACTAATCTTCAGGTGAACCCTTAGTGAAGATGCATCGCCGCCTTATGGGCTATTTCTGGCACTTTATCTTTCCAGCGCTCATCGCCTTCTTTGATCAGCTTTAAGATATCTCTTCCTGTGTAAGCCAAGAGATCTTCATCACTACATTCCACATCCTGAATCATATTATTTTCCCTTAAGTAGAAGAAGAGGTGCCTTAGGTGATCCTCCACATGGAATACCTTAGTGTTTACGATCTCGCCTGTCTTGCGGTTTTTCCATGGGTAAACGTAGAGGCTCAGCTGGTTTTTAAATAGTCTTCCGAAGGATTCTAAAATGCCTCCTGCTAGATTCTCAGACCATTTCTCTTTGAAGAGTTCGTTTAGCAACCCAACACTGAGTGAGATGGCGATGGGCTGGCTGGTGTAACGATTCAGATAGGTGGCTATCTTGTGAAATTCTGGGCAGCGTGAAATGAGGACTGTTTTACCTAGCGCCTGAAGTGCATCTGCACGGTCTAGGAAATCAACGTGATCGATAACGCTACCTCTTAGGAGGTTATTCATCGAGATCTCGCAGATTCCCATGTAGCGGTCTTGCTGCTCATCATCAAGCTGCTCGAAGAACTTTTCCTTGGTCTGCTCCATCATGTCAAGATGCAGATTAGTCACCGGATCAAAGCTTCCCCGGAGGAGTGAGATTGGTCTTTTGTAGAGCACTTCTGCAGGCTGAACGACCTCACCATCTGGAGTAAACATCGCCGCATCTGTTAAACCACTCTTAACAAGCTGGAGCGAGCAGAGACGATTATCCACAAACTTAAATCCTTCGCCAAGGAACTTGAGTACATCCACTTCGATATTATCTCTATCCAGCCCATCGATGAGCGACTCTACAAAGCTCTCTAGATTATCTCTGTGATAGAATGCTGAATACATGAAATTTACCCCTAAGATTCCAAGAGCGGTCATTTGATCTAGGTTTTCCTTATCCAGCAGCCTCACATGACAAAGAATGTCACTGGGTGGACCGAAAGGCTTGAGCTGGAGACGGATCCCCATCCAGCCATGGCATTCGCCCTCATCTTTGTAACCTCTGGCGCGTACTGTATTACAGTATGAGAAGAAGGTGGATGTCTCTCCACGGCTGCTGGTCAGGCGCTCCTCTAGCAGACTGTATTCGTGATCTAGCATCGACATAACACGCCCGCGAGAGACGTAGCGTGTACACTTGCCGTAAATCTCATCACTCATGGTCATGTCATAAGCAGAGATAGTTTTAGCAACGGTGCCCGCAGTAGCGGATGCCCTGAAGAACCAATCGGCGACTCCCTGCCCTGCTCCGATCTCGGCAAATGTTCCATATTTCAAGGTATCTAAGTTGATCCTCAAAGCCTTATCGTAGGTGCTGATTACTTGGTCTCTTGACATACTAATTTTCTTCTTCAACTAACCACCCTTGTTCCACTACACGGTCTATAAATACTTGATTCCCTTTCTTTGCTCCTTCCGGAAAATAGACATCCAGAGTCACTCTTCTATCATCGCTAAGACCAAAGTTGAACAGACGCTGTTGGGCAGCTGAGCCTCTCAGCACATAACCATAGATGGCGTCTCCTTCGTTTGGGCTAATCAAAGAGACCGCTTGCCATTTTGCCTCATTAGTGAATTCTTCATTGTAATAAAATGCGCGCTTAGCGGTGACTCTAACCCTTACAGGCTCGGTGGGCTTCTTATCTGCTAGCTCTTGCCAAGACATGTCTGAATATACGACGAAGCTCTCCCAGTCCAACAAGATTTCATCCTTCGTATATTTAAGGATACCAACATGATTATTATAATCTTGAGTTTGACCTCCAAAAGTCAGGTATTCAGGATAATTGGGAATATTCTGCGCGTAGGTGAGTTCATTGAAGGGAGATTGTGAAAGGGCTTGGCCTTTATAGAACTTAATCATCTTCTCTCTGATATTCTCAACTGGCTGGACATACTGTAGCAAATCATCCACTGTCTTGGCCGCAAACACTCCTACCAGAAAATCGTTCAGTTGCATGACTTGATGACTATTTTCGTTATCATAAACGTATATCACTTGAGCATCATCACCAGCGTCAATCAACTTCGTTTCAGAGCTATTACCACCATTAAGTAGCGGGTTCACCAAGACCTGAGCAGAGTCATTAGGTCTAACATTATTCCCCGCTAGCAAGATGTAGGCCAGACCGCTAATCAGCAGAAGAGAAACTGCAGCGATAGGGATCATAATCTTTAGACCTTTATCCCCATGCTCTTGCGGGGAGTCCGCCCACTCATGGTGTTCACCTAATTTGGGAGATCTCTGGAGCTCCAACACATTATGGCCTACTTTTTTCGCTTTAACTCTATTATATTTACCTCCTGAAACTCCTAATTCTGACACACTATCTTCAGCAGAGGGAATAGTAAGAAGATGCTCACAGCCTGGACAAATTACTCCATTTCCATCCATCCCTTTGGGTAGTGAAAATAACATTCTACAGGATGGGCAGACGTAGCCTGCCTTACTTTTTGGATTTATACTCTGCTTAGTCACGACCTAAAGACTAGCTATGTAGCACGGTAAGGCAAGCAGTTAGCTTGCTATTTGGTGATTAATTTAGTCCGTGATGATCATTCTTAATGGCTTCATCAGCTCTATTTCAGACATCTTATTTTGCTCAGAAAGGAAATCAAAGTCCATCGATCCTAGACCCCTTCCAGCACGGTAGATACTTTTCTGTCTCGGTGCATAGATAGGAGCGAGGGATTTGTATGGGTCTTCTCCCACAAGAGTTGGCTCTTTTGGCTTGATAGGTACTATATTGAGCCTCTCGATAGGGCTGAGCTGTGATTCATTAGCTAGGAAGTCTGTATGAAAATCTCCAAGGCTTGCTCCATGAATAGGACAAGCGCCTCTTGGTTGCTGATCAATGTGGAAATATTCCTCGTAGCCTGTGCTCTTGTAGCTGCTCTCACCAGTCACAATATTATGCACGTGCTCCTCGCAGGCTTTTGATTCAGGCTTCCCAGATTGGCTACAGATCCTCAGCTTGACCACCACCTCTGGTTGTGGAATCGATTTACTACCCATCTTCTTTTGCGCCTCCCGCATGACATCAAGCCAAACCGGCATCACGGTTTCTTTACTAAATGCATCTGGATAAATCTCTTTTCTCACCCCATCATAAAATCCAGACCATAGCGCACAGGTGACGTTACCATTGTAGCCTACGAACCAATGATTACTAAAATCACTCGTTGTCCCGGTCTTCCCACCACCTCTGAAATCTTTCATTTTTGCGGCCTTAAAAACATCACTTCCGCTGCCATTTTTAATTGCATCCTCTAGCATCTTGTTGACTAGAAATGCTGATGAATCACGCATCACGCGCTCCGTATTAACTTCGGTCTCCTTGACCCACTTATAAACTACCTTCCCGGAGGCGTCCTCAACGTGGCTGATCCAGACCAGGTCCTTTATCATTTTCCCTCCATTTGGAAATGCAGAATACGCCTTCACTAGCTCCGTTATCGAAGCGTCCTCTGAGCCGAGAAGAGTTCTATTCAGCAGTCTGCCCTCTGGTCTTCTGAGTCCAAATTTTTCTGATGTTTGCCATACACCCTCTAGCCCTATCTTGCGGCCTAGCCTCACGGTGGCTGCGATTTTGGATGCAGCTAGTGCGCGGCGCATCGGGATGTAACCTTCGTATTTTGGTAAAGCAACCTCATGACCCCACTCGCCTAAGATCCCTTCTACTCCATCGATCATCACCTGCCGGTTGTCCATTGCCTCATCGATGAGCTGGGTAGAGCTATTCATACCATTTTCTAGTGCCGAGGCGTAGATGAATGGGAAAAATGCAGTCCCTAGCGGCTTTCTGCCGGACTCTACAAAATCATACTGAGACTGCTCAAAGTCTCTACCACCCACGTAGGCGATGACTTCACCGGTCTCGTTGTTCATCATCATTCCAGCACCTTGCAGATACGCTGGCTTTGAATCTTCAGATTTCACATAATTCACATATCTGGGGTGAGTATAGCCCTTGCGTTGCTCCACTTGTAAAAGCTTTTTCTTGATATCATGCTCCATCATTTCTTGGACATCTTTATCGATGGTGGTGAATATCTTGTATCCTCCCTTCGCTTTCTCGGTCTCACTGATCCCTTTTTCAATCAGTATTTGATCAAATTTCTCTGCTACGCGATCATAAAAATGAGATGTCCCGCGCTGGATAGGATCCTGATTGAGCACCAGTGGTCGTTTTATATATTCATCACGTTCTGAGTCACTAATCATCCCTTCTGTCGCCATCCTTTCGAATACTCGGTTCCTCACTCGCTTGTTCTCATAGCCTCGCTCAGTCTTTCCCTCAGCATTCTTATTAAAACTAGTAGGACAATAATGTGCAGGGTTACGAATAGAGCCTACTAGCGATGCACACTCATGGATTTCCAGGTCTTTAGGCTCCTTACCAAAGAACCCTAGCGAAGCTGAACGAATACCGTAGAAGCCACCACCGAAATTTACTCGATTAAGGTAAAATTCTAAAATATCCTGCTTCGTGTAGCGCTCCTCGATCCGTATTGCTAAGAAGATTTCCACCAGCTTCCGCTCATAGGTGCTCTCTTTTCTCCGTTTACTCTCATCTTGAAGATAATAGGCATTTCTCGCCAACTGCTGAGTCAACGTGCTCGCTCCACCAGAGGTAGTTCCTCCATTAACCTCCTGTAATGCCACTCTAGTGATTCCTTTTAGATCATATCCATCATGGCTAAAAAAACGCGCATCCTCTGCCGCTATCAGTGTGTCTATAAATAACTGCGGGACATCACCCACTGGGATAGGGTCACGGTTTTCATTGAAAATTCTACCAACCTCGCTTTTCTCCCGATCATAGATCATATTGGGCACTTGCAAGTTGTTAATCAGATCTAAATCATACAAATCATTATCATTTGCTCTCTCTCTGTATTTGGTAGACAAGATCCAAGCCACTAACACAGCAAGCACAAAACAAATAAACCCTGTCCCGAAAAACATAAGGAACCACTTACGCCTGAAAATTGACTTCTTGCGCACTTTCCTCCGAGAGTTAAACTTCTTCCAGCTCATATCATCTATAATTTTACAGCAGACTGCCTATACTCATGCCCACTGATCAAGAAAAAATATACCCCCAGATCGCCCAAGACGCAACCCTCAGGTTAGAAAGTTTTCTGTTTCAGCTGATTCGGGAACATGGCGACATCACCTTTGCCGAATACATGCAGCATGCTCTCTACAACCCCGATTGGGGTTATTACACGCGGGGAGACCAGAATGTGGGCAGGGCTGGCGACTTTTTCACAAGCGTTAGCGTGGGCTGCTGCTTCGGCACCATCCTCGCCCACCGCATTAACCAGCTATGGCTAAAAACTGGATCACCTCAGAACTATCACCTCATAGAGATGGGCGCTAATGACGGCCAACTGGCAGTTGATATTCTAACTACCATCCAGCAGACATTTCCCGATCTCTACGCCATACTACACTACCACATCATTGAGCACCTTGCCTCTGTCAGGGAGATCCAGTCACAGACACTTAGCGGTCACCGCGAGAAAATTTCCCTCCACAGCACGGCCAAAGAAATCTCTGAGCAGCACGGCATTATCCTCAGCAACGAACTCATCGATGCCTTCCCGATAAATCTTCTCCAGCTAGAAAATAGCCGCTGGCACGAACGAAATGTCACCATAACTAATGGCAAACTAACCTTTATCCTCGACGAAAGACTTACCCCTGAGTTGGAAAATTTCACCAAAACCTTACCCCCAGTAAATGATCTTCCAGATGGCTACCAGACCGAATTCCGACCAGGTTTAAATACCCATATCGCCAAGTTCAGCGAAATGTTAGAATATCCCCACACCATCACCATCGACTATGGACACACCCACAGCTCCTACTACGCCGCCTCGCGCAAAACCGGCACTCTCAGATGTTATCACCAGCATCAGGCAGATGAAGAACCGCTCATTCTACCAGGCCTAAAGGACATCACCGCACACGTGGACTTCACTCAGTTGGGGAAAACTTACCTTCAACACGGGCACCAGCTCACCCACTTCTCATCCCAGTCACACTACCTCACCACCCAGGCTAAAAACTGGCTACTCAGTCTCGAAGAAAATCTATGTCCAGAAAACTTCAAACTCATCCGCCAATTCCAGACCCTCACCCACCCCACTACCATGGGTCATCAGTTCTATGTCTTAGAGACATCTTGTGAGGGCAGAAACTGCGCTGATACAATGGCAAAATTAGAAATCACACTCTAAGACTCCTCTGCTGATAACGATAAGTAAAAAACCGTAAATAGGATTTTAATGATTTGTTAATGTGCTATGTTTTAACAATGAAAAGTCAATTTTTACTTCCCGCGATCATCCTTTGTTCAGCGTTTGTTCACGGAGAACAAGAAGTGACTAGCGCGGAATCCAAACTTATTCCTATCGAGAGCTTTAAGCTCCATGATAAACAATATAAAATAGAACGTTGGGCACATTCTCCGATGCTCTATAATCCAACCAGCATGGACGTGGATGTCGAGGGAAACGTTTGGGTAACTGAGTCTCTAAATTATCGTAAATATAGAGGAAACAATAAATCTAATAAGAGTTTTCCAAAGGGTGACCGAGTGAGCATCTTGAGCGATTCTAATGGAGATGGAAAAGCAGATGAATCTCATGTTTTTGTTCAAGATGAAGATCTAGTTGCTCCCCTTGGAGTGGCAGTTCTGGATAATAAAATCTATGTCTCCTGCTCTCCTAGCCTAATAGTTTACACGGATGTGAACCGGAATTTGCGGTTTGATAAGGGAGACACCAAAGAGATCTTTTTAACTGGATTTGGCGGAAAAGATCATGACCACTCATTACACAAAATGGAAGCTGGACCTGACGGAAGATTTTATCTCAATACAGGAAATGCGGGACCACACAAAGTGAAAGATAAATCAGGCTGGGAGCTAAGAGCAAGTAGCTGGTACGGTAAAAATTCTCTTCCTAAAGACCAAAAAAGAACTGTCCTGAAGAGTGATGACGGTCGGGTTTATACTGGAGGTGTGATGCTTTCGATCAAAGAAGACGGTACCGACCTGAAGGTCATCGGTCATAATTTCCGTAATCCTTATGGCCATAGCGTGGACTCCTTTGGCTCAATATGGATGAATGATAATGACGATACCCAGAGTTGCCGAACCACATGGATAATGCGCTACGGTAACCTAGGTTACAACTCTGAGGATGGCTCAGAAACTTGGCAAGCAGGTAAACGACCAGGCCAGACCACTCCCACAGCACATTGGCGACAAGACGACCCAGGAGTGATTCCTTCTGGCCATGTTTACGGAAATGCCTCTCCCACAGGAATGGTTTACAATGAAGTTGCCGAAGGAATGCTCCTCAGCTGCGAGGCTGGTCAGAACGTGATCTGGGGATACAACCGCAAGCGCCAAGGAGCTGGCTTCGAAATGAAAGGCTTCCCATTTTTGAGCTCAACTGGCATTCAAGATCCTAATTATAAGTGGAAAGATCTCCCTAAAGATGTAAACAAGTGGTTCCGTCCATCTGACATCGTCGTAGGCACTGATGGCAGTATCTATATCTCAGATTGGTTCGACCCTACAGTTGGTGGTCATTTACAGAATGAGCGCGGCGGCATCGGATCTATCTACCGTATCTCGCCAGTGGATAAGAAGCTAAAAACCCCCAACTATGATTTCACCACTTTAGAAGGATCAATCATCGCACTAGACAGCCCAGCGGTCAACGTGCGCTACAAAGCACGTAAAAATATCTTACAGTCTGATGATATATCTAAGACTCTAGACGGTTTAAAGAAGGATTTTGAGAATAGTAATAGATTCACCCAGGCACGAAGGCTCTGGCTAATAGCCGAGCTAGGCGATGCCGGGTATTTAGAAGAAGTGATGAAATCTAGCCCTTCTACCGATGTGAAACTGGCTGCCTACAGAGCCTTAGAACTACACACCAAAGATATTATCGATTTAGCTTCAAAGGCAATGGCCATAGATGACATCGCCTTACGCAGAGAAATATTACTCTCTCTACGCGATGTTCCATTTGAAAAATGTAGTAGTATCCTACTCAACCTGATCTCTTATTTTGATGGCATTGATCGCTGGTATCTAGAAGCCATAGGAACTGCGGCTGATGGTAAAGAAGAGCAACTTTATACCTCAATAAAGAAGCCTGTTTCTGATTGGGATGACAAGCTAGAGAAAATCATGTGGCGTCTTCACCCAGCTAGCGCTGTCGGTCAATTCAAGGAGAGAGCCATCTCGAAGAAAGCCTCAGAGACACAGCGTAGATCAGCGATCGACGCGTTAGCATTCATCAAGACTAAACCAGCAGCCCTCGCCCTGCTCGAGATACACGCACACTGTGAAGGCACACTAAAGGAATACTGCTTATGGTGGCTGAATAATCGCAGCCGTAATCACTGGCAGGCGTATTTAGCAGATGTCGATCTTAAGCTGTTAAACCAGGTTAAGGTAGCATTTGATAAGCTTAAAGAAGAGTTCCTTAAGAATTCCACTCCAGAGTCACTAGCAGCCTTAGTGTCTTCTACAAAAGGTTCTAAATTATTACTACAGTTAGCGATACAAGGTGAAATTCCTAACAAGATCAAGGACCTGACAACTCAAGCGCTACTCAACCATAAAAACGCAGAAATCCAAAGCTTGGCGCAGACGTATCTCACTAAGAAAAAGTCAACATATGATGTGGCTGCCATCCTTAAAATAAAAGGTGACCCTGCGCGAGGAAAGTCATTATTTGACGGCAGAGCAATCTGCGCATCTTGCCACAATGTCTCTGGCAAGGGCGGCGAAATCGGCCCCGAGCTCACCGCGATCAACACAAAGTTTAACCAAGAATCCCTACTCGACGCAATCATTAATCCCTCTTCAGGGATTTTAATAGGCTACGAATCGGTGAGCATTATTCTTAACAATGGTAAAAAGATCGACGGCACACTTCTTTCTAACAAAGACCCATTGATCGTACAAAATGCTCTGGGGCAAAAAGTAGAACTCCCAAAAAGTGAAATCAAGACACAAGTAATCAGTAAGAAATCGATCATGCCAGAGGCAGCAGCCATAGGGCTCAAGCAGCAAGACTTGGCTGACATCCTGAGCTACCTAAATAACATTAAAAAATAAATCACATCATGAACCGTAGAAAATTTTTAACCGTAGCAGGCATGTCATCACTCTACCCTTGTCTGCAAGCCATGGCTGAACCGGATAAATCACATCAATACAAAATAGGAATCACAGACTGGCATATTAATGCTAAAGGTGACCCTAAAGCATTTCAACTCGCCAGTGAATTCGGTCTGGATGGAATACAACTCTCATACATACCTAACAATAAAACGAACAACCTCACAGAACCAGAAGTGAGGGAAAAATTTCTCGCAGAGTCTGTTAAACATAAAGTAGAGATAGCTTCTATGGCGATGGGCATCTTCAATCAGCGACCATTTATGACTGAGCCTGATGCTGAAAAATGGGTGACTCAGTGCTTAGAATTCATGCCTGAGCTAAAACAGAAAGTCGTTCTTATGGCATTCTTCGGTAAGGGTGACATGAAGGACAAGCCGGAAATGCAGAAGCTAGCCATCGAGCGCCTGAAGAGGCTCGCCCCTATCGCAGAGAAGAAAGGACTGACTCTAGGGCTAGAAACTTGGCTCGGTATGGAGGATCACATGAGAATTCTAGATGCCGTTGGCTCTAACGCAGTGAAGGTCTTTTACGACACCGCAAACATGGACAAAATGGGCTACGACATTCTAAAAGAAATCCGCTGGTTAGGCAAAAAGAAAGCAATCTGCCAAATCCATCTGAAAGAAAATGGTAACAGGCTAGGACTGGGCAAGGTAGATTTCCCGAAAGTAAAAGAAGCACTACAGGACATCAATTATAAAGACTGGCTGATCATAGAATCTGCCATCAAAGATGGTTGGAAAGAGTCCGCGCAAGCAAATGGCAAGTATCTAAAAACACTATTTAATGGCGTCTAATAGCGCACCACCTTCCACATGAGTACAATCAACAAACAAGACTATAGCCTAGTCGGCAAAAATTCAGCAGCAGCGGTAGACAGCGGTCTAGCGGGAGCAGATTGGTACACGAGCCCCGTCACAAGAGCGCAACTCAAAGTATTACTCACGCGTAAAGATTGGCCAGCGATCAGAGACACAGTTATTTGGTTTTCTTTACTCATCGGGTTCGGAGTCTGGGGTGCCCTTTGGTGGGGATCTTGGCTAGCTATTATTCCTTTCGCAGGCTACGGACTCATCTACGCCTCAAGTTCAGATGCACGCTGGCACGAGTCTAGCCACGGCACCGCGTTTAAGACTGACTGGCTCAATGAGCTTCTCTATGAAATATCCTCCTTCATGGTATTACGTGAATCTGTCCCTTGGCGTTGGAGCCACACCCGTCACCATAGTGATACCATCATCGTAGGAAGAGACCCAGAAATCGCGGTCCCTCGCCCACCAGATATTAAAGCTCTTATCCTCAGTTTCTTTAACCTCAAAGCGTGGCCTAACTACATAAAAAACATCTTTCTTCACAGCTTCGGTAAGCTCGGAGCAGAGGAGAAAACATACATCCCAGAAGACCAATACAATGCGACTTTCATCAGAGCCAGGATTTACCTAGCTATTTACGCCACAGCCATTTCCCTCTGTTTCTATCACCAGAGTATTTTGCCTCTCATGTTTGTAGGATTACCAAATCTCTACGGAGCGTGGCTCATGCCCATTTACGGCTACACCCAACATACAGGACTAGCAGAAAATGTACTGGATCACCGCCTTAACTGTAGGACGATTTACATGAACCCGATCAATCGTTTCCTCTACTGGAACATGAATTATCACACCGAGCACCACATGTTCCCACTCGTTCCCTACCATCAGCTTCCAAAACTACATCAGCTTATTAAAGCAGATTGCCCCACTCCCTACAGCGGATTAGTAGAAGCTTATAGAGAGATCATCCCAGCAGTGAAGAAACAAATCCATGACCCGACTCACTACGTCAAACGCAAACTCCCGCATAGTAGACTCCCGCATAGTGGTGCTGAAAGTGAAAATTCTGCCGATGGACAAGCACAAACCTTCCGCTCAGAAGCCACTGCCACAGTAGACGGCTGGGTGGAAGTGTGCGATGCCGCTTACCTAGGACAAGAAGACGTCATCCGCTTCGACCACAATCACCATACTTATGCTATCTATCAGTCCAAAGAAGGCAGCTACCACGCCACCGATGGCATCTGCACCCACGGGAATACCCACTTAGCTGAAGGACTAGTGAAAGGGAACCTCATTGAATGCCCTAAGCATAATGGACGCTTTAATTTCAAAGACGGCACCCCTGCTCGCAAGCCCGTCTGCACTGCTCTCAAAACTTACTCCGTAAAAATGGAGGCCGGCGCGCTCTGGATCAACACAGCGATGGTAACTGGATGCAGCATGAAGCAACCAGAGAAAATCTACCACTTCAAAGTCATCACTAACAAAAACGTTTCCACTTTTATTCGGGAACTAGTCATCGAGCCACTCGGAGGAACAAAATTAGATTACAAACCAGGAGGTTACCTGCAGTTCAACATCCCAGAGTTTGAGAATATTTCTCTAGCGGACATGCAGATAGATGCACCCTATGCGGAGACATGGGAGAATCTTGCCAAAGACAACATCAAACCTGCGAGCAACAAGATTCCAGCAAGACGTAATTATTCTTTAGCGAGTAATCCAAAAAAAGACACACAACTGAAATTTAACATCAGAATAGCGCTTCCTCCTCAAGGCTCCGAACACCCACTTGGCTCAGGCTCAAGTTACATGCACAGATTACACCCTGGCGATGAGATAAGTGCTCACGGACCATTTGGAGATTTCCATATTAAAGAAACAGAAAACGAAATGGTTTACCTTGGAGGCGGAGCGGGGATGGCCCCTCTACGTTCTCATATTTCATATCTGTTAGAGAGCCAGAATTCTACTCGCAAGATCAGCCTGTGGTATGGCGCGCGTTCATCGCAAGAGCTTTTCTACGATGACTACTTTGAAGCTCTCGCTAAAAAACATCCCAATTTCAGTTTCCATGTGGCACTATCCGATCCAGAAGAAAATTCAGTATTACCAAGCGGCTTCATCCATCAGCACCTCAATGATAACTATTTAAAGCAGCATGAGAATGTGAGTGAAATAGAGTTCTATCTATGCGGACCACCACCGATGATTAAAGCCAGCTCCACAATGCTAAAAGAGTTTAACGTCCCTGAAGAGAACATCGCCTTCGACGAATTTTCTTAACCTATCTAAAAACCACTTTTATGAAATACACCACCTTTGCAAAAACTGACATCCAACTTTCAAAACTCTCATTCGGAGCCATGGGCTTGAATTGTGCGTTCGGAAACTACGAAGAAACCGACCTCATCAAGTCCATCCATCACAGCCTAGATCAAGGCGTCAACGTGATTGACACCGCCCGAGCCTACATGGACTCAGAAGTTATTGTTGGCAAAGCGCTCAAACAATGGAAAGGAGAGAAACCCTTCATCGCATCCAAGGCCATCCCCGCCGAGGCTAAGGATAATGCTGGCTGGGGTATCCCAAATCCTGCAACCGTGGCTTACCCAAAAGGCGCCGTTCGTAAGAGCGTCGAAACCTCATTACAGAAATTAGATATCGAAACCATCGACCTCCTCCAACTCCACCAATTCTGGGGGCAATTTCATGGAGAAGGCACCTGGATGGAAGAACTGCAAGCACTCAAGCAAGAAGGCAAAATCAACCATATCGGTGTCTCTATCGTCGACCACCGCCACGACGGAGCACTCGCTCTCGTTCAGTCGGGTCTAATCGATTCAGTCCAAACAATCATCAATATTTTCGACCCTCTAGCATTCGACAGCTTGATCCCTGCTTGCCAAGAAAATGATGTCTTCGTGATCGCTCGATGCGTCCTAGACGAAGGCGGACTAACTGGTATGTTGACCCCTGAGACCCAGTTTGACCCGGGTGATTTCAGAGCAGATTATTTCGAGCATGGCCCTCGCTCAGAATACATCGCACGCGTGGATAAGCTACGTAGTTATATCCCAGAATATGCAGATTCACTCTCCGAGCTAGCCATCCGATTTGCCATCACCCACCCAGGAGTATCCACCGCTTGTATTTCGATGCATATCCCCAAGTTCGCAGATGAAAATATAAGATCAGCAGCAAAAGGACCGCTGCCACAAAGCGTCTTCGAGGAAATCCGCCGCCAGCATCGCTGGCTGCATAACCTCTACGGAGGTAAGTATTTCCCCTCAGCTGAAGCTCAGACTGAAACACTCGGAGTAGGCAGTTTCAAGACCATGGAAAGTACTCAAACGCTCGATTTTTAAGATTCTATGATCAGCACTATAAACCACACCCATGGCATCGATTACTCAGGCGAACTTAGCCCTGAAGCAAAGAAAATCGTTCAATCATTTGAGCCGAAAGATCCAGAATCTGTAAAGATTGAAGAAATGGATATCGCTCTAGCACGGAGCGAAAATGGACTCGCTGACCACGACATTAAACTCCCAAATCCAGCCCTTCACGTAATCGATAAATCGATCACTCAAGGAGGACGAGATGTCCGAATCCGCATTTACACCCCAAAAGTGAGGACAGAAGCACTCCTACCAATATTCGTCTATGCTCACGGTGGTTGCTGGACGTTTTGCAGCCTAGATAGTCACGACAGTATCTGCCGTTACATCTCTGTTCATGCTAACTGCATCGTCGTCTCAGTTGACTACGCACTTGCCCCAGAAAAACCTTTCCCCCATGGACTAAACGATTACTGTGATGCCATCCTATGGTGTTCTGAGAATGCTAAATTCATAGGAGGTGACCGCACTAAAATAGCCGTGGGAGGCGACAGCGCTGGAGGCAACCTAGCTGCCGCTGCAGCACAAAAACTAGCGTCAGAAACAAGCCTATCACTCTGCCTACAAGTTCTCATCTACCCCATCTGCCAAGTTCCCGCTCCTCCCAGCTCATCGCTCAAGCGCTATGCTAAAGGTTACTTCTTCACCGCTGAGACACTAGAATGGACCTCCTCACTCTACCTTCCGGACCAAGATGGGTCATCGATAACCAATCCACTCATCTCACCGATGGCAGGAGAAATTACTAAGTCACTAGCTCCCGCATTTTTCATCATCGCCGAGTGCGATATACTGCGCGACCAAGCACTAGCATACGCCCAGAAACTAACAGCAGCCGGCATCTCCACTCAGTCCCACTACTACCTCGGCATGCCTCACGCATTCATCGCAATGGCAGGCACTATCAAGCTAGGTAAGCATGCATTAACTGACTGCGCACAAAGTCTCAATCAGGCTTTCCGGGGAAACAATACTCCTTAGGCGAAACCTTAAAATGCTCTTTGAACACCTTATGAAACTGAGCGTAACTCCCAAATTCAGCCGCATAGCAAGCCTCTGTTAGACTCAGATCACTAGATTTTAACAGCTGAATAAATCGATCCAACTTCACCCGATTTTTATACGCCGGAACAGACATCCCCATCTGCTCTTTGAATAGCTTACTAAATCTAGATTCACTCAGCCCACAAGCCTTCGCTAAGCTACTCACTGAATCTGCACAATCGGCATGTTCCTGAATATATTGAATAGATTGATAAATCGCAGGATGCATTTTCTTAGACTCTGATTTATCCCCGCTCTTCTGATAGGCATCCCAACAGTAAGATAACAAAAACGTTAAACCACTATTCAAAACACCGGGACTCTGATGACTATACTCTTCATTTTCAGCCTCTCCATAGACCCTCCTTGCATAGATCGGAGCCTGAGTTTCAATCCCGCCATTGTGAGTATTCCTAGCATAAAGGCTCTCAAATATCTGATGTATCGTCTGAGTCATCCCATGATCCATCACCCTAGATAACACTCCCTCACCCAAATCTTGTTTTAGTACAGCTACATAATCAGCATGTTCAGGAAGTTTCATGAACACCGCCACATCCATGGAAAAATCAGAACTCCATTGAGAAAGCCGATGGCTCTGGTCTGGCAATATCCACACCATACTCCCCGGCCGCATCGTGTATTTAACATCAGAAAAATAGTAAGACGCCGTCCCGCTAGTCACCAAGTTCAACTCAAGCTCATTGTGTTGGTGAGGCTGGGTCATGAAGTCTTGAAACAGCGGTCTAAAATTAAATGTCATCCCACTGAGATCACTACTAATGCGTAACTTCTCTTTCATACAGTAGCTGAAAATAAGCAGTTTATTCCAGATTACAAGTAGTAACCATTTTCAGAATATGCTAGTTATTCCATATTATGAAATTAGGCATTATTAATAGCGCATTTGACCAGGTGGGAATGGACACCAAAACTGGACTAGAACACATCGCACGCATCGGCTTCGACACGGTGGATATTTTTACCGAAGCAATGAGTATTGAAAAAGATGAGGTGAAAATGATCATCGATACCTGTGAAAAAAACAATCTCCCCATCGTCTCAACCGTGATGGTCGCCGCTGGCCTAGTCGATTTTAATCAAGTCGTGAGAGAATTTCATGTTCAAAGAACTAAGAAATTTATCGATCTAGCTGAGCAATTCCAAAGCGACAACTTACTCCTAGTACTCGGTGAATACATCTGGCAACGCGAAGTCATCCCACCAGAAGACCAATGGAACTGGGGAGTCGAGTGTGTGCGTGAGATCGGCGAATACGCAGCGAATAAAGGTATAGAAATTTCCTTAGAACTGGAGCCATTCCGCATGAGCCTACTAAACAATATTCCAGAAATGGTGAGATTTATCGATGACTGCGACGTCGAGAGCGTCAAAGCTAATATCGACATCAGCCACCTAGTGCTCTCCGATAGCTGCCCCAGTGAGCTCGCGAAATTAACAGGCAAAGCAAACCACGTCCACATCAGCGACTGTGACGGCAAAGTCCACGGTGACTTACCTCCAGGAAGAGGAGTCGTGAAATTTTCACCCTACTTACAAGCAATTAAAGAACTAGAGTTCGAAGGAGCTATCTCTCTAGAACTTGAATACTCACCAGACCCTGAGCGCATTGTAGAATGGGTCGAAGAAGCCTATCTCGCCACAGACACCCTAATGCAACAGCTAGACCTCCGCTCCTAATCCCTTAATGAGTTCCGCAATCCAGCAGCATTTTGGCACCACCCCAGATGGTGAAGCAGTAGAAGTTTTCACCCTGCAAAACTCTGCTGGCATGCGCTGTAAGATACTCACTTACGGCGGCATCATCTCAGAGTGGTCACTCATCAGCAATGAAAACACCAGAATAGACGTCGTCCTCGGGTTCTCTGAACTAGAGAGCTACCTTGCTGGTCATCCATACTTCGGCGCGATCACAGGTCGCGTTGCGGGACGTATTTCTGGTGGTGAATTCTATCTTGATGGCCAACACTATCAACTAGCCATCAACGACCCACCCAATCACCTCCATGGAGGTGATGTGGGCCTAGACAAGAGGGTTTGGCAGGTCGAATACGCCGCCGCCAATTCTCTAAAGCTATCCTATCTCAGCCCAGATGGCGAAGAGGGGTACCCAGGAAATGTGCAGTTCACCGCCAGCTATCGCTTGAGTGAAGACGGAGAGTTATCCATCACCCATGAAGCAACGACAGATAAAGCCACTCCCATTTGTCTGACCAACCACTCATACTTTAATCTAGCAGGTCAGGGTCAAGGCGATATCTTAGACCACCATCTGCAAATTGATGCCCTGCATTACTCTAGCACAGACTCCCATGGCACCTTGCTGGAAAAGAAGCCGGTCAAGCCGCAAGACCCAGGTAATTTCCAGTGTCGCAAAAGCGTCCGAGAAGCACTACCATTCATCGATCGCAAGCATGGCGATCTCTATTTCTTAGACCAACCATCAGAGCAGCCCCATACACACCCAGTAGCAACGCTCACCGAGCCCAACAGCGGCAGAACCCTCAATGCGCGAACTAATAGCAAGTGCCTACAGCTCTATCTAGGAAAATATATCCCTGAGAACTTGATTGGGAAAGAAGGGCGTTCCTATGGACCATTTTCCGCGATATGCTTAGAGTGCCATGATTATCCGAATGGGGTCAATGCCCCAGAACTCGGCGACATCATACTTCACCCCCATCAGACTTATTCTCAGCAAATCATCTACCATCTATCTAACTAAATTTGAACTTTAATGAGTGACCCTAAAACATCAGAATACGGCATAAGCGCACCGAAAATAGATTCACTGATCGCCGCACCTACCATTCATTATTTACCAGAACTACCAAAGGATCTGAGTATCCCAATCGCACTAATAGGCGCGGGTGGAATCGCTGAATACCATCTGAAAAGCTACCGTGATGCTGGGCTTAATGTGGTCGCCATCGTCGATAGAAACAAAGACAAAGCTGAAGCTCGTTGCCAGGAATTTTTCCCCAATGCCACTGCTTACACAGATTACATTGCATTACTGGAGCGAGATGACATCGTGGTCATCGATGTTGCCACTCATGTAGATTCCAGATTAGAAATCGTTACCGCCTGCCTTAGGGCTGGTAAGCATGTACTCAGCCAAAAACCCTTGGTTACCGATCTAGATCAAGCAGACCACTTGATTCAGTTAGCCATGGACAACAAGGTCTTACTAGCAGTCAACCAGAACGGCAGATGGGCACCGCACTTTTCCTACATGAGAAATGCGATCCATTCTGGTATCATTGGCGAAGTGACCTCGGTAGACTTCTCCTTACAATGGGACCAAACATGGATCGCTAACATCTCACAATATAACGAGATGAAACACATGGTTCTCTATGACTTCAGTATCCATTGGTTCGATATTCTGAGCGCCTTCCTACCAGGCAAAAAAGCCCAAAAAGTCTACGCCACAGCGATCAATGCAGCTCAGCAGGACTACCGACCTCCATCCATAGCGTCAGCCACTATTTCTTATCCTGACGCCTTAGCCACCCTCTCACTAAACGCCCATACAAAACTAGGAGAACGCGATATCACCACCATAGTAGGAACCAAAGGTACTTTAAGATCTCAGGGGCCAGGACTCAATGATCAGCCAACAATCGAACTCTATCTCGAAGAAGGAAACTCACAAGAAAACCTAAAAGGCAGCTGGTTCACCAATGGCTTCCTAGGAACAATGACCGAACTCCTCTGCGCCATAGAGCAACAACGCCAACCATCCAATAGCGCACAAAACATCCTCCCTGGACTAGAGCTCTGCTTCGCCGCCATTGAAAGCGCAGAGACCGATAAAGTAGTTACCCCAGGAAGTATTCGTAAGCTAATCTCTAACTAAAGCACTCTTCATTCTGGATCTCGAGACAAAAGGAGTAGACTTGGCAACTCCCCAGAAGATCCATGTCAGTCTGAAGACTCACGAGCCGCTTACAATTCCGGATCGGAGACTACAGTTTTAAATCAAAATTAACCGCCACATGCGTAATTGTCATTCATCAGCCAGAGTGGGTATGATACCAGAGCAAGGGCTAATACCATTTGAACAGTGAGAGTGGTTTGATAGAAAAAAAAAATAGTGAGAGGAGCAAGGCAGGAGGAAGGCGCATAGCGGGCTATGCAACTGTCGACTAACGCCGCTAATCTTGCTCTATTGTTTTGCTCTTTCCCCAATCAGCCTTGCTGCACTTTCAAATCATTCCATCAAACGATCAATCCAGTATCACTGTGAGGATGGTATAAGGCTCATGCCAATGCAGACCACATCTCCGACGAGAAGAATACGAGACATTCACCTAGAGTTAGGGACTGAGAGGCAGAATTAATAGTGATCCCGATAAACCGCTGGACAGAATAGGCTATGGCCCCTAGCTTGCTTGCAAATTACCTATATACAAACTATGAAAAAGAAAAATATCACCTCTATTTTAGGAGTCATTACGCTTGCCGGCCTCGTCGGTGCAAGCTCTCTCAGCGCTCAAGTTCCTGCTCCAGGAGCACCTCCCGTAATACCAGCTGGCCCTAAGCCGACTGCGGAAGAAATGAAAATGGTCTCCTCCTACTTCTTTGGATTTCAGCAAGGTAGCGGGCTTCAACAAGCCGGTTTCAAGGCAGAAGAATTCAGTACCGAAGAATTAGTCAAAGGATTTCTTGCCGGCATGAGCGGTAAAAAGATCGATGTCCCTGAGGCAAAAATCCAAGCGGTCATGACTGCCATGCAGGCAGCGGCTAAAGAACGCGAGGCAGACAAAGCTAAGGTAAAACAAGCCGAAGGCACCTTATATCTTGAAAAAAATGGTAAGCGTGAAGGCGTCATAACCACCAAGAGCGGCTTGCAGTATGAGATTCTCACCAAGGGAACCGGCAAAACCTATGCGGCTCCCGCCGGCGCAGGACCTGATCAAGGCACCAAATTCATGGTACGTTATAAGGGATCATTGCTCGATGGAGAAGAATTCGACAGCTCTATCAAACACAACCCAGATAACGCTCCTGTTGAGTTTGGTTTGAGTGTTGTCCCTGGTTTTTCCGAAGCTCTTAAAATGATGCCTACGGGATCAAAGTGGAAACTCTTCCTCTCGCCAGCACTTGGTTATGGTCCCAGCCCAAGAGGTCCTGGTGGCCCGAACAGTGTTCTAATCTTCGAACTCGAGCTTGTGGAAATTAAGGCCGCCTCAGCAGTTGCACCAACTCTTTCTGCACCTAAAAAGTAGGTAGTATTAGTAGCTAACACAAAAAGTTAATTCCAAAAACATTTTAAAAAAAGCTGTCGGACACACTCCGACAGCTTTTTTTTGCAAGTGCACCGGACATCCTATAATTTAGAATTTCAATATCCATGTGCTAAGTAAGGTTTTAATTGATCACTATGGCTGTAGCTCAGAATATCGTTTTCTAGGCTTAAACCATAGAATGAACCCTACAGATTTTGGGAATATACTCTCATGATTTATATATAATACCATTTGAACAGTGATAGTGGTTTGCTCGTTCCCCAGTCAGCTTTGCTGCACTTTCAAATCATTCCATCAAACGATCAATCCAGTATCACTGTGAGGATGGTATCATAAGCTACTAGCCCAAGCTTTTATCATAGCCTCGTATCGTTTTTCTGCCACAACCTTTACATTCTGGCATTTTTTCTGAGCTGCGGTCATCGAAGACTTCGCCGCATACTGGGCACTGCACTACCTGATAAAATCTCTTCCTGCGGTAGCTTCTGGATCGAATAGAATGCACCAGCAACAGCAGGCCCATCACCAGCACGCATCCAGAGACAATGAATAGGCTAAACTCCTCAAAGTTTATCTCGATCATGGCTGTTCCTCCTTAGGCTTGGACTCACTATTTACTATAGGTGAATAACTTAGATCTATTACACCAGTCACTGTTTGGCCCTGCTCTTTATCAGCAGGCTTAAATTGTAGAGTCTGCACCCATTTCTCAAATTCTTTCACAGTTCTACTCTCATTCCATTCAGCTGGATTGGCACTCAAAACCTTACCTGTAATATCCACCGCAACAATCATTCTAACAGATCGACCACGCCATCTTTCCGGGATCCAGTTGCCATACTCTAGCGCATCTGGTAATCTCAAAGCAAGCTCCTCACTGGCATTTAATTTTAATTTCCAGCCAACCTCAGCGATATCGGCGGCGATACCACCGTCAGCAACCGAAAACCTCGTTACTGCCGGCAACCATCTATTGTTAAGCGCATAGACCCCCTCGTCATCGATCTCTATCTGCTGCATCTGTACGTCTTCATATAGATATGCGCCACTATTAGACTCTCTTAATTCCTCCATTAGCTGTGCATTTACGCGCGCATCACTCTGCTCATCTCCATACTCCGACCAAACGGGAAGATTTGGGCCATTTTTCTCCACCCACCAAGTGAGGTCGTCGTCCATCTTGCCAAGCTGGATCATTGAGGCGCGGTACCTGCTCGGCACCGTGTTTGACTTAGCATAGACGTTGAGCATGATGAAGCCACCTGCGAACACGATGGCAGTCACTAGAAATGCGATCGTGGAGCCACCACGGTTCAAGCCATAGCCACCCCTCCAGCGGAAAACTAATCCCGCATTTCTATCTCGCTGGAGTTTCTTATTCTTAGAAAATAACATCACTTACTGGCTGGATTACCAGCATCATAGACGCGGTATCCTTCCGCTAATAACTTGTCGCCAATGAAAGTCTTATAACCACTTGGCACACGCTTATCCACTCGAAAAATAATTCCCACGGCTCCCCCGCCCTGCCAGCTCACGGCCTCGTTTGCCAGTTCTTCTAGCAGGTCTCTCTGCTTGACCATACGGCGATTGATAAAGATCTGCTGCTCAGTGGAGCCCTTCACAGTGACCACAATACTGCGTTCCATCCTATCAAATCGATGCCCAGTATCTGGCAATGTGAGCTCGATCCCGGCATCCGTAGTAAACGACGATCCGAGCAGCGGAAACACTAAAACCAACACGAGAATATCTAATACCGGTGTAGTATAGATCAATCCTGGGCGTTGCGGTAATGACATTTCGAGCTTCATTTCTTAGATTTTTTAGACGCTTTTTTTGCTGGATTTGTTATTGAGGGATCTTTACCATCCAGCACATCAGAAATCTCAATTTCTTCTGACTTCGGAGCATCTCGCTCATCACAAATGATATTCACTATCTCTATTGCTCCACGCTCTATCCGGTGAACTAGCCGCTTGACCCTACCCACAAAATATAAGTAAAATAGATACGCTGGGACTGCTACTAGTAAGCCCAGACCAGTCGTGATCAGTGCTTCATAGATTCCCTTCGCCATATCTAAGTTTGAGCTTAGACCACTACTATTACTCATCTTCACAAAGGTGTCGATCAGCCCGTTCACGGTGCCCAGCATCCCTATCAGTGGGGCAATCAATGCCACAGTGTATAGCCCACGTAGATTTTTCTCAATCCGTGGCACCTCCATTTGCCCAGCCTCCATCGCTATATCCCGCAGATCTGCTCTTGGTAGGTAATACCGCATCAGGGTAGCATGCGCTACCCTAGCTACAGAGCCTGGAGCGCGTGCAGCCTCGCGAAGTGCTTCGTCATGCGCCCCTTTACGGACATGGTTAGCCAAGCCCAGCATAAGGTCTCCCACATGGATTTTCGTACGTTGGAAAAAGATGATTTTCTCCAGCACAATCATCATCCCTACAAATGAAAGCACTAATAGCACCCAAACAAATGGGCCTCCTTGATCGATAAATTTTAGCATTAAAGACACGCTAGACCATTCCCCTCAGCATGAAAAGCCAACAATCGCAGAAATTGATTATCTTCCTCTCACTCTTGATCTATCCTACCTGTCTAGGGCGGATCATTAAGAGTGAGACTCCGTGATGAAGTCCTGCATTGTTTTGAGGATGATGGACACTGATATGGCACCAGCGTCTGGTAGCCCAATGGTCTTTTCTCCGAGAGTTTTCGCTCTGCCCATTGTCGCTAACATTGCCTTACTTGCTTCTTTACCATTGGTTGCCGCTTCGGAAACCTTGGTGATAGATTCAACTATAGGCTTATTGATCATTTCTTTCGCAGTGGTCGCAGCTGGTGCTAGAGCGTCGATCATGGTTTTGTCTCCGGGCTTAGCTCCTCCTCGCTTCATCACATCCGCTAGTGATTGATTTAATAAGTGAGATAATTCTCGAGGACCAAAGTATTTTGCCCCATACATTGTCTTATCACCCGCTAGGAATAGTGAGCCGAACACGACTCCTGAGGCTCCCCCCATAGTGCTGAGTAGTGACATCCCTGCTGTTTTGAAGAGTTCTTGCAGAGAGCTGAACGTCGCTGATGTTGGGTCTAAATTCTTCTTGAGTGCAGTGAATCCACGCTCCATACCAAGCCCGTGGTCGCCATCTCCAAGATCACGGTCTGCTTGTGAAAGTATTGGCTCGGCGGCAATAATGGCATCAGCAATCAAAAGCAACATCTCTTGAGTTTGCTCAATCGTGAGTCCAGATTCAGATCTAGATAATTCAAGTTGTGGTTTCACTTCTTTCCGTTTCGCTTTTCTAACAGATTTTGTTGACGCTGTTTTATTTGTCTCTGTGTTTTCTGCATCGAGAGGCCCTTGCATTTTTGAATAGCAAAATGACTGACAAGGCATCGACCATAATTCCTTCAGCTCGTCATCTAATCTTGTCACCGAAAACGAAATACCCGCCATTTCCTGACAAGTAACGTAGGAACCGATCATGACGTCAAATAGCTCAATCCCCCGTTCTTCAAAGTAATCCGCTGCGGTGCGCATACAGATAAGACTTTCCATCATCGTGGTGGCTCCCAAGGAGTTGATCAAAAATAAAATCGAATCACCTGATTTGAGAGGTTCAACTTCACCATCTTTTTCAAAGTCTTCGATAATGTAGTCTAACATGATAGGTGTTAGTTCTGCCGCAGTGGTCATGGGAATATCTTTAACTCCAGCTTCACCATGGATCCCCATTCCTAAGCCTATCATACCCTCTTCTAGTTCAAAGGTAGGCTTGCCCGTGGCCGGTATCGACCCTGGTGCCATAGCACAACCTATTGAGCGAGTTTGAAGACACGCTTTCTCTACTGTTTGAGCGAGTGATTCTAGATCCGGAGCATGCTGTGAAGCTGCTCCAGCTATTTTCACGATAGGGACTAGACCAGCAATCCCTCTACGATCTTTTTTTCTTTCAACAGGTGCCGACGCAACATCATCCGCGATCAATACTGTCCGAACTTCTACTCCTTCATCCTCGGACTGTTCTGCTCCAAGGTCAAAATTCATGATGTCTCCAGCGTAGTTTCCGTAAAGAAATAACACCCCTTCTCCTTGATCAATAGCGAGCGCTGCTTCTTTGACGATGTTCGGAGCTGGTGCGGCAAAGATATCTCCGCATGCTGCGCCATCAGCCATATTTTTACCAACCATCGCGTGATAAATAGGCTCATGCCCAGCACCACCGCCAACGAGTAACGCCACCTTATCAGAAGCAATATTGCTTTTAACAATAGAGCGCGTTCCTACTTTATAACATTCCCCATTGTATGCCTCAACAAGTCCATCAATGAGTTCGTCCGCAGCATCAAGTGGTGAGTTGATCAGTTTAGGGTTAAATTTCATGTTAATCAGGGTTTAAATAAGTGGCAGTAATTGCTCATTACACCATTGGCCATTCTGCATAGTGACTTCATCTGGCTGGGTGATGGCTATCTCGCATTCATCTTCACAGATTATCCAGCCCTTGTAGTCTCTCGCTACAAGAAATTCAGTGATCTTATGGAAGTCCACTTTCCCTTCTCCCATCTGTGCCCATGGCTCTGGACCATTTCCTGAATAATCCTTGTAGTGGACGTGGTTTATCAGGTGCTGCCATTTAGTCATGGTGCCGATGATATCCATTCCACCACGGATGATGTGTCCCACATCCGGAGTCCAGCCAGTGACGGATGGATCTAAGGAGTTCAGCACCACATCATAATCATCTTGCGTACGGACCATCGATCCCGGAGGAGAGTTCGGGTGAAATGAACATGTGAGTCCAGCATCAGCCGCTCTGCGTGATACGCGATTGACGTTGTTGACTAGATTGAGTCTGCGTTGCTGTATATCATGCCTCCCATCAGGAAGTGGCACGGTTCCAAGAGCTGCTCCAGGGAAGTGCTTGAGCATTTCTATAGTCCAGTCAGCACAGGCACGTTCAGACTCAGTCTCTTCTTCACCATCCCATTTACAAATGAGAGCCAGTGCCGCGAGCTCAATACCCGCTTCATCTAGCGCATCTTTAAGCTTGGCGGGATCCTTGTAGTCGCCCATCCAGTAGTCGTCATAAGGCTCAAGAACCATTGGCTCGATACCTTTGAATCCTGCTTTCCCTACGATGTCTGCCATGTGGCCTAGCTTGTTTTTATTGCCTTCGCCATAGCCATCCATAAACCATGTATAGATTTCTGCTCCAAATTTTATTTCGCTCATAATAGTATTTTCTTAAAGTTCTGATTATAGACCTGCTTTAACATCAAGCATCGCACCTAGGATGGTATCCCAAGTTTTACTTTCTTCCAAGACGCTGTTATCAAACATGCATCCATCCCAGCAAATATGCTCTATCCCTCTCTCCGCGTAGTCTTTTAACCACATCTGAGAACAGCGGGTGATATCAAGTTTCCCATTCGGGTGATCAGCCAGACAGTGCCGTCCTGTTTTATCGTGTGAGCCTGATCCATGAACTGAGCCATCATTCTGCGCCACGTGAAAATCAATCGTCCAAGGACGTAGTTTATCTGTTAGAGTCTGGTAAGCTGCCCAGAACTCTTCTTCGCAATACCCTTCTTTGAGCAGTGCCTGCTCGGGTGCATTGTGTCCTAACAGATACAGATATGTATGCGCTAAATCTGCTTGGAACCCCACTGTTTCAGGTGTCCCTGTTGCTTCTAATGTGTCTAACATGTGCTTCCATGAGTGCATACCTCCCCAGCAGATTTCGCCCTCAGCTGCGAGCCTTTCACCATGCCCCCCTGCTATTTTACCAGCTTCTCTGAAAGTGTTAGCTAGTAGCTTAGTGTTCCCCAGTTCATCCTTGGCAAACTCTTCTGGGCTTCCTGCAGAATCAATTCTTATTGCTCCATAATGGCGCGCTCCTTGCTCTTTGAAAATCTTTGCAACTCGGCAAGCGTAATGAATCGCCTTAAGGAATTTCTCACGTTGTTCCGATGAGCCAAATGCTGAGTCTCCGATCGTGCCTGGCCATATTGGAGCCACCAGTGATCCTATGTTAAATCCTTTTGATGCGATCTTATCTGCCATCGCGCGGATGACATCATCAGAAGCCTCAGGGTCGATGTGAGGATGGAATAAGAAGAGATCCACTCCATCGAATTTTTGTCCATCGACTGATGCGTCGGCGGTGAGCTTGAGCATCTTGTCTAGTGAGATAGTAGGCTGGTCAGATGCATCATCTTTACCGACGACTCCTGGCCACATTGCGTTGTGTAGTTTCATAGTTTTTTTAGTTATTCGTTTATACTAGATATTATTGATAAGTGATCAAATCCTAAATTGCTTTCGGTATTTGAGTGGTGAAATATTCATCGCTTTAGAGAACTGGCGACTAAAATGGCTCTGATCATAGAAGCCACAGTCATTAGCAATGTTAATCAGAGGTTGTGAACTATGGATTAACAGCTGGCAAGCTTCTTGGATCCTAATGTTCAAAATATATTGAGAAGGATTGATATGAAATACCTTTTTGAATTTTCGTTCCAGAGCACTAACCGATAAAGAAGACATTCTGGCTAGTCGCTCAATAGATAATTTCGTCGCATAGTTTTCTTTGATGTGCTCGATCATTAAACTTAGACCCTCGCTCGAATTCCGTGCTGTATCACTCGTAGAAAATGGCCGAGTAACCCCGATGATAGCGAAGATGTTTTCTTGTTCATCAAACATCGGCACCTTATTCGTGAGCGACCAATCTACCTGCCCCAGATTGGAGGGCACGAGCTCAACTTTATTAAGAATTGGTTGTTTAGTTTTCAAGATGAACTGATCATCTTTATAGAATGCGTTCGCCATAGATTTTGGGAAGAGATCAAAGTCAGTTTTGCCAATGATCTCCGCTTCAGGTAGGCCTATTTTTTCAATGAGGTTCTGATTGAGTCTGACAAAGCGAAGTTGATGGTCCTTCATGAAATAGATGAACCTTGGCATTTCATCAAAAAGAAGCTTCGCCGTATCAGGCATATTTAGGTAAGTGTCCAAGAAGTTACTCATCGTATTCAGAGTTACTATTTGTTGGTGAGAAAGAGCATCAGCTATACTAAACCTATTAGCAAGTTTCGTGAGTTAAATAGGTCGTTTGTTTGCATAGATTTTTCTCGGTGCATTTACCCGTAATAGCCCTATCTTGAGTATTCCAAAACTTAGTATCTCCCTTCAAACCCTCTAAAGTTTTTCCCTCGAATAGAATAATCGTATCCGCTTGCAAGCCTGAGCTCAAAAAAGTGCGACAGAGCTCAATGAGCTTTGTTTTGAAATTCATCATGCACACAGTCTATGCCTAAATGATGAAATAGTCTTGCATCAAGTATGAGTATTTTTGTATGGAATCGGCTATCTACACAATAACTCAGTGAAAGCCATCAATACCCGTGAAAGCCTTCACTCAAGTCATTCAGTATCATTTTTTGTATTACATCAGCTGAGCACCTGCTTCGGCTAATGGGCTACGCTCACCTCGGCTCAGTGAGACGTGGGCGGTGAATGGTTGGCCTTTTAGGCGATTTCTAGTGTAAACTAAGCCATTACTACGGCTGTCCACATACGGATTATCAATCTGCGCGGGATCGCCTACCAACACTAATTTAGAGCCACGGGACATCCGTGTGACCACGGTCTTAGCCTCCTGCGGCGTAAGTTGCTGCGCCTCATCTAACACGAAAAATCGATTAGGAATCGAGCGACCTCGAATATAACAAAGCGCTTCTATTTCTACCACCCCCTGCTCGATTAGATGCTCGTATGCTTTCACGCTTTTGATGACATCATCCTTCTTTCCTTGCTTTCTGCGAGGGGGCTGACTTCCTCCAGGAGGCGCCATCAGCAACTCTAGCGCATCATAGATCGGCTGCAGCCATGGGCGCATTTTATCGTCTAGGTCACCAGGTAAAAAACCTAGTTGATCACCCATCGCTACGATCGGACGGCTGATAGTAATCCCACTATACCGTCTATTAAACATCTCATGTAGACCTGCTGCAACTGCAACTAGGGTCTTACCTGTTCCAGCCTGACCATAGCAAGTCACTAATGAAATATCTGGGTTAAGTAAGGCATCAATCAGACATTTTTGACCTAAGTTAAGAGGCTTTAAATCATGCCCATCTGGAATCCTTAACGCCGGTGGAGCCTGTAACCTTACAAAAACACCCTCAGGGTCTAGCCTAGCAGGCATCGTTTGCTTCTCACCAGCAGATAATAGCACATATTGATTAAGCACCACGCCCTCTCGTTCCTCATGAGGTATCTCCAGATGCCCACTACTAGCAAATCTCTGTAACTCTGCTGGGGTCACTGTCACAGGAAAAATGTCATAGTTGCTCACCTCGCGGGGGTCTACTTTATCATTCTGATAGTCTTCACAGACAATATGCACAGCACGCGCTTTAAGCTGCATATTTAGATCTTTCGTAACTAGCACCACTGGAGAGTTATTAGCTTCTTCAATAAGAAGTGTCACTGCCATAATTCGGTGATCCACGCGTGCTTTATCTGGGAATATCCGCAGGAACTGTTCTAGAATTTTGCTATTACCCATACAAAAGCTAGGATCATAAATTACCATTCTGATCGTGCCACCACCGTCGGTAGTCACGCCCTGAGTCACACTGCCTTCATTAGAAAATAACTCGGTCAGCTTGCGGTGGACTTGTCTCGCATTCGCACCGCGATCACTCTGTTCGTTCTTAAATTTATCTAACTCACTAAGCACATCCGCAGGGATGCAAATATGGTTATCGCCAAAGCGATTCAAACAGCCTGGATCATGGAGTAATACATTTGTGTCTAATACGAAATTTTTAGCTCCGCTGGGCGACGACGGAGCTTTCAGTCCGAACTCCATTAGTTGCGTTGTTACTTTATTTTTCTCTACTCCTGACCTAGTAGCCGTTGCTTCTACTCCAGAATCTGCGCTTAAATCAGCACCCTCTGTAGTACTCTCATTTAGTTGTTTCTCCATCTTTATCATAAATTAATCTCCTCAAAGGTACATACTTTAACAGCCCACACAAACATTCCTCTACCCTCATCACTCCCCCACTCTCTCTGTAAAAAATTATTCAATCTATCTTAACTATCCGCATATCATAGCATGATAGCAACAGAAAACTTACCTCAAGATGATATTTCCTTAATCACAGCATACTAGCTTGATAGATTTCATTCATCTCATAGTATTTATTCCATGAAGAAAACTTATTTCACTTCACTCATTTCAGCACTGAGTGCCGCATCAGTATTTGCTGGCACCACGACAGTTCCTACAGAACTAGAAACGCAAATCTTTTCAGGCACAAGCATGACGCCTTGCCCAGCAGTAATCGCCGCATCACCTTATGGCGAGGTTTATGTGGGAGTTGATCTGCAGGGTTCCGTAGGTAAAAAGCCTAACATGGGATACATCGCAAAGCTGATAGATACGGATCTAGACGGAAAGGCTGACAAAAGAACCGTGTTCGCAGAAATGGACAATCCACGCGGCATCATCTCTATCGGTGATCGGCTCATAGTACTCCACTCCACACAAAAAAACGGTACAATAGAAACTCAACAACTTTCCTTATACCTGGATGCAGATCGCGATGGCGTGGCTGATGGTCCACCCAAGGCATTAGTGACGAATATCGGAAACCCAAAATACCTTAAGGCAAGGGGTGCCGATCACTCTACAAATAATATCCGCCTCGGAATCGATGGCTGGATATACATCTCGATAGGAGATTTCGGTTTTGTAGGTGCTAAAGGCTCCGATGGTAAGAAGCTCAGCATGCACGGCGGAGGCGTCGTCCGCGTCCGCCCAGATGGCTCAGAGCTAGAAACTTTCATTCACGGAACACGCAACGTTTATGATGTATCGATCGATCCATTTATGAATGTGGTGACCCGTGAGAACAACAATGATGGCGTCGGTTGGTGGATACGCTTCAGTCATTACATTCAAAGTGGTCAATACGGCTACCCAAGCCTCTACATGAATTTCCCAGAAGACATCATCCCCGCTCTTGGTGAATATGGCGGCGGTTCTGGAACAGGAAACCTCTACTTTGAAGAGCCAGGCTGGCCAGATAAATACAATAAAACGTTCATGATGACGGACTGGGGGCGCTCACATATTTATATCCACAGAGTGAAAAAAGACGGGGCCTCTTTCACCGATGCACCTGAGAAATTCATCGATTCCTCACAGGTTACCGATATTGATGTCGATGGCTCAGGAAGAATGTATATCTCTGCCTGGGATGGTGCCGGATTCACGGGAAATCCTGATAAGGGTTTTGTATCTATCGTGACCCCGAAAGGCTGGACGTATAAGAAATTTCAAGACCTAACAAAGCTCAATACAGAAGAGCTCCTAACAAGGCTAAAAACGCCAAGCTCCACAGCGAGAGTTTATACACAGCAAGAAATATTGCGCAGAAGTGACCAAGCCATACTCCCTCATTTAGTAGCCATTTCTAAAGATAAAATCGTATCAGCAGAAAGTCGTGTAGCAGCGCTCTACACACTCGCCCAGCTAGCAGGTAGCAACGCGCAGGAATCACTCACTAAACTTTCAGAAGACCCTCTTCTCAAGGAACACTGCGTCCGACTCATGGCTGACCGCTTAAAGTTTGCGAAAAATGCCGATATAAATTTCCTCAAAGCCGCACTCAATGACGAAGAACCAAGAGTTCAAGTAGCCGCAGCCATCGCCCTCGGAAGAGTAGGTGATCTCACCGTGGCCGACACCTTGATCGAGATAGCGGCCCCTCCTGCGAAGAATATTGTCACCACCTTAAGCACCGTAGATTCCACTCCCTCGATCACAGGAAATCAGAAATTCAAAATCGACGTTGATACTAGCACCTTCAAGGAGCTCTACCTGATTGTTCTCGGAGACAAGGACAATACAGATGTCGACGTTGCATGGCTCAACCCGACCATTCATCGTAGATTTGATACTGCTGACGTCACCGAGCTTGAATGGGAATCAGCCACAGAGGAAAAAGGAAAAACCTTCGTGAATAAAACCAGTGCAGGAAAACCACTTCCAAATGGAGCTAAAGGCATAGCAACGCATGTGAATAGCGTGATCCGATTTAAAAAACTACCGCGTTGGTCTAACACCTTCACCGCTACTGGCGTCATTACAAATCCTTCTACAAAGGGATCAGTGAAGTTCATCGTCTCCAGATCGCCAGACCCAAATGGCGCTGACATCATCGCGAAAGTCCATTCGACCCCGAATCCAAAAATCATTCTTCCCCATGTTGCGATGCAATCTCTCCTCTCACTCAACGCAGAGGGTGCCTGCATCAACGCTCTGAACTCATCGGATGAAACCATGCAACGCGGCGCAATAGCAGTGATGAAATTTATGCACAGTGAGAAAGTCGTGGATGCACTCATCTCTGCGGCTCAAACAAAGAAAAAAACTGAGATGAAAGCATTGATCGCTGACAACCTCATCAGACTCCACCAAAAAGAAGTAGACTACGATGGCTCTACTTGGTGGTCCACTCAACCCAATCCGAGCGGTCCCTATTACTACCCAGTTGATTGGGCTGGCACAGAGAAAATTTCCTCATTTCTCAATACAGTCCACGCTAAGCTCGATGCAGATGCCAAAGCTGAGTTCGTTACCAAACTGAAGAAAAATAAAGCCTATGTCCCTGAGCTCAACCCACGACCTATTCAGAAAAAGGACCTGGTAAAAAAGGTCGGCAAAATATCGATCGAAGACATCATCCTCCACGTTGCCAAACATAAAGGAAACCCCAAGAGAGGTGCTAAAGTCATCGGTAAAGTAGGCTGCGCAGCCTGTCACAACATCAAGCCGGGAGAACCAATCAAAGGACCAGACCTCACCAAGCTCGGACACATGAAGAATGCCGACATCGCAGAATCCATCATCAAACCACAAGCCGTCATCGCCAAGAGCTGGGTCAGCATCACCATGAAAGGTGGAGCAAACCATATCGGAACTCTGGTAAATCAAAATACAAAAGCAATCACCCTGCACAATATCGCAGGAATTCCTACTATCCTAGATCCTGCCCAAGTAACCAAAATAGAGCCAGGACCCAACATGATGTTAATGCACCTCTGTGATAATCTCTCACTCGAAGAGCTCTCAGACCTCATCGGCTACATCAAATCAATGGACCATAGCGTTAAGAAAAAGTAGTCAGTTTTGGGGAAGCATACATTATGGTTGAGACTGTTCTGAATCATTAGCCGCGCTTACATCCTCTCTCAATACCTCGACAGGAATAACTTCTGAAGATTCGTATATAACGCGCTCTTTTTTACCTTCTGTATCATTTTGACAAGAGCTTAAAAGAATTACAAAAAGCGGTAACCTGCGTATCAACTTTGCCTAGATTAAAACACTCATGATAAATCCTACTTTAGTCGCGGAATATTCTCTAAACCTATCGGCTTCCTGCCAAGAGGAGCACTACGTCCACTTTCTTTCAGTGATTTGAGCAATGCCTGAAGCTCCTCCCGCTTCTCCTTCTCTTTGAAGTATAGATTCGTCGTTTCGCCCGGGTCTTTTCCAAGATGATAAAGCTGTCCTGGCGCATCTGGCTCGGACTCTTTCAGGGCGTACTTCTGCATTTCTCCCGTATCGTAGCGGTTCCCGCCAGAACCCTTATGATCTAAATATTTCCAATCTCCCTGCCTGATCTGAAACTCCCCACGAAAACTCTGGGTGAGTAGATGAGGCCGGATAGATTTTCCTGCATCCTGAATTCCTAACATCGCAGGTAACATGTCAAAGCTATCTTTCGCAGCATCATCCGGTAACTTGTATCCGACGACTGACGCCAAAGTCGCCATGATATCTGTCGTGTTCGTCATCTGCTTAGTCACCTGCGCTTTGGGAATCCTCCCTGGCCATCTAACAATGAATGGAACACGGTGACCGCCTTCCCAGCCGTCTCGCTTCATACCCCTGAACCCACCTGATGGATCATGATGATGATCCTCACGCATCCACATCACGTGCATTGTCTCTGCTCCGTTATCAGCATTAAAGAGGATCAATGTTTGCTCGTCGATTCCGAGTTCCTTTACCATATCCAAAGTCTTCCCTACCAATGTATCCAGCTCAAATAAGAAGTCACCCCGAGGACCAGCCTCTGTCTTACCGGTAAATTCTTTCGCAGGTAGCACAGGAGCGTGCGCGATCTGTGTGGAGAGAACTGCGAAAAAGGGCGTCTCTGGATGAGATCTTCTATGGTCTGTAATGAACTCACGCGTTTTCTCAAAAAATAACTTATCCGCACCTACAAACTTATACCCCGGAGCCTTCCAACCCTCGTCATTATCCCATCTCCATTTGCCACCTAGATTAGGCAGCGTATCCCTTTTGTGACGCATACTGGCAGGCACCGGCACCATCCCATTTTCAATGTAAATATAGAGCGGATCAGTGGTCGGGCAATTCGGCGTAATGAACGACTCATCAAAGCCACGAGCATTGGGGCCATCGATAAGTGGCGTGCTTTTCTCATAGTCAATCAGAAGCGAATTCTCAAATCCACCCTTAAGCTGTTTCCCATCCTTGCCAAGCCAAGTGAGACCCACATGCCATTTCCCAAACACCCCAGTCCGATACCCTTTCTCCTTGAGTATTCCCGCCATAGTCAGTGTTCCAGGTTTCAGATAGCTCGGCCCGCTAGGTCCCTCAAACGCACCACCACCACGACCCGTGGATCGGTAAATTTGCTGTCCAGAAAGCAGTCCATACCGAGATGGAGAACAAATGGTCGATGGACTATGCGCATCATTAAATTGAATCCCTTCAGCCGCCATTTGATCAATACGCGGTGTTTTGTATGCCGCCTTCGGATTGTAGCATGACAAATCACCATACCCTAAATCATCCGCATAAATGATGATAATGTTAGGCAACTGTTTAGCGGAAGTTTTATCTGCGCTTGCCAAGCTCCCTGATAAAACCATACCCGCCAATATCGTGATGCACGTCATCCTGTTTTTTACTATCATTATAGTGAATACTCTAACGAACAGAAAAACACCTTGGCGATCTAAAACGTCAACACTAAGGCAGACTCCCTAAGCTCGCTTGCTATATTTTTTCAGTCGCAACAAACTGACTTGATAGATTTTATTTCGGCGGTAGTATTAATTTTATGAAGAAAATTTATCTCACTTCGCTCATCTCATCCTTGGGGGCTATTTCTGCATTTGCCGGCACCACGACCGTTCCAGCAGAATTAGAAACTCAGGTGTTTGCAGATAGTAAGATGGCTCCGTGCCCAGCAGTCATTGCCGCTTCACCATACGGTGAAGTCTACGTGGGGGTAGATATGCAGGGCTCGCTTGGTAAGAAGCTCGGTCTTGGCTACATCGCTAAGCTAACGGATACCAATCAAGATGGTAAGGCTGATAAACGAACCGTTTATGCTAAAATGGACAACCCGCGTGGAATCATCTCTATTGGCAAGCGGCTTATTGTCCTCCACTGCACTAAAGACGGTGACAAGGTAGGCACACAGCAGCTCTCAGTTTACGTGGATGCAGATGGTGATGGTGTAGCAGATGGTCCAGCAAAGCCATTGGTGACCAACATTGGTAACCCAAAATTTCTCAAGAGCAGAGGCACAGATCACTCTACCAATAACATCCGCCTCGGAATCGATGGATGGGTTTATATCTCTATTGGCGACTTCGGGTTCGTAGGAGCCGTGGGCACAGATGGCAAGAAACTCACTATGCACGGTGGTGGTGTCGTCCGCGTCCGCCCAGATGGAACCGAAATGGAAACGTTCATTCACGGAACACGCAACGTTTATGACGTAGCGATCGATCCATTTATGAATGTCGTCACCAGAGAAAACACCAATGACGGTGTGGGCTGGTGGATCCGCTTCAGCCACTACATCCAGAGTGGCCAATACGGCTACCCAAGCCTTTACACTAATTTCGCAGAAGACATGCTCCCAGCACTTGGTGAATACGGTGGTGGATCAGGAACTGGAAATCTCTATTTTGAGGAGCCAGGCTGGCCAGAGAAATACAACAAAACGTTCATGATGGCAGACTGGGGTCGCTCACATATTTACATTCACAGAGTAAAGAAAGACGGAGCTTCATTCACTGACAAGCCAGAAGATTTTATCAGCACGTCACAGGTAGCTGATCTAGATGTCGATGGTTCAGGCAGAATGTATATCGCAGCCTGGGATGGTGCTGGATACAAGGGAAACCCAGGCAAGGGCTTTGTGTCCATCGTTACTCCTAAGGGATGGAAGTATAAGAAATTTCCAGATCTAACCAAGCTCAGCGCTAAAGATCTAGTCGCTATGCTGAAGACTCCCAGCTCTACTGCGAGAGTCTATGCCCAACAAGAAATACTGCTTAGAAATGACCAAGCGTTTGTATCTTCACTTGAAGCCATTGCAAATGATTCCTCTGTATCGGCCGAAGGTCGAGTGGCGGCAGTCTACACCATTGCTCAGTTAGCTGGCGCAGATGCCCATAAATCTCTAAGTAAGCTCTCCAAAGACCCTGTGATCAAAGAGCATTGTGTTCGTGCCATGGCTGACCGTGTTGAGTTCGCTAAAAATGCCGATGTAAACTTACTCAAAACCGCTCTCAATGATGCCGATCCCAGAGTTCAAGTCGCCGCAGCCGTGGCGCTAGGAAGAGTCGGTGACACATCCTCCGCCCCAGCTTTAATCGCCAAAGCAGCACCACCTGTTGTGTCTGTGAAAGAAGTCGCCGTGAAAGAAGAAGGGACTAGCCCAGAAATTAAAGGGAAAAAAAGATATGAAATCAGTGTCGATATCAGCACCTACAAAGAACTTTATCTTATCGTTGACGGCGGTTCTAATACAGGAAATGACCATGCGGTTTGGCTAAACCCAGTAGTCCATCAGAAATTTGGTAAAAAAACTGACATGACTGAATACAAGTGGAAATCTGCCAAGCAGGGCTGGGGGAAAACGCTGATTAATAAAACTGCGGAAGGTAACCCTTTACCTGATGGAGCCAAAGGAATTGGCACCCATGCCTATAGCGTGATCGCCTACAAGATGCCGCCTAAGGCTGTCACCTTCACTGCCACTTGCGTATCATCAAACCCTAAAGGATCGGTTAAATTCATCGTTTCACGGTCACCAGATCCAGCCAAGGCAGGTAAAGTGATCAAGGCACACTCTACTCCAAACTCGGCAATCATTCTGCCGCACGTTGCAATGCAATCGCTCGTGTCACTCAAGGCTGAAGGCCCGTGCATTGAGGCTCTGAAATCAACTGATGAGAATATGCAACGCGGTGCATTGGCTGTGATGAAATTCATGCATACGGAGAAAGTAGTAGATGCTCTCATCTCAGCAGCACAGGGTGATTCTAAGTTGAAATCATTGATCGTGGATACACTCATCAGACTCCACCAGAAAGAAGTCGAGTATGATGGCTCCACTTGGTGGTCTACACGGCCTAATCCAGACGGGCCATATTACTACCCAGTCGACTGGGATGGCACTGAAAAAATCTCAAGCTTCCTAAATAGCACACACGGACAATTAGAAGCAGATGCTCAGTCAGCATTTGTGGCTAAGCTACAGAAAAATAAAGCTTACGTTCCAGCACTCAACCCTCGTCAAGTTAAGGGTGGAAAAGTGGTGAAGAAGATCGGTAAAACATCAATCGAAGACATCGTCCTCCACGTTTCAAAAAATAAGGGCAACCCTAAGAACGGCGCTAAAGTGATCAATAAAGTAGGCTGCGTAGCCTGTCACAACATTAAACCAGGTGAACTTGTTAAAGGCCCTGACCTGACTAAACTGGGTCACGCTGAAAATGCGGATATTGCTGAATCAATCATTAAGCCGGCTGCCGTCATTTCTAAAAGCTGGGTAAGCATTACGATGAAAGATGGAGCAAATCACATGGGAACTATTGTGAAGAAAGATGCGAATGAAATCATCCTGCACAACATCGCAGGTATTCCTACCAATCTAGATGCAGCGCAGGTAGCTAAAACTGAGCCAGGCCTCAACATGATGAGCCTACACCTCTGCGATCAGCTTACTCTTCCTGAATTCGCAGACCTCATCGGCTACATCAAATCTATGGATAAGTCTGCTAAGAAATAGAATAACTACTTACACACACTCATGCGGCTTGGGGATAATATTGCCATAGCGGTGGGTGGTTTCGGAGATGGCCTGCTCTCTTAAGTAGTGAAGCAGCTCTATTCTTCCGTTGCTTATCACTGCCCAGTCGATCAGCTGGATACGTCCTTTATTTGCTGCCTTACGTATGCCTTCAGAAGCTCCAGGAATACGGAGACTGTTGTAGGCATTGTTGAATTTTTCTAACCGATTACAGAGTTCTGTTTCTGTCTCGATATGAGCATCGATCCCCTTTCTTTTCCCGCGGAGACTGATATCTATGTTTACATCTAACAGTTTTCCAGCTAGCTGCACCAGGGCGAGGTCTAGATCACTCATTTCATCGCCTCTTACTAAGATTCTGCCGAGTTTACGATAGCGGAAGTGGTTAGTCTCGCCTAGTAGGTTCGACGGGTCATGTTCGATGGAGAATTCCTTTTCCCACCAGTATGTGTAACTACTGGCAGCCGCTGTTAGGGTATTGAGGTCTATATTTAAATCCCGGCTGAGAGTGGCTACGTAGGCAGAAACTTCATCGCTCAATGGTGCAGATTTTTGCGGCGTCGAGGTCTGCATCCAATTACCAAACATGGCCACGTAGTTAGGTCCACCGGCCTTAGCGCCAGGACCGAAACATGAGCTCTTCCATCCCCCGAAAGATTGGCGCCTGACGATGGCGCCTGTGATAGAGCGGTTAACATAAGCATTTCCTACCTCTACCTTATCACGCCAGAGCGCTATCTCGCGGGTGTCGAGCGTGTGGATTCCGCCAGTGAGGCCAAAGTCTGAATCATTCTGGATCTCCATGGCGTGCTGAAGATTCCTCGCCCTCACAAGACCGAGTACAGGACCGAAACACTCGGTCTTACAATACCAACTGCCTGGCTGGATCCCTTGCTTGATGCCGGGTGACCAAAGGCAAGGGTTTTCATCTATCATCTGTGGCTCTAGCAGCCATTCTTCCCCTTCATCCAGCGTCGTAAGTGCGCGATACAGCTCTTTACCTGGAGCTCGGACGACGGGTGTGACGATTGATGCTGAATCCCAAGACGAGCCAACTGTTAGAGAAGCCGTAGCGTCTTTGAGCTGGCGCATGAAGTCAGGGCTATCATAAAGATCTGCTTCAATGATAGCGAGTGATGACGCGGAGCATTTCTGTCCAGAGTGCCCGAATGATCCCTTGACGAGATCTTTAATCGCTTGCTCTGGGTCTGCTGCATTAGTGATGATGAGTGAGTTCTTACCAGATGTTTCTGCGATAAGGCGCATACTAGGGTTCCATTTTTGGAACATTATACCTGTTTCAAAAGCTCCTGTTAGAACTACAGAGCCAACGCGTGGATCTGTGACAAGCCCCTTGCCTATCTCATTATTGGGGCAAGTGACGAACTGCAATACATCGCGCGGAATCCCTGCATCCCAGAGCATGTTCACCATCACCCATGCAGTGAGAACTGTCTCTACGGGTGGCTTCATAATGACGGAATTCCCCGCCATCAGCGCCGCTAAAATTCCGCCGCATGGGATCGCAAATGGAAAGTTCCATGGGGGGGTGATGACGACGACTCCTAGGGCTTTTAGCTCTGAGCCATCGAAAAGCCCTTCCCAGCTCAGACTGTCTGCGTAGTAGGCAGCAAAATCGATAGCCTCGCTAAGCTCAGCGTCTCCTTCCGGGATGGCTTTACCTGCATCCATGACCATCACAGAGATGGCTTCTCCGCGGCCCTTCGCAAGCTCTACAGCCACTTGTTTTAAAATCTTACCTCTAGCCTCGATGCCCATTTCCTCCCAAGCCGGTTGGCAGTTCACCGCACACTCTAGAGCGGTATCTACCTGTTGTTGGGTTGCGAGTGAGAACTGGTAGGTATCGATATTCCTAGATGGGTCTCTACTTGTCCCCAGTGTGGATGTAGTAAGCGTTTCGCTATTGATGACAATGGGGATCGTGGGGATCTCTGTCCCATCAAAATCACGCACTTGCTTAGTGACCCAGCTCTGATTGTGTCGGAGTGACCAGTCAGTATCAGCCGCATTTTCAAAGCCACTAACATAATCAACAACATGCTCTTCAGTGGCCCGATTTTGTATTCTGTTAGGTGTGGATTGTACTGTGTCTTTTTTCGCACAAGCATCGAGAAACATCTTCTTTTGCTTATCCCAGAGTGGGCATCCAAGCTTCATCCCGAATAGATCATGTAGGAAGTTTTCTTCAGATGTGTTTTCATCTAGCCTCCTGACTAGATAGGAAATGGCTGTGTGAAAATCTTCTTTTTTCACCACGGGTGCGTAGCGGAGCAGCCCACCGGCAGTCTTCTGCAGCGCGCGCGCTTGGTGGTTTGCCATACCTTCTAACATTTCGAACTCAACGTATTCATCGACTCCATGCATGGCGCGGAGGATCAGCGCGTAAGATACCTCAAAAAGATTGTGAGATGCTACACCGATGTTTGCCACCTCAGCATGCTCGGGGAGACAGCCGTATTCTATCATCCGCTTATAGTTGGCATCGACGTCTAGCTTGCTAGAATAGGTAGCTTGCGGCCAGTCGTGAATACTGGCTTCCACGCTCTCCATTGCTAGATTAGCACCTTTAACGATACGAATTTTGATACTTGTACCGCCAATCTTGCCACGGTTTTTCGCCCATTCCGTTAGATCTTTTTGGACTTCAAACGCATCTGGCAAATAAGCCTGTAGCACTATTCCCGCTCGCATCTGTATGAACTCGTCTTCTAACAAAACTTGCTTGAAGGCATCACATGTGAGGTGAAGGTCACGGTATTCCTCCATGTCTAAGTTGACAAATTTTGGAGAATTGGTGCCGTCCTGACGCGTGAATTGATGCCGCATCGCTGTGCGGTAAAGAAGTCGGAGGCGTTGTTTAATTTCTTCAAGCGTGTGGTCATAGTCCACGAGGTTGATCTGTGAGAAAATGGCAGAGATTTTCACCGAAACATACTCGCACTCAGGGCTCTCAAGTCGGTCGATAACCTGCTGCAGCCTGTGCGCGGCTTCCTCTTCACCGAGGATCGCCTCACCAAGCTGATTAATATTCATGCGGGTGTAAGTTTTGCGGCGTTTAAGGAGGTGCGGCTTGAGCTGATCATCTTCACTCGGCAGAATCACATCATTTGACTCAGCGCGCATTTTAGAAGTGACTGCTGGCATCACGATGTCTGGCGCAAGAAAAGAGGCCGCAGCTCCGATCCGCATCGCAACTCTCTCATGTAGAGGAAGGTAGGACGGCACTCCATATTGATCTATCAAAAAACGAAATTGATCCGCGGATCGTGTATGCGTGGCTGGTCTAAAGACCTGATCTGCCATGGCTAGGGTGAGTGCCTTTCCTAGAGTATCATCCATCATACGATTCATTTTCCATGCCTGGTATCGCTCGGATAGTTTCATCTCGAGAGATGAGGAAATGAGAATCTCTTGCGCTAACTCGATAGCGGATTCCGCAAGTTGCTCATCATTGAAAGTGGCGTTTCTAGCCTGGTCGAGGAGTGGAGTAATAGAGGATTTCTTCTTAAATAACATAGTAATACCTTATCCTACATATGCATCTCCGTATTGTCTAAGACAATCGAAAAACTATCGAGATCTGTACAATGTGCTTATAAAATAATTCAGTCTAAATTAACTTTGAGTTTGCCATCTACGAGTAAAATTCCTAGTCTGCGCTTCCCACACTTTACTTCACTCACTATCATGCGTCATAGGTTTTATAACCACTCCCACAAATTACTCATCCTTATCGCTGCTTTCATTGTATCCATGACAGCGGCACGCGCGGCTCTTGAAACGATGAGCTTTGAGGGTAAAAAATACATCACCTTGAGGAGCATCAAGTCACAGTATGGATTTGCTAAAATGACACTCTCAGGCTCTAAGATAGAACTTAGAAAATCGAAGATTAAGATGGAGTTCACCAATGGGAGTAAGGTTTGCTATATGAATGATCTCAAGTTCGGACTATCCTCACCAGTTAGATACTCTGGAGGCAGGTTGCTAGTGTCTCAGACCGATGTGGCTAAAATGATAGACCCTATCTTAAAGCCTAGTTTCATTCCGAATGCTAAGTCATTTAACACCATCATCATCGATCCAGGGCATGGCGGAAAGGATGCAGGTGCGGTTAACCGATACGGCACCGAAGCAGGCTATAACTTGAAGGTGGCACGCACTCTACAAGCCGGACTCAGAGCTAAGGGGTTTAAGGTAGTCATGACTAGAGAATCTGATGTTTATCTCACTCTTAAGCAGCGCGTGATTGTGGCGAACCGCTACCCAAATGCGATCTTTATTTCGATCCACTTTAACGCAAGTAGCCGCTCCGCAGCGAGAGGCATAGAGACATTCACACTCTCACCAGTGGGCGTGGCACATTATGGTAGAGGACTGAAAAGCTCAGACTACACGACGCTTAGTGGGAACCACCAAGACTCCGCAAACATCGCTCTCGCCACAGCTATCCATGGTCGTATTAAGGAGAGAATAGATGGATATAAAGTGCCTGATCGCGGAATTAAGCGTGCTAGATTCAGCGTGCTTTCCGGCATTAACCACCCTGCTATATTGATTGAAGGCGGCTTCATGAGTAATCCGAGTGAGGCTCGGCTGATAGAGAATGAAAAATACCAAAGCACGGTAGCTACGGCCGTTTTTGAAGGAATATTCCGTTACCGTAATGCTCTAAACTCTAGAGGCAGATAGTCTGTTAAGAGCAATTATCTCACCAATAAAAACGCCGCTATTCTGTTGAGAATAGCGGCGTTTTTTTATTATTAAAATTATCCTGTGACTCGCATTGGCATGATCACGTAGAGGAATGATCCATCGATACGCACCACTCCTGGGCTCATTTCGTCGATCATGTCGATGTAAACATTTTCTGTGCTTAGGTTCTTGAGAGGCGCCATGAGAAATTCAGGATTGAATGCGATAGCGAACTCTTTACCCGCATATTTCACATCGATCTGCTCAGTAGCTTCACCAACATCCTGAGTGTTTGCCATCACGTTAACTGTATTGGCACCAAAGGCTAGTTTGACTGAATTTGACTTATCAGTAGCAAGAATAGACACACGACGAACGGTCTCTAGGAATGCCTCGCGACCCACTTCCACGCGTTCAGTGGTGTTACTAGGTATCACCTGACGATAGTTAGGATAGTTACCTTCGATTAGCTTGGAAACGAGTAAACTACCATTGATCTCGAACGAGACTTGGCTGTCGTTAAGACGCATTAGGACATCGCCCTCTGGCTTTAGCAGACGCTGGAGTTCATTCACTGCTTTAGCTGGAATAATCACATCACACTCATTGCTGGCAGGGAATTCTAAATCATTTTCTACCATCGCAAGACGGCGACCATCAGTCGCTACAAGGCTCATTTTACCCTCTTTAAATGAAGCATAAATACCATTCAGCACGTATCGCGTTTCATCAGTAGAGATGGCATACGATGTCTTTTTGAGGGCATCAAGTAGCACTTCCTGGCTGATCTTAAATTCCTTCGCATCATCAAATGTGGGTAAGGGAGGAAACTCATCTTCACCGAGTCCGATGATCTTGAAAAATGATGGCCCACACTTGATAGATGCGTGGTTTTTATTATCCACAGATACTTCTACAGTCTCAGCAGGAAGCTCTCTGATAATACTCGCAAGTCTCTTCACAGGCAGTGTCGTGGAGCCTTCTTTAGAAATGTCAGCTTCTACAGTTCCCACTACTCCCACATCGAGATCAGTGGTCGTGAGTTTAAGCTTACCTCCACTTGCTTCTATCAAAACATTTGATAAAATAGGTAAAGTCGTGCGGTTAGTTACCACATGCTGCACCTGTGAAAGTGCATCCATAAATGATTGCTTTGAGATAGTAAATTTCATTTCAGTCTAGATTTCTTAAGTTGTGCATTCTACGTTTTCGTAAAATATTGCGTGTTACAAACAAACTGAACTTTCCCCAAACTATATCAAGCATTCTTTAGCAAAAAATGGTCAAATTACAATATATTGCGTCATCCAGCTCATTAAGCACAATATATGGAGGGTTGAGGACCATGCCATTCCCCGCTATCTCTCCACTTTTTCATTAAGCTCTCTGAAGCATCGCGCCCAGAAGATCCACTGTATCCCTGATGGAAGTTTCTTTCGTAATACGCTGCTCCACTTTCTTCACAGCATGGATCACGGTGCCATGATCTCTCCCGCCAAAGGCATCGCCAATTTCCATTAACGAGGACTGAGTGAGCTTACGGCTGAGGAACATAGCAACCTGTCTGGCAAAGGCTATATTCGCGGGTCTTCTTCGGCTCGTCATATCAGATATATTGACGTCAAAATGCTCGGACACAAGTTTCTGGATGCTATCTATTGTGACTTTTCTAGAGCCTTCCTCGCGGAGAATATCTTTTAGTAGATGCTCCACGCGCTCGATGGTGAGATCTTTCCCGCCCAGTGATGCAAATGTAGCCACACGCACGAGCGCACCTTCCAGCCTTCTGATATTGGATTTAATTTTGTCTGCGAGAAATCTAACTAATTCATCAGGTAGCTTAGTTTGCCAGTCATCCATCTTACGTTTAAGGATGGCGAGACGTGTCTCCATCATCGGCACCTGAAGCTCCACGGTGAGGCCGCTCTCGAAACGCGAAACCATCCTTGATTCGAATTTCTTCACCTCACATGCAGGCCGGTCACAGGTCAAAATAATCTGACTCTGAAGGTCTAACAACGTGTTAAAGGTATGAAAGAATTCTTCCTGTGATCTCTCTTTACCCGCCAGAAATTGGATGTCGTCAATGAGTAGAACATCCGCTCTACGGTATTTTTTGCGAAACTTATCAAGACTTCCTTTTTTAACCGCATCAATAAACTCGTTGGTGAATTTCTCTGACGTCAAATAAGTGACTTTAGCATCCGGATTCTTTCTCAAGATCTCATTTCCGATCGACTGCATCAAATGAGTTTTCCCTAGTCCAGACGCCCCATGAATAAACAGCGGGTTGTATGAGAAACCAGAACCGTTGGCCACTGCCTGACAGGCTGCATGAGCGAACTCACTATTGTGGCCTACCACAAATTTATCAAAACTATACTGAGGATTAAGCCCTACATTCTTGATCTGTTGTTCAGATTTTTTGCTTATCTGCGGGACAGAGACTCCATCTTCGTCTTCATCACCCTTGCCATAGTTATCTTCCTCACCGTGCACAACGACGATTGCCTTAACCATTGGATCTAATATCTCTGAAACAGCATTTTGCAATTCCGGCATAAAATTGGTTTCTATCCACACTTGGTGGATATCGTTAGGCACAGAAATCTTAAACTCCGATTCAGTGAGGGACACCTCGGACACTCCAGAAAACCATCGATCAAATGCATCACTACCCACGAATTCAGAAAGCTTTTCAGAGACAGCTGACCATACAACTTCACCTCCCTTAGCTTTATTTGATCGTTGTGCAGTTTCATTTACCGTTGTTGTCAGGATTGCTTCCATTGTCGTAATAAAGTTGTGGTTTTTAGGTGTTTAAATTGTGGGGTTTTTGATTATCCAAACTTCAAAATAGAAGCTTTTTCTGAGCGGCTATAATTAATACACCGAAGCGCAAAACTTAGACAAATCATTTTGTTGGAGAAATAAATTAGAGTCGGGGAACTCCCTTTCCACAAGCTGTTCCACAGAACAAAAAATTTAATACTTGACCACTCACTTTGTTAAGTCTGGTGAAGGATTATTAACCCCAACACGCTTAAACCATTCGTAATAAAGAGAACTACGACCCTCATTATAATCTAACAGTCAGCTTACACGAACAATAGTTTTTAAAAAATCACTTAACTCTCTCAAAAACAAGAGGTGCAATTCTTTAGATTTCCACAAAATCTAGTGAAATATCTAGTGCCACGGCACTGTGTGTGAGTGCTCCCACCGAGATGAAGTCTACACCTGTCCGAGCAATCTCATAGATGGTTATTTCATTCACACCACCACTCGCTTCTAGCTTGGGAAATTTCTGATCACCACGCATCGCCACAGCCTCACGCATCTGTCCGTTAGTCATATTATCTAATAAGATATGATCCACCCCATCGAGCTTCAGGAACGCCTCTACCTGATCGAGACGATCCGCCTCTAGCTCTACTTCTACCTGCGGTTTATCTCTCTTCAGCTTAGTGATCGCTGCCTGGATATCATCGATGCTATGCTCAGCCACCAAATGATTATCCTTCACCATTGCACGATCATAAAGCCCCATTCTATGGTTCATTCCCCCGCCCTGGGTCACTGCGTATTTCTCTAGCTCACGCCAGCCAGGAGTTGTCTTCCTAGTATCTAGAACATTCGCGGTAGTCCCTCTTGTTAGAGCGACAAATATCGCCGTTTTGGTAGCTATCCCCGAGAGCCTTTGCATGAAATTTAGAGCCACCCGCTCCCCTGTCAGAACTGATCTCGCTGGTCCTTTTATCTCCATGACGTAGGCGCCTTTCACCACCCGGCTACCGTCCGCGACCAGTATATTTACTTCAATGGTGTGATCCACTTTCTGGAAGACACGCTGTGCTATTTCCAAACCCGCCACTACACCATCTGACTTCACCAGCATCAATGCCCTAGCCCGAGCACCGAGTGGGACAAAGTATTCTGAGGTAACATCCCCTGTGCCAATGTCCTCAGTGAGCGCTAAGTCTATTAATTTCTCTACGTGATCAGTCATACGATAAACATGCCCCATCAACGTCCAAGAATAAACCTTAAATTAGCCGCTCTACGAACTTCTTTATAAACTTGCAAATTCACCCATTCCACATTTCACTCATTTTCATGCCAACTGAAATGCAACACACCATCGCGGCTTCTGCTTCACTAGAAGGGACATCGCTGCACACCGGACAGAAAGTAACGCTAAGCATCAAGCCCGCTCCCGCTGATCATGGATTTAAATTCCGCCGGGTCGATCTCCCTGACCAGCCATTTATCGATGCTGATGTCAGCAAAGTCCAGACCGTAGAGCGCGCCACTACTCTCGCTGAGGGCTCAGTGAAGGTGCATACCGTTGAGCACATTCTTTCCGCCCTCACAGGCATGGGCATAGATAACGCATTGATAGAAATGGATGCCAATGAGCCTCCCATCGGGGATGGGTCATCCGCACCATACGTTGCTCTCATCCAGAGCGTTGGTCGCACTGAGCAAGACCAGCCAGCCAAGGTCTGGGAGATCCGTGAGCCGATCCATTTTGACAATAAAAAAGGCTCCACTATTACCATTGTGCCAGACAAGGACTTCCGCATCTCCGTGACAAACGTGGGCCCAGATGGTAGATTCACTCAGTTTTTCTCAACTGTCGTAACACCAGAAATCTATGAGAAGGAAATCGCACCAGCGAGAACCTTTGTTTACTATGAGGACGTGAAACCCCTGCTCGATAAAGGGCTTATTAAAGGTGGATCTATCGAAAATGCTGTTGTGGTCCGCGGCGAGGAAATCATGAGTAAGGAGCCAATGAGGTTTACTAATGAGTTCGCACGCCACAAGGCGCTAGATCTCATCGGCGACCTCATGCTCGGCGGCAAGCGCATCACAGGCCACGTCATCTGTGTCCGCCCAGGACACGGACCTAACACTGAAATGGCAAGTATTCTCAAAAAAGAATACACTCGGATGCGCTCAATGGTTCCGCCACTCAAGATCCCCGAAGGCGAAGCAGTGCTAGATATCAATGACATCTCTAAAATCCTCCCTCACCGTTACCCATTCCTCATGGTAGATCGTGTGATAGATTTCGAAGGAGACAACAAATGCACTGGCATCAAAAACGTCACTATGAACGAGCCATTCTTCCCAGGACATTTCCCAGACCACCCCATCATGCCAGGCGTACTCCAGGTGGAAGCCATGGCTCAGGTAGCCTCTATTCTCATGCTGCGTAAGCCAGAGAACCAAGGCAAGATTGGCTACTTTATGAGCGCGGATAACGTCAAATGGCGCCGCCCAGTACTACCCGGAGACACCCTCTTCATCGAAGCCGAAATCCTTAAGATCCGCCGCAACATCGGCTTCGCAGCTTGCCGCTGTCTAGTGAACGGAGACGTCGTTTCATCTGGTGATCTAAAGTTTGCTTTATTGGATAATTAGAGTCGCTAAATATCAGACAAAAAAAGCTCAGCATTATTGCTGAGCCTATCATTTTCAATTACTACTATGATCATCAAATGGTACAAGGTGAGGGACTTGAACCCCCGACCAATTCGGTGTAAACGAACCGCTCTACCAACTGAGCTAACCTTGCATTTGTTTGATGATTGTCTTTTCGCCTTGCATTACTTTCGTTTTGCGAGGCGAAACGCAAAATGCATTATTATTTGAGATCTGCAAGAAAAAAGCATTTAAAATTCTACTTTTTCCACACTCGGTAATAAATTTACTAACAATGTGGCACACCCAATGCTTGCAATAATGTAGCAGTAACTTATGCTGCTTCTAAACCTAATAAAAATTTCTCACAACTCAACGGTCCAAATTTATAATACATGGAAAGCATCGCAATCATAACATCCGGCGGAGACGCCGCCGGAATGAACCCCGCAGTAAAGTGCGCGGTAGAATACTCACGCAAGAGAGGGTATAAGCCATTCCTCGTCAGGGACGGATTACGCGGACTCATCGATGGGAAAATCGCAGCAGCCACTAGAGAAGACGTCTCTGGCATTCTCCACCGTGGGGGCACCATACTGCGCTCATCTCGCTCAATGAGGTTCTTTGAGTATGAGCACCGCAAGACAGCCTACGAGAATTTGCAAAAGCTTGGTATCAATAAAATCATCGTTATCGGAGGTGACGGATCATTCAGCGCGCTCAATCAGTTTTACCAAGATTTTCAAGTCCCCTTCGCCGGTATCCCAGCCACTATCGATAATGATATCCCGGGTACCGACTACTGCCTCGGCGTAGATACCGCGCTCAACGTCATCCGCGAATCCGTGGACTCCATCCGTGACACCGCCACCTCATTTAATCGCGCCTTTGTGATTGAGACTATGGGCAGACACTGTGGCTACCTCGCGATTACCAGTGCACTCTCAAGCGGTGCTGAGATCTGCATCGCTCCAGAAATGGATTATGATCTGGACTCCATCGGCGAGAGACTCAGAGAAGACTGCGCTGCTGGCAGAAACTACATCATCGCCATCGTCGCAGAGGGCACGAACATGGGAGAATACCTCACTCGCTGGATCACCACTAACCTCAACATGGATGCAAGACTCACCGTACTAGGACACGTCCAACGTGGTGGTTCGCCCACAGTGAGAGACCGCATCATGGCGTATAAATTTGCCGTAGCAGCCGTGGATTCCCTGGAAGCAGGAAACACCAACCAGATCATGGTCTTCAATGAAGGAAACTTTGGTAGTATCCCTATCAATGAAGTAGCGGATTCAAAATATGTCATGGACCCCACATTACTAAAACTCTCCGCCCACCTGGGGAGGTGATTCCAAAATCTACCACGACTTATACTTGCAGATGCACCGTAAATCAGTAACCATCTTAATAGTTCAAACACAAACACCACCAAATCAATGTTTAAAAGAATAGGAAATCTCATCAAAGGATTCTTTGGGCTCTTCGTAGGAGGACTCGAAAAACGTAATCCTAAAGCGCTCCTCGAAGTAGAAAAAGAAAACCTTCGTAAGCAAACCTCTAAATTCAACCAAGGACTAGCATCGCACGCTGGATTAGTGGAGCAACTCATCTCACGCGTCAAAAAACTAGATAAAGAAGAAACCGACCTGCGTGCTAAAACCGCCGCTAACCTCAAATCTGGCAACCGTCAACTCGCTGGACAATATGCTCTCCAACTCAAAAAAGTAGACGCCGAGCATGATGAAGTGAAGGTTCAACTGGAAGATTCAGAGGCTCAATACAAAGAACTCATCAAAGCTAGAGACATCTCAGTGAGAGAAGCACGCGCTAAAATTGAGGAGATCAGCCGAGGTATCGATGATGCCAAAGTCCAAAAAGCCGCCGCTGAACTTAATGAAATGGCATCTGGGATGATTACTAACATCGGAGGCTCTGGTGACACACTCAACAGACTCGAACAAATAGTCGAAGAAGAACGCACTAAAGCAGCAGGCCGCAGCCGCGTCGCCAAAGACAGTATGGATCTCTCAGATATCAGTATGAAGGAATCTGAGCAAGAAGCTCTCCAGGACATGGCGCTCGCAGAGTTCGCAGCCGACCAAGGCATCGCCATAGATAGCGATGATGCAGTATCCACAACATCAGCACCTGCTACTGAAACAGACTCAGATGAGCAAACTCCCTCTTCAGGCTCCATGGGACCTGGTTTGACCCAGTAATATCTAAAACGTTAATTTCTAAACTAAATGATAACGTCTCTCCTGTTTGAGGAGAGGCGTTTTTTATTGAGGCTTAAAAAATCAATCCACTTTAGATAATACCAACAATGAAATTGACCTTATCTAGTTTTCTATTAATAAGTTTTTGTTATTAATTGATTAACCTCTTCATTTGCTAATGACAACCCTGATGCTTTTGCTAAAACTCAGCAAAAATACTTTGGTAGACCACTAGATAGCTTAGAACAAATCTCTCTTACTTACTAAGAATTTGTATGATTCTTAGAGCAGGTCTACCCTGAAGACATTGTAGGCCAATACTGAGGGCTGAGGGCTGAGGGCTGACACTCGCCATGATAAAACCTCAAAACCGCAAAGGCCCTCTATCGCTTTAGCTACCTTCAGAGTGCATACTCCATAAAAATACAGAATATTTTTTTCATAATAATTTGAATAAAGTCTGAATCACCCAAGTCGAACATAGTGAACCACAACAACTAAATGACTATGAAAAAAATACTAACATACCTAAGCATATTAACCGCCGTCTTCCTATTCACGCCGAACACAGCGGAGGCTAGAACCCACTCACATTGCAGCAGCAGCTACGTAAGCGGTCATTCATCATGTGGGTGCCCTATCTATACTAAAAAGGTTTTCACTGGTAACGACTGTTATGGCAGACCAATGTATCGCTACTACAGACAAGCAGCCAGCTGCAGCTGTAACAGATCTAACTACCGCTCAAGTAGCCGCTACACAAGCAGCCGCCATTATTCACACAGGGGATACAACTCTAACAATAGCTGTAATAACAACTCACGCTACAGTAGTAGCAGAAGATCCCGCTCACACGGATACTACAGTGGAGGATCTAGATTACGCGTGACTTACTGTCGATAAATACAAAGTAACCTCCCATATCAACGCCCCAAGTGACCTACGCGGTTCCTCTATAAAACCACTACTAAACCATTACCAAAAAAGGAGACTAATGACAGTCTCCTTTTTTTGTGGCTTTACCATTCACCTATTTGCTTTTTCCTTATCGATATCCCAAGCCGTCATCCAAAATTGGTTAGTCTTCTTGAACCCCATCTTGACCATTCTATCTTCCATATCTGGAAAATGTGCCGCGCCATAGAAAATACCAATATTCTTTTTTCCAGCCGCTATCTGATCATTCATCACCTGCAGACACTTCTCATTTCTATCCCCGATGATCACACTCTTACCGGCAAATGCCGCTATCTGATCATCACCCTGCCCTAGTGTGTGAACGATGTTAAGTTTTAGTAAATCTGCATTTCCTGTCACTAGCGCCTTTAGCAACTTAATCATACTTGGCTGCTTCACTGGCTTTCCTGCAACCTTTGCCTGATTCTGTGCATTTTTCAGAGCAAAGCTAAGAATAGACTCCTGTTTCTCTTTCTGTAGTTTCTTAAATTCCTCCATCGAAAGATCCGCATGAACAAAGTTCTCTTGAGAGTAATCCACGTGGTCTTTCTGACCTGCCAGATCGAGTTTATCCTGCATCGTATTATGCATCGCCCCCAGTAAGCTAAACTGTAAGTCTTTCTGTTCCGCCTCGTTTATCTTTTTACCTTTGTCCATTTTATCACCACCCACCATCTCAAAGAGTAGCACTTCAGACTTCGTGAACAGAGTATTGAGATCAATAAAATACTGCTTATCAGCAATGTGCACCGCGCCGATCAAATCCACACTCACAGCATCCTTCACATAGCGAGTCACGGATGTCTGAAGCCACACATTTTTCTCATCTTCAGTCACCCTAATATAGTCCGTTTTAACCACTTTATTCTCAGGATCTACCACAACAGCATCCTGAGCGTGGGCATTCATTGGAATCATCATAGCTAAAGTAGCCAGCGTGAGTTTCGTGAAAAATTTCAACATAAAGTCAAGATGCCCCATCTCAGATGAAGATCCAGAGAAAAATTGCGTCAATAAACTATTCGGAATGCACCATTCCGAGTTTTAAAGTGAAATACTGCTATTCATATGTTAGTAATAGTAAATATGAATTCAACTAAATCCATTTTCATCCTCATCTTCCTCTGCCTCAGCTTTTCACTATCAGCATGTAATGATGGGAAAGCTCCTGAATCCAAGGAAGAAGCGAGCAAGAAAACAACACAACTCTTCAATGGCAAAGATCTCACCGGCTGGAAAAAAGTGGGTGGCACTGGTCAATACAAAGTAGAAGATGGATGCATCGTCGGATTTGGCGAGAATATCAAAGGAAACACATTCTTACGCACAGAGAAAACATACACTGACTACGAACTCACCTTCGAATTTAAATTTGATCATCGCAAAGGCAACTCTGGAGTCATGTTCAGAGCTAACCAAAAACCTTCTGATGACGGTAACGGACGTGTCTTCGGCTACCAATGTGAAGGCGATAACACCAAACGAGGCTGGACCGCTGGTCTCTACGATGAAGCCCGCAGAGGATGGCTATTCCCAACAAAAGGGAAAGACGGCGCGGAGCTTGCAAAGAAATTCACTGAACAAGGAAATAAAATCTTCAAGTGGGAAGGCTGGAACACCATCACCATCCGCTGCGAAGGGAATCACATCCAGACATGGCTCAATGGCGAAAAACGGGTAGATTTCATCGATAAGGATAAGAAAAATGACACCCGTGAAGGCTTCTTCGGTCTCCAAGTGCACGGTGGCAAATCTTTCCAAGCGCGTTGGAAAAACATCGTCCTCAAGCAACTCTAATCAAGCAAACTACTCTTCATGAAACGCATACTCCTAGCCTCACTTCTGGGCATATCAAGCATCTACGCCCAGCAGGGTGATAGCAAAGATAAGAAGAACACTCAACAAACCGCCCCTATCCCTGCAAGCGAAATCCCCCCATCCCCATACCTTGGCATTAAGGAATCCATGAAAACATTCGAGGTCGCAGATGGATTCAAGCTGGAACCTATCGCCCATGGAGAAATGGTGCGGATGCCTGTAGCTCTGGATTTTGACTCAGACGGAAGAGCATGGGTAGTAGAAATGCGTAACTACATGCTAGACCTAGACGGCACACGGGAGTATGAACCCACTGGCCATATCCGCGTGCTAGAAGACACCACAGGTGATGGAAAGCTAGATAAAATCACCACATTCCTTGATAAACTCATCCTCCCCAGAGCCATCGCCGTCACCCCAGATGGCGTGCTATTCTGTCATAAAGACCAACTCTTTTTCATCAAGCGCGACGGACTAAAACCAGTGGGCAAGCCGCAGCTCATAGATGAGCACTATGCAAAAGGCGGCAACGCCGAACACAAATCTAACGGTTTACTCCGCGGACTAGACAACTGGTACTACAATGCCAAATCTGACTTCCGTTATCGCCGTATCAATGGAGAGTGGAAGAAGGAAAAAACCGTCTTTCGTGGTCAATGGGGAATCGCTCAAGACAACCACGGCAAGCTCTACTCGAACAATAATTCCACGCTACTCGTAGGCGATATTCAGCGTCCTAGCCTCCACTACGCCCATCCTAAAGTAGCCATCAAGTATAAGTCTAACCAAAGAATAGGTAGCAACGCCATCTATCCCATCCGCATGACACCAGGGGTGAATCGCGCCTATCAGAAGGGTCTTCTAGATGACAAGGGTAAGCTAAAGAACACCACAGCAGCTTCAGGAATGACCATTTACCGTGGTAACCAATTTCCGGAACAATACCAAGGTCAAGGAATAGTCACTTCACCATGTGCTAATCTTATCAAACTTATCGACATCAAACGCGATGATCAAAACCAGCCAACTGGCAGCCACCCACTCGGCAAAAAAGAACTCATCGCATCCACCGATGAATGGTTCCGCCCAGTGAACCTCTACACAGCGCCAGATGGATCAGTCTGGATACTCGATATCCATTTTGGTCTCATTCAGCACAAAACTTACATGACCACTTACCTCCGCGGTCAATACAGTTCAAGAGGACTCGACAAACCAGAGCCACAGAACGGCAGAATTTACAGACTCTCGCACAACTCCAAACCACTCGCCAAGGTTCCAAAACTCAGTATCCTCGATGATGCCGGACTCATCAAACACCTAGCTCACGCCAATGGAACTGTGAGAGACAAAGCTCAGCTCATCATCACTAAAAAACTTACCTCTGGCTCATCTAGTCTCGCGGGGTCTCTAGCTAAGGCATTTCAAACTAGCTCAAATCCACTCCAGCAGCTTCACATCCTCTGGTCACTCGAAGCCAGCGGAAAGATCCCTGCTGAGGTGTTCAATACCGCGATCAAATCCAAAGACATCGCAGTGCAGACATCCGCCATGGAACTGGCGCACCTAACAGCATCACCTAGTACATTGTTAGAAACCATCGTTACACCAAGATCAGAGGCTGCAAATTCTTACCTCTATGCCCTCGGTGTGATCAACACTCCAGCTTCGCTAAAGCGAGCTGATGAAGTCATCAAGAAATTCTCCAAGATTGGGTCACTCAGAGAAGCCTACCTCACAGGAACCACCAGAGCCAAATCTAAGCAGATCGCCTCCGCAACGATCCAGGACAAGAAATTTGCCCAGCTACTTTCAAAAGCCAGTAGCAACCACGCCGCTGTAGCAGTAAAGAAATCAGGCGCCGGACTCACTGGAGACTACCTAGCGAGCTTCAATCGCGGCAAGAAGGTCTATGCTGCTGCTGCCTGTTCCGCCTGCCACGGTGAGCAAGGAGAAGCACCAGCACCGGGTTTCCCACCACTATCCCCATCAGACTGGGTCACCGGAGATCCCGAGCGCCTCACCAAGGTGGTGCTCAATGGTCTAACAGGACCGATCACCCTTAATGGTGAGAAATTTAAAACTGAGCTCCCGATGCCTCCAAACATGTCTAATCCAGCATTAGCAAAGGATCAAGACCTTGCAGACCTCCTCAACTACATCCGCAACCTAGGAGAAAACAAAGCCCCACAGGTAACCAAATCTCAAGTCAAAACCTACCGCGCCAAAGCGGTAGAAAGAGCCGAACCATGGACTGAGAAGGATCTAAAAAATGCGAAATAAGTCATTTCTCGTAATCTAAGGATCATTCCTTCTTTTCAGGAGCGGACTTATCTCTGAAAGCATAGATTTCGGGCAATATTCTGCCGGAATTGAGGTTGAGACCGAGATTCTTGCTCTTAGGATCGTCATCTAAAATCACGATAATAATAAATCTTCGGTAGCCTTCCTCCAGTGTTCACTATAAAGCCTAAGTGCCTACTTTTAGTATCGTGCCACCAATGTTGCTCAGTGATCTTTTTGAACTGTCCTTTCGCAAGACGTTGATAACCTAATTCCGCTCTATAATAGCCACTCTTTGATACGGGACTCTTTGAAACCGTCTGGCTTTTTGGTGGAACTGACAGTTTACTTAAGCCAAGATTTGCCGAAATATGGTGTTGTGTCTTGTTGAGCTATAAAGTTTAGCAGGTTTGTGCCCTTTCAATAGAATCATTTCCATTTTAACTGCCAACGTTGGGTTCTCACGATCTGGTGTCCCTAAAATATAAAAACCTTCCGCATCGTTTGGAATTCTAAGAATCGGAGTATTGGCAACCATATTTTTGATGTCTTTGACTCGTTCCGCTGTCATAAAAAGCGTGATTTCACGGTCAACTAGGGATATCAGTGCGAAAAATTCATAGATGGCAACTCTACCCTCTGGCTACTTTACCCATCAAAGAGATGAGCAAAATTAGGTGAATCTTTAAGTCTTTCTGGGAATATCATACGACACGTCCGCTTCTGCTTTTGCTCTTCTTTGGCTCCTTTAATGGCTCTGCTGATGGATCTGCAATACTGAGACTCGATAGACATATTGAAAAGGTGATAAAAGTGGTGATCATTTTCATAAGGCAATAATTTGCCCTGAATTTAAGCTTAAACTTTACTCATTGTTTTCCGTCAGATTAAACCAAGCATGCTGAAATTGAGGCAAACAACTTATCTAAAATCTATGAAAAGATGGAGTCATGGCTATTTTTTACCTACATCCTTAGATCTAAAGTCTCTGAAAAAGTAAATTTTAGGTAACTTACCTCCAGTATTTACAATAAATCCTAGGTGCCTACTGTTTTCATAGTGCCACCAGCTTTGCTCCGTGATCCTGGCTATATCGCCTTTTCCATTGGCTCGATAACCAAATTCTGCTTTATAGTAGCCACTATTTTGGATTGGATTCTTCGTTACAGTCTGACGTCGCGGAGCAACTGACATTTTACTCTGTCCAAGATTAGCAACAATATGATGTTTTGTGGTGTTGAACCATAAGGTTTCACCAAGCCCGAGTTTACCATCGGTCAAGCTGACTAATCTCATCTTCAGAGGTAACGTTGTATTCTTCCGGTCAGGTGTCACTATGATGTAGAAATCTTGTATATCCTTTGGGATATTTAGACTCGGTAGGTTTGGTGGTATATTTTCAGGATCTGAAATAGGATTAGCTGACATATAGAGCGTGATGTCCCCCGCTGACAATGAAGTCACTGGCGAGAAATTCATACTCGGTAAAAAAAACTTGTTGGCTAGCTTTCCCATCAAATAGATACGCCATCTTTGGTGAATCATTGGGCCGTTCGGGGAATACGAGACGAAAGGTGCGCTTTCTCTCTTTCTTCCCAGTTGCTTCGCCAGTTTCTTGAGCGCTAGATGAATACGCTAAGCTCAGCAATGATATAACGATAGTGATGATCAATCTCATGTCTCTAGTTTGCATAATCAAATAGAATGTTCAACTTATACTTCATCTTCATTTACCCATCTAAATGCGATGATCTCATACTTTCTACCATGAGCAATGTTTGCGGGAGCAGATGGAGGATCGATCAGATCAGGCACGTCGGCGGGATCACAGAAATTACGAGTCCGTGTGACCGTTGCCTCACACCAAGCACGCGCTGTGACATTGCCATTCGCATCTATGAATTCACCATACGCACGGATAGTAAACGTATCATCCCTAGCACTGATGATTGGTGCGATCGGTCTTAGAATATCTGCCTGCCTGATCCAACCTGGGGCACCATAAGCACTACTACCCTCCGAGGCCTCTGGGTAAGCATAATCCGCACCAACCTCCTTAGCGTCAGCTGCTGGCATTGTATCTGCTGATAGATTGTTGGCTTGAGCACGAAGTATTGCCATCGGATCTGCATCAAGATTATTGATAGCGGTCTGTATGGCACCAGCCATTGCCAGATCATCATTACTACTGAGCTGACGGTTCACAAACTCGGATAGAGAAAGGAACGGCCCCCTAAGGCGGACTTGATCCACTATCTTTTCAGCGAGATCATCAATCTGAGCATCAGTAAGACTTCTAAATCCTGTGAACTCAGATGCGTTGTCGAAAATTGCGCTTAGGTTCGCTCCACTACCCGCCTCTACATCAGATGCGATGGCACCTCTGGTAACTGGGTGTGCATTGCTAGCGGTAGTGGATGTCATACCAGCTGCTCCATACAAGGCAATCTCCTCTCGACTCTTTGCATGTCCTAGTATGGCTCTCCAAGCGTCAACCGAAGTAGAATTGATATTAAACATTCCTTCTACTTCTAAACGTGATGCTATCTTTAACCAGCCGTCTCCGTTAGGACTGTTGATGATTTCACCAACGCGTGTGCTAGAGTTTGACGCTGATAATTTCTGGTCTTCGCTGATAGCACGGTAAGCACGGTTAGACAAAATATAGTCACCCTCCAGAAAATCCTCATAGACAGTTTCGATAGTTTTATCGATGCTACCTCCTAAATTTACATACTGTGGAGCTATAGAGGATACAAACCAGTCATCGAACAAAAGATGGTTTGCACAATAGGCATCGTCGTGCATCAGGTTGAATTCAGCACCAGCAGGACTCAATGTAGCTGGAACAATGTCATCCTTGGGAATGAGAGGTGTGGCGTCACTATTGCCAATCAGGTTCATCTGGAATGGTGGATAGGGATTGTTACCTCTCGGGTTCCAGCCTTGGAGTTCAACGAGTGACGCCATTGGACGAACTGGAATATCAGCCATGATTAGCCGTGAAAGGCCGTCACCACTCTGATAACCTGTGGCTATGAAGCCTTTCGAAGTGCTTAAATTGGGTGTGAGCGTTGAGTTTGCAGGCATCGAATTATAAGTGATATCAAACGTGCCATTTGCGGGGTGAGCCAACGAATTTCCGTTTACCGGATCAACCATCGAAACGGAGGCAAGCGGGCTGCTTTGTATGACTCCTTTGGTAGGTCGGCTCTGATTTGTGCCAGGCGCAGTGCCAATGGTCATCCGGGGGCCCATACTCATTGAAAAAATAGGAACCCAAGGACCGTCCGCGAGTGCTCCTATCGAGTAGCCCACTTCATCGACGTCGACAGGTGGCCAATACACAGAGCCTGCATCTTCAGGCGCCAGCGCACTCGTGTGGTGGTATGGTTTTTGCACGCCCAAATGCGACGGGTGACTTTGGTAATAACCTCCACTTGACGTACCGAATGTCATGTCGAAACCCATACCCGGACTCCTCCCTTTGAAAGGTTGTGTCAATCTGTCATTTTTCATAAGGAACCACCAGGCTTCTGATGCGAGACGGTTATTGCTGACTCCAAACTCAAAACCCAGAATATTGTTTTGGTTAAACCCTTCTCCCAGTCTAATGCTTCCAGACCAGTGTATATGACCTGGTAATCTAGGTGAGAAGACTTTCGCTTCTCCCTGCTTGAATGTAAGCTTACCAGGTGGGAACGATGCCCCGAAAGCGCGGATATCTAAGTAAGAGCCGCTAGTATACCCTTTTGCTATGTTAGCCGCCAACTTATGATCAAGTGAGTTACCACCCCAGTTGCCTGGGACATCAACGTATTGAAGGTTTCCTGGTGTTAAATATCTAAATTTACTATTGGGAACCGAGTCGGGACCATCTGGATACGACAGTTGGCCAACCACCGCTAAGTTTATCGGCATTGAGCGCCTCCATGAGACTAGTAGTTCTTCATTTACACCAGTAAGGGCATCGATGGTTAAACCAATATTATAGGGGTTCCATAGGGTAATTATCGGAACAAACATCAGTTTCAAATCGTATCTGGGGGGATTTGCAGCAGGGGTCCTAGGAACGGCCTTTGCATAGATAAGAGTCTGGAATCTGGCTATTTGGGGATGCAAACGCTGCACATGTTTGTAGTTGTAAAGATTTTTAACCTTAGCGATTCCACTGGATTGCCATCCAACGAGCTTCCCGGTCATGACATCCCAAGCAACTGGGCTTTCCACTACACCTGAATTGACAGAAAAATTTTTGTAAGAGGTAGCAAAACTAACGACCGACTGCCAAGAAGCGGATGCGGCTTGATAAGTCATGGGCTGTATAGTGGTATTCCCTGGCAGAATTACGGAATAATTGCTCCATGGATATAAATTCGATTGACCCGGAGTCGCTGCTGTTATCGCGGGCATATTTCTCATGTCGGGTGAGGCAGTCGGTTCGGTCGGCTTTGGCACAAGACTGGTAGAGGTAGAGCCATCCACGGGAGCATAACGGAAAAGTGGTAGCAAGCCACTGGGGTAGGATGCGTAAATCTCATCCCACTTCTCAGTGAGGATTGACAAATCCTTACGCCAACCACCAGTGGCTGAATTGGTAAGCAAGCCTATTGAAGAGGTAGAAATGTCGTGAAAGCTTTGCTGTGGGTTAGCCGAGTTGCTCGCAGCAATTAATTCTGTACTGTTTAGCGTAATTGCCTTCCTTGTGGGTTTTGCGTTGGCTGAGTCTGGTGTGTGACTCTCAAGATCAGCTAGAGTTGCATTTAATCCAAACACCTCTGGGTTCGGTGAAGAATGACTTTGGCCCATTTCTGTCCAGCCTGCGACATCATTGGAGCGTGGCGCATAAGGATGAGAAATGCGAACCTTTTGGTTTTCCGGGCTTACCCACCAAGCGTAGGAACCAGTTGTCACGTTACCTTCATCATTTACAAGCTGTCGTGTCACATGCACTTGTCCAGGATTATCCACCACATTTCCGTCAGTGTCTTCGGTAGTACCAAGTGTTCCTGAAGATAAAAGCGGAATCGTATTTACTGTGGCCACTGATGAAACAAGATCTGTCGGAGCAGGTGACAACGGTTCTTGTCCTGTTTGTGCTCCAGATACTAGCCAAGTGAGGAAGCGACCACTGGCTGATTCAGATTTAGTTTTCACTGTGTAATCAGGCCTGATCGGCCGCCCATCACTATCATGATTTGTTCCCTCCCAGCTTTTCCAGACCCCTGTTAATGGTGGCGCATTTGTCTCAACAATATCCGCTGGTGCCGTAATCCTAGTATCACTTCCACTAGACCTCTGCAACTCCCCTATCGCAAGCATCAGAGCCATCCGGGCGTTAGCCTGTGCCTCGGAAATCCCTTTACCCACCGTGGCTGAACGCACCGAAGTACTTGAAAGAGATAGCATTGCCAGCGCCACGACCATCAGCAACATCATGATCATCAACGACGAAATAAGGGCAAAACCTTTTCGACTCAGTAGGGTATGATTCCAGAGAGCTAATTGTTTATGGAATCCAAGGATGGATTTATTTTTCATATTGAACTGTGGGTCAAATGTTAAAATCGATGATTTATTTGTAAATACATTGTAGATATTTTTGATGCATGGTCAAATACTTTTTTCCACCTTCCCAACCAGGGTCATCCAGCTAGGGGGAAAAATGATTTTAGGTTTTAAGAGTCTGAGGTCGAGATACCTGTGGCAAGAAGCGTGTAGCAGGTAGTCACAAGCGTTTTTCGTCATCTGCTCTATAAACACCATGATTCGCTTGCGGCTTCCCGCCTCAATCGAAGCTGGCTAAATACTACGTCCTGTAAAGCCCGATAACATCGTAATTCTAGATTTCTCCCTAGCTGGATGGCCCTGATCAATCTGCTGACTCATGCGGTGTTTCTAATGAGACAATAGCCAGAATGAATACTCGAAAAACCGCCACGCGTGTTTCAATAGAATAAACTTCAGCACGTCTAGGGAAAATGGAAAATCTGATACTGCTCTCGGTAAGGCAACTAGGAGAGCAGGAGCAGGGAGCGCGGATGTTGCTCAATTTTTAAGGGTAATTTACCACCCATCACCACGCTCGTGTTAAAATTAGTCTAGATCTGCCTCTGAGAGCTGTGCCATGACCGCCTCGATGTGAGGGTTTACATTCTGCTCTACGGCTTCCATGGCTCCGCGGATGGCGTTCTGCATGGCAAGGGCGGATGAGCCGCCGTGCGAGATGATGACGATACCGTTAATCCCTAATAATGGGCTACCACCGTAGTATTCATAGGAACTGCGGCGCTTTACAGCTTTGAATGCACCGCTAGCCATGGCTGCACCTAGGGTGCGCATTGGTTTGCGCTTAAATTCTAACTTTAGCCATTTTGACATGGCTTTTGCGGTTGCTTCACAGCTCTTTAGAATGATGTTCCCTGTAAATCCATCGGTGAGAGCCACATCTACTTTTGTCTCGTAGAGGTCACTGCCTTCGATATTTCCTAAAAACTTAAACGGTGCGTAGCCGCTGTCTTCTATTTTCTTTAGCAGCGCAAATGTCTCTTTGGTGAAGGCTGTCCCCTTTTCTTCTTCTTCCCCGTTAGACATGAGACCGACGATGGGATGGGCTACGCCAAGAACGTGCTTGGCATACATAGCCCCCATGACTGCGTAGCCTAAAAGGTGCTCAGGCTTTGCTTCTGGATTTGCACCTGCGTCTAGTAGATTGCAAACACCGTGTTCGTTTGGTAATGGTGACGCGATCCCGGCGCGCTCTATCCCCGTTAGTGTGCGGAGCTTCAGCGTGGCGTTGGCCACAGCAGCACCAGTGTTTCCAGCGCTGACAACAGCGTCTGCATCTCCAGATTTCACTAAACCAGTGGCGACGGAAATAGATGAGTCACGCTTGCTGCGAAGAGTCTTGGCACCACTCTCATGCATCTCTACTACCTGAGACGCATGGACTATCTCTATCCGCTTATCGGTGAGCTTGTTCTGGGCGCACTCCTTCGCAATGATGTCCTTATCCCCAACTAGGTAGATAATTTCAATACTGGGGTAGAGGGCTAAGGCCTCACGTGCTCCTAAAATATTAACGAGAGGAGCTTTGTCTCCGCCCATGACATCTAATGCTATTTTCATACGGTTATTAAAGCGAGTAATGATTATGATTGAAATTTAAACACAAAAAAACGCGCGACAGCAGTATGCTATCGCTACGTTATTTAAGAGTGACTCTTATCAGCTCACCCTGCGGGCGAGTGAAGCGAGTGCTAACCCTAAAGAGCATCCACGTCAAGAACCTGACGCTCACGGTAATATCCGCATGATGGGCAAGCAATGTGTCCAGGAACACGGCTCTCGCACTCAGGGCAAGTTTTTAGTAAAGGTGCTCTCCAGCGGTTTGCGCCGCGACGCATCTTCTGCTTCATCTTTGATGTTCTACGCTTAGGTACTGCCATAATAGTATGCCGAATTTCCGGCGGTTAGATTTATTGATTGTCTTTAAATTGATTAAACCCGTCGAGGGCTGACCATTGATCAGCACTCTCGTCTGAGGGGGCATCAATTACACTATCTTCAACTGGTTTGTCCAGCGCTAAATAGCTCTCGTCTATTTCGCATTCCATTGGTTCGTCCGCTTGGTCGCATCTTGGGTAGTCTGGAAAGCTAATTAAAACCTCTTCCCGTATAGCTTCCGTGGCATCCACCATGCCAGAAAGAACCTCTAATGAGACCGCGACTTCTTCTAAAGAAATTGTCTGTACAAAGATTTTATTTGTCCTCACGCAGGTGAATTCAAACGGAGCTCCTAAATATCCCCGTAATAAAAGCTCATCATCGAAGCGTTGCACGTAGAGATCATACTCCAAGCCACCAACCGGCTTAGCATCCTTCTCAGTGAGCCCAAAGACTTTCGCATCTAGCACGCCGCTGAATGCCTTGCCTTCCTCTGGCAGTTGAGCCATGTCTATTTCTAATCTCTCTTGCATCTGTGTTAGCTACTCTCAATTTTGGAACTCGTCAAGGGTAGGTCAGCTTAAATTGATAATCATCTATGTCTTTAGGGTCTATTCTAGGTAGAACACACGCTGGTAGGATTTGTCTCGCCGAGCAAACCGCGATGCGTCTTAAAAGCTCCTTTTAAACCTGTGACCTGCTCGGTTGATTCATCTCATGTTTTCCGCCCTGACCATAGGATAGATAGTTCAGAGATGAAGGGCGTAACTCGGTGTGTTTGGCAAACCCACCCAACCCACCCAACCCAGTTTCGCTGTTTGGCGCCGACGGGGAAAACTTACCTCCAGTAGATCTTTGTTTCTGCCAAGGGTAAGTTTAGGGTGAATCCATTTCTCAAATACTACTTTGCTTCATCTGGCGCTATCTTGATGAGCATGCTGCGGTCGCGAGTGAGGTATTTTTTAGCGAGGGCGTTAATGTCTGCCAAGTTGATGGCTTTGTAGTCAGCTTCTCTGCCACGTGCCCATTCTAGCGTGTACGGTCTAGTCTGAGCTTGTGCTACGACATTTCCTAACCAGTAAGAATTCTGGCGGAGTGATTTAGAAAGCATCCCGATACGTGGGGTGAGCGCGCGCTTGAGTTCATCTTCAGAGGCCCCTTCATTAGCGAGCTTGTCACCTAGTTCCAAGATGACTTTGCCGACGTTGTCTAGGTCTTCTGGCTTTACTGGGCTATAGGCTAGGACGAAACCTACGTTTTTGTAGGTGCTAGAGAGTTGTGTGCTAGCTCTTGGTGAGTAGGCGTCTCCGAGTTCCTCACGGAGCTTGATGCGCATACGGTCACTGAGGACTTCTCCGAGTATGCTTGCGCATCTGGCGAGCTTTACGTCTTGCTTGGTATTGTCTTCCGCCTTCCATCCTACGATGGCAATAGCGGTAGGGACTTTGCTCTCGAAGCCAAATTTCTTAGTGATCGGTGTCTCAGGAACGCTGATGACTCTGAGTGTGTCGGCTACTTTTCCTGCCGGTTTGCGGGCTGGGAGCGCGCCTACGGTTTTAGCCAATAGCGGGATGAGAGCCTTGGTATTGATGTCTCCTACGATCCCTATTTCTAATGCGCTTTCGAGCATTTGAGGCTTAATCCAATTGACTGCGTCGGGAGTGCCGAGTGCCTGAGCCTGCTCCAGTGTGGGGATAGTGAATCTGCCGTCACCTCCGTGGAGCCATCCTGACATCTGGGCTTGCGCTCCCTGGGCGGAGTGCTTGAGTGTGGAGAAAAGCATCGGGAGCTGAGCCTTAAACTGGCGCTCAGCTTCTGGGCGAAATCCAGGGTCTAGGAGGTAAGCACAGAAGAGCTGAAGCTGGAGCTCCAGATCATCCGGGGTGGTGGCTCCACCGAGTGAAAATGAGTCATCACCTATGCCTATTCCTACGCCTACATTCTTTCCGGCCAGAAGAGTGCGCAGGTCATCTACGCTGTGCTTTCCTAGTCCACCACCATTGGCGACTGCTGCTGTGAGCATATCGAGACCTGGTTTATCCTGTGGCATTCCTAGCTTGCCGGTTCCGAAGTTTGAAGTGATGAGGATTTGGTTCTTATCGAAGTCTGTCTGCTTGTAGTTAACCTTGACTCCGTTGCTAAATTCTAGCTGGTAGATATCAAGATCTGCGATGTGGCTATTGGAAACGACCGTGCCGGGCTTGCCAAAATCTGTGTAGCCAAATGCGCCGATTTTTTTCTGCGCTACTGGCTCTACTTTCACCAGCTTTGATCTCTGGTAGAGCGCGTCTAAGGATTTCTCGACATTTTCTAGCTGCTCAGGAACACTGAGGACGAGGGTCATATCTTCGGTACTCCAGAAGTCTACCAGTGCCTTGTGACAGGCGGCAGGGGTGACTGTTTTAAGGTTCTCCTGAAAGATGGAGAGGTCATCTTCTGGGGTAGAGTAAACGTAGTCTCCATGGGCATGTTTAGCGAGCGATGAGGCGATGGTCTTGGTTTTCTTAGTAGCAGCACGCACAACGCTTTGCTGGTAACCATTGATCATCCCAGCAGTGATCTCATCGATCTCTGCCTGAGTGAATCCATGCTCTACACCGCGGCGAAGTTCTTGCTCTAAAACAGGGACTACTGCCTGCCAGTTGCCGTCTTTCGCGGTGACATCGATGCTACCGATCTCTGCCTCGCGGAACAGCACCTGCGAGCTGATAGAGCCGCTGGTGATAGTAGCATTTTCCTGCTTAGCTAGCCTGGAGAAGCGCCGATTCATGATGGAGTGCGCAATGTTTAGAGGAAGTTTTGCCGCTCTATTTTTCTTTGAATCAATGACCTTTTCCTTCGCTCTCACCTGAATGAGGGAGACATCGGTAGAGCTGAGCTCTTTGTCTGAAAATACGGCAGTCTGAAATCCTTTAGCGCCTGAGACATCCCCTACTGAGCCAGTCATTCCGGGTTGAGCTGGGTTCTTGATCCCGCTGAAGGTATTGTGGATACGCTGCTTCAGCTCTGCTACATCGACGTCTCCCACCACGATAAAAGTCATTTTCTCTGGGGTGTAATAGCGGGTGTAGAAGTCCACGAACTCGGCACGTGGTGCATTTGCAATGACTTCATCGGTGCCGATCGGGAAGCGTTTAGGCACAAGTGAATTTGGCATCAAGTGCTGGAATTGCTTTTCCATCATGCGCATGTTGATAGAGTCTCGAGAAGTTTTCTCTGAGGAAATGACCCCCCTTTCTTCATCGATCTCGGCATCCGTTAGGAGCGCACCGTCTGCGAAGTCTCCCATCACATTAAAGGCTAGGTCGACGGTGGATTTTTTCACGTCGGGGAGGTCTAACATGTAAACGGTCTCATCGAATGAGGTGTAGGCATTTGCGTGAGCACCAAAGGCGATACCGAGACGCTGCATCTGCGGCACCAGCTTAGTGGCATCTGGAAATGTCTTGGTGCCATTAAAGACCATGTGCTCCAGAAAGTGGGCGACTCCGCGCTGGGATTCCTTTTCAGAGAGTGAGCCTGCATCAACGTGGAGACGGAGAGAAACGCGTTTTGGTGGTAGCGCGTTCTTATGGATGACATAGCGCATTCCATTTTCTAAGGTCCCGTAGAGTGTCTTGTCATCAGGCTTGATGTCAGACTGCTCATGAGCCCACTTGCGGGCGGTGCCTTTTTCGCGAGTATAATCTGTCTTGGCAGAGCTAAGGTTTGAGGCTGCGGCTTCTTTAGTTGCAGGAGCCTGGTTCTGGGCGACACTGATTCCCCCCGCAATGATTGCGGCAGAGAAGGTGACGATGAGTGGCAAGTTCTTCTTCATAGTTTATAAAATGATTATTTTCTGCTAAGCAGCTTTACGGAGTCTGTGTTTCAGGGAGCGGTTTAATCCAAATATTTCGGAAGCGCACATCTTGGCCGTGCTCTTGTAGTTTGATCCCTTCGTCGCTGGGGCCGTTCTTGACTCCTCCGCTAGCATTTTTGACAGTAACATTGTCATGAACTTTGATCCCGTTCCACCATGCGGTGAGACGCGCTGGCTCAATGAGCTTCTCCCCTTCCCAGGTTCCAGCAGTGAAGATGAAATGGAAAGATTGCCACTGACCATTTGGACGCCAAGCATTTTTAGTAGGGACATGCTCCATGCAGATAGCTCCAATGCCGTGAGGACCTATTTTCCAATTGAACGGATCCGCAACGTTTTTCTTCGATTTGGGCGACTCTATCTGAAGCTCGTGCCGGTTTTGCATATATACCCCGCTATTGGCATAGCCCTCGGGCTTGTTATCGCCTCGGCTACCCATGAGGACAAACTCAACGTGCCCTTCAAAATTCTTATATTTCTTTTTGGTAATCAGATCCATCGTTCCCCATCGCTTGCCACCATTGGTCATGAGAACCTTGCCGTCGTCTGTGGGGCTTTTCTCTATTGTCCAGCTGATCGGCATCTCTTTCTTTGGCCACATTTCCCAGTTGTTTTGGATCGACTCCATCGTCCCATCGAAAGGTATATCAGCGCCCTCTGGTGCCTTGACTCCTAGATCTCTGGTTTTTTCGTAACCCGGCTTATTCTGCGGCAAGGTATCCTTTGCTGTAGCAACTGCAGATACTAGCAGCGTAAAAACTGCGCCACACTTAATGATTTTATTCTTTGAGGTTAATTTCATAGTGATATTTTTTATTCGTTTTTGATACTATCCAATACGATGAACGATGGTATTCATTAAACTCGAATATTGTCTACTGACTTAGCGCGGTAGAACTTCAAATTTGTTTGATTTAGTTGACACCAAACTAAAGGGTCGGAGTTGCAGGTCAATGATAGAAATTAAGCAGGCTCTGTATTGCAGTTCATTGGGTAAAATGATCGTGGGCAAAGGCTCCTCCACTGAAAAATTCCCGCTTTTAAATCTGTCATGGCATGCTGCTTGCTATAATGTTTGGCATCCACTCATCAAATCACAATGCCCCATCTATGGCGATAATCCCTCATTGGCTAAAATCACTGATCGAAACGGAAGCGTTACCTTCTGAATTTGGATCGCTGGCTTTAGAGTTCTATCTCCCCTTGGCACGATCAATTGTTTCATGGGATCAACAGAGAGAGCAGGTAGCGCTCAGCGCCCCGCTGGTGGTAGGGGTGAATGGGGCTCAAGGCACGGGAAAGTCAACACTATCTAAAGTGCTGGCTCTCGCTCTGAAGCATGAACACCAGCTAAGCTGTGCGATCATTTCTATAGATGATCTTTATCTGACTCGTCAGGAAAGATTCAATCTCTCGCAAAATACCCACCCGCTCTTCATGACGCGCGGGGTACCTGGGACACATGATGTCTCGATGGGAATAGATCTGATTCAAAAGCTCAAAAAAAAGCAGGCTGTTAGGCTTCCTGTATTCGATAAATCCACTGACGACCGCGTTCCTGAAGAGGACTGGATCGCATGTGACACTCCTGTGGATATTATTTTATTCGAAGGTTGGTGCGTGGGAGCATTAGCGCAAGAACCTGATTCCCTAGCTATCCCATGTAATTCTCTTGAAGAGTCCGAGGACCAGGATGCAGCATGGCGAACCCACGCTAACCAACAATTAGCAGGTCCTTATAAGAAACTATTCAGTTTAATAGATAGGTTGGTGATGCTCAAGGCGCCAGATTTTGAATGCGTTTATCATTGGAGGAGCACTCAGGAGAATAAATTACGCGAACGCACAGCGGATTTAAACATGGACTTAAAAAGCAACTCCATCATGAATGACGAACAGCTTAAGCGGTTTATAATGCACTACGAGCGCCTCACTCGTTGGATGTTTGAAGAAATGCCAGAGCGTGCCGATTGTTTACTTAAACTTAATCAAGACCATCATATTGCCCGAGCAGTCTACTCTCAAACTTAATTTTTGCAGATGAAAAAACTCCTTATTATTACTGATCTCGACGCCAGCTTCATAGACGAAAATTATGAATATACGGATGCTCTCGAAGCGGTCGGGCAGCTTTCTAAGCTAGGATTCCCACTGGTTTTCAACTCGAGTAAAACCCTCATCGAGTGTGCCGCCCTTGCAAAAGAACTCCAACTCACCACTCCACTTATTGCAGAAAACGGAGGGATTATCGCGGTGCCACATGATTCAGAACTATCCCCACTATCCCCACTATGCCAACCATCTGCGCAACTAGCCTGGGAGCCTAAGGATGAATCGACAACTCTAATCACGGGATTATCTAGGGAATATATTTTGACTGCAGCGCATCGGGCACGAGAAGAAAATGGATATTCTTTTGAGGGATTCAGCGATTGGACCCAGGAAGAACTATCTATAAAAACGGGCCTCAGTCACGATGCCGCAAAATTAGCAATGCAACGACATGTCTCCGAACCAATCCTCTGGAAAGATACCGCGGAAAGATGGGAAGACTTTCAGTCTCAAATGCAAGTCAAAGGGATCCGCACCCTGCAAGGTGGTAAATTCATCCACCTGATGGGTCCGTCTGATAAAGCAGATGGACTCCGAGTCACTAAGCAACTCTACGAAAAAAAATATCCAGAAACGCAATGGGTTACGGTAGCGCTTGGCGATAGCGCTAATGATCAATCCATGCTCGAGTCTGCCGACATCGCCATCGTCATTCCTCACGCCAATGGAGCTCAAATTCAAGTCAATAGTACTGACACAATTCATGCAAAATATCCTGCATCGAAAGGCTGGAACGACTCTATACTAAAACTTTTATCCACACTCTAATACAAACATTAAACCTTAAACATCATGGGAGACTTTCACCAATTCGGCAACATTACCACACTACACCAGCTTAACAATAGACCTTTAGAAGAGCTCGAGGAAGAGTTATTAGAGTTCCGCAAAACGAAGCCGATGGGGCTGATTTTGCCTTCACTTTATTCAGAACTAGAAGGCCCTGCTCTGAGTTCGATTGTCGATGAAATAGCCAATGTCCCCTACCTTGATCAAGTCGTCGTCGGACTCGATCAAGCTGATGAATCTCAGTTTAAGAAAGCTCTCCAGTTTTTCGAACGCCTACCACAAAATCCGGATATCCTCTGGAACGATGGCCCAAGACTGAGGAAAATAGATGCACTACTTCAAGAAAAGGGACTCGCTCCACGGGAAGCAGGTAAAGGACGTAATGTTTGGTATATGTTCGGCTATATTCTGGCATCAGGAAAAGTGGATACCGTCGCGATCCATGACTGTGATATCCTCACCTATAAGCGCGATTTATTGGCACGCCTCATCTATCCTGTAGCGAACCCAACACTGAGCTACAAATTCTGCAAGGGATACTATGCGCGCATCGCGGACAACTCGATGAATGGCCGTGCTTGTCGGCTACTAGTAACGCCGTTGTTAAGAGCGCTCAAAAAAATCTGTGGTCCTAACGACTACCTGGACTTCCTTGACAGCTTCCGCTACCCGCTGGCTGGTGAGTTTTCTCTATCGCGTGATGTCATCGAAGATATCCGTATCCCATCTGACTGGGGATTAGAGATGGGGACACTATCGGAGATGCACCGAAACTATGCCACCAACCAAATCTGCCAGGTGGACATTGCAGAAACTTATGATCACAAGCATCAGGATTTATCACTCGATGACAAATCTAGAGGTTTATCCAAGATGAGTTGTGATATCGCTAAATCGCTTTTCCGCAAAATGGCAACCCAAGGAGAGGTGTTCACACAGGAGAGAATCCGGACGATCAAGGCCACTTATTATCGCATTGCCCTCGACTTAGTCGATAGCTACCACAGTGATGCCGCGATCAACGGCTTGAACTATGACATGCACACCGAAGGTCATGCTATTGAGGTGTTTGCAGAAAACATCATCCAGGCTGGAAATGATTTTTTAAACCCAGAACTATCCATGGAGACACCCTTCATGCCGAGTTGGAAACGCGTTATCTCTGCAGTGCCTGATATCATGGAGATGATCATCGATGCCGTAGAGGCAGATCGGGAAGAGTTTGCTGGTAGAACCAAATATGACATCATGCAGCACCCCAAGGTCACCCAGGTCCATCAAGGTGTAGAGGAAAGAGTGCGCAATATCTATGGCGAAGCGAACACTGAGCAAATCACGAAACAGATATTCCAGACCGTTCCATTAGCTACAAAGGCGATTGAATCCGTACTGAAAATCAATAAATGGGATGAACAGGACATCATGGTCATCACCTATGCCGACTCCATTAAAAGAGAAGATGAGCGTCCATTACGCACACTTTATGACTTTTTCCGGCGGGAACTGAAACCACATATCAATAACGTCCATATCCTCCCTTTTAACCCCCATAGCTCGGACGATGGTTTTTCTGTTATCGACTACCGAGAAGTGAGTCCTGAACATGGAGACTGGTCCGATATTGAGCCGATCATCAAGCATTTTAACATCATGGCTGATCTTGTTCTCAACCACTGTTCTCGAGAATCTAAATGGTTTCAAAATTTTCTAACAGACACTTCACCAGGAAAAGATTATTTCATCGATGGTGCTGGTTTCAAGGATCTCACCAAGGTAGTGAGACCCCGCAGCTCGCCACTGCTTACCTCGGTTGAAACTGTTGCTGGTGAAAAACAAGTGTGGTGTACGTTCAGCGAGGATCAAGTCGACCTCAACTTCGCAAACCCAGAAGTGCTGTTAGAAATCATCCGCATTATTCAATTCTATCTCGACAAAGGCATCCATATTTTCCGTCTCGATGCTGTAGCCTTTCTCTGGAAAGAGGATGGCACGAACTGTATTCATCGACCTGAAACGCACGAGGTCATCAAATTACTCCGCTTGATCGTTGAGAATCTCGAGCCATCGGCCATCTTGATCACCGAGACTAATGTCCCTAATAAAGAGAACTTGAGTTATTTTGGGAATGGTAATGAAGCCCATTTAATCTACAATTTCTCCCTCCCGCCACTGCTGCTTCACACGATGCTGAGCGGCGACGGTCGCCACCTCAAAAAATGGATGATGTCGATGCCTCCAGCGCGCCTAGGCAGAGCCTACCTAAATTTCATCGCCTCACATGACGGTATAGGACTGCGCCCAGCTGAGGGATTACTATCACAGGAAGAGCAAGATAATCTAATCACTACTTTACGAGACTTTGGTGGTGAGATATCGATGCGCCGCACACCAGATGGAGATTTAACACCCTATGAAGCAAATATTTCCCTTTATAGCTCCATGGCCGGAACCATTAAGAACGGTAAAGACCAGTGGCAACTAGATCGCTTCGTCGCAGCCCACACCATCATGCTCGCAATCGAGGGGTTACCAGCATTTTACCTCCATAGCCTGTTAGGAACAGAAAACAATATTCAAGGGATGGCTCAATCAGGTCATGCTCGTTCCATTAATCGCTATAAATGGGATATTCAAGACCTCGAAGAAGCTCTTTGCGATAAAAATCTCCACCATAAAAGTCTCTTTGATGAGATAAGGCGGAGAATCAGCATTCGAAAGGAACAAGAGGCATTCCACCCAAACGCCACTCAATACACTCTTCATTTAGGTAAGGAAATCATTGGCTTCTGGCGTGAGAGTCTAAACCGTTCACAGTCTATCTTTGCTATTCATAACATCTCGGATAAAGCCCAGCAAGTCCCACTCGTAGAACTCAACCTCATCGCCACAGAAACGTGGACAGATTTACTCAGCGGAAAGACCTATTGCAGTCAAGATGACACGCACCTGGAGCTAGCTCCTTATGGCTGCGCCTGGATTTCTAATCACGCTTAGAATCAATGGTCTGATAAGCCAATTAGATCAATCCAGCCCAAGCTAGCGAGTCATTCTTGGCTTGATGGCAGTGGCACTGGACAAGCTTCGGGATGTAATTCTCGTTATAATTATTTGCCTACTTTTTATCCGCTAGAATTCAAAATGGTATTTTATTCAAGACCGTTTCACAAGATGAAGTTAGATTTCACTTTATACATGATTTTTTTAACTCGCTTGTGTGTGTTCGTTCAGTATGTTTCAATCTTATCAGATTTCACTTATGCCCCAATACGAATCACGAACTCAGCCTCTGTCTGAGGCGCGTAAGCGACAGGCGCTCCACATCGGTTATGTCGAGATGGAGAGAATCGTGGACGAGGTGATCGTGGCAGAGTTCACCCGGATAGGTGAGCTGCTGATGGAGTATAACTATATGGTGGAGGTCGTGGTGTTTGATACCGAATCTGAGCTAGACGGAAAGCTTTATGTGTGTGGGGCCGGGCTGAGTGTGAATAAAGGATCAATGAAAAACGCGATCGTTTATACGGGTGATCCACATAGTTTTAAGTTTGTGCTACAGACACAGAATTTTGCCTCTAAGACATCTGAGGAAACTGTGGAATATCACCGTTTGACTCCGAAATGGTTTCATAGTAGAGTAAAAAGCTTCATGAGCTCATCATTCCGTGAGGTGGATTTCTCTGATATTGAGGATTATTTCATAGATGACTGGGAAATGATGGAAGGACCCTTTTCGATCAAGATCAAGAATAATTACGGATATTACAATGAGATAGCGAATGCGGAGACTATGGAAAGGGCATTACAGATCAGCTCATATGCGGCGCATGAGCACTACGCGGAGGAGGACTTGATCGTCACTGATAAAAATGGTCGGGAGCTAGGATAAATAGATTTATGGACTGGAACGCGCGCTATAATAATGATGACATGCCTTGGGATAAAGGCGAAGGAACTCCTGTGCTGGCTGAGCTGATAAGAGAAGTGCCTCAGTATTTCCGACCTGATACAAAAGCTTTAGTACCCGGTTGTGGGCTGGGTCACGACGTTGCAATGCTGCAAGCTGCGGGGATAGATACCACCGGCATGGATATTTCTGAGACGGCTCTGAGACTAGCCCGTGAGGCGCATCCTGAGCTAGGCGATGTTTGGCTAAAAGATGATTTATTTACGATGTCTAATAAAGCAGGTGAATATGATTTAGTATGGGAGCACACTTGTTACTGCGCCATTCCACCAGAGAAAAGGGCTGATTATACAGATAGCGTGTTTAATTTAATGAAGCCAAATGCGTATTTCGCAGGGGTGTTTTTTACTGATACGGGCCAACCGCCAGAGGTTGGACCACCATATTCCACAACACGGGCAGAGGTATTTGAGAATTTTGGGAGAATATTTCACTTGGTTTGGGAAGGCAAACCCAAGCAGAGTTATTCAGGAAGAGAGAATTGTGAATGGGTGATGGTGTGGAGAAAACCCAATACAAACTAAAAGACTTGTTATGTGATGAAAGCTCTGTGAACATCAAAGCAGTTATTTATGAATACATTCTCATCAAATGCTTCTCTGAACGTCGCCAGAGTGCTCTATCTGATCGTGTGTGAGTTTGCCGGCATGGCATTAGCGCATCAATTGCTGGGGCCTGATAAGCTATGGGTCGGAATGATCGTGGGCTTGAGCGTGGCTATATTTTTCATGTTTATTGAAAATCTGACAAAAAGTTATACGATCCGTGGATTCTCTACTGGCACATTTGGGCTACTAATCGGACTGTTCTGTGCGTGGTTGATGACACGGGTGGGAGTACCAGAGATCATTGGATCAGTGTTCGATGACGTGATCCCAGACAGGGCAGGGTTCAATACAGCTTTTAATACCATGTTATTTGCTAGTCTAGGATTCCTTGGGGCTGTGATAGCGCTGCGGAGTGGCCAGGATGACTTTGCTGTGATTATCCCGTATGTGCGCTTCAGGAGCGATTCTACCATAGGCAGGCCGCTACTGATAGATAGTGATGTGATAACAGATGGTAGAATAGTGGCGGTGATGCAGTCAGGATTTCTTGAGAAAAATATCATTATCCCAAAATTCGTGTTAGAGGAGCTTCAGGTCATGTCGAACTCTCCTTCCCCGAGTAGAAGCCAACGCGGCCAACGCGGGCTGGAATGTCTAGAGAAGTTGCAGGCGTCTCGTGATATTAAACTGACGGTGCATGACTCTGAAACTAGATCATCTGAGGATAGCCATGATGCACATTTATTACAAATTTGTCAGATCCTCAACGCGCGGATGCTAACAACTGATGATAATTTAACTAAAGTAGCTAGACTGCAAAATGTGGATGTACTTAATCTAAATGACATCAACGAAGCGCTAAAACTACAGGTGGATCTAGGCACACGAGTGGCACTACCGATTGTGCGCACAGGCAAGGAAGATCACCAAGGTGTAGGCTACCTGCAAGACGGGACGATGATCGTAGTGAATAATGGAGTCTCTAAAATTGGCACAACTCAGAGCGTAACAGTGATCTCTACGATCAACACGACTGCAGGCTTGATGGTATTTGCTGAAATGGATAACGAGAAGCAGGTTAAGGGATAACTCAACTAAATGCGAGTTTGTTTAAATTTCTGGTAGGCCTCTTTACCCATGTATCTGGTGAGGATCATCGCTGGAGCTTCATGAAGATCTACTAGAACGAGTGCATCTAAGCTGTTTTCAAAATCTGGATCGACGTTGAATTCTAACAGAGTAGCATTCAGCCTCAAATACTGCCTCAGTAATACTGGGATAGTTTTACCATCTTTTTCGGACTCAGAAACCTTCGCCGCAACTTGCTCGATCTTAGTAAGATTAGGGCTGATGTCCACGAGTTGAGTGGGTATTTCTTTGAACGGATTCGTAGGCTTCACCCATTTACTGACGACACCGTTGAGGTGAGATTTACGCAAATATTTGACAATGAGATCCTAAGAGATCTGGGTGTAGTCATTACTGATACTCACCATCCCGAAGAGCTTACTGTAGCGAGGATTATCGGCTACGAAGCACGCTAAGCCTTTCCATAAAAGTGACAGCGCAAAGATAGATTTCTGATGGCTATGAGCCACAAATGCCCTACCAAGCTCTAGGCCAGGATTCAAGTAATCTATGAAAGGTTGCTCAAACTCGAAAAACGATGACGAGAGGATTCCATTTGACCCATGGGTGTCGAAAATTTTATCTGTACAGCCGAGGCGATAGGCTCCTGCGATACACAGGCATTCTCTATCCCACAAGATAAGATGGAGGTAATGTGAATCAAACCTATCAAGATCAAGCGCCTTTCCCGTGCCTTCACCTACTGCTCGAAAACTGATCTCTCTTAGCCGACCTATCTCGTGGATAACATTCGGCATCTGCTGTGCATCTCCAAGATAAACATCAAGGGAACCTTGGCTTGCAAGTGGCCCAGTAGAGTCAAGCTGACTAATCTCCACAACAACTGCGCTCTGCTCCGCAGGTTCGGCGATCGCTTCTTTTCGGGCTGGGCTGTTGTCGGATAGCATAGTGAATGACTCATTAATAGGTCATGATTTAATTTCTAATCTATCACTACACTCGAGCCATTAGCCATACATAATAGTGGTGATATCATTAACTTAATCGATGATCTACTAGAGATAGTTATCATGTATCTATGGATATGAGAAGTAAACTCATCACCCTATTTCACCAAAAATCACTGCTTCGTCAGCCCATCTTTTCTGGCTTGTTTCCAGTATGCGTATTCGGAGCGATTAAAATCCACATATTCTGGAGATAAGTCGCTACTATAAATGGTGTACTCACCTCCACAGAGGTTTAGATTTATTTCTATGGTAAAGGCGTCTGCTGCAACTTTTTTACGGAGAGCATCCATACTTACATTAGCCTCTATTCCACCAAGACAAGCCGCTAAACCACCGATATGAATATCGATGAATTCTTCTTTCACCATCGCCTTTGAATAACCCACTGCATGGATAATCCTACCCCAGTTCGGATCATTTCCATTCCATGAGCATTTTACAAGTGATGAGTTCGCCACCGCTTCCGCTACCTTTTTAGCATCGTTGTATGACTTCGCACCCTTGACATTTACGGTGACAAATTTTGTCACTCGCTCACCGTCTCTCACTAAGGATTTTGCCATTTCCAGCATCACGTAGTTAAGAGCCTCTTGAAATTTTTTAGCAGCTGAAGTTCCTCGTCTTATTGATTTTCCTCCGCTAGCTCCATTCGCCAGCATAATGACGCTATCGTTGGTGCTCATATCGCCATCAATGGTAATCCTATTAAATGAAACGTCTACTGACTGTGAGACGAAGGCGCTGAGAGCGTCTTTGGAAAGTTTAGCATCTGTGGTGACGAAGCACAGCATGGTCGCCATATGTGGGTTGATCATCCCTGCTCCTTTCGCGCAAGCTCCTATCTTTATTTTCACACCACCGATCACCAGGCTAACAGAAATTTCCTTATGATAAGTATCACTCGTCATAATCGCCTGGGCTGCAGCTGTTCCCTCTTTGCGCTTAAGACTGGTGACTAGATCATCTAGCTTCGGCTCTATACGCAACATAGGCATAGGTAGACCTATCACACCTGTCGAGCAAACGGCTACTTGTGATTGTTTAATGCCTAACAGTTTACCTACTAGTCTAGTGCATTTGCGCGCATCTTGTAGGCCTTGGATACCAGTGCAGGCATTTGCGTTACCGCTATTCACTAGAATGGCGCGCACATTCCCATCTCGTAAATGCGTCTGGCTTACCTTCACTGGAGCCGCCTTCACCCTATTAGTGGTAAACTTTCCAGCCGCCACACAGTCCACCAAACTTACGATTAAGGCCATATCTAGACGATCATCCGCTGGATTTTTCACCCCAGCACTCACTGCGCTGGAGACAAAGCCTTGAGGCGCCGTTATTCCGCCTTTTATTTTTCTATACACTGATGACATAAACTTATTTTCACTTCAAATTAGACACTAAATAAGCATACCGGATCACCAGATGTCGATTAGATTTCTATGAATTATCAACGATTCTAAAATCCACCATTTTTCTTTCTAGGTCCACTCTTACGATTTGGACCTTAACTTTCTCACCTAGCTTTATTTCATGCCCACTGCTACTCACGTAGCGCAGCCCGTCCATGCGCCATTTATCATGAGACTTCCCAGGCAAGTCTTCGACCTTAACCAGTCCTTTTACTCTCATCGATGAAATTTCTACAAAGAGCCCCATATGTCGAATATCGGTCACAAGAGCGGTGAATACTTTACCTCCACCATCATCCTGAATACTGACTAGATATTCCATCATTTTCATACGTTTGGTTTCCATCTCGGCCTCGGAGCTCTTCCTCTCGGTGTCTGAAATATGAGTGGCGATCTCAATTATTTCTTTCAGCTTAGGGTTTCTATCTGGCTTCTCTGGTGGGTTTACCAGCAAAGATTGCAATGCACGGTGCACCACTAGATCTGCATATCTTCGAATAGGGCTGGTGAAATGGCAGTAATCCATTTTGGCCAGACCGTAGTGGCCAAATGCATCCGTGCTGTAGGCCGCACGTTTAAGGCTTTTCAACAGCCCTATCTTGATACTCTCCTCATTCGTTGTCCCCTTAACTTGCGCTAACAGCTCTTGAATGTGCTTTTTATTGGTCAAGTCACCCACTTTGTATCCTTGCGCTCTCGCTTTCTCAGCAAATTCATTGAGCTTATCAAAATCTGGATCTTCATGGATACGATAAATAGCACTTTTTCGCTGCATCTTCAGTGCCACTGCTACGGCTTCATTTGCTGCTAGCATGCATTCCTCCACCATCTGGTGGCTCTCATTATGCACCACATCCACTACGTCTACGGCTTTCAACTTATCATCTAGAACAATTTTTGTTTCCTCAAATTCAAGATCTAAAGCCCCGTCTGAGAAGCGTCTTTTACGTAGCACACTGGCCAGCTCCCAGGCCAGCTTTAACCCGTCCAAAACATCTTGTCCCACCTTAGGGATTTTAATTTTATCTGCATTTTCCATCGGTAGCCCTAACAGAACCTGCGCTTGCTCGTATGCAAGTCGCGCTTTACTATGAATCACTGCATCACAAAATCTTGATGACGTCCGCGTTCCATTCTTATCAAATGTCATCACAGCGCACTTTGTTAAGCGATCCACTTCCGGCCTTAAACTACAAATGTTGTTAGAAATCTGTACCGGTAACATGGGTAAAACTCGATCTACCAAATACGTACTGTTCCCGCGCTTTACCGCCTCATCATCCAGTGCGCTACCAGGCTTTATGTAATGCGAAACATCAGCGATATGAACCGCCAACTCCCAGCCGCCATCTTTTAGCAACTTTACCGCGATGGCATCATCAAAATCCTTTGCATCGTCAGGGTCCACCGTAAGCACTAATTTATCTCTCCAATCCTCACGCCTCTCTAGTTCTTGATCAGTGATTTTTATCACCGGGCTTTCTTCACCCTCTTTCGCCTCTGTCACTCCACCCTGTAACGATGCTAAGAGATCCATCGCCTCAGCCTTCACCTCGCTCGAGAACCCAGCCCTCAGACTATGCTTAGAAATCACGCTCTCAATGTCTACACCTGGATCTTCTGGCCAGCCAAGCACCTTGGTGATCCTGCCCACAGGCGGTGCTGATTTACTATCCCAGCGCACCAACTCTACCACAACTCTCTGTCCGCTCTTCGCGCCCATTTCCTCATCCACTAGCTCTAATGAAGCTTGGAAACCACTGAAATCTGGCTCCACATAGCGAAACTTGCCCTTCGCTCTGAAAGTTCCTAAAATGACGTTGCTCATCCTCTCGATGACATTCTTCACTTTGCCCTTGGCCTCATCATCGAACTTACCGCGCCTGCCACTTCCTTTACCACCCTTCCCTCTTCTGTCACTTCCACCTTTTTTACCTTTGGAATTTTCACCCTTATGCTTTGGAGCTCGAGGCTCCGGTGGCTTTGGTAACTTTACACTGACGCTCACTCGGTCCCCATCTAGCGCCAAACCTGTGTCGTAACTCTGCACGAACACACGGTCAAATTTATCCAAATCCAATCCCGCGGCAATATTATCCTCATTCTTTATATCGGGATAAAACCACGCATTTCCACCATTCTGAAATCTTATCACTCCTACCATCATCCCACCCGCGCTTACTTTCCCGCCAGCCCTCGGACGAGATGCTTTGCCGGCTCCTGCCGCACTAACTTTCCCGCCGGACCTCGCACTAGAAGTATTCTCAGCCCCTGACGCAGCTAGACTGTATCTCTCTTTTTTACCAGACTCAATCACTCCATCCCTCTCTAACTTATCAAGCGTGGAGCGCATCGCAGGCCTCTGAGGGCTTTGAAGGTTTAGAGCCCTAGAAAATTCAGATTTATCCATTGGTTGGTAGCTTTCACTCTTCATTAATCCCAATATTCTATCTCTAATGTCTTTCATGATTCAAGCATGCACCTATCATTAGCTCTGCACAACCTCCTTTTCTCATTGCCAGCATCTAATTCTCATGCTAAATTTAGTGTGTTGACATTGTAAATTCAAATTTCTTAAATTAACACTCCTCAAAATACCATCATGAAACTATCCAAAAATAATAAAACTTCGACCAGAGGATTCACATTGATTGAACTCCTCGTCGTCATCGCTATCATCGCCACTCTTGGTGGTCTATCATTCGGCCCCATTATGAAATACCTTGGAACAGCAAAAATAACTAAAGCCAAAAAAGTGTGTAAAGATCTTACATTTGCTATCACTGGCTTTGAACAGGAATACGACTCTCTTCCTTACTCAGGGAACACATATCCTAGCGTTGACGCTAGTTATAGAACTGGTGGTGTAGGCAGACCTTTGTTAAAAGTTCTTATAGGAGCAGACACGAACATTAACGATAAAGGTAAAAGATTCTTTGTTGCTGATGAAGCTAAAGGTCGGAAAGATGGCTTTACTTATTTAGCTAATGGCTCTATAGAAAATTTATACGATACATGGGGTAATGTATATACCATCCGACTTGATTACGATGCCGACGGGATTATCGATGCCAGCGTCATAGGAACATACAGCGATACGCTACGAGTTGGAAACTCCATCGTAGTTTCACCTGGCAAGGATGGCTTATACGACGATAATCAAGACGCAAAATCTTGGTAAGAAAGTCTTCCCCGTATTATGATTGGTGTTTTATATTTAGTAAATGCACCACCGCCTGAAGGCGGTGGCTTCAAGCTTGCCGACTGAAAGTCGACTGGACGTTCAGTCACTTGCCTTCCACACCAAAGTCCCCATCTTGACCACATTCCACTTCTTGGTTTTCTATATATTCTTCCAATACACCATCCTTCACATTCCCTTTAGTGCAAGCAAAGTAGCTACGTGCCCAAAGATGACGACCCCAGAATTCACGCTTTAAATGGCGAAACTCAATCATTAGCTTTCTCGATGACCGTCCCTTAGTGCGTTTTAAATGAAGTTATATCCGCAATAATTAAACCATCCTATAGCATCTGAGTGTGTCACCTTATCTAATGCTGTTCCTATTGCTTTGACTAGATCTTCTGGATTCCTCGCTTCTAATTTGGGAGTACCCTTTTCACCTTACTCCACATCAATTCTATAGGATTAAGATTAGTTGAATAGGCTGGTAAAAATCAACTCTTACCCCTACACTTTCTATCAATTCTAGAACTCGTTTGCTTTTATGTGAACTAAGATTATCCATGATGCCTACATCACCAGCTCTTAAGGTTTCTAACAAAAATTCTTTGACATAAATATAGAAAGAATCGGCATTCATAGCCCCTTCGATAGTCATGCAAGCTGTGGATCCATCAGAGCGGTTCGACGAGATCATCGTTGTGCTACTCCATCTACGAGTTATAGTAGCAGCAAGTAAACGACAGCTTTTTTGACAGCGTCCATACAGCCTTGTCATATTCGTTTTAGCACCTGTCTCATCAAGGAAAACAAGCTTCGAAGGATCAAGCTTTACCTGATCTTTATTCCACTTTAGACGCTTTTTACTAATATCTTCTCTGTCTTGTTCAGAGGCTCTGATAGTCTTTTTTTATATGACATTCCCATGCCTACTAAAGGGTAATGAATAGCCTGGATAGAACAATCGATTTCCAATTTTTCTTTAAGCTCTTCTAATGTTAGATCAGGTTTTTCTAACAAAAGATCTTTCATTAGTAATTTATCCTCGACTGTTATTTTAACCTTACCGCCACACCGCTAATCAAGTGGAGCTACGTCACCTAATAATTTTCTTTGGCGTAATAGTTTTTTGACCATTCCAAGTGAAACATCAAAACGATCTGCGACTTCTTGACGATTGACACCGCCTTTGTCTTAGGCTTTTAGGATTCTTTCTCTAATATCTATGGATAAAGTTTTAGGCATCTGTATACTTCATATGAATAGATTACTCCTTTCACAAAAAACACGTCAAATGATTTATTCGTTTTTATCATGTGAAGGAATAAAATATAAGCTCTCCACATCGCTAGGACATGGAGAGCATGTAAACTTAAGCTTTTAAAAGCTTATTCTTCTTCTGATGAAACGACCTCTTCGCCTTCAACCTCTTCGATTTCTACCACATCGTCATCAGGGACGACTCGGGCTGTGTCCTGGAGCTTCACTCCATCCTTCATCGTGACAAGCTTCACTCCCTGAGTGTTACGTCCACATTCGCGGACGTCAGCACAGCGGATTCTGATTGATTGACCATCAGAGGTCATCAGCATGAGTTCATCTTCTGGGAAGACTGTCGAAGCTGAAACAACTTCACCCGTTTTCTCTGTGACTTTCATCGTGATGATTCCCTTACCGCCTCGAGACTGCACTCGATAGTCTGAGAACGGTGAGCGTTTACCGATTCCATTTTCAGAGGCCACTAGGAAGGTGCCGTCTTCATTGACAATCGCCATACTAACCACGTAGTCGTCATCAGCTGGGCGGATTCCACGAACACCAGCAGTAGCTCGCCCTTGTGACTTAGCTTGTGCTTCATCAAACCTAATTGACTTCCCTTTACGAGTCACAAGTATCACTTCGTCGTTTCCATTAGTAACACGCACATCGATCAGCGTATTACCTTCATCTAGCTTAATAGCGATGATCCCGTCTTTACGATAGTTCTTGAAGGCTACAAGTGCGGTCTTCTTAATCTTTCCACTCCGTGTAGCGAAGATCACAAATTTATCTTCTACCTTAAGTGTGATATCATTTCCATCCTCATCTAGCTGACGTTCAAGTCGCTGCGTAGCGGCGATAGTTTCATCTGCCTGTAAGTTGAGAACGTTCTTAATACTGCGTCCCTTCGAAGCTCTAGACCCTTCTGGAAGACCATACACACGCTCCACATAGACACGACCCGTGTTAGTGAAGAACATCAGGTAATCATGCGCCTGGGCAGAGAATAAATGCTCTACGAAATCTTGCTCATCGTCTTTCGACTGGTTCGCCTTCTTCGTATCCATCCCCTTCACACCCTTGCCACCACGCGCCTGGACTCGATACTCGGCTGATGGTGTACGTTTGATGTTTCCTTTGTTAGAAATAGTAACAATCATGCCATCATTCGCGATGAGATCTTCGATAGCGATCTCGCCCTCGTCAGGAAGAATAGGGCAGTGACGTGGTGTCGCGTGCTTTTCTTTAATCTCCATCAGTTCATCTTTAATGATCGTAAGAACGCGAGCTTCTTTGGCTAAAATATCCATGAAGTCCTTGATGTCGATAAGTAGATTATCATACTCGCCCTTCACCTTATCACGCGCCATACCGACCAATTGGTGGAGTCGTAAATCTGTGATTGCGGTCACCTGACGGTCAGTTAAAACATAACGATCTCCTTCGATTGAAATCTGCCCGCGAATAAGAATCCCTAATTTTTCAGCAGTTCCTGTTGAGAAGTCATACTGCTTCAGACGCTCTTCAGCTTCTTCACGGGTTTTCGAATCTCTGATGATTTGAATGAAATCATCCAGATGCCCTAGTGCTAATAAATAAGCTTCTAAGTTCTCAGCACGCAGCTCAGCCTTCTTAAGAAGATAGCGAGTTCTGCGGATGATGATTTCACGGCGGTGCTCAATGAATGCATCTAGGCAATCAAGAACCGACATCTGCTTAGGTCGGCGCTCATGAATCGCTAGCATGTTGACACCGAATGATGTCTCCATTGCGGTGAGTTTAAAGATCTGATTCACCACTACCTGTGGACGTGCATCGCGCTTGAGTGTGATTTCGATCCGAGTCTCATCATCTGAGAGATCTCGCATCCCAGAAATATCTAACAGAACCTTTTCTCTAACTAGCTCAGCAATTCTCAGCTGAAGCGTAGCACGGTTCACACCATGCGGCACCTGCGTGATCGTGATGATAGAAGTTCCAGAAGCCTTCTCCGTGATCTCCATCGTTCCGCGCATCTTAACACTACCTCTACCGGTACGGAAATAACTATCGATCCCCTTAAAGCCACGGATCTCACAAGCACCCGCAAAATCTGGACCCTTGATATATTGCTTAACCTCCTCAAAGGTAAGCTGTGGATTGTCGATCCTTGCACAGACCCCATCGATGACTTCACCCATGTTATGCGAAGGTATATTAGTCGCCATTCCCACCGCAATTCCTGTTCCGCCATTCACTAGCAAGTTAGGAATAGCCGCCGGAAGAACCACTGGCTCTTGACGAGTTTCATCATAGGTAGCTGTGGTATCGACTGTTTCTTTTTCCAGGTCGATCATCATTGCAGATCCCATATGCGTGAGACGTGCCTCAGTGTATCGCATCGCAGCAGCGGCATCACCTTCCACAGAACCAAAGTTACCCTGACCGTCGATGAGGGTCTCTCGCATGGTCCACGGCTGAGCCATATTTACCAGCGTGGTATAGATGGCACTGTCACCGTGCGGGTGATACTTACCCATCGTGTCACCAACAATACGCGCACTCTTTAAGTGAGCCTTCGTTGGGGTTAATGAAAGGTCATTGTGCATCGCATACAAGATACGTCGCTGAGATGGTTTAAGACCATCACGCGCATCCGGCAACGCACGAGAAATAATCACCGACATTGAATAATCCAAAAAGGACTTAGACATTTCGTCAGCTACGTTTACTACTTTTATATTATCGTTAGACATGTTGTAAAAAAATTATTGGTTAAACGTCGAGGTTTCTAACGTTGAGAGCGTTATCTTCAATGAATCTCTTGCGAGGTTCGACAACATCACCCATAAGAATATCGAACATTCTGTCCGCTTCGATTTCGTTGTCTTCATCGAGTCTGACCTGGAGTAGCTGACGTCCTTCAGGGTCCATGGTGGTGGAGAATAGCTCTTTGGCATTCATCTCACCTAGTCCCTTGAATCGCTGGATACGCATTCCTTTCCTGCCTATCTCTAACACCCGAGTTAATATCTCGAAGAGGTTGAATATTGGCACCGGTCCGTCATCACCATCCCCAGAACCTTCGATAAGTTCATAGACTGGCTTATCATCTGAGAAAAATGGATCTGTGTTTAGACCAAACTCATTGAGACGTCCAAGGATCTTACTGATCGCGGCGGACTCGTTAAGGTCACGCTTCACTGCTCTGCGTTGGATCCCATCGTATTTCACTTTAAATTCCTCGATTTCCTCCTCTGTGATTTCCTCGTGGTTTAGACGAAGATCACGGTTCTCAGCGGCGAATGCTTCAAGCTCCGCTTCATTATGCAAGTAGTGCACAGACTCTTCATTTCCGAGTCTTACTCTGACCATAAACTCTGGGAGCTTATCGTCAACTTTACGCTCTAGAATCTCACGGAAACTTCCGCCGTGACCTTCAAGTGCTGAAGTGAATTTTTTCAACTGAGCAAGCGTGTCAAGCACACTGCGGAGAAGATCTGAATCTACTTCGTCAGAAGTTCCATACTGTCGAAGTTTAACGTCTTCTGAACCTAACTGGATGAGAATTTCATCCAGAGCGTCATCATCCGCGAGGTATTCCTCACGTTTTTTACGCGTTATTTTATAAAGTGGTGGTTGAGCAATATAGAGATAACCCGCCTTGACCATATCTGGCATGTGTCGGCAGAAGAACGTGAGGAGCAATGTCTTGATGTGCTCACCATCGATATCAGCATCCGTCATAATAATGATTTTATGATAGCGGACTTTCTCAACGTTGAATGCGCCTTCTTGATCACCATCACCTATCCCAGCACCGATGGCTGTAATCATCGCTTGAATTTCCTTGTTCTGAAGGGCTCTGTGGAGACGGGCTTTTTCAACGTTGATCACCTTACCACGGAGCGGAAGGATCGCTTGGTTGATACGATTTCTGCCAGATTTGGCAGAACCACCAGCGGAGTCACCCTCCACAATATAGATCTCAGATTTAGCTGGGTCACGCTCTGAGCAGTCTGCCAGCTTACCTGGAAGTCCACCGCCAGACATGACTGATTTTCTAACAGTCTCACGAGCCTTCCGCGCCGCCTCACGCGCTCGCGCTGCATTCACAGCACGATCAATGATCATTTTCGCAAGATTAGGATTCTCATCAAAGTATTCTTTTAATCCTTCAAACACAATCGAGCTAACCACGCCTTCAATTTCAGCATTCACCAACTTACCTTTAGTCTGGGAACTGAATCTCGGGTTCGGCATCTTCACTGAAATCACACAGACGATTCCTTCGCGAACATCATCACCAGAGAGCGCTGGGTCTTTATCTTTAAGAATTTTATTCGCCTTTGCGTATTGGTTGATTGCTCTTGTTAGAGCACCTCGGAAACCTGTCAGGTGGGCACCACCATCAGCATTCGGGATCGAGTTAGCGAAACACAGAATGTTGTCTTTATAACTGTCATTGTATTGGAAAACCACGTCTGCGAAGACATCATCCTCCATCACCTTGCCGTCATAATCAATTTCAATACTACGCACACCGTGAAGCTCTACAGGGTCTGCATGGATAAGAGTCTTGTTTTCACCCAACTGTTCTACGAATTCTACGATACCCCGAGCGTAGAAAAAGGTGCCTTTCTTGGCGGATTCAGGACGCTTATCTTCTAGATTAATCGTTAGTCCAGGGTTTAGGAAAGCAAGCTCACGCATTCTGGTAGACAGCCGGTCGAACTCAAACTGAATGGTATCTACAAAGATAGTGGCGTCAGGGAAGAAAGTAATCAACGTCCCGGTTTTATCACCTGGAGCTTCGCGAACCACTTCAAGCGGCTCAGTAGTCGTGCCGCGCTCGAACTTGATGCGATGCACTTTATTCTCGCGAGTCACCTCTGCCACAAACCAATCAGAAAGCGCATTCACGCACTTCGCGCCCACACCATGGAGACCACCGGAGTATTTGTATGCCCCTTGTCCAAATTTACCACCAGCGTGCAGACTCGTCAGCACTAGCTCTACTGCTGGAATGCCAAACTTAGGATGAATATCCACTGGGATGCCACGACCATCATCGATGATAGTGATTGAACCATCAATATTCAGCGAGACATCGATCACGTCACAGTGACCGGCCAAATGCTCATCAATAGAGTTATCAATCACCTCAAAAACGCAGTGATGAAGACCCCTTATGTCTGGGTCACCGATATACATACCGGGACGTTTACGGACGGCTTCTAAGCCCTCCAGCTTATCGATTTGTGAAGCACCATACTCCTGCTCCCCTGAGACCGTAGTCTGTGCTACTTCTGGCTCTTTTTTTGGTTCAATTGGATTATCTGACATGTATCTAGGGAGCCTATAGTTTTAGCTCTCCATGACCAGAAAAAACACCCCAAAGTCGATAGTTTTTTTAGCGGTGATTTTATAAAAAAATCGCAATCTTTAAAGAAATAATGGGCGGCCCTCAACTAACTGATAATTAGACAAATATAACTACAGATTCATGATCCCAGTTTGCCATTTCATAAGCACTGCAGATGGCTCTACTTCGTTCGCAGCTAAAGCATCAATCATCGCTCTAGAAATAATCAGACTTGAGTCTATATCCAGATCAATCGCAGCGTCATCTCGCTGCTTGATTAACGCGTCTACGCGAGCATCGAATTGATCATCCTTGATCCGCTTGCCTTTAGCCCTAGGACGCTGCGGCAAAATATCATTTGAAAGACTCTTAGCCTCTTCGACTGCTGCTAAAAATGCCTTTATTCTGCTGGGCCTATAGTGCTTAGGTAGCGTCACCGATTTTCCATCCATAAGATCAGACACCCAGCTGATTAGCTGCTTGTTACCACACACCATGAAGGTAGGTCTATCCCAGTCCATAGCCTGCTCATCTCTCCAATACCAGAGCGCTCGGAGATAGGCCTGAGCTCTTGGAGATAATTTCCCTGAGCCAGAGATCCTCCACGGATCTTCTTTTTCCATAGGACGTTCTAGCACTTTTTCTCTTGCCCATTCACAACTCTCTACAAACCACTCATAGCGGCCTTTTTCATGGAGACCCGTTAAGATTTGATCAACAATTGGTTTGAGAAAAAGCACATCATTGATCGCATAATCTCTCATCTTTTCAGTGAGGGGACGCTTCGACCAGTCTGCCTTTTGTGAGCTTTTAGAAATTTCTACTCCCTGGTAGTGCTCCACCAAGTTCCCATAGCCAAATTTTTTAACTCCCAACAAACGCGCGCCTATTTGGGTGTCCCAGATAACCGGCGGGACAACACCTAGATCCTTGCGCATCATCACGATGTCGTAGTCGGCTCCATGCATCCAGAGCTTACCATCTTTTAGGAAATCCTTGAGTGGTTGCATATCCTCGACCGCTAGTGGGTCGATGAGTTGATGCTTATCACCATCAGTAAACTGCACTAAAGAAATTTTCTCATGATAGTGGTAAAGGCTATCACCCTCCAAATCCATGGCACGGAAGTCCCCCTCTAAAGAACCTAAGTAATCACTAAGTTGCTGTGTTGTTTCTATCATCTATTAAATTCCTTTAAGGAGGAGCTCGGTGTTGTTCTGTGTATTACTGAGAGCTTTGAGAAGTGTTTGTAGCGCATCACCTACTGGAAGCGCTGCTATCACTCGGCGGACCTCTAGCACCTTCTGCATTTCATCTGGATGGTAGAGTCGATCATCATTTCGCGTACCACTCTGAGGGATATGAATCGCTGGGTAAATTCTACGCTCAGCGAGATCCTGATCTAACCTGATCTCCATGTTGCCAGTACCTTTGAATTCCTCAAAGATCACTTCATCCATCCGGCTTTCTGTCTCCACAAGTGCAGTGGCCAAGATAGTGAGGCTTCCTCCACCTTCAACATTTCTAGCGGCACCGAAGAACTTACGGCTTTTCTGAAGAGCCTGTGGATTCAAGCCACCTGAACCAATCACTCCACCCTTCTGTGAATTATTATGCCCACGCGCAAGACGCGTGAGTGAGTCTAACAGAATCACCACATCCTTACCTAATTCAACTAACCTCTTCGCTCTTTCCAAAACTAGATCAGAAACCTGAGCATGCCGGCGTGATGGCTCATCAAATGTAGAGCTGAAAATTTCAGCATCAACCGTTTCCTCAAAATCTGTGACCTCCTCTGGACGTTCGTCTAATAGAAGAACAATAAGCTCTACCTCTTTGTGATTCGCTTTGATTGATTGGGCGATGTTCTTCAGTAAAATCGTCTTACCACCTCTCGGTGGCGCTACGATCAGTCCTCTCTGTCCTTTTCCTAGTGGAGCGACTAGATCTACTAACCTAACACCTAGACCACCTACGGCACCATTTTCGAGAATGATTCTTTCGTTTGGAATAAGCGCTGTGAGCTTGTCAAAGGGTTCTGGCAACTCATAATCTGAAATTTCTAAGTCTTCCACTAAGAGCACTTCCATAGCGGAGAGATATTTATCCCTGCCCCGCGGAGCGCGCATCTTAACAGTGACTTTTTGACCTACGCAGAGACCGTGCTTCTTTATCAGATCACCAGCGATATAGAGGTCATCCGGTGAGGTTTTGAAGGACTTCTTGGGACAACGAAGCATCGCGTAGTTGTCTTTCGCTTGCTCCATAAATCCGAAGCCCGTCAGCTCAGTGCCGTGTTTCGCGTAAAATGAAAGCACATCAAATACTAGCTGGCTCTTCATCGCCATAGGCTGTATTTTGATCGGCAATGAATCAGCTAATGCATGCAGTTCAGCTAACGGCTTCTCGCGGAATTCATTAACAACTAATTGATCTGGAACATCATATTTTGGTTCCTCAGGCTTGGCTGACTCGGCAACTTGCTCTAGTTCAGCGCCTTCTTTTTGCTCAGTCTCTACTACAGCACTTGCTTCTACCTTGCTCTCCACTTCAGACTCAACCTTCTCCGCGGGCTGAGTGGTCTCCTCTACTTTTTTAACCTCTTTAGGTTTATCAGTTTCTTCTGTAGGGTTTACACCCTTACCTAGATTTAGTTCTTCTTGCGCTTCTTCGCTCATAATCTTTTGTTGTTTAATAAATCGATTTACTTGTGCTTCTAACACAGTTTTTGGTCCTTCATTCCATAGCACAACATCGGCACATTTCTCCTTATGAGAAATGGGGAGTTGGGCCGCAAGAATGGCATAAACCGTGGCATCGTCGAATCCGCTCCTCATTTTCAGCCGCTGCACCTGCGTCTTACGCGATACAGCAACCACCAGATTTGCCTCCTGACCAAAGTCAAATCCACCTTCAAACAAAAGTGGAATGTCGGCAACAAACAGCGATGCCCGCTGACTATGAAGCGCTTTTTCATGCAACGCAAGACATTCTTTTCTCACTTTGGGGTGAATCAAGTCTTGCAGCCTTTTCTTCTGACCCTCATCAGAAAAGACTACCTCACGGAGGTAAGTTTTATTGAGCTGACCCTCAGCTGTAATAGACTCAGTGCCAAACATCTTTCTAATCTCTAATAGCACATCATGATCTTGATAGAGCTGGTGCACGTAGTCATCTGCATCAAAGATTACGACTAATGAATCTGCAGCCTGCATCATCTTCGCGGCAGTAGATTTTCCGGTGGCGATTCCTCCAGTTAGACCAAACGATTTCATTACTCATACTTAACAGCTTAAATGATGAAATACACGTAAATTTTTAGCTCATACAATAGATAAAAAAAGCGGAACCGAATGAACGGTTCCGCTTTGAAATTTAATTACTGGTCGATGATGTATTGCTTACTCTGCGATAGCAGGAAGAAGACCTTCACGAACACCAGCTTCGACTGGCACACCGCCAACTCCGACTATTGTCTGAGACACCGGCTGACCTGTAGCATCGATGATACGCGCGGTAACAAAGATGATGAGGTTACTCTTAATGTGGTTCTCGGCCTTAGTCTGGAATAAACGCCCAATGAGTGGCAGATCTCCAAGTATCGGCACTTTGTCCTCTACGTTCTGCACATTCTCTCTCATGAGTCCACCTACTGCCACTGTGTGACCGTCATAGATAGTGAGTGAGGTATTCACACGACGTGTGGAGAACACCGGCATCTCGATGCGGTTCTCTGTGATCGTGATCGTGATCGGGTTACCAAGCGCATCTGTGCCAGGTGACTGAATCGGTGATCCGTAGTTGATGAATCCTTCAAACTCAACAATCTCAGGTTTGAAGGTGAGGTCGATAGTATAACCATCTTCACCTAGAATAGGCTCTACTTCTAGAGTCACACCCGTGTTACGAGTCTCGAACGCTGTCGGAGTAGCTGGAGTAACTGGGAAAATATTACCTCCCTGGTTTCCACCATCACCGTCACCACCGAGACCGCCACCTACACCAACTGACTGTGGTAGTTCAGGTGGCTCGTATTCAGTAGGATAGATAAACTCGCGAATAATCTCAATAGTAGCTCTCTCACCTGAGCGAGATACGATACTAGGAGCAGTCATTACGTCAGCACCTTTCTTCTGAGCAAGTCCGCGCATGATCATCTGCACCTGACCGTCTGTAAAGAGACCAGTGAGTGAGAGTATACCAGGAGCAACACTACTGTTCTGGGCAGTACGGTTTGGATTATTAAGGAATGAATCAATGCTATCTCTACTAATACCGAAGTCACCAGAGCGGTTACCACCAGTTACGATATTAGACACACTCTCGTTAGCTGCGCTAGGAATACCAGGAACACTGACTCCGGCGACAGGGCTAACAAAGTCTGTAGCATTTCTTCCGCTAGAGTTACCGAGAGTTCCTCCACTTAAGAATGAGCTGTTAGAAGTAATCCCAAATGGTGAAATAATCCAGTCAAAGCCAAGTTCATCTGTGTTCTCCTGTGAGATTTCCACAAACTTAGTAAGCATCTTGATCTGCCTAGGCTTTCTCAAGCTAAGCTCATCCACTAATGTTTCCACTTGGTCGAGTGCATTCGCAGTGTTTCTGACGGTGAGAGTTGATCTCGCCTTACTGAAACCTGCTGTCGCACCTTCTGGGAATTTAATTCCTTGGAGCTCGAGCAGTTCTGCTATGCTTTTCTTATTACCAGCATCATCTGTGTTCTCTTCACCAAACGGATCATCGGCACCACCACCGCCACCACCACCACCGGGACCATCACTAATGAGGTTTCTTAGATCTGGTGGGACACGGAATGTGCGGGCATACATTTCATTATCATCTACGTCAGTAGCTTTAAGGATAACAACTGAGTAATTCTCTACTTTATAGCGAAGTCCAGATTTTTGACAAATCTGTCTGAGAGCTTCCTCCATAGGAATATTACGAATTGTGAGCCCGCCGAGGTTGATGTTCTCAATCTTATCAATTTCATCTGCAATGCCATCGCCTTCACCCATTCCTTCGCCACCATCTACAATCGTAGGGTTACGAAAAATAAAGTTGAGTCCCTTTTTGGTAGGATCTAGTTCTTCTGTGTCCAGTTCTCTCGATCTCTGGCGTAAGAAATTGATCGCATCTCTGACTGTCGCGTCATTCTCAAACTCCACAAGTGGAAGCATAATGCTTTGAAGCTTTTGCCTGAGGTAAAGCGCAGGGCTGACTGTTGTATTCGAATTTGGACCTATTCCTGGTCCCTCTTGGATCGCTGGTGGCACGGATATTTCCCAGGCTTGATCTACCTGCGTGAGCATTGAGGCTCTGGTCTGATCGTAAGCAGCACGGTAGTAGTCACTCTTAGCCGAGCTTACTTTCTCCATGCCACGTCTTGCAGCTTTATTGTGGGGATCTATTCTGAGAACTTCCTTAAACTCCAGTATGGCGTGATCAAACTTCGCTTCATCATAGTAGCTTTGTGCTCTGTAAAGTAGCTTACGCACTTTCTCTACGTTCTTCACATGTGAGTAGGTGAGGGTAGGGCTAGTACGGATAGGATCGTCTAGATATTCAAGATGCTTTTTAGCGACCACATTCCCTGGATCTTTCTCTAGGACATTATCTAAAAGCTCTCTCGCTTCAGTGTATTTGCCGGTTCTACGAAATTGCTGTGAGAGCGCTACTGAGCCATCAAGAAGATGGCTGATGTATTCGCTGCGTCTGTCAGCAGCAATCGGACCTTGGGGCAGCATTGTGACTGCCTTGCGGTATTGACTGACTGCTTCTTCGTAATTTTCGTCTTCGTAGGCTTTACGCCCAACGAGGACTGCTTTGTCTGCCTCTGCTATTTGTAGTTCTCTTCTAGCTATTTCTTTGTTCACGAGACTATTCTCTTGAGCAGATGCGGTGCTAGAAACTACAATCGGCATGGCTAAGGCAGCCGCCATTAAAATAGCTGCTGTTCTGCTGGATCGATGCGTAGGTGTGTTTTCCATAATTAAATTTTATATTCGTTTATTTTAGGGTGGTTTGTGAAGTGTTTTTTTTACTTTTTGTAAAATTTTTAATCTATTTAGTTGCTACTTGTTGTTATTTCCGAGGAAATCGTCCTCGCTGGAAGCTTATTTCTTCCGTGGTACGTTTAGCTCGATGGTGGATTTTTTCCCACCCACTTCATATTCGATTTCTGCCTTGTAGTCCTGAATAGACTTAAGTTTATAGGGCTTTTTCTTAGCTAATTCGTTATATGGAAGTGAGAATGATCCACCTTCTGGCACAACAAATGGAGTTCTTTCCCCATTAATATCTAAAAATAGATTCAATGCCCAGTCTTTAAACTGAGGCTTTTTTCGATAATAAAGTTTAAACTGTTTTTTGTTCTGATTCTTACCGTTGTCTTGAAGAAGGTAGTATTCACCATCTTCGCCAGAGATATTAGGATCTTGACCTTTCTCTATAATTTCAAAGCGCTCGATTAATGATTTATTCTTTGCTTTTTCTGGGAACTTTCCTCCCGCGCCAAGCGTGCCGTAGTATAACCTCTGCTTGTTATATTTGAATGAGAAGTTACCTTCTAAATCATTTAGCTTAGTCCAGTTCATTTCATACATCACAAATTTACCGCCACTGCTCTTTAGCTTCGCAATGAAGTCAGGGTGACTCGCATTATCTGTAGGATCTGTATTCCCATCGAATTCTTCGCGGTTAGTGAAGCCATCTTTATCCGCGTCTAGCTCTGGCCCATCCTTTTTGGTGTAGTCCTTAAGGTCATATTGCTTCCACCATCCAAGCCTCATCCCTGGATGAATCTCGTAGTCATCCGTGAGTGACTGCACTCCCGCCTTACCTTTAATGCTGTAAAGAGGGAATGAGACGAAGCTCTGTACTTCATTGCCATTTTTCTGATTTTCTTCGAAACCATATTCTGCTGAAAACTTCTCTCGTGCGATAGCGAGCGTTTTCCGCTGCTCTATCTCTACGGTATTATTCGGGATGACTGGATTGGGCGCATCCACTTCATTTCCTCCTGAGAAGACTGAGTAACCCACTGTAAGAACCACCACTGCAGCGGCGCCGATTGCGGCTTTATCGTAATTTTCTGATAACCAAGACATAATAATTTTTTGTTTTCTAGTTATTTAGTTGAAACCTTTATCGAAGATCCTTTAACAGGCTTGTCTTTTTTGAGACGCGGAATAATGACGTTGGACGCTTCTTTGAAGAGAACAAGTTCAAGTTGCATGAAGACGGTGATCTTCTCATCACCAATGACCTGCTTAATGATTTCTTTATCTGCTTCCATTGCAAACTCATTTCCGCCAAGATTGAATCCTGTACCTAGATCGAACCCTGCACCTCCGGCAGGAGCGGGCTCAGCACTTTCTTCAGGTTGTGCTTTTGGTGGTGGGAATGTGGCACTGGAGATAGTCACTGGATCTTGTTCTTCATTACGGATTTTAAGAAACTTGATCGCGAAGAAATATTCATCACCAGCGGTGATTGCCGAGACGAACTTCTGGAGGCTCACTTCTGTTCCTGTGAAAGTAATTTCAATAGGTAGTCCGTCGTAGACAGAAGTTAAGCCCACGGGCTTATTATTCCTATTTTTAGCACTCTTTTTTCGAGCACTCGCAGTTTGCTCAGGAGCTTTACCTAGGATCTCAGCTACAGGGGCACGATAGACATTGTTAAGTGAATCAATACCAGAGTCAGCTAAGTTAATAAATAGCCATTCTAGTGCTTTTCGCTGATAATTTAGATAAAGCGTTGAATCCTCAGGAGCCATATTAGCTTCATATTTCTCCATACCATAGGAGACCTTCTTTTTTGTCGTCTTGGCTATCTTTTTAGACCTGTAATAGCGATCTAGCTTGTTGATGTATTTTGAGACTTCACTACTAAACTGGTTTGCTGAGATTTTTTGCATCTTCTCAGGACGGAATTTCAGCATCGTTTCCTGAAATTTCATCGTATCCGCTGCAAATATGGCCAGGCCATCAGCTAGCATATTCTCATTGTCCATATTAGGATATGGTTTGGCAGCTTGCAGGATGTTAATCCTTTTCACTGCTGTCTGCTCTCTCTGCCTTGCTACATCAGCATCAGAATTTGCGCTCTTTCCTAGATAGAACAGCGCACCAGAAACCACTACTGTGACTCCTAGTAATGTTGCTGCAAATTTATTTTCTTGGTACCAACTCATGGTGATTATTTTAGTAAGGTAGGATTATTTAAAGGGATGATAAGTGTGAATGGCGCACCGAGCTTATCATCAGCTGGTGAGGTGGCATTCTCGACTACTATATCAGGATCTGAAAGGGTGACTAATTTCATGCTATTTCCAAATTTCCTGGAAATTTCTTTACCGAATACTTCAGAATTTTCAATCAGTTCTTGGAGTTGTGTGAGGACTAGTCCATTTGAGCCCCCCCGCCAGTAACCCCGAACTTTAAAAGCGTTAACCATCGGAGCCACATAGTCTGGGTTAGGCAGACCTCTAGCAATCGTCTTTGACTCAAGCTTGGGCATTTTTATGGACGAATCACCATAGGCTGTTTTATGAATTCCTTTGGCAACCAAGTCCTGATATGAAGAAGCTTTTTCGTCTTCGGTATTTGGATCAAAATTTACAACTGGCTCCATTTCGACAATCCATAGTTCTGGATGAGCGAAGTGTTTTTTGATATCACTAAGGCCTTCGAGCCACATCACTCTGGAGTCCACTGCTTCTTGATAGAGACCTACAATATTAGCGATCTTGTCAGCGTCTTTCAGCTCAGCTTTTATAGGCACCGCATACCGGTCTAAGCCTTTAGCCACTTTTTCTTGGATACCAGCTTCTTTAATTGCATTACTTTTTGATGAAATACCACTTACGCAAAATGCTGCGCACGCAGCGATAATGACACCTGATGCGATGATTATCTTAGGACGCTTTTGCGCGTCATCTCGCTCATGCTGAACAGTTGCTGGCACGAGATCTATGTTTAGCTTAGATTTCTCGATGGAACGTAAACCCAGTCCGATAATTTCACCAAGTTGGTGAGCCTCTAAAGAAACTTTATCCACATCGACTTCTTGCCCTACAGATACTCTTTTGAGTGGGTTGAAAAATTCTACTGGTAGGCGTAACTTATCTTGAAAGAAGTCAGAAATCATTGGCAGGTTAGACCCACCTCCAGCTAGGAATATACGCTTTGGTGCTGAGCCATCATGCTGACTACGGAAGAAATTAGTCGTCCTCGCGATCTCAGCTGGCATCCGGTTCAGCGCTGTTCTGATGCAACTACCAAGTGCAGCAGTGAGTTCATCTAGCTGTGAAGTGTGCCGAGTATCGAGTGCGACTAGTCCGTTGGTGCATTTCTGGGATTCTGCTTCAATGAATGGCACGTTGTATTCCTTAGCAATGGCTGAAGTAAGCGTGGAGCCCCCGATAGCGATAGTCCTTGTGAACACTTTATTTCCATCCAGATAAACGAGATTACTGGTTCTCGCTCCAATGTCGATCATCAGTGCTGGTTCATTAAGGTCACTGTAGTTATAAATAAATGCATTTGCCAATGCCATCGGTGAGGCATCCACCAAACCTGTGGTGAGATGTGCATCTGTGACACAGTCATTGATATCATCAAGAGCATCTGCCTTGATTGCTACGAGCACCACTTCTTGCTGCCCGGCTTCAGAATTTAACAATTGCCAATCCCAGACAACTTCATTGATGGGAAACGGCACGTGTTGCTGCGCCTCGAACGCAACTAGCTGCTCAATGTCATCACTCTCAAGCGAAGGAAGCTTCACGAATCTTGTGAAAACTGATTGGCCAGAAATGGCGTAGCTCACTGCCTCACGTGACAAGCCAAGCTTACTCACTAGCTCAGACACCGCTATACGGATCTGGGGAAGGCGAGTCATCTCTGCGGCAGGATCAGCTAGAATCGATGAAGATTCATATTTCTTTAAGATGAGACCACCATTACTAGAAGGTACCAGTAATGCCATTGTCACTCGCTGTGACCCTATGTTTAAAGCTACTATTGACTGTGGATCAGCCATATTTATATATGTGTGTTAAATTTAAGTAAATTGAAGACTATCTCAGGTTTAGTGAGCGATTAATCTATATGAGGACAACTAACGCTTTGCCTCGATCTCAGCGTAACGGCTATACCAAAGGATTTTAAAAGGAGTTTCGTCTTTGTTGAGCAGAGGAATCTTATCATAGCGTGAAAGCTTACCGCTGCTCCACCACTTCCCTTGAGTGTCCTTACTGAAAAATCCTGAGTTCTTAACTGGCTGTTGACCGTTAACCAGGATTTCCCCCCCCGCTTCTTTAATATCGGCCTTGTTAATACGATCACCACCAGTAAGTCTCATGACGGAATTAGGTGAGAGATAAACGGAAGCGTAAATATCTTGTCCAACAGGAACATTCACATGATTGACTTCTTTCTCCAAAAGGATGAAGCCTTTCCCTTCTGGATTTTTGACCGCTATATACCATTTCACGGTCACCTTATCTAAGAACTTTATTTTTTTCTTATCCGCAGGTGGTACCTCCACCTTGAATTTAACTTCTATCTCCATCCAGTCTTTAGGCCTAAAAACTTTCTTAGCCGAAAGCCCGCCAAGATCAGGCGACAACACCTTCACTATCTCGGGTTTTTCTGCTTCGACCTTATACTGAGCCATAGCAAATGAAGCGGGCAACACTAGTATAAGTAGTGCGGACAATAGGAATTTAAGTCTGTTAATGTTCATAATTTATCTTGATTAAGAATAACCTAACGAACCGAAAGAAGGTTTGGCGAGAATAAACGTTATAAAAATAATGATTTGCTACGTAGTGACATTATTTTTCTCTCCTACGCAGGATCGTAGCTCCCTGAAAATAAACCACATTAAGCTCTCTCATGTTGATTCTATTCTCTAACAATATCTAAGACACGATAAAATTAATTGTTTACCTCTGTATAGTAAGTTTCTATTTAGCCGTTTTAAATCACATTTTACTCTTTCCAGTCTGATCATTTTTCTCTTCACTCAGCACATGGCAAAACAACCTAAGAATGCGATCTCACCAACACGCTCCGAAGATTTCCCAGAATGGTACCAACAGGTCATCAAAGCCGCTGATATGGCTGAAAATTCTGAAACTCGCGGATGCATGGTAATCAAGCCATGGGGATACGCTCTATGGGAAAACATCCAGCAGCAGCTCGATAAATATTTCAAACGCACCGGACACCAGAACGCCTACTTCCCGCTACTCATTCCCCTCTCCTACTTAGAAAAAGAGGCAGATCATGCCGAAGGCTTCGCCACCGAGTGCGCTGTTGTCACGCACCACCGCTTAGAGGTGCAAAAACAGGAAGATGGTAGCACTAAAATGATTCCTTCAGGAAAGCTCACTGAACCCTATGTCATCCGCCCTACCTCTGAGACCATCATCGGGGCAGCCTTCTCACGCTGGACGAATTCTTACCGCGACCTCCCACTCCTCATCAATCAGTGGGCGAACGTGATGCGCTGGGAAATGCGAACTCGCTTGTTTCTACGCACAGCAGAATTTCTCTGGCAAGAAGGGCATACTGCTCATGAGACAAAGGAGGAAGCAATTACTGAAACGCGCCTCATGCACAGTATCTATACAGACTTTATCACCAATCACCTCGCCATCCCAGTCATCCCAGGCGAAAAGTCTGAGGTAGAGAGATTTCCGGGTGCAGACATGACCCTCACAGTAGAGGCCATGGTGCAGGATAAGAAGGCAATCCAGGCTGGGACGTCACACTTTCTAGGACAGAACTTCTCCAAAGCGCAGGACATCTCATTCACCGGTAGAGATAATACCGAGCAGCATGCTTGGACCACCTCCTGGGGCGTTTCCACCCGCCTCATCGGCACCCTCATCATGGCTCACGCGGATGACGATGGCCTCATCTGCCCGCCACGCATCGCCTCACAGCAGATCATCATTATCCCCGTCACTCCTAAAGATGACACACGAGATGCCATCATCGATGCCTGCGAAGCCCTTGCCACAACCCTCCGCCACAAGGATTTCCACGGCGAACCGCTCCGAGTACAAGTTGATAAACGCGACCTAGGTGGTGGCGCCAAAAAATGGGAATGGGTCAAGAAAGGTGCACCCATCCGTATCGAAATAGGCCCACGTGACCTAGAAGCTAGAAAGGTCTGTATGCAGCGCAGAGATGAAGATCCATTTGAAAAACACTTCATGGAAAAAGAAGAATTCATCCGCGACTGCACTGACACACTGGAAGAAATCCAAAGTGAGATCTTACGCCGCGCCATCGAACTCCGCGACGCGAACATCTCCGACTGCCTCGACCTTGACGAATTTGATAAGCACTGGACAGACAACGACCAAGCAGGCTGGCTCACCACCCCATGGGCAGGTAGCAATGAGGAGGAAGAAGCCCTCAGCAAGAAGCACAAAATTTCAATCCGTTGCTTCCCTAACGATCAACAAGACGGCAACGAAGCTCCCTGCATAGTCACCAGCAAACCCACCCAATCCAGGGCTATCTGGGCACGTAGTTATTAACAATAATAGTGAAGGTGAAATAGTGAATAGTAAATTACAGTAAAACTAGATACACTGTTCATACAGACCCCCAACTTCAGCATTTAGTAATCACACCGCACTAAGAATCCATCATTCCACACTCAACATCTAAAATTTACCATTTAAAATAATGTTCCTCGATCTCCAAGACGTCAAAACTCATTTCCCGATTAAGAAAGGGATTCTCATTCAGAAAGAAGTCGACTCCGTAAAAGCAGTCGATGGCGTATCCTTATCGATAGAAAAAGGCGAGATCCTAGGGCTTGTGGGCGAGTCTGGTTGCGGTAAATCCACACTCTCCCGTACTATCATGCAGCTCATTCCTGCCACATCTGGAAACATTATTCTGGAAGGCGAGAGTCTCACAAAACTTACCTCTAGCGAAGTACGTAAAAGAAGACTAGACTTCCAGATGATCTTCCAAGATCCCTACGCATCTCTTAATCCTAGGATGACCATTTATTCCACACTCGCAGAAGCTCTCATTCAGCGCCACCCTGACCTCAAAGCAAATAAAGCGGCTATGATGGAAGCAGTCATCACACTCATGAAGCGCGTGGGATTAAATCCATCGTTCATGAAAAAATACCCGCATGAATTCTCCGGTGGTCAGCGGCAGCGCATTGCCATTGCCAGAGCGCTCGCGCCTGAGCCTAAGCTCATCCTCGCAGACGAACCTGTCTCTGCCCTCGATGTCTCGATCCAGTCTCAGATTCTCAACCTCCTACTCAAGCTCCGCGATGAACTGGATCTCACTATGATCTTCATCTCGCACGACCTCTCCGTAGTCCGCTATCTAGCCGATAACATCGCCGTCATGTACAAAGGGAAAATCGTAGAATACGGTGAGGCAGAACAACTTTTCAACCACCCTGAACACGATTACACCAAGAAACTCATAGAAGCGATTCCAACAATGGAGTCAGCACATTAATTTTTTGCCTTAGGCTTCACCGAGCACGAACAACCTCGGTTCTGAGCTATTTCGACCATATTCAGGGCTAGCACAGCGGTAAACCCTAGCTATATGAGTTCTGATACCAGTCGTCACTGGCGCTCTAATGATCTACCAGTCTTTAAATGGGACTTGGGCAAGGGAGTAGTTGCAGTAACGGTGGTCTTGTGAGACACAGGAACCGGCCCAGCTGGGGATTTCAAATTTCTCGTGCTCGGAGCTGAGTTCTATTTCTGCGACTTCTAGGCCTGCGTTGTCTCCAGAGAAGATATCGATTTCCCAAGTTTTCCCTTGGTGAATCACTAAATAGCGAAGTTTGTCTATCAGCGGGGAGTCTACGAGTGCTGCGATCATGGCGCGGGCGTCATTGAGTGGGATCTCGTATTCAAATTCGGTGCAGCTGATGCCTTCTTCTCCTCCGCGTGGCCCCTTGAGGGTAAGATAGCTCTTATCACCAGCGATACGGACGCGGACGGCTGTTCCATTTGTAGTCGAGATGTAGCCTTGCTGGTAGCGGATGCCTTCGCTGGCGGTGGCTTTCCAGCCATCGTTTTTAAGGATAAATTTATGTTCGATTTCGATCATTTTCTGGGGAAGTTAAAAGGAGATAGATTTAAGTTTAAAGGGCGGGGCCTTCGCTACGAAACTTTAAACACTCCACTTCAATCTTTAAACTAAAAAAATGAGGCCTCCGGGGGAGAACCCAGAGACCTCTGTACAATCGCCTATGGATGAATTACTTCATCCTCAGCGTCCCTGCGGTTTGGCACAGGCTATTCTTGTGCTTTATTTAGGCGGAGATGTCAACTGACGACTGTCGTCAGAGGGGAATTAGGATTGAATAATGAGGTGGCTATATTTATGAATAGGGACGCCAAATGAGAAACCTACTTCGATCGAGAGCTGTATCCAAGCGACCCAAGTTAGAGAGCTGGAGTATTTACGGCAACTGCGGGCTATTTAAAAGAGCGTGGCGAAGCTCGTTGCGGGAGCTGAGCATGATTCATTTTGGTAGGGGATTTCTTCTGAAATGAGGACAAAGAGAAGGGTTGCAGTTCTGGGTGTTTGGGTTTATCTATCCATCCATGTCTAGCATACTTGGTCAGAATTTTCGTATTTCCACTTGGGGAGAGTCCCATGGTGCAGGAGTTGGGGTGAACATTGATGGCTGCCCACCACTTATAGAGCTCTCGGAGGAGGATATCCAGAAAGAGCTTGATAGGCGCCGCCCGGGACAGAGCGAAATAGTCACCCCGCGTAAGGAGGGTGATGTCTGCGAGATTCTTTCTGGTGTGTCTGAGGGGAAAACTTTAGGGTCCCCGATAGCTATATTGGTTAGAAATCAAGATCAACGCCCATCATCCTATAACGAGATGAAGGATAAATACCGCCCGTCTCATGCTGACTACACTTATGATGCTAAGTATGGATTTAGAGCTTGGCATGGTGGGGGCAGAGCTTCTGCTCGGGAAACTATCGGTAGAGTGGCGGCTGCGGCCGTGGCTCAGAAGGTGATTCATTCTCTCTTCCCAGATTTAGAAATTATCGCGTGGGTGAAGTCCATCCATCACATCAATGCGGAGGTGAATTCGGATACGGTGACCTCAGAGGAAATAGAATCTAACATCGTCCGCACAGGAGACGCTTCAGTGGTGGATCAGATGATCGACCTCATCAAGGAAGTACGCTCGGATGGAAACTCCATCGGCGGCGTGGTGGAATGCGTCATCCGTAATTGCCCTGCTGGGCTGGGTGCACCGGTGTTTGATAAACTAGAAGCTGAGCTTGCCAAGGCGATGATGAGTATTCCTGCTACCAAGGGATTCGAGATCGGGTCTGGATTCGGAGGTACTCTCATGACTGGGCGCGAGCACAATGATCATTTTTATATGGATGGCGATAGAGTGCGCACCAAGACGAACCGCTCTGGTGGTGTCCAAGGCGGCATTTCTAATGGTGAGAACATTATTTTCCGGGTGGCATTTAAACCGACAGCCACTATCATGAGCGAGCAGCTTACCGTGACGAGCGACCATGAAGAGACTGAACTTAAGGGCCGCGGCAGACATGACGCCTGCGTTCTACCGAGGGCTGTGCCGATGGTGGAGGCGATGGCAAACATCATCATCTGCGACCACATGCTGAGGCAAAGAGCGCAGATGGGGAAAATTTAATCCATATTCCGCATTTCACGGTTGATTCCGTGGGATTCTCAGCCTAAAAGCACCGCACTACTGCGAGAACGCTCAATGGCTACCCGTAATCACCAATTTCAAACCCGATTCAAACCCAATTTCAACCTAGTAAAATATCATGATCGAAAACATGCGCAAATATACCGGCCTAATGGTCGTAGTCCTCGTCCTACTTGCAGCTGGACTCATCCTCACTATGGGAAATTTCAATGCTAACTCTGGAGGCCGAGCCAAGGTGACTGAAGTCTATGGTGAGGGTATCGACCAGATCCAGTATCGAAAAATGGGATTCAATTCCCTCAATGTGATCAAGCAACTGAGAGACCCAGGACTCACTGCGTATGCAATGGACATGATTTTCAATCAACGACTTGATTGGCGGATGATGATGGGCTTCTACCAGACAGGCTCTAATTCTGAAGAAGTACAGAAATTTGTCACCAGACGCATCGTGATCGCTAAGACTGCAGCGGAGTATGGAATCTATCCATCTACTGCCCAGGCTAAAAAGCACATCAAGGAGCAGATCTTTGCTCAAGGTGGGAATTTCAATGCTGAATCATACCAAAACTTCATGAAGGAGATCGGGTCATCTGGTCTGCAAGAGGAAGACTTTGTCAATCTCGTGGCAGAATCTCTGGTTTATGACCGACTCAAAAACCTTGTTTCTAGCGGACTACAAACACCGAACCGCTTGACTGACCGCTCGATAAAATTTCAACAACAGACGTTAGACCTCACAACCGTAGCCATTGACATCGACCGCTATAAAAAGGAGCTGAAGCCAACTGAGGAAGAGATAGAAGACTACTGGAAGGAGAACGACTTTAAGTATCTAACAGATCGTCAAATCCGTATCAGCTACCTCGTGGAGATGCCCGTTTATGCTACGCCTAGACCTGTCGCCCCAGTGCGTGCGGCAGAGGCCAAGGATGAAGAATTTAAGAAATTAGATGATGCTTTCCAGAAAGAACTCGCTAAGTGGGAACTAGAAGTTGAGAAGCCCGCCGATAAATTGAGTGCTCAAACACTCTATGATCTGTCCTATAAGGTAGATGACACTGAGGGGGAAAATTTCACCGCAGAAGTAGCAAGTGCCAAACTAAAACTTACCTCTACCGAACTCTTCTCAGCAAAGAATGTAGCAGACGAACTCAAGCTACTGGATACCAAAGATGGCGTATCCATCGCGGACCTCATTTTCCAAATCAAGATCTCAGAATCACTCAAATACCGCATCCCTGCTCCAATCAAGCTAGCAGGCAACGGATGGTTCTATGTAAGATATGACGAGGAAGTGATGCCAGTGACTAAGAGTTATGAAGAAGCTAAGGAACTCGCTAAGACTGATTACATCCAAGAAAATGCTCACACTGCGATGCTTGCAGATGTGCAGAATATCAAAGACAAGCTCGCTAAGTCCATCACTGGTGGCGCCTCCGCTGAAGAAGCTGCCCAGATCAACAACCTCAAGGCTAATATCAGAACTGGGATGAGATACGATAATCTCGGAAAGGACGAGAGAGGTGGAGTGGTAGGCTCTGAGTATGAAATCTTCGAGAACGGAACGATCACTGACAACAAGTCATTTTCTGAGAAGAATGTGGAAGAAAAGAACCAAGTCACCCTCGTTTATCTCAATAAAAGAGAAGTGGTGAATACTGCCGAGGTCGTAGACACTCGTCTCCGTATTCAAAAGGCACGATCAGAAATGCTGCAAGACTCAGTCTTCCGAGCATGGATGAATGAGGCTGTTACCGAGGCGAATATCCCCGTCATGGATTTCAACTAAATCTAAAACTAAATCCTCCCATAATAATAACACCACAATGAGCGCTGAACTAAATGACATATTCGATGACGCAAATGGCTCACTCGCAATCGGTGAATTTGAGGATGCTATTATGGGCTATCGTAAATGTGTGGCGCTAGATGCTGAGTTTTTCGATGGCTGGCAGGCACTAGGCATGGCGCTCATGAAGGTGGGCGAAATCAAGGAAGCCATCGGCTGTGGACTCCAAGCCGTGATGCTAGAACCTAATGACCTACTCGCCTGGACCGCCCTCTCACAGATGTATGTGCAGGATGAGAACATCCCAGAAGCGGAAGCTGCCAAGCAAAACGCCACTATATTAGGAATTGGTGGTAAGGTTGATAAAACCAGAAACTAACATTCTAACGCATCAAGTATCATCACGCATGTCTAACACTTTTTATACTACCACCGCTATTGACTATACCAATGGCAAACCACACATCGGTCATGCCTACGAAAAAGTGCTAGCCGATGTCATCACCCGCTATCGCAAGCTCTGCGGAGATGATGCTTATTTTCTAACAGGCGTGGATCAGTATGGTCAAAAAGTGCAGCAGACCGCAGAGAAGGAAGGCATTCACCCTGGGACATACGTTCGTAAAACGACTAAGAACTTCACCAATGCATGGAGCAAGCTAGAGCTAGAGTATGATGGCTGGGCGGAGACTACGGACGATCGGCATAAAGCTTGTGTCACTGACATCTTACAAAAGCTCTATGATGAAGGTCAGATCTATAAGAAACAGTATAAGGGCTTCTACTCAATCAAACAGGAACAGTTTCTCACCGATAAAGAACGCGGTGAGGATGGTGATTTCGGATCCGAGTGGGGACAAGTCGAGGAGCGCGATGAAGAAAATTATTATTTTAAGCTCAGTGACCATGTAGCCTGGCTGCGCAGCTTTGTGGAGCGAAGTGAGAACTTCATTCTTCCTGCTTTTAGAAAGGCCGATGTGCTCAATGCTATCGAACGCGCAGAGGACAATGACCTCTGTATCTCACGCCCGAAGGAGAGACTCCGTTGGGGAATCGAGTTGCCATTTGATAATGAATTCGTCACCTACGTTTGGTTCGATGCATTGATCAACTACATTTCTTTCGCGGGATACAACAAGGCAGAGGGCTCAGACTTACCAGACTTCGATAAGCTCTGGCCTGCCAATCTGCATGTAATCGGTAAGGATATTCTCGTCCCCTCTCACTCTATCTACTGGCCGTGTATGCTGCATGCCATTGGCTTCACTGATGAGCAAATGCCGACACTTCTGGTGCATGGATTCTGGAATTTAAACAGTGGTAAGGTCTCTAAAAGTGATATGTCACCTGAGCAGGCGGCGATGATGGATCCAGTAAACTTGGTGGAGAAATTTGGTGCAGACTGTGTCCGCTATTATCTAGTCAGAGACATCCATACTGGTAAAGATTCAAATTTTGATCCAGAGAGGCTCGTCATGCTGTTCAATACTGAGCTGGCAAATAACCTCGGTAACCTTTGTAACCGTGGACTCAGTATGACCAAGAGATTCCTCAACGGAGCCACCGCCTCGAGCGACTACGATGATGATCTAAGCAAGGAACTACGTGAGCAAGCAGCTGTCACCATTGCTGCCTACAGAGAAGCCATGGACCGCTATGCCGTATCCGAGGCGCTCGAGGTAGTGATCAAATACATCACCCTCTGTAATCAATACACTGACAAGCAAGCACCGTGGTCACTCGCAAAAGATGAGACAAAATTGGCTGAACTCACCACCGTCCTTGGGCACCTAACAGAAGTGGTAGCTATCGTTTCTGTGCTGCTCAAGCCAATCATCCCAGCAGCCTGTGAGCGCATCCAAAGCCAGCTAAAAGCAGACTTCCTCGCCGAGCTAAACATCAACGATCTCAAATGGGGCATGATCCCAGCAGGTCAGGAAGTAGCCAAGCCTAAGCCTGTATTCCCAAGGATTTCGCTAGAAGAGGAATAAACTTAGATACTCATATGAAATCACGTATTCTTATCGCATCAATCATTGCATCCTTTGTGACAATCGCATTTACCAGCTGCGCACAGGACTACAAGGTGATCAAAGCTCCACACAGAAAAGCAGTAACGCAGAAAGTAGCTGGAATTGTCGAGCATAGTCACCCTGTGAAGGTTTCTAAGAGCATCGGTGTAGGTCAGACGGTAGGTAGCTTAGGAGGTGCTCTGGCAGGAGCCAGTTTTGGTGCTGGCACAGGAAGATACATTGGCGCAGTCGCAGGCAGATTCGTTGGCGCTTATGGTGGCGGCAAAGCCGAAACTCGCTATCGCCAAAAAAACGCTCAAGAAGTCATGGTAAATTTGAAAGGCAAGTCACACAAGCTCATCAGCAACGGCGAAGAACCATTCAAAACGGGCGATAAAATCTGGGCAAACACCAATGTTTACGGTGAACCCCTCACTATCACACCCAGATAATTTTTACTATCATGCATCATACTTCATGAAAAGTGAATAGAATTTATAGTGTCTCAATGGGTTAAGATTCCATCTACCACGCCCTATTAACTAATAACAAATAACCAATAACTTGCTGCGCAGCAGTAGATCACTATGCGACCACCATCACTCCAGACTCAATCAGTCTCAGACGCCTTTAACCAGCAAGGCTGGGAACATGAAATCGTAGAAGGCAGAGAAGTCATCTCTGCGGTATTCGAGGCGCATCACACCCGCGTGCAGGTCTTTGCCCAGGCATTCACTCAGCTCAATGCGCTGAGTATCGTCGGTGAAACCGCCATGCCAATGGATAAAATGAAGATCCCCTACCTCCTGGAGCTTCTGCACCGTGCGAACAAACAGATGAACCTCGGTGGACTAGAATACGATCTGGATAGACAGCGCGTGGTCTTCCGTATCACTAATATTTTCGAAAAAGAAAAATTCGATGCCGACATCATTTCCACCATGACGCATTGCACCATCGCAGAGGTGGATAGAATCACCCCCTACTGCTCCATCATCCAACAAACCCCTGATGACCTCATCGATGACCTCAACATCGAGCGACTCCTCCTCAGAGAAGACCTCATCCCACCTGTCCCAGACGATGATGATTTGATCTAAATCAAACCACCTTAGAAACCTTCTCTACCTTATATCAGGAAGTTGTTGGCTAACGCCTATTTGTCATTTGTAGCATATCGTTTGAGCGCATCCACGGCGGAATGGAAGCTCGAATTCAATTTGACGGCTTATCGCCGTTGGATGGCGTAACTTGTTCGCTTTGACGATTTCGTAGAGATTCTAGCTTTCGAATGGCCTCCGCCTGCTTCTTGTCATACTCCTTCGAGTTGATGGAATTCCAGTATGAATCCGTCCCAATCACTTTAAAGCTATATCAACGTCCTAGCATAGCTAACCCCACGAAGAGAGCGATGGTGGACGAAGGTGTTGGGGTTATAGTTGGTGAAAAGCTCCGCAGAAAGGGCACCGATGGGGTTAGCTACTGCGACTTCGCTAATTTGGTTTTATCTTGATATACGATCTGAGTAATACCTTTAGAGTCCTCTATATATATAGATGCATGACCCTTGAAGCAACGAAATAGTATCTTATCATTAATGAGCCATTCGCCACTTTCTAATGACATATTTTGAATAGTTTTAATAAGCACGGTTCTCTTATTACTCTCATGGTCAGTGAATGAGTAGGGAGCAGCTCGGTGACTCCACATAGCGACAAGACCTTCTATCGTTCTTGGATATCCAGTCAAATCTAAAGAGCTATTTATGACGGTTTTATTATCATAGATGTTAGTCCAGTCTGTCTCTATTTGTTGGAGTTCTCTTATCTGTTTCTCATTGGCTTCGTTAAGCAAGATGGGTTTAAAATATTCTTCAACTTTTATATATTCTTCATATTTATTTTTAACGTTAATTTGCCATCCGATGTATGTAAAACACATTACTAGAATTAAGATTGTAAGGATGATCTTGCTTTTGCTTTTCATTTATAAGCGAACAGTGTTTATTAGTATGATCTTGGGACCGTATATCCAGCGAGCATCATTATTGTAGTTTTATGGAAAGACGCTTGATCTGTAAAGGATCTTTCTCACTAAAAGGTGTGTATCAGGAATTTTTGTGGGTGCTTCCAGAGCTAACGTTCCCTTTGTGATAGATGAGTTTGGTTCTTCGTTATTAGTTACTGGTTACTGGTGATTTGGACACTTTGGTTGTCCTCTTTATTGTGCCTTGCATGTCTGTTACAAAAAAGCGCCATTGCTGGAGAAAAGATCTTGCTGAATTCCTTGGTTTGACTGATCGAGAACGCTCTGGGTTTCTCCTTGTTCTGGAGTGGTTTGAGAGTTTCAGGCTCAGAAATGATCTGCTTGCCCTAGCTGCCTGGGGAATTAATGCTTGGCTTCTGCTAGGTTTCATCCTCTAAATTCACAAATGAAGGTATTCTGCTATTGCAAAATCGGTAAACACCACTAGTCTCCGCCACATTATGAGCGAGCAAGAAACGCAATCAACTGAGCAAGAACTCATCGCAGTCCGCACCGAGAAAATGAACCAACTCCGTGAGTTGGGCATCGATCCCTATGGACAGAAATTTCCAGTGACTACGACTCCTGGCGAGCTCAAAGAAAACTTTGAAAACGATAGGCCAGTGACTCTTGCTGGTCGCCTACTCGCGATTCGCGACATGGGAAAAAGCGTGTTCTTCACCATCGGTGATGTGCATGGTCGCATCCAGGGATACCTCAATCAAAAAGGTCTCTCTGAATTAGACTGGGCAGCTTGGAAGCTCATGGATCTAGGCGACTGGATAGGCATAGAAGGCGAAACCTTTACCACTGGTAAAGGCGAGCCGTCAGTGAAAGTAGACAAGCTCACTGTCCTGTCAAAGGCGCTACGTCCGATGCCTGACAAGTGGCACGGAGTCTCTGACCGAGAGACAAAATACCGCAAACGCCACCTCGATCTGATGTCAAATCAAGAGAGCGCAGACCTCTTCGTGAAGCGTTCTCAAATGGTTGCAGAGATCCGCGCATTCCTTCATGAGCGCGGATTCCTAGAAGTAGAAACTCCCATGCTACACAGCGTGGCTGGCGGTGCTGCAGCCAAGCCGTTCGAGACGCATCACAATGCTCTCAGCATGCCACTCACTCTCAGAGTAGCTCCTGAACTACACCTCAAGAGACTCCTCTGTGGTGGGTTTACTAAGATTTTTGAACTCAATAGAAATTTCCGTAATGAGGGGATTTCACGCCGTCATAACCCAGAATTCACCATGCTGGAAGCCTACTGGGCATTCTCAGATTTTGAGCAAATGGCGGATCTTGTTGAGGAAATGACTTGTCACTTGGCAGAGAAATTCTGCGGCGGGCTTCAGATAGATCATAATGATGCAGAGGGAAATCACCTCCGCACCATCAACCTTGAACGCCCATGGAAGCGCAAGCCATACCATGATCTGATCAAGCAAGTCGCTGGCGATGACTGGTTCGATCTAACAGAAGAGCAACACCGTGCTAAGTGCAAGGATCTCGGGGTGGAAATTTCCGAGAATATGGAAGACTATGAGATCACTCAACAAGTCTTCGAGAAGCTCGTGGAAGAACATTCGTTTGACCCATGCTTCGTGACCCATGTCTCTAAGGAGCTCATCCCGCTAGCGAAACTGAATGCTGAGAACCCAGATGTGATCGATGTTTACGAACTCATCATCAATGGGCAGGAAATTTCACCAGGCTACTCAGAGCTCAATGATCCTATCCTCCAACGTCAGCGCTTCGAAGATCAGGCAGGTGGAGAGACTCAGAACATCGACCATGACTTCCTAGAAACAATGGAGAGTGGTATGCCACCAGCAGGCGGAATCGGAATCGGAATCGACCGCCTCATCATGATGCTAACCGGCGCACCGACGATCAGAGACGTTGTCCTCTTCCCACAGCTGAAGAATAAGGATTAAAGTTGCCAACCGAAGAGCACCAGATATTTTGAGTTATGAACACACTCCAAGTATTTTCAATACCAGCTTTGATGCTGGTAGGATTATTAAACATCGTCTCTTCCGCTAGGGAACCAAGCCCCGAACCTATCAGCATTTCTGGGATCTATCCCAGTCTTGCTATGTTTAATGGCTCAGGTGAATGTGGCACTGGCGCAGTCGTCCCATGGGCTGATCGGCTCTGGGTAATCACTTACGCACCGCACATGCCAAGCGGCTCTGACGATAAACTCTATGAGATCACGCCTGACCTCAGACAAATTATCCGCCCAGAATCCATCGGCGGCACTCCTGCGAATCGGATGATTCACCCTGAGTCGAGCCAGTTATTCATCGGACCATACGCGATCGATGCCAAAGCTAATGTCCGCGCTATCCCTTACTCGAAAATGTTTGGCAGACCGACAGCAAATGCACGTCACCTCACTGACCCAGCTGGAAAAATCCTTTATGCTACGATGGAAGAAGGCATCTATGAAGTCGACACCAAGACTCTAGAGGTCAAGGAACTATGGGGTGATGAGCAAAACAAAAAATCACCACGCAAGGCTGGTCTGCATGGCTACCATGGAAAAGGATTCTATTCAGGTCAAAGTGTCTATGTCTATGCAAACAATGGGCAGAAAGGCCAGCAAGCAAAGACCATTCCTGAGACTGAATCTGGTGTTCTAGCAGAGTGGGATGGTAATGCGGATGCCTGGAAAGTCATCAGGCTAAATCAATTCACCGACGTTACTGGACCAGGTGGAATCCATGGGGCGAAGAATCCAGCAACAGACCCAATCTGGGCGATCGGATGGGACTATAAATCTCTTCTACTTGGTGTGCGGATGCCTAAAGATGGCTGGACCTTTTACCGACTCCCAAAATCTTCACATTCTTATGATGGTGCTCACGGCTGGAACACTGAGTGGCCCCGTATCAGAGAGATTGGTGAAGAAGACTTCCTCATGACCATGCATGGTGCGTTCTGGAAATTCCCCAAAACATTCACGCCGCAAAACTCAGCGGGAATCATTCCGAGGAGCAACTACCTAAAAGTGATTGGCGATTTCTGCCGATGGAATGACAAGATCGTACTAGGATGTGACGATGCCGCTAAAAGTGAATTTCTCAACAAGCGCAAAGCCAAGGGCCACGTAGCAGGCCCACAGTCTCAGTCGAACCTCTGGTTCATCAAGCCTGAGCAACTAGATACCATCGGACCAGTCATCGGACGTGGCGCCGTCTGGGAAAATGAAGCTCTGGAGGCAAACACCGTGTCAGACGCCTACTTATTCAACGGCTATGATCACCGTGCTCTGCACCTTAGCCATAATGAGCAGTCAGAGGTTATTTTTACCCTAGAAATAGATAAAACCGGAAATGGAAGTTGGTCTCCGTTAAAAACGGTCACCGTTCCAGCAACTAAGGGAAAAACTAGTTATGTTTTCACAGCATTTACAGAGACTGAAAAAGGAGTGTGGATTCGCATCAAATCAGACAAAAAGCTCAACAAAGTCTCTGCTGTATTTACCTACCGTAATGAAGACAAACGTAATCTGGATGCTGATCCCATCTTTGGCGGGCTAGCAACGAAGTCATCTAATCTCAGTGGAGGAATACTCCGAGCGCGCGATGGCAACAAACGCACACTTTCATTCGCGGCAGTGGATAATGATGGCAAAGACATCGGGTATTATGAAATGGATGATGCTCTTCATCTAAACAAAGTAGATGACAAAAGCGCTCACGATTTCACCAAACAAAAAGCAGCCATCGCTGCAGCATCACTCACAGTAGATAGCGCCTCCGTGATTTACACGGATGACGCTGGCAATAGATGGAGACTACCAAAAGGAGATCTCCCAGCTCAGCATCCACTTGGCTCATCACGTATAGCCAGAGAAGTGGACACTGAGCGCGATTTGCTTAACGCACATGGCACCTTCTACGAACTCCCTGCACGCAATGCTGGAGGATTCCCTAAACTCAGAGCAGTAGCCACTCATAATCGCCTAGTGCATGATTTCTGTTCCTACCGTGGACTCTACATCATGTCAGGCGTATCCACAGACGCTCCTGATAATAACCCACACATCATTAAGTCAGGCGACGGTAAAACCGCCGTCTGGGCAGGAGCAATTGATGATATCTGGAAGCTCGGCAAGCCTCACGGAAAAGGTGGTCCATGGCTACAGACGAATGTCAAAGCGGGTATCGCCTCTGATCCTTTCATCATGACTGGTTTTGATAAGAAATCACTCACCCTCATCACCACAAAACCAACCAATATGATTGCTCAAATCGATCTCACCGGCACAGGAAATTGGGTAGACTATAAAGTATTCGGCCTTGAAGCTGGTCAGGTCATTCAACACAAATTCCCGATAGAATTTCAAGCCTATTGGATCCGTTTCATTTCAGAAAAGGATACCCAAGCAAGTGCGCAGATGACGTATCAATAAATACTACGCTATCCAAACTTGCTCTAGAATCTGAACTTGGATCACTTCCATTACCTTCCTCTCCTTCGGGTCTGCATCTTCATGACCCGCTAGGTGAAGGAGACCGTGGATGATGTAGAGCATGAGTTCTTTTTCAAAGCTGTTCTCGTAGTGAGCTGCATACGCGCACGCGGTCTCCGCACTGATGACGATCTCTCCATGCTCAAAGGTGATCACATCAGTGGCTCCCGGTATATCCATGAAATCTTGGTGAACCTGAGCGATGACCTCATCACTGACGATGGAAATCTCTACATCATCTAAGTCTGCTAAGACTCCGCCGCCATGAGCTGGGTTCTGAAGCGCCAGAGGCAATGCCAGATTCCCACAGGATAAAAGTTTTTCTAACAGCATATCAGAAATAAGCTCTTCTGTCTGATTATTATATATTTCCAGAGACGCCATTTTCAGGTGATCGGTGCACTAGGAACTAGTTCTTTTACCTTCTTCTCTTCTTGATGCTTTTTCTCCCTCTCTCTCTGCTTCTGCAGCTTCTTCTCCTTCTCAATCTTAAACGAAGCTCCTGCTGCCACGATGTCAGACTTTCTGTCGCGGTCTGCCTCCTTTTCTTTAGGGTAGTCGATACGACTGTGAAGCATACTTCTGAGGGTGGTGGAGAAACTCTCGCGCACCTTCTTTAGCTCTCTCAGTGTCAGCCTACAGTTATCGAGCTGCCCTTCAGACACGCGCTTCATCACTATCTCATCGACCAGCGCCTTAATCTTACTAGGGCTAGGTTTCCGGATCGTTCTAGAAGCACTTTCAATAGCATCTGCTAGGCTGATGATCCCACTTTCTTTAGAGCTAGGAATAGGTCCAGGATAACGGAAATTCTTCTCATTCACGGGAGTAATGTCTTCCGCCTTTTCAAGACCTTTTTCTACCTGACCTTCACCCTCACGCTTGAGTTCATTTGCCTTGTGGTAAAAATAATAAACCAGCGAATCTCCATGATGCTCCTTGATCACGTCGATAATCAGCGGGTTCAACTTATGCTTCACCGCGAGATCCACTCCATCCTTCACGTGAGCAATGATCACTAATGCAGACATCGTGGGAGTGATCGTATCATGCGGGTTTTCGTCACCTTGGTTCTCGATGAAATACAAAGGTTTCTTCAATTTCCCGATGTCATGGAAATAAGCACTGACTCGGCACATGGGGGCATTGGCACCGATACTCTCAGCCGCGGCCTCCGCCAGTGATGCCACTACTAAGCTATGATGGAATGTACCGGGCGCTTCCAGTTGAAGCCGTTTCATGAGCTTGTGATTCAGGTCACTGAGCTCTAGCCAGCTAATATCCGTTGTGACCCCGAAAATGCTTTCCAGCACAGGAAGAAGCCCACTAACGATCATCGCAATGAGCAAACTCACACCGAGCGCACAGCCGCATCTCTGTCCCAGATCAGCCCAACCATCTTTATTCTGAGGTGTTTCTATCAGACCATAAGCCACTGCTAAAACCAGAATAACCACACCAGCATAGACACCAGCACGGAGCAGAGATCCTCTACGCCTCACACTTTTTGTTAGATAGACCACCATCATCCCACAGAAGAGACTCATCACCGCATAGTGGATCAGAAATTCTTGCGGAACGATGAGTAGTCCGCTGAGCGTGACTGCAACAGTGGAAAAGATTCCTCCCTGCCTGTTGAGTAAAACAGAGGTGATCATCGGAGCTAATGCGTAGGGTAATGCGATGAGAGCGCAGTCCGATCCTTTAAAAATAATCCCCACTATATGGATCACCAGTAGATGAAGTGAAATAGAGCCAAACATGAGAACGACTCTCACATTGCGCGGCTTGTGCGAGTGCTGAATCTCGAACACAGCGATCACAGCGAAACAGATCGAAATCTGTAGGAAAGCAACAGTTCCATACTCACTCACATAACTAAACGAATTCCGCATTACTAGGATCGTCCCCAGAAATGTGAACAGCAGATAGAGCAGAGCTCTCACTCCGAAGCTCCTATCCATTGACCCGGTCAATGAACCTTGCTCATACGTTCTTCTTTTTTTGCCAGAAGACATGCCTTGTTGGGCGAGCTTCCAGCGTTTGATTGCATCTATAAATCCCACTTGATAGAATTTTGTTGGTTAACTACTCATACTAGCAGACCTGTATCTGCTGTCATTAGTGGGAATTATCTAGACCGTTTTCACTAAAATAGCAACAAATCTATTTTTCCAGAGAGTTCGCTCATCCCAGCTCAACATCTGGCTACCAGTCAGCATTACTCCCACGCGTATCAATATGCGTGAATGATCTGTATCTGCCCACTCCACCTTTGAAATTACCTTCAGCACGCATTTTTCTAACTACTGAAGACACTGTGTATGCCGAAACCCCATCAAACTGAACATCAACCGCTCTATTCTGAAGGTGCTGAGACTGAGATCTCCCTCTCACAGCTCGGTTGTAGGTAGGGCTTCTATAAACAGATACAAGTGCTTTGGGGGCAGCGCGCATTCTAGATGAAAGCGTATCGATCACTCTTAGTGTGGCCGCAATATTCCTCCACATATAGCGTGGAGGAAGGCTGTTTCCCCTTCTCCCTCTGGTCTTAAAATGTGGGTACAGCACCATATATGGCGAAACATTCTTGAGTTTCAGCGCCTTAATATAGTTAGCGTAACGCAGTACATCTAGCCCTTTCGCATCTACCCATGATTTCGGTATTCCTTCCACTGACTTAGTGCTATAGAATAACCCTGCTTTAACCTCTCTAACACTAAAAACAGCACCACATGCAGCAGCAGAAATCCATCCTAAGAAACGACGACGACCGACCAATCCCAGATTGCTATCCCCCGTATTTGTCTGTAACTCATTATGCATCCGCGGCAGGTTGTGGCTTTTCTTTCTTTTTGACCAGAGAAAATTGAAAGAAGTCGCTATTTAGCATCGTTTATAAACAAAATATCTCTTTCATTATGAGTTTTTCAACAAATGCTAGCTAGCATCTGCCATATCACGATAGGCTCAGTGTCATTACTTACTTAACTTATCCAAAATATTTTGCACTAATGGCGGGCCATGATAAATAAATCCCGTGTATAGCTGCACTAATTTCGCGCCTGCTGCAAATTTCTCCTCTGCATCATCCGCGCACATGATTCCCCCCACCCCAATGATCGGCACGCGCTCGCCCAGATGGTGATGAAATGCAGCGATCACCTCAGTAGATCTCGCCGTCACTGGAGCACCAGACAACCCACCTGCTTGAGTCGCATTTGGCTTACCTTTTACCGCTTCTCTATCAATCGTAGTATTTGTAGCAACCAGCCCTTCTAGCCCACCATCAATAAATACTTTACTCAGATCTGCTATCTGTTCCTCGCCCATATCTGGCGCCACCTTCAGAGCGATCGGCATTTTCACCCCGGTATCTGCCATCAATTTTTCCTGTTCACGCTTCAGTGCATCTAGCAGTCTCGCAGTATCATCCGCCGCCTGTAAGTCTCTTAAACCTGGAGTGTTTGGGGATGAAATATTCACCGTCACATAGTCCGCCACTCCCCAGCAGCCTCGCAGTGCTTTGATGTAGTCACTCACCGCATCCTCATTGGGAGTCAGCTTATTTTTACCGATGTTAAATCCTACGATCCCGCCATTTTTCTTATAAGTCCGAGCAGACTTCACATTCTCTACCCCTTTCTCCAAGCCGCAGTTATTAAATCCCATTCGATTAATAATAGCCTCGTCCTCGATAAGCCTAAACAACCTCGGAGTTGGATTCCCCGCCTGTGGAAGCGGAGTGATCGTCCCTATCTCTATGAATCCAAAGCCCAATCTCCCAAGCGCATCTATCGTATCTCCATCCTTATCCAGCCCAGCTGCCAATCCTACAGGATTCGGAAATGTCAGCCCCATGCACTCTACTGGCTGCGTCATTTCTGGCTTCTTCGTCAGAAATTTCAACACCCAAAGCTTCTCAGCCCGTCTCAACATCCCCATACTCACATGATGCGCCCGCTCAGCATCCAGCTTAAAAAGCATCCCCTTCGCTAACTTATATTGCCATTCCTTCATCCAATACAAACTTGATTCCTCTTACCCGCTACGTCAAGCCAACATCTCCGATTATGATAACTAACATCGGCTTCGTCTGATACAAAAAGCGATCATCGAGATGGTGAAGAGAAGTGCGCTGCTTGGCTCAGGGACCTGAACAAATCATCAGCGCCGAGCCTCCGATCATCCTCGTGCATGGATTTAATCAGAGCTCTAACTTCTGGAGCGACATTCACCTTATCACCGCACTCGAAGCACAAGGCACCATCAATATGGAAAGCTTTCGTTGGTCACAAGACAGCGCAAATAATGAAATCCAACTCAGAGATCCCAAGCACATCACCCAGGGCCAAGCCGCCCTCTACAGCCTCTCTCTGCCAGAAAAGGGCACCAAGACAGCCAAGACCTCAACAACATCGCCGCCTTTAAAACCAACCCACTCCTCAGTGCCACCTGCACGCACCTAGAGTCCGACCACGGCAACTCCGCCATCAAGACCACTATAGTTTCGCACCTGTCAACGATAGGTGATTAAGGCAGAATGAAAGGTGATATTTTCTTCATGTTTGTAATTGCGATGTTCATTATTTTTGGATAAGAAGTTGCCGTCTATCAAAATAAGACCCTGTCTACTATGGAACTTGCATTACAAAATATTATTTCGCCCGTTGTCCTATGTTTCCTATTAGGCATCGTGGCTCGCTGGGTGAAGAGTGACTTCAAATTACCAGATGCAGTTTATCAGAGTTTATCCATCTACCTATTACTCGCAATCGGCCTTAAAGGAGGTATTGCCGTTTCCGAGACACCGATCAACGAACTGCTCTTACCTGCCGCCATCACTCTCCTGCTCGGCCTGCTGACTCCCCTCTCGGCTTTTATCGTGATGAGGAAATTTGGCGGACTAAGTAAAACAGACGCCGCTGCCACAGCGGCACATTATGGCTCGGTATCAGCCGTCACGTTTCTAGCAGCGATCGAGGCCGCTAAGCTAGCAGGGCTAGAATCTGAGGGCTTTATGGCAGCACTGATGGCTCTCCTCGAGATCCCAGGAATCATCGTGGGACTTGTCTTAGCACGTGGAAAAGGGAGCGGAAGTCTCGGCTCAGCGATCCATGATGTGGTCACAGGCAAGAGTATTTTCCTCCTCATTGGAGGCCTCGTCATCGGTACAGTCTGCGGTACTGAAAAGATAGATGGTGTGGCTCCCTTCTTTATCGATCCATTTAAAGGCGTACTCTGCCTATTCTTACTAGAACTAGGCACTGTGGCCGCCAGTCGCATGAGAGATATGTCACAAGCGGGCTGGAAACTCATCTTCCTAGGATGCGCCATCCCCGTTGTCCATGGAACCCTGGGAACTGCCGCAGGCACCCTCGTAGGAATGACTACAGGCGATGCCGCGATCCTTGGAGCAATGGTAGGAAGTGCATCCTATATCGCCGCTCCAGCTGCAGTGAGGATAGCGCTGCCAGAAGCTAGCCCCGGTATCTATCTTACTCTTGCTCTTGGCGTCACTTTCCCGTTTAATCTCATTTTGGGAATTCCGCTCTACATGAAGACCGCTGAATTCTTATCTCAACTGTAACTATGAATATCCCACTAAAAAAAGTCACTATCATTACCGAAAACATCCTCAAAGAAGGCATCATCGCAATCATCCGCGAAGAAGGCGGTACTGGACACACCATAACAGCCTGTGAAGGCGAAGGATCCAAAGGTATTCACGCCTCAGACTGGGAAGGGCGTAACGTTCAAATCGATACCATCGCCAATGATGAGACGGCCAATAAAATACTGACTGCAGTCAGCGAAAAATACATGAAAAACTACGCCCTGATCGCCTACATGTCCGACGTGCAAGTGGTCCGAGAAGACAAATTCTCTCCCCATTCATCAGATAAAAATTAACACAATCACACAATCACTCACCCATCTATTTCATTATGAACACACAAGCACCAAAAGTAGGTATCATCATGGGCAGTCAGTCAGACTGGCCCACTCTAGAGCACTCTGCAAAAATGTTATCGCAACTCGGCATCTCCTGGGAAGCCAAAGTCGTGAGCGCACACCGCACACCCAAGCTACTCTACAGCTACGCTGAAACAGCGGCAGAGCGCGGTATCCAGTGCATCATCGCAGGTGCTGGTGGAGCCGCTCACCTTCCTGGGATGGCAGCAGCAATCACACCGCTACCAGTGCTCGCTGTACCGGTGAAATCTAGCACCCTGAATGGCGTGGACTCCCTACTGTCCATCGTCCAGATGCCCGCTGGTATCCCTACTGCGACCTTCGCCATCGGAAAGGCGGGAGCCACTAATGCCGCACTCTTTGCCGCTGCCATCTTCGCCGCTACTGGCGATGAAGCTATTGCCAAAAATCTCAATGAATTCCGCGCCAACCAGACAACAACGATCATGGCGGGCACGCTACCCCAGATGGCAGATATCGAAGATCAATCAGCCCAACAGAAGTAAAACTATGGATCACGAAACTTGCATTGGAGTTCTCGGCGGCGGTCAGCTCGGCAGAATGATGGCGTTCGACGCCCGCAGAATGGGCTACCGTGTCATCATGTGGACCGGTGGAGATGATTCCGGCGCGGCACGCCTCGCGGACCACACCCTCACAGATACATTTGACTCAGAGTCTGCCTTTTTAGAGTTCACCAACACCGCGCAACTTGCCACGGTGGAATTTGAAAATATCCCCAGTGAACTGATTCACCGCGTCGGAACCAAGATCCCAGTCATGCCTTCCACCAAGGCCGTGAGCATCTGCCAAGACCGCGAAAAAGAGAAAAAATTCCTGCGATCGCATCAGATCCCCACCACTGATTTCGAGATCGTGCATGACGCTGAGTCACTACAGATCGCGCTCGAAAAAATCCCTGGTGATGTCATTTTAAAAACACTCAGAGACGGCTATGACGGCAAAGGTCAACTACTCATAAAAGACGATGACACCCGACGAACTGCTGCGGAAATATGGGCTGATTTCGGAAATCATGACGTCATCGTTGAGAAAAAAATTCAGCTGAAATCCGAACTCTCAGTCATCTGCGCTCGTGGACAAGATGGTGAAACTATCGCCTACGATCCAGCGGAAAATGAACATCGTAACCACATCCTGGATATCTCCATCGTACCAGCGAGAATTTCCAAGGTACTAAGCGAGCAAGCTCAAGAAATCGCAAAAAAAATCACCCAAGCGCTCGATTATATTGGCGTGCTGGGCATCGAATTTTTCGTCGACCAAGATGACCAGCTCCTCATCAACGAAATCGCACCCCGGCCACACAACTCAGGCCACCACACCATCGATGCCTGCGAAACATCACAGTTTGAGCAGCAAGTCCGCGCTATCTGCCGACTCCCACTCGGCAGCACGCGTCTCATCCAGCCAGCCGTCATGCTAAATTTACTAGGAGACATCTGGCCCTCACCCACCACCCTACCAGACTGGTCCGCCATTCACAAAATCCCCGGCGCCAAACTCCACCTCTACGGAAAAAGCCACGCTAAACCCGGCCGCAAGATGGGCCACGTCACCTGCACCGCATCCACCCTAGAAGAAGCACTCGCAAATGTGGCCACCATCAAGAAGATCTACGGCATCTCAGGATAGCAGCCTATTATTTCTATGAAACGAACCACCATCATCAGCTACCTCACAATCTTGTTCGCCTTCGCTCTATGCCAAGCCAGCGCCGCCGACAAGGCACAAAACAAAACCTGGACCGATCCCGATACTGCGCTCAAAGAAGATCCAGATTTTTCGATCCAAGGAGAATATAGAGTCACTAAAGGCTCCACTATTGCCGGTGTCCAAGTCGTAGCCCTAGGCAATGGTAAGTTTCACGCCTATCTCCTCCAAGATGGACTACCTGGACAGGGATGGACACCAGAGAAAACACGTATTCTTCTAGAAGGAGCTCGCAAGGGCGATAAAACCACCTTCGCCTCTGTAGACAAAAAAATCACCGCTAGTATCGAAGGCACTAAAATGCACCTAACCAACGTTGATGAAAAAAAATTATCCCTAACGCGGGTTAACCGCCTCAGCCCCACCATAGGAGCCAAGCCACCCGTGGGAGCTATCGTCCTCTTTGATGGCACCACCGCAGAGCACTGGGAAAAAGGTAAGTTAGTGAACGGCAATCTCCTTGCCGCCGGCTGCACCAGCAAGCAAACGTTTAAAGGATACACGCTTCACCTTGAATTTCGCACCCCCTTCAAACCTCATGCTTTAGGTCAGAAACGTGGGAACAGTGGCATCTATCATAGTGGTCGATGGGAAACCCAGATACTCGACTCCTTTGGTCTCGATGGAAAAGACAACGAATGCGGGGGCATCTACTCGGTCTCCGCACCACGTCTCAATATGTGCCTTCCCCCACTCAGCTGGCAAACTTACGATGTTGTTCTCACTGCAGCGAAATTTGACGCCGAAGGAAACCGCACTGACTGGCCGAGGATCACGGTAAAGCTAAATGGCGTCTTGGTGCACGATGATCTGGAGCTTAAGAAAGACAACACTGCTTCAGCCCCAGCTAAAGGACCACTCAAGGACACCGAAGGACCTATCTTCATTCAAGACCACGGCAACCCAGTAGTATTCCGTAACATCTGGGTCATCCCTGAGTAAAAAAATACTAACTAATCCATTTCTCTTTCTTCTTCAGAACCTCATCGAACTTCTTGAGAAGCTGAAAGTAGTGTCAGCAGAGCGCATGTGATGAGCAGGGCATTGGTTATAACTGGGTAAATTCTTCATAGGATGCACAATACCGATTTTCTAGAAATAGATATGGAACCTTTCTTCTGCATCAGATCTTGGAGCCCTGAGTTATTTTACTTGTGTCTATAATCATTCAAGTGCTAATGTAATAAGCATATGAAAAGGTATCTCACGCTAATTTTGACCCTCGCTCTCTCCTCACTTTCGCTATCATTACACGCTCAAGAGGATATAGATAATATCAAGAAATGGTATAGCGAAGCGGAGGCTAATAAAGCATTGAAAACCACCACGATCTCTCTATTAAAGGACGGCGGTGTCATGAAGCTGAAACGCTGCGTAGATACGAGGGGGAATGTAGTCAAAATAGAGCTAACCTCAGGTGGTTCACATGGTTCAATTAATGATATTTATTACTACAAAGACGGTCTCTTGTTTTTTGTTTTAAGGACTGAATTCGATTGGAGATTTTCAGACAAGAGGGACAAGGACGGGAATCAAATGACGATCGATTCTGCACTTCAAACCCGAATGTATCTTAATCGAACTAAAATCCTTCGCTTGCTAGAGAAGAGTGTCTCTACAGAAGATGCGGAAGCGGTAGTAGGCATACTGGCTAAGGCTCAAAACAAAGCCGCTAAGGTCAATGAATCGCACACTTGGATCATGAACCTGGCTTATGCCGCTCAGTTTGTGTCTTCCGAAGCCGAGCTAGATGCACTCTCTAAGTTAGGGATATAATCTTGTTACATAACGCTGCCCCTCTCCACCTGAAAGGGGAATTCTGTGCCATTCATTCTGTATTAAAATTAATCGTTCAATTTTATTACATAGTTGTCGTTTGTCTAAAAAATTTGCTATTAATACCTAATTGTATAACGAATCAATCGATAACAATGAAAATAAATCAAAAGAAAACAGCCGTCTGCCTATTGAGTCTGTTGGGTCTGTTTCTCACTCAATTCAACGTTGACGCTTCTATCGTCCAACTTAACTCCGAAAGGACTTATCGCCTCCTAACCAAGACTACGATCGCCAACACCGGAATTACTGCAGATCTTGGATTTAATTCTGCTGGCGCTTTGAGCGGATTTAACGAAATGGAGGCAGAACAGGAATACGGGAATACGAATGTAAACTATGATGTGACAAAGTTAGCCATGCCAGATGCGCAACTGTCATACGATGCCCTCGCGGCATTCTCGTATACTCTCCGTCTGACAGGACTGGAGCTTGCCAGGACGCTAAATCCGGGCATCTATAATTTTGATGTGACCGCTGCCCTGAAAGGGGATCTTACCAAAGATAGGGAAAGGGATTACGCATTCCAAATCAGAACTACTCTTGGCACCATTGCGACTTCGAGGATTGTATTGACCAATGGAGCCAGTAAAGAGAATATCTTTTTCAATATAAATGAAGCTACGGCCATTGGCGCTGCTAAAGAGCTCTTCGGGACGTTCATTGGCCAAATCGCAATAACCTCCGGTGCCGGTATAAATATAGCGGAGCGCTTTATCTTACTTAAAGGTAGAATCCAATAGATAGCAATACCGTCATGCCGCTGGATGAACTTCCTGCTAACAATGTGCTTGAGTCTGCAAGTTCATTATTGTCATGTATCGGAGGATTGTCGCTATTAGCTAGAAGAAGCAATAGTGAACTTTAGGAGGGGTGATCATTGTGCCTCGCGTTTCAGGGAGAGACGTCTATAAATATCAACCAGAGACAAAATCCGCAGCTAGAACCTCTCTCTGTTCTGATAGAACAAACTTCATTATCCCGTAATCAAAAGATAAACAAATCGCTCACATGATCTCACTTAATATCCAACGCTCTCTATCCTTAATCCTCCTGGCTCTCACCAGCACTAGCCTTATCGCCATCGAGGAAAATAATCGTGATCGCTGGGAAAAGCCCACGAAGAAGGGCCCAGACAAAGAAGTTCCCGGCTACCTGATCAATCTTGGCCCCACTGGTGCTAGGGCTACCATGGAAAGTAAGTCATTCACCGTGAAGTATCTTTTCGAAGGCAGCCCGGCAGCTGGGAAGCTCCAGCTCGATGATGTGATCACTGGCGTCAATGGCAGCCCCTTCGCAGTAGAGCATACTTTCGGTCATCACATGACGCGGATGAAGAAATTTCCTACAGTAGGCTATGAGGGTCCGCTGATGGATTTCGGAAATGCGATCGAAGACGCCGAGGGTAAGGACGGCAAGCTGGTCTTATCTGTTAATCGTAAAGGAAAAGAAATCGATGTAGTGATCCAGTTAAAAGCGATTGGGCGTTTCTCTGACACCTATCCTTATGATTGCAAAAAATCTGTACTTCTAGCCAAGGGCGCGACTGAGTATCTTACTACCAGCACGTTCATCAATCGTGAACAATGCCATGCTAAGTGCATGAGCGGACTCGCTTTACTCGCCGCTGGAAAAATAGAGGAAGCGAAGAAAGTAGTTTACTCATGGAACACCATTCCGGAGTTCGGCATCTGGGTATGGCCAGCCTCATATCAGAGCATCCTACTTTCCGAATACTACCTCATGACTAAGGACGAGAAAGTCCTCCCCACAATCCAAGGTCTCGTTGACGTTCTCGAAAGAGGACAAGTGCCGGATATGGCGGACTACAAAGATCGCACCCATGGTAAGATGGGAAATGTCGGCCACAAATTCCGCACCGGCGGATTCGGCCATAATACCAAGGTCGGTGGCTACGGCACCATGACGATCACCACTGCGCTCGCAGTCACCGCATTTGAACTTGCCAAGGACTGTGGTGCAGAAGTTGATCAGAAGAAAATCGACCTAGCACTCAACTACCTCAGGAAGAGCACCACCAAGGAAGGCTACATCGGCTATCACACTCATAAAGGTAGTTACGCCGCCGCAGGTAGACAAGGGATCGCTATCGTCGCCCACAAACTAGCAGGTGACACTCAGGTAAATAACGACTACATCAAGCTAGCCTCACAAGGCCTCAGTAAATCCAAGAAATACCTCAATGACGCCCATGCCGACAGCGTACTCTCCGTCTGCTGGGGACTAATAGGCGCAAACGTTTCTGGAGATAATAAAGCCCTCCGCGACATGATGGATTACAACAAATCTTGGCTAAATATGGCACGCTGCCATGACGGCTCATTCGTAGCACTACCTGGCCGCGACATGTATGATAAAGGTTACTACATGTCCTCCCGCCTCCACCTCACCGGCACCATGGCACTCGTCTTATCAATGGAAACACCGCAGCTGAAACTCCAAGGAAAGTAAGCGTAGGATGATAGATTCGGTTCTAAAGCGATGGAACGAGAAGTAAAACCTCAGCTCTAGAGTATCCGGCTATCGAGATTAAACACCTGCCCAGAAGTTTGCTCCATTTCAAGGTGTAGGCAGCGTAAAAACTTACCTGTAGCCCCGGCAGTATTGAACTCACTGAGGGTGTGCTTTTGCTTCGTGGCATAGCGCACTTCTTCTGATAAATCTTTCGTCATTTTAGTCTCCATAAAACCAGGCACCACCACGTTGACACGGATATTTCTTCCCCCTAACTCCTGCGCAAGTGACTTAGCTAAACCTATGAGCGCAGCTTTCGCCGCCGCATAATTCGCCTGGCCAGCGGGTGGATGGAATGCTGAGTAGCTAGAAATAAAGACAATGTGTCCCCCACGTGGACGCTGCTTCATCATGACTTTCGCTGCTGCCCTTGCCGCTAAAAAGGCCCCTTTGAGATTCGCCTCTATTACAGCATCCCAGCTCTGCTCGGGCATCTTTAGCAAGAGATGGTCATCGGTGATTCCAGCATTGCAAACGAGAAGGTCTAAGTTTTCTATGGTGGAGAAATAATCCGCGACACTCACCTCATCCCGCACATCCAGCTCACCCTTACCAGGGGAATGCACCGCCATCCCTACTTCTGTGAGACTTTCAGTCATCGCTTGCGCCAGCTCCCCCTGCCCTCCTGTGATCAATACTTGTGCGGTCTGTTCCATTTATTATCACTAAATTAGACGTTCCTCTGTTTACGTCTAGCGCAATCTACGCTATAGATCATTTCAGAATGACAGACGCCGCACACACAGCACTTTCTTATTGTCCAGATCTCTTCGCCTATCAGCGGAGAATATCGCGTGAAATTATGGTCGGAAATGTCGGTGTCGGCGGGAGTAACCCCATCCGCATCCAGTCGATGATCACCTCCGACACACGCGACACAGATGCCTGTGTGGCAGAAATCCTCGAACTCGCTGGAGCTGGCTGTGAGATCGTCCGCGTCACTGCTCAGACTAAAAAGTATGCCGCCAATCTGGAGAACATCCGCGATGGCGTTCGCGCTGCCGGCTGCAATGTCCCCCTCGTGGCAGACATCCATTTCAAACCAGACGCCGCTCTAGAAGCAGCGAAGTGGGTAGAGAAAATCCGTGTCAATCCAGGTAACTACGTGGATAAGAAAAAATTTGAAACCCGCGAATACACCGATGAACAATATGCGGAGGAACTAGATAGAATCCGTGAAAAATTCACCCCGCTAGTGTCACTCTGTAAAGAACTAGGCAGGGCGATGCGCATCGGCACAAATCATGGATCACTATCGGACCGTATCATGAACCGCTATGGCGATAGCCCACTGGGAATGGTGGAGTCCGCGCTGGAGTTTGCCCGTATCGCTCGGGATAATAATTATCATAATTTCCTGTTCTCGATGAAGGCGAGTAATCCAAAAGTAATGATCGAGGCCTACCGTTTACTAGTGGCTAGACTCATGGAACTCGGTGATGACTGGAACTACCCCATCCACCTTGGCGTCACTGAGGCTGGAGATGGTGAGGATGGCCGTATTAAGTCCGCCATCGGAATCGGCTCACTTCTCTCAGACGGCATTGGCGATACCATCCGCGTATCTTTGACAGAAGATGCTATTTGTGAAATCCCGGTGGCTCAAGCTATCGTGGAAAATCTAGGTAGTAGCGCCTGTACCCATGAGGTTTGGATAGATAATACCCTACAACGCGGAACTCTGAGTTACGATCCATTTTCATACAACCGCCGCAAATCCCATGAGATCCTGATCAATGGTCACAAGCTCGGTGGTACCAATACGGTCCGCGTATTCACTTCCCAGGAAAAGTGGAATGCGGTGGCGCATAAAATTGAGAAAATGGGAGACTTTAAGCCAGAGATCGTCGCTGAGACATCTGCTGCCTTAGAAATAAATCCGCTCGACCGCGACGCCATCAACAAAATCAACGCCAACCCTACCCCGACTCTTGTCACCATCCCTGATGGGACAGAAATGGCTGTCATTCACGCCTACCGCCTACTCGCAAATAAGCTCGATGCGCACCACCCAATCTTACTCAAGGACACCTTCACCCCGTCCGCAGATCCGCAAAAAGACTTTCAGGAAACTCTCATCACTGCCTCCAGAAACATCGGCTCACTGCTTTGTGACGGTATCGGTGACGCAGTCCTCATCCAGGGCGAGCATGCACCTGGCCAGAGCCTCCGCCTTGCCTACAATATTCTCCAAGCCGCCGGCACTAGAATCTTTAAGACCGACTACGTGGCCTGCCCATCCTGCGGCCGCACGCTTTTCAATCTGCAAGATACCACCCAGAAAATCCGTGCCGCCACTGGCCACCTCAAGGGCGTACGTATCGCCATCATGGGATGTATTGTGAATGGTCCGGGGGAAATGGCAGACGCCGACTTCGGCTACGTCGGTGGTGCGCCGAATAAAATCAATCTCTACATCAACAAAACGCCAGTGAAGTTTAACATTCCTGAGGGAGAAGCCGTAGAGAAACTCATCGAGCTCATCAAGGAAAACGACAAATGGATCGACCCGCCAAAGGAGATCGCGCAAGTCTAACAACATCATCTCATGGAACAATTCAGCGCCAACGTCCTGTTAGACATTTTGCTTCTCTGCTTTGTGAGCATCGGGATTGCACTACCACTTTACTCATACATCAGGCAGATCTACCCTGATCTGGCTTGGAATCATCACGGTAATGTGCGCACTTCATCGTTCGATAAATTGGATCTGATCGGTATTTTGATCGCCAGCCTCATCTTCACTTTATCGGTCGTTCAATTTAGCTCTAACCCTCAGAGCGATCCCTCTAAAATAAACGATCTGTCTAGCCTCCAAATATTCATACTAGGATTTTTAAGCCAGGCGATCCCAGTAGGTATTGCCTGCGCTTTTCTTGTGCCCAGGATGAATGTGTTAGAGACCTTTAACCTCAGGCGACCACAAGTTCTACGAGTCACTATCACTAGCGTGGTAGGACTGCTTGGCATCTACCTGATTATAGCGACCGCATCTGTCTTCATCACTCCCCTATTAGAGAACAACCTCGGTAAACAAGAGCTCCAGGCACCAGTTCAGATGATTATAGATGCGAAGAAGAACAACCCAACATTACTCATCTCTCTCGCTCTCCTCACTGTAATCGTGGCCCCTCTCTGTGAGGAATTTGTCTTTAGAGGATATATCTACGGCACGCTCAAGCGGTTCTCTTGCCGGTTTTTCGCCGCCACCGCATCCGCATTATTTTTCGCCGTGGTGCACACTAGCCTCTGGTCGCTGGTGCCACTCTTCATCGTCGGATTCTGCTTGGCGATCATTTATGAAATCTCCGGTTCGCTATGGGCATCCATCCTGACCCACGCAATGTTTAATGGCGTCACCACCGGCTACCTCATCTTTTTCTACAATGACTCAAGTCTCCCATACTAGTGAGGACGACCTCATTCGCATGCTCACTGAGGATCTGGTAACGATGCCAGAAATCCTCACCGGCGTGGGCGACGACTGCGCCGTCATTAAGAAAGACGAGCATCACCACACCCTGCTAAAGACAGACACCATCGTGGAGTTTATCCACTTCACCCCAGAGGAAGACCCCGAGCGCGTTGGTTGGAAGGCAGCAGCTCGTGTAGTTAGCGATTTCGCCGCCATGGGTGGTGAGCCGGAAGCACTGATGGTCACCATCATTCTCCCACCAGACACCCCTACAGACTGGGTCTTGAAACTCTACAAAGGCATCAAAGCAGTGGCGCAAAAGTTCCGCTGTTCGATCGTTGGTGGTGAGACATCTTCCACCCCGCTAGGCTCACCTAAAATCATCTCCATTTCTGGCACTGGCACCGTAGCACCGCATCATCTTATCCTCCGTAGTGGCGGAAATGCTACCGATCTCATCTATGTCACCGGTACACTCGGTGGCTCGATCAATGGCAAACATCTAGATTTCACCCCGCGGGTGCTCGAAGGGAAATGGCTCGCTAAACACATCAAGCCTACCTCGATGATGGACATTTCCGATGGAATAGCCAAGGACCTCCCCAGACTCGCAGCACAGTCTAAATGCGGTTTTGAAATCTACCGATCCGAACTACCAATCCACCACAACTGCACTCCAGATGAAGCGCTTACAGACGGAGAGGACTACGAGTTGATCTTCACCATTCCAGCGAAAAGTAAGAATGATTTAGAGTCACGCTGGGCTAAACAATTTAAAGATCTGAAGCTCACTAATATCGGTAGATTTACCGTGGAGCAACATGATACTCTCAAAGGTGGCTGGGATCACTTTAAGGAGTAGTAAATGAGAACTGCCCCGTCGACACCTGCTAGCTCTCATAAAAGTTATATACCTTACTTATAAGTGTGTTATACTACTTCGACACTAGTTTTATAGTCATTAATAGAATCTTTTTGAAATTTAACAAAAGTTGAATACCGCCAAAAAAAAATCATTTTTTTTTACCCCAATTCACCCTATTTTTCTAACATTTTATTTCTGTTGGAAACGACCGTAAGTTAGCTTTTTAACAAGGATAAGGCGCTTAACTGGGACAAAGTGTCACTCTCAGTAATTGCGGGAAACCACAACATGTTGTATTGTTAATAATTTGTGCATACTATATAGGTGTGAAACACGTTGACCCCTCACACAAAAATGTGCATTATTCGCGAAGTGCAGAAAAAGCTCATATCTTGCAGAAAACATCTAAGTAATTCTACCCTCCAACCTACCTAACAAACAACAAACTAAATACATACCCCTTAAATCATGTCTAAAACAACCACAGTCACTCTCGGAGATCGCACGTTCGAACTCGATGCAGCAAAAGCTGAAGCAGCATTTGCCTCTAAAAAAGTCATTAACGGAAAGGACACTATGTTCTTTAATATCCTGCCTATCAAATACAACTGGGCATACGATCTCTACAAAAAGATGAAAGCAAACCACTGGGAGCCAGAAGACGTCCCAATGCAACGCGATGTAGAGCAATGGCGCTCAGACGAAGTCTCAGACGTAGAGCGCTGGATCATTAAGATGGGAATCGGTTATTTCTCAGCAGCAGAAGGCATTGTGGGTGATAACGTTTTGCACGTGGTGCGTGAACTAGTAACCGCTCCTGAGCTCAAGCTCGTCCTCGGCAGACACGCCCATGAAGAGAACATCCATGCTGACTCCCTAGTCTACATGATTTCCTCACTAGGCCTAAACCCACATGAATGCGAAGCGATGTTTGAAGACATTCCCACCATCTCTGAGAAAAACGCTTTCGTAGTCAATAACTCCCGCGCCATGCGCCGTGACATCGACCTAACCATACTCGCTAACCAGCAAGACCTAGCGAAGAATATATTCCTCTTCGGGCAAGTCATGGAAGGCACCCAGTTCTACGGACTCTTCGGAATGATTCTCAGCCTTTACCGCCAGAATAAGTTCCCGGGAATCGGCCAGATGTTCTCATACACACTCCGAGATGAGTCTAACCACATCGAAGTATTCCGTAACCTTCTCATGGATCTCATTGACGAAAACCCACTCATCTGGACTGAAGAATTCCGCAATGGCCTCCGCGCTACCATGTCAGAAGGTATCGAACTGGAGAAAAAGTTCATCCGTGACTGCCTACCAGTAGCTTCTGTGGGATTAAATTCAGAAGAATTCGAGCAATACATAGATTACATCGCTGACCGCCGCCTACAATCCTGCGGACTAGCACCACTCAATGCAGAGGCAGTCAAAAACCCATTCCCATGGCTCGCAGAAATGATGGACATCAAGAAAGAACAAAACTTCTTCGAAGGCACCGTCACAGAATACCAGAAATCATCCTCTCTCGGAGAAGTTGATGATGATGATTTGTAGGCTAGAAAAAAGGAGAAAGGTTAAAGGAGAAAGGTTAAAGGAAACAAATGAGCGTAAAGAATTTTGAAGAATTGGAGGTATGGAAAAGGAGCTGTCAAATAGCAGTCGACATCTATGCCGCCCTCCACTCTTCAAAAGACTTTGGCCTTAAAGATCAAATGCAACGGTCAGCAGTTTCGATCGCCTCTAACATCGCCGAAGGATCAGAAAGAGCCAGCACACCAGAATACATCCGCTTCCTCAGAATAGCAAAATCCTCCTGTGCAGAACTCAGAACCCAAATCTATATCAGCCAAAAAATAAGACTCACCACAGACCAAGCTCCACTCCAACAAGCAAAGGAGCTCATCCAAGAAACAAAAGAAATATCAGCCATGCTCCAAGGCCTCATCACCTCCCTCCAACACACAACCAAGTAGCATCAACCCAGCAACAACAAGCCAAGAGTAGTATCCACTTTAACCTTTATCCTTTAACCTTTATCCTTTAACCTCTATCCTTATGTACAGAAACCTATCCTTAGAAGAAGACCAAGCCCTGAAAAACGTCGTCACTCGTCCGCGCTCTGAAAAGCCAGATTTCGCTTGGCGCGAACAACTCGGCGGACATAAAGTAAACGTCCCAGAAATCCTCGTTCAGAATGGACAGCAGGAAACAGAACTCTCACTCGCAGATATCGCTGACACCGTCGGTGGTGCTCTTACCGATCTCCTCCTCGCTCGCCAAGCGAAGGAAGACTCTATCTTCAATGATGAAAACCGCCACTTCGTGTCTGGAGTCGCTCACAGCGTCGCTGAATCTCTCATCGAGCAAGTCGGAGAAAGCGGTAAGCTCAAGCTCACCCAGTCAGATCTCTATCTCCTCATCGAGAAGGCCTTGATCGAAAACGATGCGCACGATGTCGCTAAATCACTCGTCTTCAACCGCGCACTCCACGACAAAGGCAGCATCGAAATGACCACCGTCTCACACGAGCCATTCACCGTCCGCCTGATCCGTAGAAATGGTAACGTTGTCCCTTGGTCCGAGACCAAAATCGAAAACGCAGTCCGCCACGCCTTCCTCTCCCTGAAGCGCGATGCTGATTCATCGACCCAGATCGCCAAAGCCGTCACCGAACGCGTACGCGCTGAGGAAAAAGCCTTCATCCACATCGAGGATGTCCAGGACATGGTTCAGGAAGAACTCATGCGCGCCGGGCATTTCAAGACCGCCGAACACTACATCCTTTACCGCCGCCAGCAGACAGAAAACCGCAAGAACCTAGAAGCCGCACCCATCGATGACCCACAACAAGACTCCATGGTCGTGGTCACCACCCCTGATGGCGGTTCCGTCTTCTGGGACGGTATGGAACTTAAGAAGCGTATCAAATTTGCATCTATCGGCCTAGACCTCTGCCTCACAGACGCCGAAATCGAGAGCGAACTCCGCCGCTCGATCGGTGCAGAGATCACCAAGGATGGCCTCCGTCAGACCATCACGCTCAATGCTAAAGCACTCATCGAAAGAGACGCAGACTTCTCCCTCTTCGCAGGCAGAATCCTCCTCTCCTACATCTACGAAGAAGTCCTAGACTGGAGCATCCTTAACGATGGCATCGAAGGTCTCAAAAAAGCGCACGTCACCGCATTTAAAAAATACCTCAAGCACGGAGTCAACATCAAGCGCCTCTCACCAGAAATCACCGACGGTCGCTACGACATAGACGAAATAGCCAAACAGCTCGATCCCACCGCCGACCTCGACTTCGACTACCTCGGAATTTCCACCCTCTATGATCGCTACCTCATCATTGACAAAACCGGTGATACCCAACGCCGCCTAGAAGTGCCACAGTTCTTCTGGATGCGCGTCTCCATGGGCCTCTTCAAGGAAGATGGACCAGACAAGCAAGACTGGTGCATCCGCCTATACAGCCTCTACAAAGCTCGCCGTTTCTGCTCATCCACACCCACCCTCTTCAACTCCGGCACACTCCACAGCCAGCTCTCATCATGCTACCTCTATAAAGTCGACGACAGTATCGAATCCATCATGCAACGCGGTATCGCCGACAACGCCTACCTCTCTAAATGGGCTGGTGGCCTAGGTGGATCATGGACAGCAGTAAGAGGAACTGGCGGATACATCCAGGGCACCAATGGTGAATCCCAGGGCGTCATCCCATTCCTCAAGCTCCACAACGACCAACTCGTAGCAGTGAACCAAGGCGGCAAACGCCGTGGCTCAGGCTGTGCCTACCTAGAAACTTGGCACAACGATATGGAAGACTTCCTAGAACTCCGTAAGAACACCGGTGACGAACGCCGCCGATGTCACGACATGAACACCGCCAACTGGGTCCCTGACCTCTTCATGAAGCGCATGGAAACTCGTGAACAATGGAGCCTATTCCGCACCAACGAGACCCCAGACCTACACGATCTCTACGGCTCCGCCTTCGAGCGACGCTACGCCGAGTATGAGAAAATGGCAGCCGAAGGCAAGATCTGGTCCAAGCAGATCCCAGCCATCGACATGTGGAAGAAGATGCTCAAAATGATCTTCGAGACCGGTCACCCATGGATCACCTTCAAAGACCCATGTAACCTCCGCTCACCGCAAGACCACACCGGAGTCATCCACTCATCGAACCTCTGCACCGAGATCACACTCAACACCTCAGACGAAGAAACCGCCGTCTGTAACCTAGGTTCAGTCGTACTAGACAACCACATCCGCGAGGATGGATCACTCGACCACGACATGCTCAAGGAAACCATCACCGTCGGTATCCGTGCACTTGATAACGTCATCGATATTAACTTCTACCCAACCGACTCAGCCAAGACAGCCAACAGCCGTCACCGCCCAATCGGCATGGGAGTCATGGGTCTTCAGAATGCGCTCTACAAAAAAGGCATGGCATTCGCCTCAGACGCAGCAGTCGAGTTCAATGACGAGTTCATGGAAGCCATCGCCTACTACGCCTATGGAGCATCTAGCGACATAGCAGCCGAGCGCGGCACCTACTCATCCTACAAGGGATCCAAGTGGGACCGAGGTCTCCTTCCACAAGACACCGTTGACCTGCTAGAAGACGAGCGTGGCGTGAAAATTGACGTCCCACGTGGCGCCAAGATGGACTGGACCTTCGTTCGGGAAAAGATCGCCAAGCAAGGCATGAGAAACTCTAACGTCCTCGCCATCGCCCCAACAGCGACCATCTCTAACATCATGGGTACCACCCCATGCATCGAGCCAAACTACAAGAACCTCTTTGTCAAATCCAACCTCGGAGGAAACTTCACCATCCTCAACCGCGAGCTAGTGAGAGACCTCAAGAAAGAAGGACTCTGGAACGGAGAAATGCTCGACAACCTCAAGTACTTTGATGGCGAGCTAGACGAAATATCCGACATCCCAGAAGCGCTCAAAGAGAAGCACCGCACCGTCTTCGGAGTCCCCTTCGAATACGTCATCGATGCCGCTGCCCGCCGCCAGAAATGGCTAGATCAGTCCCAGAGCGTCAACCTCTTCATCGCCAAACCAGATCTCAAGATCCTCTCCCACATGTATCGCAGAGCCTGGCACACCGGCATGAAAACCACCTACTACCTAAGATCCATGGGAGCAAGTGGCATCGAGAAATCAACCGGCGCCGTCAAAAAAGATGTCCGCGCCACCAACGCCCAAGCCCCAGTCTCCGTTTCTGTCTCAGTCTCAGCAACACCAGCATTAGCCGCGGCACCAGTCGAAGCAGCAGTCAGCATCCCAGCCGAACGCCCCAGCGCAGCCAACCCATCAGAAATAGGCTGAGAAAGCTGCGAATAAAGTGATAGGTTCTATCACTAAAAAATAAGCAATTTAACAAAAATCTCACTCTGAAAACAGGGTGAGTTTTTTTTGTGATCATAATCTTTCAAACCACCACATTTACCACGACTAGTCTGCACAAATCTAACGAATCTGACTAACCCAGCATATCCGCTCCTGAATGGAGTAAGTTTCCACAGCCATGGGTTTTAACCCATGGTTAACATTAGAAAAATCATCCTGTGTTGAAGACACAGCGGAGAGCATTAATCACTGTCCTCTATATTCCTCCGTGCCTCCAGCACGCGCTATTGACGGGTTGTTTACCAATGGATAAATCCATGGGCTTTGGAAACCATCTCCCGCTAGGAGAACCAGAACGATGTAAAAAACTTTTTGGCAGGGCCATATGATATGGAATATATCCTGAGATGGAGTTCTCATTTCCCGCCAAGCTAAGAACCGCTTTTCAAAGCATACATCGGAGGAGTCTTTGCGATGCCGCGGCTCAGGAGCATTCCTAAAACTACCGTGATGATGATCACAGCTACGGCAGCGGTGAAGAGAAGCGTCCATGGGAAAACATACATCTCCGCATCAAAAAGGCTCTGGCTGAGAAGAGAGCTAGCGAGGGCTGCTAGACCTGCCCCCGAGACTGTTGCGAGAGTGGCCAGCAAGGCATATTCAATCGCTAAGATCCGCGCGATCTGTCCTTGGCTAGCGCCGAGTGTCCGCAGCAATACTGTCTCTCTCGTGCGGACTTTGCGCCCTGACAGCAGAGCAGAAATAAGCACTATAGAGCCGGTGATCAACGTGAACAGCGACATCACTTGAATGGCTTTCCCAGCAGTATTCAGCACCGACTGGACTGTCTTTAAAATGAGTGACAGATCGATCACGCTCACAGATGGCCAGCGAGCAAACATCACTCGCTGGAGCTCGGCTCTGGCTTCAGGGCTATCGCTATGAGCCGTGAGAATATTGAACGACACATAATCATCCACCGCTCCCTCTGGTAGCACGATGAAGAAATTGAGATCCATACTACGCCAGTCCACCTCTCTTAGACTGGTGATTTGCAGCTGAACCTCCTCGCCAAATCCCTCGATTTCCATCGTAATAGTATCACCTAAACCCACACCGAGATCCGCTGCTATTTTCTCCTCCATGCTGATAGGGATCAAGCCAGATGAGGTGGAGGCATCATACTTACCGATCCATTCACCATCAACGAGCTTTTCAGTATCGCTGAGCTCGGATCTAAATGTACTGCGGAAACTCCGCCTAAGAACCCACCTGGGTATCTTCTTTGCTCCGCCTTCTTCGACATTCTCGATGTTTTCACCTTCCTCATCGGACTCATTATCACCCTGCACTTTTAAAATTTCCTCTACTGGCACCCCTTTAATATCGGTCAGCCTGAGCTGGATGATCGCCGCAGCCCCGAGTGGTGTGCTTCCTGCTTGAATAATCATTTGCTCCGCTCTCTCTGCCTCTTCAGGCGGCATATCTAACATGAAAATGTTTGGTCGGCCATCTAGCCTGTCAGGACTGAGCCACTGCAGAAGAATATTCTGCATGAACATAAGGGTGAATAAGAAGAAGACACCCAAACCAATCGACAACATGAAAATGCTCGTCTGGTTATTAGGTCGGTATAGCGCTGAGACACCTTGCCGAACCGTGAAAGGCCAAGACTTACGCACACAGATCCTAAGTAGCCAGCGCAATAAATAACCACACCCCAAAAGCAATCCAAACGTAAGCGCCAGGAACCCGACATAACCAGCAGCAGCGAGGAGTCCTTTATCAAAACCTCCACCCTCGGCTCCCTCACCACTCTGACCTAAGCCACTATTATCAATCCAGGCTAACAGAAAGGCCGTGCCAGTCAGCGCAAGAATGATCAACCACCGAAGCGGGTCAATACGAAATTTAAAGTTAGACTTAGACGTCTGATTTTCAGAGTCCATACCATCTTGCTGAAGTGCCGCGAGAGGACTAACATTTCTAAGCTTCAGTAATGGCAAGAGCGCAAAACAGATACTAATCATAAAGCCAATGCAGGCGGACTTCGCGACTTCATACCACACCGGTGCAACAGTGATCTCAAAGGGAATCGCAGCAGGAAGCGACTGAACAAAGTATCCTATTAATACAATCCCGCCACAACCCAGAACGAGACCTAACAGAGTGCCCAAAACACCCATACAGACTCCCTGAATAAAGTAGATAGCGAAAGCATTCGCTGATGTGCAGCCCAGACACCTGAGCGTGACCACACTGGGAATGCGCTCGGAGACATGGATATGAATCGCACCCGCTATTCCAATACCACCTAAAAACAACGAACTGAAACCGATGAGATTTAGAAACAGATACAGGTTATTAACCGTGCTCTCAATGCGCTCACTCCTCTGCGTGGCAGTGACAGTCTGCAGCCGCTCAGCATCGATCACTGGCTGGTATGGCTCTAACATTTTTCGATGATCCTCAACCTCAGCAAGCTTAAAATACGTCCGGTGAGACGAGAGACTTTTGCCGCTAAGTAAGTCTGAATTTTTCACCAAGTTATAGGACACGACCACCGTAGGACTCATCGAGCCAAATCCTGAAGATGACGGTGGAGCTTGATCCAAGGTCCCGATGATCGCCAGCTCTTGGTCACCAAATTTCACCTTATCTCCTATCTTACCCTGCATAGAAATCAGAAATGATTCTTCGACCAACACACCCTGATCTGAGGATTCTGAGTGGATAGAACTCCATTTTCCTACTGGGGTAGTCGCCACCTCACCATAGAATGGGAAGCCAGACTCCACACCGCGGATAGTCACCAGCCGAGGCTGAGGGTTATCCCCCACGGCCAGCATCGTGGAGAAAGAAACTTCCCGCGCCTGCTCACCACCGATCTCTTTGGTTAGATTAACCGCATCCTCAGTGAATTCCTGTCTAGCACTTATCTGGAGATCAGCACCGAGCAGAGATTTTGACTGCCCTTTGACAGAATCATTCAGGTTATTTTTAAGTGACCCAATAATCACCAGCGCCGCCACACCGAACACAATAGATGTCGAGAAAAGCGCAAGCTTCCACCGCGTAGCCCGGCTATCTCGGTACGCCATAGACCAGGTCCACGAGGTGCAGAGTGATTTGATAAACGCGATCATACAGAAACAAGTTTGCCACCCCTGAGCTTAATCAGATGCTGGGTCTTTTGCGCTAGCTCATGGTCGTGAGTCACCAACACCAGCGTCGTTCCCAGCTCTTGGTTAATCTCGAACAACATGTCCTCGATAAGAAGACTAGATTCCTCATCCAGATTTCCGGTAGGTTCATCAGCAAAGAGAATCTTGGGTTGATGGATAAATGCCCTAGCGATAGCCACCCGCTGCTGCTCACCACCAGAGAGCTGCTTGGGGTAATGTTTCATCCGCGAACCTAAGCCAACACGCTCTAACAATTCTACCGCTCGGCGATTCGTCTCAGCTCCATTTTTTCCCTGTAGCTCAGCAGGTATCGCCACGTTTTCCATAGCCGTCAGGTTGGGCATCAGCTGAAAATTCTGAAAAATGAATCCTATTGAGTCTCTTCGCAGCTTAGCCCGCTCCCCCTCACTAAAATCTGTGATATCCATCCCATCCAGATGCACCGCACCCAATGTCGCTCTATCCAGTCCAGCGCACAGCCCTAAAAGAGTCGTCTTGCCACTCCCTGAAGCGCCAACAATCGCAGCCGTAGATCCCGTTGGAATCTGGATATTAACCGCATCCAACACAGTCAGCTGTGAAGATCCACTTTGATAAGTTTTAGTAAGATTCTTTGTTTCTAGGATATACTGCATGAGAATATTTTTGCTAAGAGGCTATTTATAACATAAATAAGATGCATGGTATCTGCCTTTTTACAAACAGCTTCTCACATCATCTATCTCAGCTTATTTAGCCTCATTAGCATCATTAGCCTCAGCGTAGTTCAAGCTCATGAAAAAGATAACGCTGAAACGAAGGTAACAACAGATGAGATAACCAAGCGCAGAATTGTCTTCCTCGGTGACAGCATCACCGCTGGCTTCGGACTAGAAAAATCAACAGCCTATCCCGCACTCATCCAAGAGCTAGCAAAACAGCAAGGACTAACATGGAAATGCATCAACGCCGGTCTATCTGGCGACACCACAAACGGGGGAGCGAGAAGAGTGAAGCTACTGGTCAGACGCCCACTCGACCTCATCATCATCGCACTCGGTGGAAATGACGGACTACGCGGAATAGCCCCAGCCGTAACCCAAGAGAACTTACTAGAAATCATCGTAACAATCCAAAAACAGCAACCCAAAGCAAAAATTATCCTAGCAGGCATCGAAGTCCCCGCTAACATGGGAGCTAACTACAAAAAGAAATTCCTAAGCACCTTCACAGAAGTCGCACGCAAGACAAAAGTAAGCTTCTACCCAAGCCTCATCGAAGGCATCTCTGGCGACCCAAAACTAAACCAGCCCGATATGATCCACCCCAACCAAGATGGACAGAAAGTCATCGCCACCAAGCTATTCAAGCAAATCCAGACCACCTTCACGAAGTAGCCAACTAAACGATAGTAATTAGCTCTTTACCCCTGCCGGGTTTTACGGAACCAATAGTGGAAGCACCACCAGGCGGCTAGGTAGATATTCTCATTGCTGCCATCGGTTTGAATTTCTAATTTACTCCAGAAGTCGCGATGAATGAGGGTGAATTGGTCGTTGCTGTATTCTCGCAGGGTCTCTTGCAGGAATAATTCCATGATGTCTTTATCGTTTCCCCATCGGTTTCTGATAAAATGAATCATACAAGCTGGATTGACCTCTCGTCTGGTCATGCCGAGTAGTTTAGCAGAAGACACACAGAAAAACGTTTTCTTCACTTCTTCAAAGCAAACCATATCCCCCTCATTGCGTCCATTAAACTCACGCATGACAAAGCCACCTTTAAGTCCCCCTTCCAGCGTCCAGTAAACTTTATCATCCTCATCACGAATCTCAGCCACATACTTAGCCCAACCTCTGATGGGAGACTTCGTAGCAGGGTGAAAGTAGAGTTTTTTCATTTCGACTGATTCAGAGAACTTAATGATAAAAGTTCACCTTCTTAAATTTGTCTGGCTGGTGGAAATCTGGTTCACCTTTGCCTAGGTCTGCAGCGCTGCCGAACTTTTGATCTGGCGAGTTCACGATGAAAGTCACATTCATCTGGCTGCCATCACCGAAGTTGAGCTCGGATCTGAGGTGCTTGAGCGGGATCGCAGCGGCGGCCATCCAGCTACCATCGAGCGCTAGCTCTGCGTAGGTGGCTACTTCCTCAAAGGGTATTTCTTCTTCACTTTCAAGCACCTTAGGCGCGGTGAACATCGCGGACCACCAGGCTCCATTCGGTGCTAGGTTGAATTCTAAATACTTACCTGTAGTGGGATCTAACAGGAAAAATTCTGCCACATCATGCTTCCAGAGCTCTGCTTGAAAGGCTCCAGGCTTAGCATTTGGATGGATACTTGCCGGCTGCTGATGCCCAGCCACAAACCAGAGGTAATCCTTATCCACTGCCAAGCCAAAGGTCATCGGCTTAGCGAACTTCTCGCCGTACCAATCGTTCTCAATACCAAATAAATTCACATCTAGCTCACCCCAGCGAAGCGGCTTGTCTGCTATCTCAATGTTCATTAGATAGAACTACAGAATAACGTGTGTGAAGCAAAGTAAATTCTAGTAAGCACGATAGACGAGGTTTTAAAATTAAAACCCAAAAAAGCTCCCAGTTTATGCTGGGAGCTTGATGTTTTTAGGAATTGATGGAAGAGTACTCTTAGCTTTTAACCTTAGTGGTCTCAGTAGCTGGAGCCGCTTTGGCTTCTTTAGTTACTTTGAAACCAGTAGCATTGATTGCTTCCATGACTTTAGCTTCTGAAGTTTTTGCGGTATCGATAACGACTGAAGCTTGACCAGACGTGTGGCAAACGCCTACTCCAGTGCAGCCTTCAAGCGAAGTGAGTGCAGTAGCTAACTTTTTAGAGCTTACACCACATGTCATTCCTGAGACTGGGATGTTTAGTTGTTCGCCTGCTACTTTGAATCCAGTGGATGAAATGGCTGTCATCACTTTTGATTGATCAGTTTTCGCTTCGTCGAACTTTACCATCACTTTACCTGACTTATGGCAGACCTTTTTGACTGATACGCCTTCAACCGTAGCGAGTGTGGTTTTCACTTTATTTGAACAACTTGTGCAAGTCATGCCAGTGACGATGAATGTTTTAGTGTTCGCGAGTTCCATGTCGCAATCATATTTGCTACATTCGCTTGCACAGGCGGTCGCCTTTTTTGCTCCTTTATCACAGTTTTTACTGGATGTGTCTGCAGCATTAGCAAATGAAGTGAGTCCAAGGATGGATAAGGCTGTTAGTGTATTTAATAGTTTCATTTAGATTTAGTAGTTAGTTTTAAGTTATAATCCGTAACAAAAATTGTTACAGAGATTGCAGTAGTATAGTCCCATTTTATTCCTAATACCACTCTGCATAAAAGAAGAGACAAATTTCATTATTCATGATAGATGTCTTCTATGGGAAGAAAACGTGCTAAATTAGACTTTAAAAACGAAGCTCGCGAAGTTGTCACTCTCTTCAAGAAAGA